>Ga0065711_1030464_pt1 | contig 32420 bp, 19 predicted proteins | sample Hoacrofraction12_FD_59098 | JGI IMG/M metagenome (GOLD analysis project Ga0065711, IMG submission 59098) | Hoatzin crop microbial communities from Cojedes, Venezuela - Epithelial fraction 12 v2 (version 2) | ecosystem: Host-associated > Birds > Digestive system > Esophagus > Crop | place...
TTGCTGAAGTCCAGGTAGACAACATCCACGGCTCTCCCTTCGTCTACCCAGCCAGTCATGTCATCGTAGAAAGCTATTAGATTGGTCAGGCATGATTTCCCCTTGGTGAAATGATTTGAAATAAATTGTTTTGGGCTAAGAAGGATAGCTTAACTATAATTTTGTTCTGTTTTATATAATTTGCAGTACTTCCCACAGAAAGGATAGCATTTGTATATCTCTTAGTGGTGTCTTTGACATGACTGATGTATTTCATATATGTTTTTTTTTCCCTCTCATTCTTTTCCCTGACAATTAGTCAATGGTGGCAAAGGCACTGTCATTGTTATTGTTTTAATGGAATTGTCACATAAAATACAACAAAGGAAATCTAATGTGGTGCAGAAAACTCCATATTCTTTGAAAGCTCAGATCTCCATTTTTTTACAAAAGACAAGCTCTGTAATACCTGGGCTGTCAGCACGTAGCCAGTTCATAAAGCATGAATTCACTGATACACGTCATACATGGACATCTCTTTTCATAATACAGACAGTCCTAAATGACCAAACACTTAAATTTCACACTGAGGAACAGTGTTGTTTCCTCTAAATTTAATCCAGAGTGCAAATGTGCATTTATAATGCACTGAAAACAACACACTGAGAGGAGCATATTGAATAACAGAACACATTGAAGTTAGCTCCAGGAAAACACAATCCCAGATAACCAAATTTGAATGACAGTCATTTTTCATCCAAAAATTATTTACTGATCTGATTTTTATGAAAGAGTAAGTTAAAAGAATCCAAAAACCTGTCATCTGACGTGTCAGCCTCACCTCTGTGCCTGGAAAGATCATGGAGCAGATCTTCCTAGAAGCTATGCTAAGGCACATGGAGGACAGGGGGGTGATATGAGACAGCCAGCATGGCTTCACCAAGGGCAAGTCCTGCCTCACCAACCTAGTGGCTTTCTATGATGGAGTGACTACATCAGTGGACAAGGGAAGAGCTACAGATGCTGTCGGTCTGGGCTTTAGTAAGGCCTTCGACACAGTCCTTCACAACATCCTTCTCTCTAAATTGGAGAGGTATGGATTTGATGGGTGGACTGTTCAGTGGCTAAGGAATTGGTTGGAAGGTCACAGGCAGAGGGTAATGGTCAACCGCTTGATGTCCAAATGGACACTGGTGACAAGAGGTGTCCCCTAGGGGCCCATACTGGGACCAATGCTGTTTAACATTTTCATCAGTGACATAGACGGCGAGATTGAGTGCATCCTCAGCAAGTTTGCAGATGACACCAACCTGAGCGGTGCAGCTGACATGCCAGAAGGACGAGATGCTGTCCAGAGGGACCTGGACAAGCTGGAGAAGTGGGCCTGTGTGAACCTCATAAGGTTCAACACAGCCAAGTGCAAAGTCCTGCACATGGGTCGGGGCAACCCCCAATATCAATACAGGCTGGGGGATGAAGGGATTGAGAGCAGCCCTGTCAAGAAGGACTTGGGGGTACCGGTGGATGAAAAGCTGGACATGAGTCACCAAAGTGCGCTCGCAGCCCAGAAGGCCAGCCACATCCTGGGCTGCATCAAGAGAAGCATGGCCAGCAAGTTGAGGGAGGGGATTCTGCCCCTCTACTCTGCTCTGGTGAGACCCCACCTGGAGTCCTGCGTCCAGCTCTGGAGCCCCCAGCACAAGAAGGATGTGGACCTGTTGGAGCGGGTCCAGAGGAGGGCCCCAAAAATGATCCAAGGGCTGGAACACCTCTCCTGTAAGGAAAGGCTGAGAGAGCTGGGTTTGTTCAGCCTGGAGAAGAGAAGGCTGCAGGGAGACCTTATAGTAACCTTTCAGTACTTAAAGGCGGCCTATGGGAAAGATGGGGAAAATATTTTTAGCCAGGCCTGTTGTGACAGGACAAGGAGGAAGCAATGGCTTTAAGGTAAGGGAAGGTAGATTTAGACTGGATATAAGGAAGAAATTTTTTACAATGAGGGTGGTGAAACACTGGCACAGATTACCCAGAGAGGTGGTAGATGCTCCATCCCTGGAAACATTCAAGGCCAGGTTGAACGGGGCTCTGAGCAACCTGATCTAGTTGAAAATGTCCCTGGTCACTGCAGGGAGGGTTGAGCTAGATGACTTCTAAAGGTCGCTTCCAACCCAAAACATTCTGTGATTCTATGAAAAACTGTGAAGGACCATTTGGAAGCAATTCTATGTAATTTTTATGTGTGTTTGAAGCCATAAGACTAAGTGATGGAGGCCATATAGATAAAAACTCTCTTTCTCTGGAAAAAAAAATAATCAAAATTGTGTCAGAACATGAGGAAAACTTATCTCCTGGAACATGTCGTTTCAAGATCTTAGTCCATCAAAGGATGCTAATCACTCTCCCAAAGGCAGCTCTGCCTGAGAAGGTTCACAGGTTTTCAGAAGCAACACTCATTAGTGATGGGGTTGCATTCCTCATCAAGGCATGTTTCTTCCTCCCTTAATTGCTAATGGACTCTATAAATCCCCTTTGAATTCACTGAATCTCTGAAAAACTGCAAATAGACAGAGAATAGCCTGGAGAAGAGTGCCAATATTACAAGATGTACCCAGTGTTAGTCGTTCCCAGCTGATACACTGTAAGTCAGCAGACAAGAGTGAGGGATGTTGTAATTTGGTGAATCAATTACACTTCCTGTTATGCCCCCCCCTAACAGAAACACAACTTCTATCCTGGAGCTCCCATCCTCCATCTGCAGAGGATTCCTGCAGAGGTATTTACCACCATTGGCCATGCAGGTCTTGCTCACAGCAACACAACATGAGGGGCAGGCACGGTGGATGGGCAGGAGCCTGGAGGAAAGCTGAAAGAGGCTCTCAGTGCTTTGGGTGTAAATAGCTCGGATACTGCGGTGATAGGGGTAATAAACATTCCTCGATTAAGGCACCACTAAAGATAAAAAAATTTACAAGTATTATTTTGGATTAGTGCTTTAGGTTGTAGTCAAGTGCTTTTCCTAGAACACCCCTACTGGCGTGTCCACCTGTTTCTTGTTGCTTGTGTGAACAATCCCTAGTCCATTTCCAGTAAAATGAACTGGATTAAGTAGTTTCAGTAATTCAGATCCTTCTGATGGGGACAGGACAGGGAGTGATCACACAAGGGTGTCTGCTTACAGCTCTGTGGGGTGTGACCACCAGCAGGATGCAAGCCATCAGTTGCTTGTAGGCTGGGATGGGCAGCACGCAGGTTGGAAGAGGACTTGGATCCACAGCTTCAGATGCTGTAACAATTACTTTTCCTAATTGCTCTGGAGAACAGCGATACCTTCTTAGGCACTGCTGCATTGTAACTGTTGAAATGTGGACTTCTATAGCAGGCACAGGAGGTGAAAAAAGACTGGTTTGCAGAACATCCATTAAAGATTGCTGAGAGTGGGTGGAAAAGGGTTTACACCAGGCGCCAAAACTTTCAAACTGAGGCAATATTTTAATGTTCCTGTTGTTTTTCTCCTAGTCCTAATTTCTTCATTCCACTAACATCTCCTGTCCACTGTCATTTCTTCTGGATGTTCTGGTTGACTTTTCTTATTGAGTGAATGCACTGGGGTAAAGGTATTATCTATTCAAGAATGCCGTCTTTAAGTATTAGTAACTTTGATAAAGCACCTTCATAACTGGCCTTTTGTGTTTTGAAAGTACCTTGAAAAGGACCCAGCACTTAAAATAGGATGTTTGATATCCCACTGCATGCGAAATTACCCACTGTGTTCCCATGCAGAGAGAGAAAAAATGTATGATCCTGATGGAGCAAAACACTTTGGCATGCATCTAACTCTAAACATGTGCATAATCCCATTGCATGCCATAGATTTACTCTTGCAAGGGTATGCTCATATACCTGTTAAGACAGGATAGCACAATAGGTGATGCTATCGTACACTGCAGAGGATACCAGTACCACAGTAAATACTTATAACCCATCCGTCAGGGTGACTCACAGAAGACCCCACTATGAAGCAGCTCCTCAGTCAGTCTCAAAACTAAACCTAGACAGTCAATGATAATTTATCATAGAAAGATGGAATTTCTTTCCTTTTCTAGGAGAGGTTTTTTGTTTTGTTGGAAAACTTTGACCTCTCATGCAACTGCTTGAGGCTTTGGTGTGTTATACCTTCATTCTGCATGAGTTGGAAGAGTGGGACAGGATCTGCATATGAGTTTCTCCATAGGGATAACTGGATTGTAAAGAAATGCTAAGCAATGCTGCAGACAAAATAACGGATTTAGTGTTGACTGAAGAGATGAAAAAGTACGTCCTCTATGACTACAAAAGGAACTTGAACTTTGGTAAACTGTTACTCTGTCCACCTCAGACCCTTTCCACATTGAATATTCCAGGTATTACAAGAGGTTCACTGGCAGTTTAATTACTGCTGTGGTGTAAGGCAGGTTAGAAAACACAATATTCACTAAGAAAATTCCTGAAGAGTTGCATGGTCCACTTCACTTTTTCACCATTGTTAGTGTTGGTGAGGATATACTGGGAAACTGGTATTGTAGCAGTACATCAAAAGGTAGATGAACTCATGTGTTTTGTTTCCCAGGCTGCAAAAAGCGGCTAAAACGTCTATTGCCCAAGTAAAAGTGGATAAACTCTATTTACCTTCAACTGCACAATTGCTTTTGGCAGGAACTTTGGAAAGTTTTAATGGAAAAAGCTAGCATAGCTGCAAGATCAAGAGGTGAATGTCTATCTGTTCTTTCTGCAGATAACTGGAAACATGTCCCCAAGATGACAGACTTGTCCTGAGTATTGTTATTACAGTGTGCTTAAGTGGAAAAGTAAAATAATGGCCATTAACATATATTGGCTATATGCTATAGGGAAACAGACTCCACATTTTGGGTTCCTGCCTCTTTAAAACTAATATTCCACAAAAGTGAAACAGTGACTTCCGCTAGGAAGTGAATTCTGCTATAATCTTAAGATACAGTTAACTTTTTCAAAAAAAATGTTTCCGTGGAAAAACATGGATTCTGAAAATGTTAAAAAAGAAGAGAAAACAAGACTTTGGGGAGCAAAATACATGGAAGAAAATCAATTTTTATGCAGCTAGTTAATTTAAATAGTTTTAATGACTCATAAAATAGGAGGTTTGTTTTCAAGTTAGAAACAGGCATGAAAGACTATTCAGGGACTTACAGGTGATGATACTTCTCTCACCTGCTGCTAAACTTGTAAGCAATCTTTTCATAGTTCCAGCTGGGGCACTAAAATATGATTATGCTACAAATGAACGTTTCTTTTGGCACGAGTGAGTGCAGAGCGAACACAAAGCCCTCACTTCCACTCATAAAGTGCCATAATACCGAGAAGTATTGCTTTGAGCTGTGCTTTTCACTGGGTTTTGCAATGAAGGTTTCATCCAGCAGGGAGCTCAGGTTCAATCATTAACCACGTGCATTTTAGACATCCTCATTTGTGTGAAATTGCATATATGGATAGTAATCAGAAACAGAAAAACATCAGGAGGGTAAATGAAGTTTTGAAATATATTTTGGAAGAATATTCAGAGATTAAGCTACGGCAATCCTTCTGCAGTCATATTTTGGAGAGGCCATCCAAACCTTTTGAGCCCTGCTTGCTGCTAATAGACACCGTGGTGGGTATTTTGCTCTCAAGGCCCGAGCTTCTGCTTTTTTTCTCAGTGCTTTTATGCTGTTGAAGTTCTTGCCCTTGACAGTCCCTGAGTGAACATAATCCAAGACATACCACACTTCCTGACAGCCTCTTTTAACAGGCATTCCAATGCGTTTTTCATACTTCATCCTTCATTCAGCCTTAATCGTCTTCCCTTAAAAGAGAAACGATACTGCTCACCTACACATATTTCTAAGTATGCACTTCTTTGTATAAGTTCTCACTTTTTTAGATTGATGGTGAATTTCTGAGGAGGTAATTGAGTTGTAGTTGTGTAAGTTTTCTCTGATTTTTTAGGAGGTTGGGTTTGGTTTTTTTTGGGAGTTTTGCAGTTACGTAACTCTTTGATATTTTTAGGAGTTTTGTTTTTACTTTTGTGGGAATTTTGCAGGCTACCTGCCAGTTCTGCTTGCAGTTATAATGATACAGTGTTACAAAAAATGCCCTAATAATGTGTGTGAAAGCTATGCAGTCAATCAATTCTGCTTACAAAATGAATCAACGCAACATTTCATAAGGAGTCAGCATCAGAGATGATGTGGTAAAGATTTGCCTGGTGCCAGCTAAGCTTTAGTTTTATAGTTGTATCGGATGGAGAGGTACTCAGATGTGTAGCATTTGCATGCTACATTATTCTCACAGCACTGGTACCATGCGGGAATTTAAATATGCAGTTTCTTTACAGTGCTGATTCTTTGGGCTTTGTGCTGTTCCAAGAGCACTTTGAACTATCAAAACCTGTAGCTGCCTGATGAAAGCAGAGGTCCCTCCTGCCTCCCCGGCTGCCCGTTTCTGTGCCAGGGTTGTCTAACCGCTGACCTAGCCCAGGTCTCTCTGGCCTTACAGTGAAGTGAACTGGTGAAACGCTCCAGGGAAAATTAACCTGTCCAAAAAGCTGTTTGGGAGCAGCTCTGGGGAACTGGGTGAGTTAAGTGAATAACCTCATCTGACTCACCCTGGTAAGCACAATAGATACGGTCATTTTTAGAGGAGCTCTCGTAGCTTTGGTGATTGAATCTTGACATTACTAAAGGGCTAATGCAAAAGCACAGCCATTGGCCCATTACAGCTGTGTGCACCAGGGCCATGACAGGAGGGAAGGGGACCAGGGGAGCCGTCTTCTGAGCAAGTGCTCCTGGAAACACCATGTTCGTCGATGCAGAGGTCTTCATGATGCTGACACCCACGTGATGCTACCAGTGTGCCGAGCAGTACTGCTCAATGAACAGCCCTTGCTGCACTGGTTCGACAAGGGTAACTTCCCTCACTTTTACTCAAGTGCTGTTAAGCTGCACAGGAGGAAGCACGAGTCAGGCTTTGGCTTGTTTCTGTTCCAGCATAATCCCTTGGAGTTCTGCAACCATCCTCTGAGATGCGGCGAGCCCGGTGCCTTCCATGCCGCCGGCACCCTGAAGGCGACGTGCCGCCAGGGCTGGCTCTGCTGGGGCAGGGAAGGGGCTCAGTTCACACACGCTGCCTCAGACACTTTCGCTATGATGGCCCAATGCGTTCCTCCAGGGGTTCTGCCAGCACTAGTTCTTTCCTAGCTACGGCTAGACCTGTAGTTCAGGGAACAGGCAAGAAGTATAGTTAAAATTGCTTTTACTTTTTTCCTGAGAACTGAGCTTATCTTGCTTCCAGCAGTGTTCCCTGCTAGAAGAGGTGCCAGCTGAAATTTCAAATGAGTTCCCTACGGCTGAAAAAGTAAAAAAAATCATTCTGTCTCGGTATTGTCTTTCTGTTCCTTAGGAACAAGAGAATTTTTGGGGGCTGGCAGACCATTAAGGCTAAGCCTTATGGTACCCCAGCACATGCATCTGCATAACCTGCATCCCTCAGTCGGAGTTTTGTTTGCGTGTGCATGTGCTTGTCCTGTACACCCACCTGCCCTCTTGCCCATACTGTTTCGAGGAAAGTCTGCCCTTTTGCCTGAGCACACTGGCTTTGGATGAAGCGGTCCTCCTGCTTGGTCGTGGGCTGGACTGACAGAGACCCGTGTCACAGAAAACTCTTGCAGGGCATCTTTTTGTGGGCAGCCATGGCCCTGTGGCATGGAAGGGGACCGTAGCCCTTCCCATCACAGCCACGCAGGGAGACATGGGCACCAAGCTCCAAGTCCAGGAGCCCCTCTCCTGCCTTCATAGCTGTGTGTCCTGGGAATGCAGGGCGTACACAGACTTATCACATCCACTGAGTTCAGAGGCCGTGACTAACATCTTGCTTCATATTGAGTATGATTTCTTTCCACCGTGTTTGTAACTTCTTGCTGCTGTGAATTTCAGAAACCTTACTTTACTCCCCTAGAATAAATAATTAAAACAATCAGTCTCCATTAACGTACAGCAATTCAACATCCTGGCATTTATGAGCTCACAGTAGGAGTTTAATTAATTAAGGATGATTCTGCATTCTTCACAAGGAAGACTGGCTTTTTTGTTTACATTGTCATAAATAGTCTCATATGTTGGAATACTTTGGAAAATACCAAGGAAATATGCTTCCCTCCCACTTTGAAAATATTCTTCCTCAGCATTTTTGTGTCTCGTTTTTATTATCTTTGCCTCCAGTAAAAGCCCTAAGATAGGCATGATTTTCAAGGAGAAGACTTCTGTACAAACAGCCTTCAGTGCATGTTAACAGATTTAACACATGATTAAAGAGAATAACGAGATTAATAGGAAGTACAAAAATAAACAGTAAAGCTAAATCAATCCTGCCAATATTCTTAGGTCTAATTTTTTGTTTCCCTCATAATAAAAGTCTATCTCCCAATGCATTGCATCCTTCCATTTTAAAAAGTATTCCAAGTTAAAAAAAATATCCTGCTCAATGTAAAACATTTCTGCCTTGGAGAGCCTGTTTTAAAAAAGGGGAGCGACAATAAAAAGTATGTGAGATCAGATCTGTAGGATTGTGAGCAGGCCAATAACCTCTGGTGATGGGACAGAAAGAATGAGATAATACAGCAAGAAATCTGATTCTAAGATTGTGAATTTGGGCTCAGGAGTCCTCTGATCCTGATCAGCATAGCACTGGAGCAGAGCAGGAACAAAGACTGTGGGATTCTTCACGGAGCTTGTATAGCATTTCCAGATCCAGCCTGATGAACAAAGCCTCGCCTCTTCCTCCTCAGTGTAGCAAAGAGAAACTCCCCAGCCAAACACCATGAAGCTGCAGAGCCCTCTTGGGTGGCATTTTTCATCTACCTGCCTTTGTTTGTCACATGTGTAATTCCTGCACACAGCGCCTGATTAATCTAGCGTTTGAGGGAAAGTGCTGGGCAGTGAAGTCCAGAATGCTATTGATTTTCAAGAAATTTAGAAAAAAGAAAGAACCCTAAAAACTGGAAGCACAACTTCCATTTTTTTAGCAGAGTCACAACTTCATCCATATTTGTGAGTGTATAGAAATCAGAGAAAGAAGAAGCGCCACACTCTAGCATAATAAGTCCACCTCCTGCCCACTTTGTCTCTGTCTATTCTCCCAGTAGAGAATATGAGCTTGATACTTGGAAAGATGCAAGGCTGGCACGGAGTGGTCTTGAAGGAATTCAAGGAACATCTACTCTGTGCAAGGAGCACGTCTCAGGAGCACAGCGGAGAGTGTGTCTCAGCAAGATAAAGGAGCACGCCCTGAGCGTCGTGCTGGCAGGAGAGCTCCTACCAGTACCTGCGTGAGCACATTTTAAGCTGGTTTAGACGTGTCCAAGCAGCTTTATAGTCACTGCAGCTGCACTGTTAGTAGTGTTAAGCCAAGGCATGCAGCCCCTTCGTTTTACAGTTCTGAATGTTTTTTCTAATAGAAAACCCTGATACTGCAGCCTCTATGTGCACCTGAGACCTGGGGTCAGAAGGCGAGCAAGCGAGGAGGTGACTTGGCAGCCCAGTAGCTGCAGCACTGATCTCAGGAAGGGGTTTTGGGTTCCTTTCGCTACCCTCCAGATTATTTGTGGTTTTGTACTTTGAGCATCCAAAGTTATAGTCCCTCCCAAGGGAGGGACTCAGGCTTCTGGCATCTGGCAATGAGACACCCTCAGGCCTGCTCTCCTCCAGGTCACATGGCTCCTGCATTAGCCCAGCTGCATTAGGAGGATTCTCCTACCTCCCTCTTTTGTAGCCTCATGCTTATGAGGCTTGTACAGGAGATACAAGATGTGAATAGGAACTCTACTTGGCCAGGGGATGCAATTAGCTGTCTCGGACAATTAAGGTGAAAATGGTTTCAGGAGACAGGTTACCTGATCTAGCAGATGAGCACCACAGAGAGGCAGAAGATCACCGACTTTTACTGCTGACTTTACACCAAACGCAGCAGTCACTGGGCATCCTGCGAGCCCGTAAACTCACTAATCCATGAGATGAGACACCGCAGATAACTCCCTGCCGGATAAATGAATTAAATTAACTGGCAGACAGGTCTGAGGAATGGAAGGGGTGGAAAGAACCAGCACACATCTGGGAAGAGGGTGAACACCTTTCCTTTCAGCAACAGTGGGTCATTGGAATAGCCCCACTGCCAAGTCTCACATTTCTGAGGCATCCAGCAGCCACGGGTGAGTCACCACTGGCATCTGGAAAACTTCCAGGCTGAGTCAGAAGCTTAGTGTGGAACTGCTACAGAAGATGCAGAAGCTTCATTTTTTGGCCTTGCACAATTAGGTTTTGCCTATGTCCCATTTTAGACGTCAGAATAGGTCTTATTTCTGCATTTGCCTAGTCTCTGCTTTGAGATATTGACTCTTATGCTTCTGCTGCTAAATTAAAGACTCCCCTAGTTCCTGTATAATTACTTTTTGATAAACTAAATAATTTGATCCCTTTAAGTCTCTTACTGTAAGGCATTTTCTCCAGTTCTTTTGAGGTTCTTTTTTGCGGCTTTTCCAATTTAACATAATTTTCATCCTAAGTCTGCTCAGGACAGTTGCAAATTATTTTGTTGTTCATTAGAAATTCAGCAAAACCCCAGTGCATCCCTGAAGCAACTCGTTATTCTGTGACTGGCAAGGCACTAGTCTGAATCAACAATGTTTTCCTGTTAAACATATGCAAAGTCTTCCTGTCCTATCCCCCAGTACATATGAGTAACCCAGAAGTAAAATAACAGTCTGGAAAAAATCTTTGCTTCACAGAGAGGATCTGACAGAAGGCGGCACAACTGCATATGCAGTTCATATGCACAGTGATTTTTCCACGTGTTGCCTGGAAGCTGCTTTTAAATATATTTTTAGGAGAGGCATTACTTTTGACTACAGCAAATTTGTATAGGTAGGCAAAGTGCTACCTATGCTTACAAGAGAGATAACTGTGTGGAAATTAGCATTTTACCTTTATTGCTTATTCCTGGTAAGACCAAATTATTTTTCACAACGTGTTTTTTATTCAATAATAAAAATACTGTTATTAAAGAAAATGAGAAATGACACCATCACAACAGCATACGGATATTTGTTCAAGCTAGTGACTCGTATATATTTACAAATGTCTGTGTTTGGATAAAAAGTGAAAGCATAGCACAAAGCCTTACAGCACAGACAGGATCCCATTTCCAGGAGATGCTGATAGTGTTTTGGCATTCCAGGAGCAAAACAGAATCACAGAATGGTAGGGGTTGGAGGAACCTCTGGAGATCATCTAATCCAACCCCCCTGAAAACCCATAAAGTAAAATTGTTTGTTCTCGTCCTTACGCATTAAGGAGACGGACAGGTTGCTTTCACTCTCTTCTTCGCTGCTCCTCAGTGTTTTTTTCCATTAAAAGCATTATGCACTATGGTCAAGTAAATTTCATTTCACTATCTAAAAGTTGCTGAGTTTTCTATCAAGCCCTCTTGGTATTCTGTGCTTACAGATGGTACGCTGGGCCTTGCAAAAGCCTCCAGATACTTTTCTTTGCCATTAGTAGAGCTGGAGGTGGCTGGTCAGCTGCAACAGAAATTCCCGACTCCCCTGGGGTGGAGATGGTGACAGGAATCAGGTATAATGCAGCTTTGGGAGAGCTTAGCTTCTGCAAAAAAACTCCAGGACACCTGAACTGCAGGCTGACCTACTGACTGTGGCTGCATATCTGTAACGAAAGGAAACTTCCCTGGGTCTGCTTATGCTTCCCTGTGTGCCAGCAGTGCCTCTGTTCTCGTTCCGCTTAGCTTCAACTTACTCTCGAGTGTGACTTGCATCATGTGCATGTAATCCATATAACCTCCATGCCGATAAAAGCTGGAGACAAGGGCCCTCTCTGCGGCCTGGCACACAACAGGCTGCAGCTCTGCCTGCTGTGGCGCTCCCCAAATGCCACTACAACACGGCTTTGGTTGTGAGTGTAGACAGATCACTTTCTGTGTATCTTCCTCAGCTTAGCTAAAATCTACACACATGCCCAAACCCATGTCAAACCCTGGTTGGTTGTCTCCGTGCCAAATCTTAGCTATGTGTTTGCCAGGTGAGAGGGACACTTACTGGAATCACTTTAATTTGGTTGGTTTTAGTGTGGTTATGAGACCTAATTAAGATTTGCAGCCTATGTGTAACTCCTAGCTCCCTATCATATTCACCTCTTAACGGTGGCCCACTAAATCAAGGCATTTTAAACTGGAACTGCTTATGTGCTGAGGAACCAAAACAGAGAGTTTTAGGTGGAAGACTTACTAACTGGCATAAATTAAGTTAGGCTGAGCCCATCACCTGGTCCTGTGTTCATTATAGGTCTTTCCTAGACCTAGCTACGTCTCATTCAGCCACACATCTGGCTATACACAGCATGACTCGTATTTACATTAATTACAGCTAGCCCCACAAATGAGAAATTCTGGCTCTACCTCAGATATTCATCTGACCAGCAAGTCTCTAAACCAGCTCTGCAAGCCAGCCAGCCGTGTGGAACAGGCAAAGTTCATTTCCAAAGCGTACCGACAGAGCAGCCTCCACACATCATTGCAGAGCATTGGCTCACAGCCAACGATAACTTTTCTGTGTAATGTATTGAGAAATATTTGCAGTTCTGTACTGACATTTCCTTGTACTCTTTTTCTCTAACATCCTAGTCAGTTATCTCCTTGGTTGGTGAGGATTTAGCCCACCTCTGTAGAACATTATTGCATGCAATAAAATGCTTATCTTTGTTGCTTATCTGGTACCGCTTGCCTTTCTACAAGTTGAGTCCACTAGTGATCTATATCAACTGATTTACTGTCTGAAACAAATGTACAGAATTGAGTAATTAAAATATTGAATGATTCTACTGTTCAGCACTATCAAAAGGGGTAAAATTGCAGCCAAGAATAATTTTGTTCAGTATTTCCCTTGGTACATTTGCTTTTTTTTCTGCAGAGACTTGAAATATTAGCACCAAATTATCTGAAGCATTTATCTCTTGCCAATAACACTATCTGCTCAGACCTAGTAAAACATGTTCAAGCTTTTCCAACATAAGCACTGTGTACTTTATGAAGTCTAAATTAAGTTCTTTATGAAATCAGCGTTGGTTATATAACCACCGTGCAGTTTCATTAAAAGTGGATTATTATCAAGAACAATCTTTCTGGAGGATTTTGCAGGCTGCTTTTCCAGAGAAAATTTTTCAGTCTGACACACTGGAAGGAAGGAAATAATTGCTGATTTTTCATATTTAAATGTAGTGCTTTTCTGCTTAGGTCATGTTTCATTTGAACCTATCTGTCTTCAGAGGATGTTAAAGAAGATACTTTGCGATAAGTTGATCTTAATATCCCATAGATGCATCTGTGGGCAGCTTTTAAAGAGACTGGAACTCTCCAATACATCTGATAATTTTATAGCTCTTCCTGTGCAGAAGTTTCTGGGTAACGTTTGTGTAGTCTGGTCTCGGGCCTGTTCCTTGCAGTACCGAAGGCTGCTGAGCTCCAAGGTCACACATAAGCTCTGTGTACAAAACCAATAATGTTTTCTAGTAAATAAGATAGCAAGTTTTTTACTTCAAATCACTCTCCAAACTTTTATAGGCTGACAATTCAGACCCCTAATACACAATGGTTTGTCTTCCCATTCTTTTCAAGCTTGTGCTTAGTGGGTCTGGATTTGCATTTGTTTATTTATTTGATTTTCTATGGTTAGATACCTTCTGCCATTTTCCTGAGACAGCTGCTGCTGTTTTTATGCATTGGAGCAGCGAAGTATCTGTCCCATCCAACTCTCCACTATCTTTCTTCCCTTTCTCACTGAGCAGCAGTAAGTGCTCATCTGGTTCCAATGCTTGGGGGCTGGAAGGATTCACTTACTCGAAGACTGTGTGGACTAATGTAGAAGTTTGTTAGATAATGTAGGTAACGCAAAACTGGAAGCCACTGAAAAACCTGGACTATTTTCTCCTTCCCCAGTTCAGACCAGTTCAGCATGTGGTATTTTTTGTGGAAATTAAATTTAAAAAGCTATTTATTTTAAATACACGAGATTAAAAAGGATCAACAAATAATTTCTGGAAGTAAACAATATGATACCTCAGTACCAAACTTTCTGCCACTGCTTTAAAATGTATTTGTAAAATAATAGTCCTTGAATATTTGTGGCCCATAGGGACTAACAGCCTCTATAAAAAGATGTTTAGGATACAAGGAGGATACAGGGAGCAGGGATATTGGGCTGCTTGGTGTCTAAGCTGTGCCTCACTGAGGTATTTTGCATTTGCTACTAAGAGGATTCCCAGCTGACGGAGAATACCGTTTTGGTTAGGACACTCACTTCTGCCGAGGTCCAGCTTCACAGCAATAACAAGTTTTTAATGTTGAGTTTCCTGCCCTTAAGATTCACCTTCTGCACAGCAACACGATAGGAGGGTTGCCATAGGCTGTTTGAAGGATTCCCAGCAGACGTGCTTTTGTAGGTCAAGACACGGTTGTCATAAATCCAGGTATGTCACAACAAGGATGGCAGAGAACAAGGGCAGCAATGGTTTACATCGTTATGACATCATAATGTCACTGAAGAGCTCACCAAGCTTAGCTTGACATACAGAGGGGCAAAGGGAGAAGGGAGATGGAAGACGTCTAAGGAAAACAGGAGCTGCAACCTGAATTATAACAGCTCACAGACTGTCCACTAGCACAAAATAATATCATATTTACTGTATCAGAATTACTGGATTTAGCAGTCGTTCCCTATACAAACCTTATTTTCATGAGTAACTGACTTTTCATGGATACAGTAATGCTCGTGTAGAAGCACCAAGTCTGAACACACTTCAGGTGCCATTTCATATCAAACATCTAAAATTGTTTTTTATTGTGTTGTATTAATCCTATGACCCTCAAAGAATGGCAGTAGCAAGGTAACAGTTCCAGAGGCCTACCCACATAAGTCATACCAAGTTTTTAACATATACCAGCATGTCTGGTATATTTATGTGGTTCACAGTGTGTGTTTTTTCAGAATGTAAGCTTTTAGTGGGGACAGGAAGAGGGCAGAGTAAATGTCCAATGATTATTTTAAAAGTATCTCAAATAAAGTGGTATAATCCAGTGTAGGACAACCACTGTGCCCCTCAGAAATGTGTTATTTCTACAGATATCTACTAACAAACACACCTAAAGGGTCAGGTCTTTTAAAAAGCAAGATGCCAAGGATGAAAAAAAAGCATTTACCTACGTGCATAAATTTGTTGTAACAAGCTATAAGAAATGGAAAACATAAGTGAAAGACTGTTACAACTACTGGATTATCAGTGTGACACAAATAGCTCTAAACCAAGCAAAAATCCTACACGTGCCCTGTATATGTTCTCCACTATCTGATGTTGTAGTCAGTTCTATTAACCTGAAGACAGGCTATCGTGTAACAGGCTGTATTCTGTGATGCAGAGGGAGATCTGCTGTGGACAGAGCATAGCATACGACCATAATTTTATACTCCTTATGCTCAATGAGAGCGTAGCCCAGTACTCTCCAGAAAGTGAGTTTGCAAGTGATGTTGTTTAGAAACAGGTGGAGACACAGCAAGGAAACAGAGGAGCTCATAATTCTTTATAGAAAACGCTTTTTACATTACTTCAGTGATATAAAGGGTCTTTAAGCAGTTCCAATGGCAATGAAAGGCAGTCTGGAAGCTGGAATATGCTACAGTGAAAAAAACTCTTCCTATAAATGACAGTTAAGACCCATGTGTTTTCAACAGTGTTGAATTAGCTCTTCCAGGACTTCCATGGGATATGGCGCTGCCATAGGGTATAAGAAGAACACGGTTTGAAGTGAAAGAACAAATGAAAACTTCAGAGATGAGGGGGTACCCCTAACAGAAATGTGTTAAAGAGCAAAAAGTGGAGGGGTCAGCCAGTGTTCGGAGAACAAAGTGAGAGACTTGTCATGTGTGGGAGGAAAAGAGAGGCCCACTGGCCTTCTCATCAGTGCCTTTGCACTGTAACCCTGACTTTCCCATGTTTGATCACTTCTCCCTGTGCAGATTTAAATCTGTGGCAAGGTTGGTAACAAACACATCTCTTCTTCAGCCATGCAGAACGTTTCTGCTGTATAGCATTACAGTGACCCAAATTCAGCATAAAGCAGAGAAATCAAAGCAAACGATGATCAACTCCATTCTAAACCTCTTTGCCTATTTGAAAAACAGGATGCAGCTCAACCCCCCTCAACTTCATCCGAGCCTTGAGGTCACTTGAGTGGCAAACAAGGCTTTCAGTTTTCATCCAAACCACTGCTGTTTTCCTGTGGGTACAAAAGGATGCTTGAAATTTTCCAGAAGTGAAAAGCTATTATTGAGTGAGAAGCTACACCCTATACAAAGGGGGCCTACCCTCCCCCAAAATTCTAGGTGGGTGAGAATTTCCACCCATCTCACTGATGCATATGCACAAATACCCAAGATTTAAGGGTACAGAAGTGAAAGTTTGTGTCTCAAGCAGATGTGTATTCACAGACTCCCATTTCAAGTAGTCACAATTGGCAGAGTGCTAGGACAAGTGGTCTTTCAGAGATTTCATGATGAGAGAAAAATTTGAAATTTTATGTGTCCAGTATGCCACCACGCGCAGACTTCTAATACTTCAACCAAGGCCTTGCAAAGTCTCAGAACTGGTTTATTTGCCTTTTAGTCTCTATTCCCTCTTTGAATGCTTACAGTAAATTTTGTGAAGGATAGGGAGGTTATATTCGGGCCCATGACATCACCACGTGTTCTTTGCTGGGTACACAATGTGATATGTGCTGTTTGCTGATCTGGGATAAGACTTATTTGGCAGAACGACTGCTCTTTCAGGCTGCCTCTGACGTGCTTTTAGCTTCTGCAGTGCTAGATGACTTTGGAGGATATTGCTGCTGAGAACTGAACATCTGATCCTGCAAAGTAAAGGTACACCATCAAGAGATGCTGAGACCTAATGACTTCTGTGGCTGTCAAAGGCATATTTTGCATTTGTGCAGCTTTAGAGTAAAATTACTATGGTAGTAACACATTAGTTATGCTAGTTGTCTTCATTTTCTTACTTTTTTTAATACTACAGATTTTCTGAGACAAAAGAAGGCTCGATATAAAGGGTTTTCAAGTTTTGTTTTCTTGGAGAACCTCAGTGTTTTCCACTGAAGGTATGGAGCCTTCTGCAGGAAACATATATGCCTGTTGACAGTAGCGTGGGTGCAATTACATCTAACCTTCAGTGACTGCAGACTTTCTTAAAACAGTCTAACCTCTTCCCACCTTTATTTCTCTTTTGCCCCATTTCCTGTTGTGCTTTTTTTGAGTTGGATCTAGGAGTCATTTCCATCAGAAAGAGAATTTGCTTTCCGATTGGGAAAGTGAGCTGAACTGGCCTGTCCTACAGCTCCCCAGTTGCTTACCCGCTTCAGGCCCCAGAAAGGCAGCGGAGCTGGTGGCGGGGACAATCAGGCAGCCTGGTGCGGTGATTGCCTTGGGATTGTACTGGTTTGGTGTAATGTGAGACGCTCCCACAGCTGTCCTTTCCAAATTCTTTAGAAGTAGTCCCTTGATCCTCAGGGATCAGTAAACCACAGAGGAAAACCACTGCTTAACTAATCGGATTATCAGCTAGCTTGCTTGCATGTAATACATATTTAAACACTGCTTAATTTGGGATATTAATTACAGCTTGCACTGAAAGAATATGCATAGGTCTTTGATTACATGAAAAGATGTTACATCTTCAAATTTGTGGCTGGAACTCTTGTTCCAAGGGTTTAAGAAGCTGGTAATTGCTTGTGATAACCATTTTACTCTGCAAATTGATTTTGGCCATATACTGGCAAAGTACTGGCTGCTCTGAGCTATGTTGCCAGATGCCACCCAGATCGAACCCAAAACAGACTAGAATTTTGAAAATTTGCGTCAACATTGTCCCAGCTGTTTGTTGTCTTATGTATCTGATTATGAGTTAACTCCGGCTTAAGGGTTTTTTTAACTCCAAATGGTCTTTATTAAAACTTCATGGTATGCAGCCTACAGTGTGAATCCCTTTATGTTCTGGGCTTGATTAACAAGGAACTGTGCACAGAAAATGCCAGCATGCTTAGTGCATAGAAAATAAATACTGTATGTCCTGTGACTGGCTTCTTGCCAAAGCAGCACCGATGTATTTACAGCACTGACGTATGTACTAATCCCATTCATAACTGCATTGTCTGTGAATGGATGTTAGTACAATTCTGACCCATGAAAGCACATTATTTTCAGACAAATGATGACAGTTTGGGGGGGGAATTTCTGAAATGGTTCCTTTGCTAGTTCCTGAGTTTGTTTGTCACATGCAGAGCTTGCACATTTAGAAAAGCTGAAAAGAAGGGTAGGGATTGCATCAGGGGATGTTTAAATCAGATATTAGGAAAAATTTCTTTACTGAAAAAGTGGTCAGGCATTGGAACAGGCTGTCCGGGGAGGTGGTGGAGTCACCATCCCTGGAGGTGTTAAAAAAATGCATAGGCACTTTGGGACGTGGTTTAGTAGGAATGGTGGTGTTGGGTGGATGGTTGGACTTCATGATCTTAGAGGTCTTTTCCAACCTATGATTCTATGAGTCTGTCTTTTTATAGTTCAGTTTTCTGTGCAGGATTGATCCCACTTTAAAGATCTTTAGACAAATCTTTATAGAATAAGGAGGCTGAGAAACAGTGAAAATTTCCCTTGGCATAAAACAATTCAAACAAGATTAAATCTTCCCTCTCAGCCTTTCTGAAGACTTTTTTTTGGCAGTTTGTTATATTAATTTAAAGAAAAAAATTTAAATACCCTTAAAACTACTTAGAACTTCCTTGAAGCAAAATCCTAATACAGATCCAATGAGAAGCACACAAATACACAGAGCAGAGCGTGGGGTAAGGTTGTTCCTGGAGTCTGAAACTCTTTGCAGGATGAATATTCTAAAATGAATCTGGTGAATCTCATGTTGAAGGGAGAGTGCCTACATAATTGCATTTTTTACATAGCTTTTCACAAAAGATTTGCAGGAGGGACTTTTGTAGCAGATATCTTCACAAAAGAAGGTAATTCTGAACTATATCTGGTGCATTGGTGGTAGCTTCCCTACGGAGACTATTCAATTCGGTAAGTTTGTTCTTGGAATTAGTAGAGAGTATGTGTAATAAATACAATGACATTTAGCTCTCAGTTTCTTTCCAGTTCAATAAATCAGTATTTTGCTTCCAAATTTGTGAATCTTCTCATTTCAGTAGTATGTTGGATGAATTCAGTATTAATTCATGGAACTAATAAAAAAATGTAATTATGAATCTGATAATCAGTAATAAATTTGGTTCAAACCTGGTGTCACACAGTCTGCAAGCGTAAGACAAATTGCACTGCTCACAGAATACCAGTTTAGTTTTTATGGCTACCTGCAATTGTCCAACCTTCATCACTTTAATATAATCATGGATTTAGCCCATCTAGAAAGTTATAAACTTTTCACTGTTACCTGCTGTACTTCACTGTACTGCTCAAACCTGCAACAAACTTCTCTCAGCTGAGGAAAATCCTATAGTAAATGTCACAGAAATGTCACGAACACTTCTGGCTGATATCTAATACCCAGGCAATTTGAAAGTCCTAGTGAAAAGAAAGAAAGGATGTCCAATTTAAATTACATACATAAATATCTGACATTAAAAACCTGCCTAAATACAAGACTATTATAGAGTAAATCTGCGTAATACAAACACTTTTCTTGAGACATCTGCCCAGCAACTACACACAGACACTCTTCACTCAGTCCTGCTCAGGCTCAGCCTTACCCCATTCCTCGTCTGCTTTACTGATCGAGACCTCTGCCTTTTCTGCCCATCGGTAACCTGGCCACTGGCACTGCTACTCTGCCACATCGTCTGTTCCACGTCCTGGTCTCAGCACAATACATCACCTGGGCTGATCCTGCACCACCATAAATGTGCTTGTCCCCCTTTTTGAATTCAGTAATAAACAAACAAACGTGCTGTGTCTATCTTTGCTACAGGTGGGATTTTCAAAGCTGTTTAGTTTTACCTACCATGATGTTAATAGCAGTATTACTCTTCTAATCGATTTAAATAAACCAGGCCAGCATAGATTACCCTCAGAAATCTGACTGTGCTTGTTATTTGAACGAAACACACTCAATTAGTAACAAGAGCTGGAAAGAACCCTATGCAGACTAATTCTGCTTTGCTGTCCTCTCCAATTTTTACTTCAATATTTGACGGTAAAGAAAAGCAAGTACTGTTAGGACTGTAAAGTGGTCACAGCTGCTTGCCTAACACCTGTCAGAGATACACTTGTAAAGAAGTCTCGCTGATGGCACCCTAGAATCAGTGAGCTCCTGTGGTTCTTAGGTAGCCTTCCATGAGGCTGGGGTGGCAAGCTCAGCAGAGGTGGCAGAATGAAATGGGTTTCTAGCAATGATCGCAGAGATTTTTTAGCCAGTCCAAAACCTACAGAGAACTGATGTTTTCTCTGAGGCAAGAAACCATTAGTTTCAGCCTTGGCATAAATACAGTACCTTTCAAAAAAGCAGGAAAGCATAGACTGACAAGCCTACAAGTTCTACATTTACCACGAAGACTTTTATCAGTAGACTGTGGTCATTTTAAAATAGTTGACTTCACACTGTAAACCATCCCGTATTGGTATAGTTTGTACTTGCTGCCAGGAGAGAAGCAAAGAGGCCCCAGCTGAACCACAGGTTCTCAAAAGAAGCGATGTCAATTAGCCTGTCTTCCAGTACTACAATGAAATGGTTCCCAATATCTGGTGTGGCTTCTGAGCACTTCAAGTTAATGTGAATGCATCTGTTCTACACTGTCTTTGTAATGCAGATACTCCCACAGCCCCTGGAAATCTTCTTTGAGAGTCTTCTGGGAAGCTTTCCTTCTGTAGGCATTATCTGAATTGGTGTATTTCTATAGAATCAGGAAGGCTGGAAGTGACCTCTGGGACATCTGGAGGACTCTAGTCCAACCTCCTGCTCAAAGCACCTCTCGTGAGAGCAGGCTGCTCAGGGCCTTGTCCTGTCATCTTTTGAATGTCTCTGAAGGTGGAGGTTCTGCCACCTCTCTGTGCAACCCACATTTCTCATGGTAAAAAACATTTTCTCTCTATGAAGTCAGAATTTCTCATGCTACGCTTCGTAACCATTGCTTCTTGTCCTTCTGCTGTGCACCTTCGAGAAGAATCTGGCTTTGTCTTCTCTGCACTCTCCCATTAGGTGAAGACAGCACTAAGTGCTCTTCTTAGCTGTACCATACAAAATAGAAACAGCACCTTCCTTTTTGGACCTCAAGAACTTTAAACCTTGGGATTGGAGGAGTCATCAAGGAAGGGAGGCCCAGATTGGCCTGAAGGTGTTCAAACCCACAGCTCAACAGCCTAGGACATGGCCTGAGATCAGATGGGAATGGGAATTACCCTTCAGAACTTCTGCCCAGGGTTGAAGCCATGATGCAGAAAAGACCGAAGACTTCAGAAACCCAGAGAAAGGGAAGAAACAGTGGGGAGCCTGGCCCTGTGCCTCTTTTCCATTCTGCTTTTTGCAGCAGGAACATATTATGCATTTTGTATGGAAAAATCATTGTGTAAAATGTATTAGTGGTACTGGGTGCAGAGACTTGTAAGCTGTAGGGTCATTAAAATGTACAGTCAGGCTCCTTGCTTTTGCTCTCTCTCTGTGGCCCCATGAATCTTTTCATCACTTCATTTCTGTCCAATGGCCCCACTAGGAAGAAAGGTAGCTAATCACCATAAGGATTAGCTGATTAAAGTGTTTGCAAAAATGCTTTGAATAAAAAAGAGGTATAGTTAATGTTTTACACGCTGCTGTGTAACGGAAATGTGTTATTAATCACGTTTATCGTGAGACTGATGAAACAACAAACTTGAAGGACTGTCGTTGTGCTAGGCACTGTACAAACTGAGAATGGCAGACAGCCCTGCTCAGCCGCATGGGTTTAGAAAAGGAATAGACATTAAAGATAAGACTCATCTGGCCAAAGGCAGACAGATGTCTGCTAGACGCCATAAAAATGAATTTCCTCCTAGAAATGTCTTTTTCTGACTAGTGACAGGGGATCTCAGATATTGACATCTGAAATTAAGCTCATACCGTGAGAAAGAGAGGCAGTACTAAAGCGTAGAGCTCACAATGAGTTTGCAGCAAAAACCATCCATGTTGCCTTACTTAGGGGGGATGAAACAGCTAGAAAGGTAAGTGAAAGAAGGAATAACATGGAGGGGGTCAGTACAGAGGAGAGAGAAGCTCCTGAAGTTGTAAAGAGAGGGAGGCTGTGATGGTGGGATAAGAGAGGCAGAAAAGGACTAGCTGGTCAATGAAAGATATACAGAGGTCCCTAGATGTCCAGAGATTTCTGCTTCGGGTTCTTTGCAGGCTGTCCCTCCTGCCTGGAGCTTTGAAGACAAAGCTTCCCAGCAGGGTGTGAGCTTGGCTGGAGAGCATCGCCCCAGCTCCCAGTGTCCCCCAGTGAGCCCCTCTCCCTGCACTGTTCTTGGCCATGTGGTGGTATCTTTGTCTGGGTCCGCTCTTTTCCCCTGTTGCTTTGGCTGGTCCTATAGCTGCCTCTGCCAGCTGCCTCATTATGCTCCTGTTTAGCACCTGTGACTCCACCAGATACCTGGTATCAGGTTTTTTTGCTTCCACCGTGTTTTGATAAGAGCCTGCCTTCTGTCTGAAAAGGACAGGGAGATGTCTCTTTAGGTTTAGATGTTGCTCCCCACATTTAGGTGCTGCAGTGCTGGCAGCATGTGGGATTTCTCCCTTTACATCTTTTGTATCTCCAGCCAGGTCGACTTCAGACAAGGATATCCAGTTCACCCAGTAATGAGGTATCATTAATGACTCCTTGTTCCATGCGCATACGACTTAAGGTGACAGGATGTTTTGCTTCAAGACAAATGGCAATTACTTTGAGCTGCCTGGAGGTACGCACCATTTCCAAACTAACATTTAAATCTTACCCAAGGAGGAAATTTAAAAACATAGATCTGTGCACTGTGTTTTAAATGAATCGCTCTGAAACAAACACTTGAAATACAGAGCTCAGTAATTCACCAACCAGACTCTATGTCAGACTCATAATGCATCAATAAACAAGAAAATTGTTCTAAAGACACAAGGAAAGAAGCTGATGCTTGATCCTGAATAAAATTAGTTGGTAGGCAAGGAATAGGTGAGAAAATGGCTGTGCCGCAGGTGTAATGGGGCACCGCTGCTCGGTCTTCCATCACTGCAGATGATGGAAAACCGAGGCTCACCAGGGCTGAAACAGCTCCCAGTTAGCCTGGGATCGGAAGAGCATCATAGTTGCTTTAGAGCTCCTCGGCCCTCTGAGCTCTTTAAATACCCCGGGGGTAAACCTAGCACAGCTGTGCATCATGCAGGGTTCTCATCATTTAGATCCCTGGAGTCCCAAAAAGAGATCTGGGCTGCCTGTTCTGCACCGTCTAATCCCTAGGGGATCTCTCCAGGGTCTCAAAAAAGATTGTAAGTACATAAAGTTAGCCTGGAGAATTCAAGCTGAGAACATTGAATGTATGTATTGTCTTAAAAGCACAAATTCCACTTTTCCTATAGCCAAATGTGCACTTAGTGTGGGGGATTTTTTTAGAACAGTGGATTTGACAAAGCTGGAATTCATTTTTTTTCTCCAAGCCTTTGACAGTTCACTGTAAGCTTTGAAGTCTGCTTTACATAATGACGAGATGACTCAAAAAATATCAGCTTATTTCAGAATTAAAAATTCACTGAAGAGCCAGAGTTTAGCACCAAAATTAGCAGTCCATCAGAGATCCTCACAGCAGGACACTTAGCACTTTCTCCTTGACTTTGTTTTTTTCACAGATGGCCAGACTGTACTTGCTCTTTGCGTAGGTGTGCAGGGAGGTGGGTTTCCCTTCTGTATTATCCCTCTTCTGCCCAGGTTTGCAGTTTTCGGAGTTGCAGTCCTGGTCTCTTGGTATGTTCTTCATCAGTCAGTTAGCATAACATCTTTTTACCATCACATTTTTTCTATTGTGCCTTTTCTTGTGGAATTATAGGACTATAAACTACTTTAGAGGATTTGCTGAATCTCATGTTCTAAGTGTGAGGCTCACATAATTGTCTCTGGTTTCCTACTCTGGTGCATCTACGCATTTGTAGCTCCAGCAGAGCTCTCCTGTCCTGTGGTCCTGGATACCAGCTGCAATTGATCTGCGGTCCAGCAACCTGTTGCCTCTTGCTTCAGAGGCACTGAGCAGCAGAGAGGAGCTGAGCTCTGCTACACTGTGGGATCTGCTCCTGAGCAGGGTGCCATGGTTAATGGACTGCGGCTCGGAGACACGATCTGTGGGCTCCGTGCTGCTGCGTGGTCAGCTTCTCACAACTCCCACCTTTACAGCTTTAGCAGGGACCTAACCCTGAAGTGGTCTGACTCTCTTAGGCCATAATTTTTTTTTTCCCCCTCACTTGAGAATCAGAAAACTACAAATAACATTGGTGAGGCTGAGCAACAGTAAGATACAAGTTTTAGAAGATTTATGTGCCATTTTGCTTCCTTTTGCAATTATAGTAATTACATTGTCCATGTCACGTTGCTGTCTCAGAGACAGTTCAGAAGACCTGAACTGCAGAGCTGTCTGCATTTGACATACTGCTGCATGTGGAACAGGCCATCTCCTGGAACAAACTTCCAACCATATGGCTATTTATGCATGGTGTATGAAGGGAAGATGCTTGCAGGATGCTAATCTTTCCTCCCTCCCAGCTTGTTGCGGGCAGAGCTAGAGCGCAGGGGTGTGCAGCGCTTGTTATCATTGATTACCTAATGCTGAGCATGCAAGTGGGGAATCTGTTCCTCTGTAATCAAGACCAGACAAAAAGCTCCCCAACCTGCAGATGCCTGAAAAATGTTTGTTCTCATTCCATGCTGTACCTTGCAGGTCGTTGGAATGATTTACCCAGCAGTCTACTGCTGCGCTGCGTATAATCACATAACTTCATTGAACTTGAATTACACATTTAGAATATCATCCACCCTGAGCAGAGGCAAGATCTTTATTACTTTTAATAGCTGGGTTGCTATGTCTAACCAAAATATGTTTAATTGGTTACTTCATTTAAGTCATCTTCAATTCAGAGTAAGAAAGCCAGCTCTCCGTGTGTTAGCTTTCTACAACCCCTGCAGGACTTTGATGTTGTGTTTCTTTGTAATCACTTTCCCTCTGGAAATGTGGGATGTAACATAAAGTCTTTCAAGAGGAAGAAGGTATATTTGTGTTTTCTCATATACCTTCACAACTCACAGATGCAGCAGTTCCGGACTGAAGCGGTTATGGAGAGGCAAAGTGGTTATGGAGGACCACAAATAGCCATGGTCCATTATCATTAGGTGCCAATATTACAGCATATCGTGATTTGCCAGTAGATGTGAGGACTGCGAGTATTTTTGGCTCTTGGTTGCTGAGAAGAGGAGATGCGTGGCTGGTATCTATCCAGTCCCAGGAAGGGCTGTTCCTCATGTGATTGCTTTCTGTCTGGTTTGACCTGACACTGGTCTGCTCAGCTGAGGGTCTCAGCCCCCTCCGGCAGCTCCCAGTTCACTTTGAGGGCCAGGGTGCATCTTGCGCTGCCTGAGACGTTGCAGGTGTTCCCCAAAATTTGCTGCTCCAGGGGCTGAGAATCAGACAGACTGTATTACAGAGAGCCCGTGTGCCCTTCCCTTGGGATTTCCTATTTATTACTTTACTACTACTTTATTACTCAGTGGGAGTAATAAGGCTGTAAAACCTAAAACAATCCACAAAGAGCTGGATAATTAAACTAATGCAACATTACAGGACTGGCTGGTTCAAGCCACTGCTTCAAATAAAGCCAGCACTCTGAGCGACAACTTTTTTCATACCTTTGCCTGGCTCCAGGGCAAAGGAAAAGACCAGGGAATGCCCTTCACTCCTCTTTAATTTTTTTTCCAGTTGCTGCTGGATTTTGCATGGATTTCCTGGGGCATTTGCCTGAGATCACACATGATGAGCCTCACGTCACGTCACGTCACATCACGTCACATCCCTAGGTTGTAGGCCTGTAGTATGCAATGACGGATTGCACTTCAGCAGATGAGGTGGAAGTGTGACTGGTCACTGCAGAAAGATGTCCACTCCTCGGAGTGACAGGCCAGTGACTGTATCAGCTTGTCATCCCAGCGTCACTGAGCTTAGGGTGGCCTTTCCAAGCCTGGCTGCCACTCCTGGGCAGCAGGGGGGTACCTGAGCTGCCTACTACTGGTGTCATCTTTGCTTTCTAGATCAGATAAATGGAGAATTTGACTCTCTGGCACAGTTAAACCTGATACTTCTCACAAGTGCTATATTTATTGTTGTTGATTATTATTTGTGAAGAGCTGGCATTGTGCTCAGCATTTTAATGAATTCTGACTCCTGTCTCCTTGAGTCTTTCAGAAATATGACAAAATGGAAAGTATTTTTTTTGTTGTTAGTAAGGATTAAAAGATGCTGTGAAGTGAAGATGAAAGGACTGTTGTCACCCACCATTTCCATTTAAAACATGCAGTTTTTGGATTTATAATGTGATTCCAAAGAAGCGTTTCCATTAGTACATGTAATCTTTTAGTGGCAGTACTGACCGTGCCAGTGGGTAAGAAGGACCCAAGTGAGGCAGTCATAGGTGCTTTGGAAACTCCTGATCACCAGATTATCTCAGGGCAGGCAGACAAATTTTGAGGGGAAAAATACCATTGCTCAAGTAGTCAGTAGGGGTCTGTTTCCCATTTATCCTACCCTCTAAGTTCCGTTTCTTGATTCTTAGAGATGGGCACTCTAGAAATACAGGTCAATGCGGAGCACAGACTCCAAGGACATGAGACCAACCTGACTGCAAGCTGGTTGCCTGTGACATTGTTTGTGCCTTTCCAACGAATCTATTAGTGACAAAAGGCTTTCCTTTGAACGTAGCATCAGTGACATCAGTATCACTTAGTTTCTTCAGCAGGCATGTTGCATCTTCTGCCTTTCCTGGCTTGTTACATCATTCGCTTCACCATTTTTTGAGAACATGACAATTTTGCCCAACAAAATAACATATGAAGTGAGAAGATGCTGTAGTGGCACATTTGCTACAGCTCTATTCATGTCTTGGGGAATAGCAAATAATATTGAAATTGCCAACGAGGCACTAATCTACGCTTATTTTACTAATGCTGAGCCTAGTTTCTGCCTAGCTCCAGACTCTGCAGAAGGGGGCAAGGTGACAGGCTTGGACCATCTCCCAGGTGGTTTCTGTCTCAAAGCCCTCTTTGGAGACAGCCATTGTCTTTCAGCACTTCACCATCTAGATGTACATTTTGCATCTTTCATCCCTGTAAGCATAATTAGGCAGGCCTGGATTTACCAGAAATGCTGAAAAAATGACAATCCTAACCCACTTGACCCTGCCCCCTTCCGACTCCCCTCCCAGACCCCTGTGCTGAGGACATGAGTGACACCAAAGTGGGAATGTGTGGGATCTGAGAGTCGATGGGGAAACCCAATGCTTCCCCTCATGGCTAAGGTAGCCTTGAGCAGCTCTTGTATCTCCAGGACCGTAGCACAAACTAGAAACCACAGACCCAAAGACAAATGAGGTGTTTCTCCTGGTCCTATGCTGGAAGTGGTTCAACGCCCTGAGGTTTGGAATTTTGCTGGATTGCAAAGGAAAACTGGGATTCAGCTAAAGGAGCACCTGTCACGTCCGAGTCTTGAGTGTGCTTTGTCCCCATCATAGTATCTAGCAGATTCAGGGCTGCATCTGATGCTCCTTGTTGACCTGGCTGCTTCTCTTTTGTCTTCAGTAGATTTTTAGGTTCTGCTTCATTACACATTAAAAGGCCTATATCCTCCTTTCACTGACCCAGGCTTGCCCTCGTTTGTCCAGGGGCCCCTTCACAGAATTTGGGGAAGGAAACCCGTGTGTGGTAGCTGATGTCTTGCTGCAGCTGAGGCATTGGCATACATGTCTGTCCGTGGCAAGCCTTATTTGTCTTTCAGATTGGTTTCATTCTCTCCAGCTTAGTTCAGTGTGTGTTTGTGACGAATTTGAGGATACTTTTTGCCTGAAGTTGACTATATGCATGCGCACATAAGGAAGGGAAAGAGAGCAAACACAGCATCCCCACCGCTCCCTCGCTCACTGTGCAAATGCTGCCTGCAGCACTGATGGGGACAGGGAAACAGCTGTGGCTTCTGCTCCTTGCGAGTACCCCTCCATCTGATTGTGGCACTGCGGAGGGAATACACTAAGGAAAGCATGGAGAAGGTTAGGGTAGGCAGCAAGAACAAGATTTCAGCGTGCTTTTCCTGTTATTTCCTGGGGTACTGCTAAGCCCCGTTTCCAGGGAGGTAGCCGAGCTTGCAGAAGTGTATTCCAATGTATGTCACTGTGTTGCCATCATTTGGATGACTGTATTTGTTGGCGTACTTCACCAGAACTGAAGCATATATCTATGTACTGATGTAAAAAATTGGGGAACAGTCTTATACTACATTATTTGCAAACGGAGATAGCTTCTTGACAGCCCTTCCTTTGAGTTGCTGTGGTCCCCTGTTTCAACCATGTACACTGCCCTCTGAGTGAGGATAGGTGGTTGAGAAGCACATTTCAAGAATGGATTAGTTTGTGCCGGAGAAGTATTTTGCACGGCTCTGAAAGGGAGGCATTGTCAGGAATCCTTCATCCCATGGAAAGGCCTAGAGGGCCAGTCCAGCTCAGAGTTTTGGCTTTTGTACCAACTGGAAAGAGGTCAGCTGGTGAACCCCGCACCCTTTCCTTTTCTAGGTAGAACTAAGTGCCATGTTTTCTGAAATCTGCAAATATCGGCAAGAAATTTGGGCTATTTATGTCCAAAGTAATAACATTTTATTCTGAAATGTGCCTTTTGACCTAGTTCAAAAGAAGTAGGGCTATTTCTATATTAAACATGAATACATTAACTTCATTCTAGTTGTTTCAGTTAGAACCTATGGAGTCTCAGAGGGCAATAATTTAGACCATTTAAACTGGCCTTTTTAAAGTCTCAGAGGAATCCTAAACATATATAACATTCGCTGTATATAGCAGATCTGTGTACTTTTACCTGAGTCATCATCCTGCTACTTGTATTGCTGTTTGTTTACTTACAACCAAAACACAAGTCTCTGGGGAAACCACTGCCGTAAGCAAACTATGGGTGGTTTGATCTACATCGCGATCACCTCTCCAAGGGGCCTGAGCCGGGTAAATTCTCGTCCCCACTGGTAAACACCCCAGGGTGTGCTGAGAAAGCCAAAGTAAATAGCACGAAGTTTAGGGTTTAAAAAAAATTTCTTTTAAAACAAGGATGCTTTTTCTCCCCGTCAGTAAGGTGCTTCTGTACAAACCCACTGTTTTCTGTGTAGTCTCCTGCACCTTTACAAAAAGCGTGTGCTGAGCGACTGTTCAGAAAACTGCCCTTCTACAAATGGAGGTGATTCTGGGAGGCTGAAGTCCTTTGTCAACTGACCTTTGGCTGCTGGTTGTAGCACTAGCTTGATTACAACCCAGCAGCCACTGTACTTGACTCACCGACAACAAAACCCGTGGCCCAGTGTCACCGGCTGCAGGAGCTGGGACTGCTACTTAGCAGAACAGGGTGAAAGTGTCACTGGGGCCCCTGCAGCTCTGAGAACGATTCCAGCAAAAATCTGGAGTGAGCTTAGCGAAGGCTGAGGCGAGGCGTGTTGTTTGTGAGCAGGGAGAAGCAGGCAGTGTCGGCCGCTCGCAGAGGAGCAGAAGATCAAACCCCGATGGGTTGTGCTCCACAGATCACAGGTGGGAGGATACGCTGGCTTTGGTGACCTTACGGAGATACGGAGGGCAAATTTCCAGAGGACCAGCAGCCCAGCAGCACTTTCTTCACATTAGTGAAGGGGTCATCCCCTCTACTAAACTTTTATGATCTGTAGGTGGTTCTGCTTCACCTTGCTTAATAGACTAACATTTCCACAGTGCTCATCAACAAAGTAATCAAATACATCCGCATGGGACTAATATCTTCTAAATGACACCGTCGATTTAATTTGATTTTTGACTTGCTGAGTGGACTCCGATGGCAGGATGTCAGTACAGGTAGGAAGGGTAAATACAACACCCACAGTGTGTCACCAGCGTCAGAGCAAACAGGTTTCTGTTCTGAACACAGACTGCGTTGTTCCCCACACCCGCTCCCACCCTGAAGTGCCAGCAGATGAGTTGTGGCCCTGCTCTGGGCTGTCTGATCACTGACATTTCCATGCCTTGCCAGGCTCCAGGGCCAGACAACTTGGGAAGCCAACTCCTCACCCCCAACTGACAGCCGAGGGTGGAAAAGAAAATGTGCCAGAGCCTGGGCAGGAAACTCAAAAATAGCCATCAGCAAGCAACATATGTTCAGAATAATATGGTCCTGGCAATCCAGAAAAAAAAAATTTCTCCTGATTTTCTTGGCATGTTGGCAGTATTGTGGATGGCTGCAGTATATTGCTGTTGTACTGAAGTTTTCCTGCAGCCCTGGGGTTCAAAGGCTTCTCAGGGTAGGTCTAAACCACTCTTCTCCTTTAGTCCCAATAGGCCTCCAACCATCTGGGCTGCAGATCCACATGTGAAGTACCATGCAAAAGCTCTGTATTTCTTGCCCTGGCAAACAGATAAGAGAAAAGGTTGACAAACTCAGATTCAGCCGAAGCAAGGAAGAGTGAATTCCAGTGCCGATGGCTCTCTGCTCAGTGCTCCGGCCCCAGATGCCAGGCATTTAAACCCACAGGCTGTGAGCAAGAGATGGCATGTAAAATATGAGAAGTGGCCAAGTTTATTTAATATGTTGGCTTTTCCACTGCTCTTAGCACTGTTATCAGAATGCTTAATCGAGTTACGTGGAGCAATGTGGAAAAACACTGGTGAGCACGAAATGAAAAAGCTACTTCCAAAAACGAATCAACTGTTAGTCCCTTTGCATTGCTGGAAATCTAATAAGCCACTGATTGCACACAGGACTGATTAGTTTTAAAATATGCTCAGCTTCAGCTTTTATATACATATTGCTCAAAAAGCCTTGGGGCAGGAAAATATGAAGTCATCTTGTCAGGACCTCAGTGCTAATACCACCACGTCTTTTGAGTTGGGTGCACAAAGGCTTTCTGCCATTCCTACATGGGAGCTGAGAGATGGCCAACTCCATGCTCTCCAGGGTCATTTTTCTCAGTCATTCTTTTGGAATGGGACCGCTATAGCTGGAAGATGATCTAATCAGCCCTCCAGTATGGGAGAGCCCAGATAATGGGAAATCCCAAATGAGGCAGGTCGTGTGGAAAGCTCTGGGGAGCGTGACCCAGCGACAGCAGCCACGTGCAGTGGTCCGTAGAGCTGCCCGGTTTGTCCCATGCTGCAAGCTCTGCGAGGGTTTGGTCTCCTGACTGGCATTCCTAGGGGCCTGGGGAGCCAGGCTTGTCTGTGTGCTTTGCCAAAGAGCAAGGCTTGCCACGTAGAGGAGAGGGCTAATTTAATGGGGACTTAAATGGACAAATCAGCTGTGCTTCCCACAGCCACACACCACTCTTCCCTTCTGTGGCTGCTTGAATAGTCAGTGCAGGATGACTAGAGGGTGCTGGGCAGCTGTGGGCTGATACCAAAGCTGCCTAGAACCTGAGAGTGAGCAAGGGTCTACTCATTGCTCCCAGCTTGGTTTGAGCCTGCATATAATGAGGATGGGAGTGTGCCAGATTATAGCATCCTCTGCAGACACAGGCAGCATGATTTGCTACCTTCATTGTATCTGTAGCTTTTAGACCCTGTTTGCCCTGCCCTGCATTTTGGCCCTCTATTAGGCTCCATTTTGCATTGCCTTCAACCTTTCTTCTTCGCACTTTTCTTCACCATGTATCCCTGCTGCTGACCTTGTTGCTAGCTCTGGCACTACTCTGATTACAGAATAAGCTGATTCAACTCACTAAAATGGCAGAGAATTAAATCAGGAAAATGAGTTAACAGGGAGAGGGAGGAACGTGCAGCTGGAAATGGGGATGGGAGGGGAACTAGAGAGGAGGATAGCAGAGAATCACAGAATCACAGAATGGTAGGGGTTGGAAGGGACCTCTGTGGGTTTCAGCAAGGCTTTCGACACGGTCTCACATAACATCCTCCTAGGGAAGCTCAGGAAGTGTGGGCTGGATGAGTGGTCGGTGAGGTGGATTGAGAACTGGCTGAATGGCAGAACTCAGAGGGTTGTCATCAGCGGCGCTGAGTCTAGTTGGAGGCTGG
>Ga0065711_1030465_pt1 | contig 32419 bp, 13 predicted proteins | sample Hoacrofraction12_FD_59098 | JGI IMG/M metagenome (GOLD analysis project Ga0065711, IMG submission 59098) | Hoatzin crop microbial communities from Cojedes, Venezuela - Epithelial fraction 12 v2 (version 2) | ecosystem: Host-associated > Birds > Digestive system > Esophagus > Crop | place...
TTTTTTTTTTTTTTTTTTTTTTTTTTTGTTGCTTATGCTTTAATTTTTGTACAGTTTTCATTGGCAATTTTTTCAGCTCTTGTTGTAACACTGGTGAACAGTAAGACTGTTGCTTGGGTCATAAGTGGTAGTCCTCCACAATTTTTAAATACTTCTTGGTATGAATGGGTCATAGCATTGCCTTTCTTTTTGAGCTTCTTTTCCATTTCCTGTGCACAGATGATCTAGCAAACCTCAGAGCAACTTGGATTCTGTGGGGCGGATGCAAAAGGCCTAGGACTAGTTCTGACTTCTTCAAGAGGTCTTTTTTGTAAGCATGCTGTAGGTACTCCTAGTTTTAGCTTACCGTTTCAAGCCGCATGATAGTTGAAATGTGAAACACACATCGTGGAGCAAAATTTAATTTAGAGAGCACAGAAATACACAGATTGAGATAGATATGTATGTATATAAAATGCTGTCTGATATTTCTATTTCTGTTGAGCCTGCCTTGAAGAAAGTCTTTTGAAAGCACCACTCCTGCATATAGGCCATTCTCCAATATTTGAATTATTCTTGTTTGTTTTCCATGTTCAATTAACCTGTTTGTGAAAAACTCAAACATCAATGGGAAATTGGCATATGAGGGAGTAGGGGGACAAACCTGATAAGAAGTACATCTGTGTGGAATGAATATAGTAAATTGACAGTGGAAATAATATTTACAAATACAGATTAAAAATAATACCCGATTAAGTTTTCTGGCTTCTGTTTTGTGCGTGTCTGTCTGCATGATTTAACAATTTTAATTTCTAGACCATATTTTTATAGTATGGTGATATATTTTAAAGCCATGTTACAAATTTTATGGTTTTGTCCAAATGTATTTAATTATAGTTGTAACTTGCAGAAGGAATCTGCACTTAGGGAACAGTTTTATAGCTGCAGAGTAAAAGGGTCATGGGGTCACTTTCAGGGTGGTACTGCATGGTGCTTTAGCTGGTGGTTTTTCCAGAGAAGTTGCCCCATGGCCCACTAAACTAAAGCTATGAGAAGCATTGAAATGTGACCATTAACTTTTATGGTGTTTTCTTATCTAGCAAACTTCTCAAAGGTTTTACAAATGAGATTGCCCTTTCAATTCAATAGCTTGATGTTGGCCTGGTGCTCTAGAAAACTTTGAGCCAAATGGGTTTTTTCTTTTTCTTCTTTTTTTTTTTTCCTCTGGCTGAACTGAGATTGACCTGCAACAAATAGTGTTTCTGCTTTGCACTACTTACAAGAGAGATTAAATCCAATCTTGAGAGGAAGTAGCATTCATCTTTACATTATTAAAACTCAACAGAGTTGTGAAGAAACTGTCCTATGCTGCTGAATTTTGTCTCACTCTACAATGACTCTTTTTATTACAAGATAAAATCATCTTGGCTGTGTGGATGTACAGCAGTCTTCTGAAGTGTTGTCTTCTGCTGTACTGAGTTGTTTTAGATGTATGTGTGTGTAGTTAATGCTTTTCAGCAATCCATTTAAAAAACACATTAAAGTCACATTAGTTTACCTGTCTCATTGGAAAGAGTGACATCTGTTAAAATTTGGCAATCTCTCTGTTTTATTTCTAGATGATGGCTGAGCTGAGCAGCTCATGAAGCTTCCATGAAATATTGTATAGATACTTCTACTGATCAGTGGTAGCCCAGATGAAATAAGCATGTCCTAAAATGGCAATAGATTTGCAGTATGAACCAGTCTACAGAAGTGAGTTGATGCCAGATTTTTTAGAGCCTTTGTTGCTTTCTCTTACTCTGTCTCCAAACCAAAGCCGTCTTTCTACCAAAGCAATAAGGGGACAAGGCACAATCTGACTACAGAATGCTATTTCCAAAGAAGTGAACTGTGAAGGACAGACTCATGAGTTTTGATCACAGGGGCTTGGAGAGAGCCTCTGGTAAGTTGAAGAATAAACTGTTACAAATCCTGAATGTGTCTAACATGTTATAGAACACCAACCTGAAAACAACCTTCAGTTTCGCATTCTTTGTATCTGATATTGGAAATGAAGAAAAATGGGGAGTCCTCTTAACCAACTTGTAAAATCAGCTTCCTTTGTAAAATGTTGTTTGTAAGATTCTTAGTGTCAATAATCAACATTGGCGTTTTTTCCATTGAAAGATATTGAAGATAGTCTTCATCTTTAGTGGAAATGTTGGAAAGATAATCATCATACGCATCTGATGTGCAGTATTTTAGCAACTTAGAATTCATGTTTCTTTTTTTTGCAATAATTGTGAATAGTTTGCGGGGGGGGAGGGGGGGAGTGGGACACCCACACAACACAGGAAGAGCTAAACTTCCTTTCCAGGATTTTGAGTATTGTGTTTCTCAGAGCATGATTCCATATGAATGATAATGGAATTTTGTATTTGTATTTGTTCCCTGATTTCAAGGCAGTATTCCGTTTATTTTTGTAGTTGCTTTAAGATTATTTATGTCTATGTTCATTACCAAACCAAAGGATGAACAGAAGAACAAGAAAAATGTGGATTTCCTTCAGAAAAGGGAAGTATAACTATGCTAAAGCCAATGAAACCTTACAAAATCAATAGCTGGTAAAATGTAGGTATGTGTTTTAGTTCAGTGAGCAGGAAAAGACAGAAACTGAAACTCATTACATATACCATATTCAAGAAGTCAGAGGGAATCATGGCTAGACCAGCTTTCCAGGATGTTGTGGACTAGTAATACAAATATTACAGTGTAGATCAAGTATTGATTCAATCAGTATTCTGGTAATTTGGCCAGTACAGAATAATTTTTTTCAAATCTACTGAAGGTTTATGAAGTATTTTATAGTATATAGAATGTATACTGCTGTAGCAACATTAAATATAATGTGCTATTACTGGCATTTACTTACTTTCAGATACCTGCTCCAGTGAGGACCTTCCTGAGGTAGAGTTGGTGAGCATGCTAGAAGAACAGTTGCCAGATTACAAATTACGAGTGGACTCTTTGTATCTGTATGAAAATCAAGACTGGATTCAGTCTCCTGCCTGCCATGGCCATCTTCCTGACATCACTTCTCCAGCTCATGATGAGGAGCCTTTCCGCTACATGAGTGAGTATACCTGGGCCTAGGATTTTTTTTTTTCATTTATTGAAGAGAAAACTGTAAATATAAAATTAATATTATTAATATTAGTATTAAAATCTGGAAAACTTTGGACAAGTGAAAGAAAAAGCTGAATTCAGGGGAAGTGCTTGTAGTTCAGCATTGCATTTCTACAGGCCTAGCACATCCCATGGCTGCCTGATCATTAGATTTCACATAGAAGTAAGAGTGGGAACATGTGACAGTGAAAGGAACCTATAATTGTGCTAGATTAGATGTAATATGAGAGGTATGGAGTGTGCAGCAGCTCTCTTTTCAGGAACGTTAATGATGCTGTGGCTCTTTTGATGATGTTTGCCCTGATGTTTTGTGTTAGTGTTGCTTTTGAAATGCTGTTAATGGTTTCTTCTGGAGATAATGGTGTGAATGCCAGAGAGGTTGGTGCTAGATCGGTGTTGATCACTGCCTTCCAGTTCTGAAAATACGAAGTCACCTATCCTTAAACCTAGCAGATCATAAGGAAGAAAATGGACAGCTTCCAATCACATGAAGAAACTGTTAATATTTTAAAAATCAGATCTATAGAAGACTGCCAAAAGATCTGAACACTTACTTATCTGTAGTTTCAAGTGTTTTCATGTGAAGAGAGGAGAATGCATTGTAATCACTTTAGAGAAATGGGGAAGTCCTGTTTCCTCCATATGCTGAAACTATGGGAACAAACCACTTGGGAGAGTGAACTTGGTATTTATATACAACCCTGGTATTTGTAGACAGTCTATGATGATTACCTCTTCCTTGCACAGGCCACCTCTGAAGGGTTTTTTTGATGTTGTTTGTGCTTTAAGCCTCCACCCAGTGTGTATAGCAAATGAGTAAGTAAAAGTGAAATATTACCTCCTAAGAATGCAGTACTCAACAATGTAAAGCAACCTTGCTATCAGTTGAACTTGCAGACTTGGAACTCTTTGTAACTGTGGAAATTATTTGGAAAGCTGTTTAATGTTTATTGCTCGGTCTGTTTCTGATAATAATATTGCAAGCATAAGTGATCTTTTAGTTGAGTGAACACTTTTGTAGTTACTGAAAGCAGTTGTGTAGTCAGTGGGGTGTGTGCTTAACTCTTAAGTTTTAATTATAAAGAGGTGGGATCAGAGTCTGTCAGTGCTGGAAGGAACTTTGCATCAAATGTGGCTCTGCTCAGGCTCTCCGCTCAGCACCTGCAGTTCCAGTGTGATGAAGCACAGACCTCTGAGAGAAGGAGCTTCAGTCAGTGTGAGCCTGCATTTCCAAACTGCAGTGAGAGGAAGGGGTTCTAGCAAAAATGTTTTTGTCATGGATTATTTGGCTGTGAAGGTACTACAGAAAGTGGTGTCTTCCTCTTTCACCCAGTGAGAAGTTCTTTTTAGCTAAAGAAAGTGTCCTGTGAAAATAGTAAACTGCTTGTGAAGAGTTTTTTGGAACAGTTGCCATTGATGTTTTCTTGACATTCTCAAAAATGAGCTGTAACAATAACTGACCTTAAGCTAAAAGATAACTGTTAGGCATCACATATAAAACTAATTCTATCATTTAAGAACACTGTTGTAACTGCTGAGTCATATAAACTCAAGATAAATATGGTTTATGTTTCTCCTAGAAATTGTCCAAAGAGATTGAATGTATTAGTTATCATATTAGCCTTTTTGAGCCTTATAACTTAAAGGGAGATATTGGGAAGGTCACAGACAAATACAGATATAAATCTAGTTATAATCATTGCTGAATAGCTTGTTAGGTGAATTATGTATCTTTCTTCTGTTGAATGGAATTGGGAATAAATTTGACAGTCATACTCTTGAAGCACAACCTGTGTTTTTTATGTGTATATCTCCCCCTCCCTATATATGTATGGAAACATTTTGATAACTTTTTCCTAAAACTCACAGTTCAAGTGAATTTGTAGTGGGCATCCAAGGTAAAAAAAAAAAACAAACCAAAACAACAGTTATTGCACTTGAGCTCCTCCTCTTTTTATGGCTGCTGCTGCCTATTAGAAGGTTTATCCAATGACAAGTTGAGTTCCCACAGAGTGTTTTCAGTGAGCTGGAAGAATTATTTTCTGCTTCAACTGTGGTAGCATATGAAGCCCTGAATTACAGAACATCTGTCTTCAGACCTACTTTGTTTATGTCAATAAAGGGACATGGAACAAAATAACAAGAATATTAACCAAAATGAAAAGGTGCTTGCAGCTTTCACTTGGCAAGGTGAGTGAGGGGAGTTTGTGCATGTTCATAAGAGAGAATTATAACAAACTATGTGTAGTTTTGGTCCTGTACTGTGAGAAAATAACAAAAGTTGTATAGAGCTAAGTTTCAAAGCTGTTAGTTCTGTGATTTCATTTATCAGAGTAAATATATTTGCTTTTGATTTTAGAAACCTACTACCTGAGTAACCTTGTATGTAATTAGTTTCAATTTTTATGAAAGTGACTTAGTACTGAGTAGAGAGTTTGAACTTGAAATTACCTGGTAGGAATAGTTACCACAGGAGAGCTGGCTATAATACTCTGCTTGTAATGGCTGAAACTTACTTATGTATGTGCAGTGAATTTTCCAAATACTAGTAAGCCAGATGAGTTTGGGGTCCCCTCTTGGCAGCCAGTATCAGCAACCAAGCAGTACAGTAAACTTGATCTCCCAAATGCGTGTTATGCTACCAGGAGATAGGTACTTTAAATTTAATGAGGAACTTTTATTTTTGCCTTGCTCAGAAATACAATGAGTAAATGGCACTACTGTAAGTTCAAAGCTCCTAAATGCTTGAACAGCATGTGTTGGGTTTTTACACCTACTATATCTACTTGATAAAAAGCATTTGATTTATTAGTTTGATTTATCCTTCTGTATAAGCTCTAAGAGAAACAGTTTAGTAAACATTTTTCTTCTATATTGTTCTTTCTGTTCTGCTATTTTTCAAGACTGCAGGAAAGTTTTTTTTTTTTTTTTCTGTACTGAAATGCAGCTTGGTTTTGTTCTTGGCATAGCCTTAGGGTTATGTTTTGAAAAGTTAATTATGGATATTATGTATGTGAAGGACATACATAGCTTACGTAAATAAAGTTAGTGTGCACTTCAGTTTGGCACTTCACTGTCTTATAATTAAGTGTGCAGTCCTCAACAAAAAATAAAGAAGAAAACTGACAACCAATACCACTATGTGTTCAGACTATGAATCAGATTTAAACAAGGTAGAAGAGTCAAGGAAATCTTCAGAAATAGATTTAGACCAAATCCATAGTAATCTCATTTTGCAGTGCAGTGATGATGGAAACAATTTCAAAACAGGTTAACTTAGACCTTCAGTTGAAGCACATACTTCTATATTTGTTAAATTTATATTGCTGTATTCTTTGCTTTCATGATCCAGATTCCATGAAGCAAAAATAGCAAATTTCTGTTAAACTTGAACAAGCACAAACATCCATCACCAGCGAGATGTGTAATTCTGCTCCTGAAGTGAATCATATTGAAGTGGTTCTTTTAAAGTTCTAAGAAAGTTTTAATAGTGTAAAATGTGTGTTTATGCGTGCATTTATTTTTAGGTGGTGGCAGATGCATGCGAATAAATCGCCTGTTTCCTTACATTTTAATTCTTTCTCCTCTTCGTTCTTTCCTCTCCCCCGCGTATCTTTCATTTTCTATCACTCTAGCTCTTATTGAACTTCCTTCCTCCTCCTTGGCTGGATCTCACAAATTTACTCAAGGTAATTACGATTTCGTCTTTACTAGCATCTTCTATTTCTCAGGACAAGAACTAGAGCAGACCAGCGCTTTCTGTTTTAGCACTGGTTTTTTTTCTGAGTTGTAGCAAATTCTTCATGCTATGTTTATTTTTGACTCAGTCCTGTTTTTCAAATCCAACTTGTTCTCAGTTTTTTTAATAGCTTTACGAAGTGTTTGTAAAGTCACTCAATCAGTAAGAAAGGATTTACTGCTACATCTTAATTGCAGACATACGTTATCCCATTTCTTTTTAACTGTTTCTAAGATGATCAAGCACTTAATAAATACGTTTTCAAGACTGGTCTCTGGGGTCTCCATACTTTCTGTGTATAGCTGTCACGCACACTAATGAGAATTTTGTTTCAAGGGTAAAGTCTGCAGATGTGTTCAGCAATGCTTGGATATGCTCCAATATGCTCTTCCCTCTCTCCCCAGCAGGCTGGATGGTTTCATAGCTTAGCTGTATTCAAAAAGTTGATCTTAAGAGATTTCTCTCCTTTTTCTAAATTTGAAGGATGTGTGAGCACCTCAAGTTTTAGCTAATATAGCTGAAAGCTGTAAATGTTCGGTACCTCATTGTGTCAGTCTCCCAAAAGAGTATTGTTTCATATTTATGAAGTTAAGATGCGTTTTCATAGTCTCTGCTGGTTTCATCAACTAAGTACTGTATTTGTATATAAACAACATCCTCTGAGTTTTAGCACTCTCCCTTCCCAGCAGTCTTCTTGTACTTAAGCTACTTCAGTAAGTATGTTTTTTCTCTTCTTGGTTCTTGGCACAGATAATGTGGAGCAGAAAACCTACAGTGATGCTGACATGGTCAAACATCTGTTAGCTGAGGTATGCCCATCTCTGTAAAACTATGTTAATGTATTTGAGGACTTGTATTTGAGGAAGGGTTTTATTCAGCTACTGGAAATTTTGGTTCAGTTATCTTCAGGAGCTGCTTATCAAACACATGGGTAATGAAAAGCTGCATATTGGGTTACACTGTCTCAGAAACAAAATTTAGCAAAACCGTGGGCACCCATGGGAGCCAGTGAGGTGTAAGCTTTCTTCTGCTTTCTTGTTGCTCCTTTGCTTCTACCCTCTCATCACTATTCGAGGTAAGCAGTCTATTTTGGAGAAAGTGTCACTTGAAAGACCACAGGCCTAAGCATATGCAGCTTCTTTGTGTGATTCAGCAGAGCCCATATAACTTCTTCAGTACTCAGCACAAACACAAAAACTGTCCCCAGGTTTGGTGCTTTTCCCCTCACCCCGTTACTGCAAATGACTGTGGAAGAGAATGTGCTATATCAAGAAACACAGTTACAGATGCGTTCTGGATCCAAATGATGAAGGATTAATCATTGTTCTAACAGTGTTGATCCATTTCAGAGTGAAGGGGGATGTTGAAGTGGTGATGCATTAAACAATAGCTAGGAAAATCTAAAACTACTCTGAATTTAAACCTTATCTGGTCAAAAGTAGACATTTATTCTCATTTTGTGATCAGAAAGATCGGGACCTGGAACTGGCAGCTCGAATTGGACAAGCCCTGCTTAAGCGAAACCATCGGTTGACAGAACAGAATGAAGCACTAGAAGAACAGTTAGGACAAACTCTAGATCGGGTGAGTGATTCCCCCCCCCGCCCTTTTTCTTTTCATGATGATGGGAAGAGGATTAATGGAAATATATTCTTTCATTGTGAAAGGAGGTGATTGCTGCTCTTAAACTACGTAATTATACTTAGAAGTTACTCTTCTAATTGTCATAGTTCAATCACCTTTCTCGGTCCAAGAATTGGCTAGGAAGACTGCATATTGTAATTAATGAGAAATTATGAGAACGTTAGATATTATTATGATATATCTACAGCAGGATTGCATTTTCAAAGTGTTTGTTTTGACCATCAGTCTGATATCCTGCCATTAAACTAAGAATCTAATGATGTAAGTCAAAATAAGTAGCTGGTATCTGATATGACCTGCTACATAACAACTTCACAGGTGAGGAAACAGCCAGAATATGAGCTGGCTTAACAGGGTGCTTACAAAAAAAGAAAATTAAAAAAAAAAAAAAGTAATGAAAACTGAATTCTGCTCAAGTTCTTCACTCCATCTATTCCTTTAAGCACAGATCCTTGACCTAATCTTTTCTTTGTTGTTCTTTCTTAAAAAAAGATTTAAGTAGTTGACAACCTATAAAGTATCCCAAGTCTTTTAACCCTAAGGTCAACTGATGTAGTCTGTTACAGCGAAATGGATTCAGCTGCTTGTATAAAGCAGTATGCTGGTAATAAATACATACTCATAGTTAACTGTATGACAGCATAAATTATGTATTCATATAAAAATACACATATGCAAAATAGAATTTTTCTGAGCGAGATCTGTCTCTTCACTCATTTTTATTTGTCCTGCGGTTCATTTAATGTATAAACTAGGGGGGACTAGTCTACACATAAGAGTAGCTGTCTATCAGTCCTTTTCTCCAGGAAGTTACAGTTCAGAAAAATGGTCATAATCAAATTGATAGTTAGCATGTTACAATGTAAACATGTATCAAAGCAGCTGCAAATTTTTTTTGAAGTAAACTGAAAATTCAAGATAACATAAGGATGGACTACTTTTTTAATAGCCTCCCTTACAGTGTTAAAATTATGATTTTGTGAACTTTCAGTCTCTATTTATTTTATAGAATCTTACTTGAAAACATAAATTGATCATGACCTGTGAGCTATTTCATTAATCTCATTTTAGACTGGAGCAGTGATGTTCCAAGAAGCTGCATAAGTAATACACTGTGATACTGTATAGCTAAAGTACAGTATATAAGCTTATCTTCTTTTGTCATAGGTTAACCAGCTGCAGCATGAACTGTCAAAGAAAGATGACCTGCTTCGTATTGTTTCAATTGCTTCTGAGGAGAGTGAAGCAGATTCCAGCTGTTCCACACCACTTCGTTTCAATGAGTCTTTCAGTGTTTCACATGATCTGTTACAGTTGGATGTCTTGCATGATAAACTCAGGGAGCTGGAAGAGGAGAACTTTGCCCTCCGATCGAAGGTATATCTCACTTACAGTGTATACCACGTATGTTGGATATGAAATAAATCAGGATGGTTAAAAAATCCAGCATTTGGGTTTCTCTTGAAGTATATGACTGTTCTGTATTGCTGTACTCAAATCATACCCAAACACTTTCCCCTACCTGCCCCCCCCCATCCTTCTGTTTCCTTCACTACTCCTTATTATCTGCAGGGTCCTCTAGTAGTCCTTTCTCAATGCCATTACAGTATGTGAAAGAGTATAGGAACATATGTAAGCACCCAGCATAAGTACTTGGACCCATCAGACCCTCAAGTTTGTGCGACCTGTTTTGATATAAATCTGACTGCAATTAGTAGTAGTATTCTGGGAATTTAGTTGTGTTGACATTACATTTTCGTCAACCTGTAGTCAATATTAAGGGTTAATAAGCTTCTACTCAAATTGTTCTAAAGATACACTTAGTTTTGACCGTGTGATTAGTCTCTGTATTTTAATTGGTGTGTCATGTATAAAACATGAACACAGGCACTGTGCCATTACAAGTGTAGAGACTAAATGGCCAGACAAAATAAATGGCTATAAAAGTCATGGAACCAACAGCAAATGTTACAAGAATCGGAATCTACAGATGCAGTTTCTCTTCTTCATAGGTGGAGAGTGGAACTTGTGAAATAGGAAGTTGATTAAAAGTGGTGCGGTTGTTTGGAAGAAAGTTGTTTTGGGTTTTTTTTGTTTGGTGTGTGTAGTTTTCTTGATTTGTTTTTTTATGTAAGCCTTTCCTAATGTAAGCTTGTTACAACAGAGACTAAATTCCTTTGATGTGAAAAAAATATATTTCCCCCCTTGTAGTCTCCAAAATATTCAGCCTGAGATGCACATCCTTCCTAAAACTGCAATCATTCTGTGATACAACATAACCTTCACTGACTTGAAATAGCCTCAATCATACTGAGCCTGTATTTGCCGCCTTTTTTTTTTTAATTTTCATGTGACAGCATTGTGTAAAGAAGTGTATTTGTCTGCACTTGTGTAGCTGTGCTTCTGCTTGCTTGGATAATCTTTTGACCCATTTACTAAGTTTTATCATGAGTCACTTACTGGCAAACAGTTCTGAATATAGAAGACTTCTGGGTAAAAAGTTTAATATTGTCATCCTCACTATTGAAATGGAAGTGGGAATCTAGTATGTTTGATGCTGTTTAGATCTGTTGTGATACTTGGACTCTGGCCTGGAAAATATGCAATCTAAATAGACTAGTAGGGGAATATGGAGAAAAGCTGTTCTACTGAGAGCTTTTCAGTGCCGTAAAAGATTTGGTTATCATCATTCACTTTTCAAGATTTCTTCGCCTTAAGAGGTTTTGAAGCAAATTCAATTGCTTATTCCTGATTACTGTGTTGGTTTACTTTCCCTACCAAATCACATAATTTTTGCAACAATTTTTTGTTAGAGGCATGAGAGAGATCAGGTTTTGTTCATGTGTCTGTGTGCCTCTCACGCAAAAGACCTGTACAATTCAGGGAAACAGGTTATGGTGAAAAAAATGGTTAGGGGAGTATGGCCAGATGCACAGAAATTATAAAGATAAATAGAGGGGACACTCTTCAGTTGCAAGAACTTTGGAAGTAAAAATTTCTAAGATAAATATATGTATAGATAAACTGATATTGGAATACCACTCATTTTCTTGAAGGCTTGCCATCTGAAGACAGAAACCATTACATATGAGGAGAAGGAACAGCAGCTAGTCAATGACTGTGTCAAAGAGCTCCGTGAGTATCCAGGCTGTATCTTACAATGGCAAAATGGTATTTGAAATACCTAGTGCCTATACCTTCTTAGTTAGCCCTGAATCCCAAAATGAGCTTCAGTACTACATGCCAGTTGAAGTCTTGCTCGTTACCCAAGTGCAAAATTGTTTCTGTATCTCATCAAGTTTCACTCTGGCATTCAATTTCAGGTATGTGTATGGTGTTTAGACAAAGAAAATGAACACAAAATCTAACGTTCATAAACCTCCTAAACTGAAGCCTACAGACACTGGAAAATCAACAAAATATACTTCTTTTATAGAGTATTCAGCATATATGACATTGAAATGTATCAGTACACAGACTCTTAAATGCTCATTCTAAATCACTATATATTTATGAACACATTATTTTTAAAATATGTATTATAAATGAAAACATTTAAATTGGAAGTGTGTTAATTTGTCTAGAACAGTCATCAGTATTTCCTTTGGGGACTACTTACTTGCATAGAATTGCAGCTACTCTTATACAAATTTATGTAAGTATTCTGAAACAATAAGGAACAATTTTTTGTGTGTGTTTTGTGTGTGGCTATTGTGTCACTCAATGGTACAAATTTTTTATATGTGGTCATTTGATACGTGCTACTTCCTTTGTGCATAATAACCTTAAGCTTGTATTTTAAGAGTATTTTTTTCTATACAACCACTATAAAGAAGACTGGGTTGCTGCTTGATTTTTCTTGTTCTAGATGACCATAAAATACTATGTATTGATCCATAGCTCGTCATTAACTTACTCCATTCCCTCTGAGTAAATATATATGCTTTGCAAATAGAAGTTACTTCATATAAGCTCTCCTGTTTTCCTTCAATGAGAATGTCTGTGAGTTCTGTTTAGTGCAATTCTATAGCACATATAGGCATGCCAGGTAATTTAGACTCACAGAAAGAATCTTCTCCCAAAGGATGTCTGGTCTACAGCTTTAAAATTTGTGTCTTCAGGAAAAAGGTATCTGACTGTGAGCTTAAATGTCCACAGGCCCATGGGCACGACCTTGTTCTGCAGTAAATATGTGAGGTATAATAACCACTATATTTGTACTGTGACTTTTATGCAAGATTGGTGAGACTTCATTATGACTTTGCTATGCTTTCAGGGCAAGTATACAAGCAATACTAACTGCATTAAAATGTTGGCGTGGGTTACGGATCCGTTGTAACGATGTGACCCCAATATGAGTATGATCGTTCACCTTTATTAGTCAGCAAAACCAAGGTTTATATAGCAAACTATTACAGCATCTGAATGGTTAAACCCCCAATCCATATATAGGCAAAACTACTGCAACTCGTTGTGATTGGTGCAGAGCTGCATCTCGATGTGAAAACAGTACTGTGGCAGGAAACAGCAATGTGGCAGGAAGGAAGTGACAGTGTGGCAGGAAACAGTGACGTTCCCCCTGCTCCAGTGTTCCGAGCTCGTTGCTCTCCCTTCCCAGCAGGGTTCCGTGTCAGCCGCTCCCAAGGCTCACTTCCGGATCGGAACCTGGGTTGCTCAATGCACCAAGCTATGTCCCCTCTCGTCCAGCCAGGACTCCACATTAAAATATTTCAGCTTTTTGAGTTGCTTTGTCATCTTACTTGAAGTGCTTGCTCAAAGAAAAAAAGAAACTGGAAATTGGATGCAGCGTGTCTTTGGGGAATAGATAGTGACCAGAATCAAGAGCTAAATAGGTGTATGTTATGCTTGACAAGGTCTGACAAAATACCGTTGCTTACAGAGAATGGTAGTTAATAACAAGATCAATCCAGAGTCTGACTTCTTCAGCATATTCCAAATCTGGCCTTGGCCACGAACCACTATGTCATTTGAAATTGTTTATAGCAGCTTGGCATGCTTTTTATTATGGTCATTTCACATACCTGTGATATGTATTTCAGGTTCTGCGTACTTAACTGTTAATATGTTACACCTGCATTTGAAGTTAACTCTCTTTCTCCTCTCCTCCCCACTGTTTGTTTTTTTTTTTTCCTTATAGATGTTCTAAGGCACCTACTCTTATGTACTATGAATTGATTTCCTAAAAGTATTGGTTATTTTGCAGATTGTTGTTGACTTTCACTGATCTTTTCTGAGTTTTGGGTTTGGTTTGGGTTTTTGTCATCTGTTGCGAAAAGCTCTCTCCTAAGTTCCTTTTATGTTTTGTAGGGCAAACAAATGCTCAAATTTCCAGAATAACAGAGGAGTTGTCAGAGAAGAGTGAGGAGTTGGTTCGGTACCAGGAAGAGATCTCATCCCTCTTGTCTCAGATTGTCGATCTTCAACATAAACTCAAAGAAGTAAGGGAATGCTGGTGAAAAAGTGTACGTGCATATGTGCATGTGTGTGTGCCAGTGCTTACAGCAGGTAAAAATTCACTTGCAAGCCACAGGGTTACACTGGCAAAGAGTGGCTGTTTCAGGAAAGCATGGGTCGGCTCTCTCAGGGAAATTTGCTGAGACAATGATGAGCACCTTTCTGTGCTTTCAGCATGTGATTGAAAAGGAAGAGCTGAAACTTCACTTACAAGCTTCCAAAGATGCTCAGAGACAACTGACAACAGAGGTACTTAAAGTTCCTATATATATACATTTAGATAAATGTTTAGAATAGTATATGAGAGAAAGAAAACTAAGAGAGAATGGGAACTATTGTTTTTTAATTATGTAGGGCTTTTAATTTTTCATTGTGGTTGGAGTAATTTGATTGGAGGAAAAAAATAGTTATTTTTATTTAAGTCTACACAAATATTTTGTAGTTCACAGCAATATGAAAGGCAAGGAATGTGTTCCAGGTAGGGAGGTCTTACTATTCTTAGTAGTTAACGAGAAAGAGTGTTTTAGTGTGAATATTACTGATTATATCAACAATATGTAGCTCATTAGATTTTAAGGAAGTTCTCTTTTTTGCTTCTTTTGCATCAGCAGTTACTGGATTTGCTGAGTTTTTCAATGTATTTTCCTTTGGATTTTATTATACGCTTTCCTCTTTCAAGTGTTAATTTGGACTTCATGCTTCACCACTAAAATTAGTGCAGGTGCTATGCTGACCGTTGTCCATTCCAGATGTTGGCATGTGCTGTGCAGTTGGAAAAAAATATTACAGTGTTTAAATCAGTCGATACAGGTTTCTGTAGGAGTTAATTCAGTTTAATTCTGTCTTTTCTGTGAAGCTCACTGGTATCATGTGATGTCGGTTTTTTTGTTTCAGCTACATGAGTTGCAAGATCGGAATGCAGAGTGTCTAGGGATGTTGCAGGAATCACAAGAAGAAGTGAAGTTGCTGCGCAGCAGAGCCAGCTCTGTTGCTTGTTTCTGCCACCCCCAGTCATGTGGAGCATTTCCTGTGGTAATAAATGTCACTGGCATGGCATACACCTGCTGGCACATGTGGCCTGTGTTAGCATACAACTGCATGAGTAAAACAGCTGTTACAGGAGCTGCAGCAGGAACTGTTTTGTAGTAGGCGAAGGTTACTGATGGTTTTGCAGTTCTTTGATGTGTACACTTTTGAGAATTTTATGTTACGAAAATAATCATTCACTTTCCATACTGTGATACTAAAATAATTTTTCCGTTTTATATGCCTTTTGTGTTAAATACAGGAATTGGCATGTTCTACAGCTAGTGCTCAGTTGTGCTAGTATATTGTTCAATATTGATGTGAATTTTATAACTTGACTGTGTTTCTTTATGAAACAAATCATCTTTTCAAGAGTTCAAAGAGTATTTTTCTTCCTTTATGTAGTTTATGATGTAATTTATGTCCTTATCTTGTGAGATTAAATTTTAAGCATCATCAGAAGTGTGTGACCTTAGACTAATTGCCAGAGATAACTAAACCAATGGAAAACAGTTAAAGGCATTTATTTTCTTTTTTATTAGTGTCAGGTATGATCTGATTACTGTATTCTGAAAAATTTCTGGGCTGTGCTGCGAATTTGTCAGGTTTTGGTTGGTTGTTCTGTGTAGACAGAATCCCTTATGCACATGTTTCGCCTTGTAAGAAGTGTTTTTACAATTGTAACTTAGCTTAAGAAACCAACATAAAGAGTACCAAGAAAAAGCAGATGCTGCTAATGAAAACTGAACCCATGCTGATTATGTATAGGTGTAGCTATGGTGGAAAACTCTGCCTCATGCCCTTCCTTCAGAGACTGAAGGGCTTCTCTGAAACCTACTAATACCAGGGAAACGAATGAAGATTTTTGAGTATTCCTTTAGAGGTGTTTTCTGCTAAAATTGTTAGGAGGAAGACTTGAATCTGATTTGCCAACTCTTCTGATTTCCATTTTTCTCTAGGATTCCCTTGCAGCAGAAATTGAAGGGACAATGCGGAAGGAATTGAGTCAGGGTGATGAATCTGTTCTCTCCAAGCAAAAGTATGTTTTGAGATTTCTGTGTGCTATTTCAGTATTTTCCCATATGCTTGTATTAAGTAAGGTGAAACTGATTTCTGGAAATCTATAAATGTGAATAGTCCCTCTATAATAAGTTTACTACATAACTTGGTAAAAAGTGCTTTGTAGTATTATATAATCTTTTCAACTTTGAAATCTACTATTCTTATTTGATTCTATGAGGAAGTTGGGAACTCGCTAGATGGATGTTATTTCATTACTTAATTTGTCAAACTTCTCATGAAAATTCTCTGATGCACAGAACTAGTTTTATCTCTTTTTAAATCTTATAGAAAAATTCTCAGACAAATTCAATTATAACTGAAAGACTGATTACAGTTTCCAAAGCCCTGAAGCTTTGGAAACTCCTGGATCTCTTAGTTCTGAGCAAGAAGTAATAAACTAAATATACGCTTCTGAAAGCATATATAAATTAAATAAATAAAATAAATGCTCCTGAATGCTCTCAAGTGGTTATCAATAGAGGTTCAGGTCTTTCAGGTCAAAGTAAGTGGTAATTCTGATATGTAACAGAATAGTACTCCTGAAAACACGAGTGTCTTAGGTGTCTTAGGCAATCCTATTTTTCTGGCATTAAATCTTTTTAGTCGGGCCTCTGCAGACTTTAGAAAGTCTGTTGCTCAGAGCTTTTTCTTTATTATATCTTTTTCAAAATGCTTCTGAAAACCACATTTGTTTGGGTGTCTTTTCTACAGGGGTCAACAGAAACGAGTATTTGACACTGTCAAGGTTGCTAATGTCACTCGTGGCCGCTCCTCTTCCTTTCCTATCCCGTTGCCAATCCCTGGATCTAATCGGTCAAGTGTTGTTATGACTGCAAAGCCCTTCCAGTCTGGTGTACACCAGTTGGAGAGCCACACACAGATGACCCAGAGGAGCAGCTCCGAGAAGAATTTGAAGTAGGAAACACAGCTTGTTATCCTCTTTCTAAAAAAACTCATTCAAGACTAAATCCAGACTGGACCTCTGTTGTGTAAGAGAGAAGTAGTTAATTTAATGGTCTTAATACCTATTATTATTTGATGTTTCTCATAGAGACACTCATAATCCTGGCCAGCCAGGAACCCCTGGAGACAATGAGTTAGTCACAGCTCTGCACAGGCTCTCCCTTCGTCGTCAGAACTACCTGAGTGAGAAGCAGTTCTTTGAGGAGGAATGGGAGCGAAAAATGCATCTGCTGGCTGAGCAGGAAGAAGGGGCTAGTGGCTGTAGCACACTGACAGAAAACTGTTTTTCCCTGGCTACAAACTCAGAATTCACTGATCTCTCTGCCAGCTCTAGTAATCTCCGTGTCCTCCTACCAGAAAAATTGCAAATTGTTAAACCCATTGAAGGTAAGAGGATGATCTACTTCTCTCATCATCAGAAAAGGATTTTACGTTAGTTTGCTAACTAAATCATTGTTGCTGTGTGTATAGCTAGGTATGATATGCAGTAAGAGGAAGTAGTTTCTTAAAGAAACAAAGCATCTGTTCAGGAGTTCAAAGAGTATTTGGTAGGCTACATAACAGCTAGCTCCTCAGTATCACTTTCTACCTGGCTTTCTTACACAGCATTAAGTGTTAGGCCTTTTTCTTGGTGTTGCCATCCAAGTGCATCATGTGTATCACACTGTCAGCACCAGTTGGCTGGAGTTGTTTTGATCATAAATTATTGTAACTCCATGCAGTAGTAGGTATTTGCTGTCTGAGACTCTTTTCTTTTGTCACACCAGGATCTCAGACCCTTTTTCACTGGCAGCAGCTTGCTCAGCCCAACCTAGGCACCATTCTTGACCCAAGACCAGGTGTTGTTACAAAAGGTTTTATCCCTTTGTCTCATGATACTGTGTACCACATCTCTGATTTGGAGGAGGATGATGGGGAAGAAGGTGAAGGAGGTATAACATTTCAAGTGCAACAGTCCTTCCCAGAGGAGAAGAAATGTACAGTGGCAAAGCCAGTGGCAGGGATTTTCTTGCCACCTATTACTTCAGCAGCAGTACCACTCACTGGTAAGACACATGGTTAGTGGTTTTTCCTCTTTTTATTTTGCAGTGTCTTTTTCTCAGTGGGAAGTATTTGACCTTGCGACAATGCTGTCTTTACTGTGTTTGTTCTTTACTTAAAATAGCAGTGATAATAACATTGTCTTAAACTTTGCTTTGATTAGTCCTTATCTCTCTTTATTTTTACCCTCAATGGATGTAAATTCTACACATTGCAGCCTCAAATCCAGGGAAGTGTCTGTCTTCCACAAATTCCACGTTTACCTTTACTACCTGTAGGATCCTTCACCCATCTGATGTCATTCAAGTTACTCCCAGGTATGATGACTGCTGACATCCTAAATGTTGCTGCATAGGATTAAATAGTTGCTTTTTGGCTTTTGATGTATGGACCAGTTTTAAAAAATACCAAGACAGCTAGGCAACATGTAGGATATTACTCGTACAAATAGTTGTAATTACGATGGGGAAACCTGAAATTCTCTAGAATGAGAGTTAAAACAGGTTAGGGTAACTTAAAGGAAGTAAATTAATACTCTTAAATAGAAAATGCCTTGTATCATATTCCTTTTGTTAAAAAAAAATTGATACTACCATAATTTTTTCCCCAATTGTGTCATAATTTTTTTTTAAATTAAAGCATTACTGGAGAGCTATGTTGATGCCCTATCTAATACAGTATAGATGACCACAGGGTAAATTCATTGGTGCATACACCAAAACAGAATCACAGAATGGTAGGGGTTGGAAGGGACCTCCGTGGATCATCTAGTCCAACCCCCCTGCCGAAGCAGGGTCACCTACAGCAGGCTGCACAGGACCTCGTGCAGGTGGGTTTTGAATATCTCCAGAGAAGGAGACTCTGCAAACCCTCTGGGCAACCTCTTCCAGTGCTCCGTCACCCTCAGAGGGAAGAAGTTCTTCCTCATGTTCAGATGGAACTTCCTGTGCTTCGGTTTGTGCCCGTTGCCCCTTGTCCTGTCGCTGGGCACCACTGAAAAGAGTCTGGCCCCATCCTCCTGACACCCACCCTTAAGATGTTTATAGGCATTTATAAGGTCCCCTCTCAGCCTTCTCCAGGCTAAACAAGCCCAGCTCCCTCAGCCTTTGCTTGTAGGAGAGATGCTCCAGTCCCCTCATTATACTCGTAGCCCTGCACTGGACTCTCTGCAGTAGCTCCTCATCTTCCTTGAACTGGGGAGCCCAGAACTGGACACAGTGCTCCAGATGGGGCCTCACTAGGGCAGAATAGAAGGGGAGGAGAACCTCCCTCGACCTGCTGGCCACACTCTTCTTAATGCCTCTCTTTCAGCCTAGTATCTTCTAAATATTTTGCAGAACAATAATTCTGAATCTACTAAAGCTGAAACTGTCACAGCTAATAGAAATAATTTACTTTTTCTTGAGCCTTCTGTATACTAAAAGGCAAATACAGAGCAGAGCAGGTATAAAGATGTCTAACGTGCATCTTCTCTCTTTCATTTTTCTTTTATTTCAGCTCCATGGGTGCCCCATTTTCACTGGGAAATACTGGCAGCAGTATTGGAAACCCAGTAGTGAGCACTCCAGCCATGTCTTGCAGGCTTAGTATTGGAGAATTTCTCACCAACAGAAGAGATTCAACTACTACCTTCAGCAGCACGAGCAGTCTGGCTGAACTTTTGCATGAACGAGGCATCTCTGCCAAGGTTTACAATAGCCCCGTATTAGAAAAGCTGCCTTTGCTACAGCCCCCTCGAACTCTCCCCATTCCTTCTACTCCACCAAACTCTCCCTCGCATTCACCTTGTCCTTCACCTCCACCATTTGAGCCTCGAGTGCATCACTCAGACAATTTCCTGGCTTCTCGACCAGCAGAAACATTTTTGCAAGAAATGTATGGCCTAAAGCCCTCCCGTAATGTTCCAGACGCAGGGCAGCTGAAGATGAACCTAGTGGACAGACTGAAGAGGCTGGGTATTGCCAGGGTGATCAAGGCCCCTGAGACACAGGGGCCAGAGGTTAGCTTGCGGAGGCAGGACTCGGCTGTGTTTTTAAATGCAGGTGGCAACTTAATGGCAGGGCTGAGAAGAAACCAGAGTCTTCCAGCCATGATTGGAGCATTGGGAGCTCCAGTTTGCACACAGCCATCAAAAATGGATATCCTGCAGGAGGACTGACTGGTCTGAAAAGTGATTGACTTCTAGCCTAGTAAATAATACATGAGGGATAAACATCCACTACAGGCATAGTGAGATGTGTTACAGAAGAGTTGGAGAAGGTGCGTGCATGTTAAAGATGTGGGAGAGAGAAGCATTGGGATTAAGGAGAAAAAGAACATTGCTTGGATTTGAGGCAGACGACTTCTGTGGAAGAAAGAAGAAACCAAAGATTAGTTTTGAGACCCCCTTCACCATCTGTCTTCACTTAGGCAAAAATAGACCATTGTAGACGTTCTTAGTATTTTAACCTTTTAAACTGTATGTGTAGAACTGTCTTTCAGGTGCTGTTCTATTTTTTGCCCACCATACGACCATAGTATTTTACTAGCTAGCAGTCAGGCTGTATCATTTAAATGCAATACCAAAATAACAGTCAGTCTGACCAGCATTATTGGTCCAAGTACCTCTCTGTAGGAAACAAATATGAAAACTTTGATTTTTTTTTTTTTTAATTCTTGTATTTTCCATTTCAGAATCTGTCCTCTTTTGAACTCCTCCGCACTTTGAGAAGTAGGAGAGAGAACTTTTAGCTCTATGTGAGAAAACAATACTTCTGTTTACGTACACAGAAACTGGTGGTCAGGATTTGTATTTTGAAAAAATGCAGTTGTGTTGGTGGTGAGGTATTAACAGAAGTTAATTTCTTTCCAGAGCTTCAGAAGCACACAGATGAAGGTGCAATACATAAGAATAAAGAAGCAGGAAAGTATGTATTAGGGTGAAAACTGCAAGCTAAGAAATCTTCCCAAAGTGTGTTGTCCATCTTTTTAAATGAGGGTATTTTTGCACACATACAAAAAATCTCAGGCACATTTCAGTGTTGCAAAGAGGAAATAAAACCAAGGTGGTTGATTCGGTGTTTCTTTTTATTTGACATAAGTGGAGAGCATTTGCTTCAAGACAAGTGTCGAAAATTCAGTAACCTGACTCTTGACAGGTAGACATTATGTGTATTTAGAGAGTTGTGCAGTAAATTTCATGCCTTTCATTCATTTATTTCTGATTCTAGGCAGGATTTTGTTTAGAAGATTTCATTAGGAGCAAAATTTACCAGTCTATATTCAGAAACAGGAAGATGAAAGCTAGTTTTGTTTGTAGCATTTTAATGAATGTCAATCAATCAATCAATCAATGTCTGCATTGAAATCCTGTGTTTTGATGATGGCAAGTGGTTCTGAACCTAATTCTGAACAAAGCTGAGGCAGACTTCCCATCTCAAAACAGAAGTCCATTTTAGAAATCTGATTCTCAGTGGTAATCAGCAACCTGATTCAGTGACCTGAATGGAAACAGGTTTTTAATCTTTATGTAATTTTTCACTCTACCTATCAACATTTTAAAATTATTTTAAAGTTTAGTTTCCATACAATTAGATAAAATGGTCAAAGTTTACCTTGCTTGTTACAATGTCTGTGGGACATAGCTGGTGCCTGTCTGGGTGCGTGGTGTGAAGCATCAGTGTAATTACACTGATTCACATTTGCCGTAAGGCGCATCTGCCATCATCAGCACCTTTGTTGCTGCAGGGTTCAGTGGAGTGGGGAAGGAAAAGAAAGCCTGTTAACCTGGTTTGTGGGAAATTTGTAACGTGGCCTTTCTGCTTTTGCAGTTCTGTAGATCTTGTCATGACCCTTTGATATAACAGTCGGGTTTTTTAAAAGGAAAAGGAATAACCACTTCAAACTTGCACAGGGATTCTTAGCAGAAACTTTTCTGTCAGCAGCGCACAAAAATATTCAGGAACTCTTGGAGTTGCCTTTTGCTCTCTAAGCAAAATCTTACACTTATAAAAGGTGAATTTTATTTAAAATACTATGTAAGGGTTAAATCTCTTTTTTAAATGAAAAATATTTCTTTATGTAAGTATTTGTTTGTATGTACTTCGCTGTGCGTGGGTCTTGCATAGCTAAATAAGGTGAGAGTGAAAGGAGAGGGGGGAGGCAATTTTGCTCTCCAGTGAACTAAGACTGGTATGTCTGCTGTATATTTCTATATTTCTGTAACTTCTAGGGAAACATCAGAAATGAATTAACAAAAGATTAGAGTTTGGTATCAACAGAGAAGTGTGTAGTATGTCAAAAGTATGTCCATTTTATGTGTGTTTATTACAGGAATACATGTAAATTAAAGATACTTTTTTGAAGGTATTACACTGTGTTTCTGACTAGCTTCATTAGATAACTCCAGCTATTGGATCATGCTTTGTGTTATCAGCAGAAGTAGCAAATCAACTAAATCAGAATTCCTTTGGCACACCAGGTTTCAGTTAAAATTAATCTAAAAGCACACTAATTAAATGCATGTTTCTCTTTGGGACGCTTCCATATTCCATAGCCCAGCAATATAAACTGGTTCAGTTCAAACAATACTATGAGCATGTCAGGAGGTTGGTTGGTTGGTTGGTTTTCTGTAGGATGATGTATCATCAGATATTTTACACAAGGCAACAAGAAAATGGAAGGATCTGTGTACTATTGTGTTTGTGTGTTTATCGGGTTGGTTGATGCTATGGTGCAGTGTTGTTGAAATTCTGTCATCTGTTTATACCTTTGGATGGTGACACACGTTTTGTATGTGCCTAGCTTGCGGCAACGGGGAAGATTGGTTATTCTCCCAAGTTTACTGGTTTATGCCAAAAACTAGAAAATAAACTTTTTTGAATAACATATGTGTTTCTGAGAACATACTAAAATATGCCATCATTCTAGGAACTGATCTGGCTTCTGTTGCCTTCTGTAAGAGAGGAGACAAACATGTATGACTAAGATTGCTGAGATCCTGCACAAGATCTTTTAATCCTGCACAAGCATGACTTCATTGGGCAGGAGGCAGAACTAGAAGGAATGGAGAATTGCATTTCGGAAAGGTTCTGTTACCTTGCAGGTTTGAGACAAAAACAGATGCTAGAAAGAAAAGACTTACCCATGCTTGTGAAAGCTTCAAGAGAAAGAAGGAAATCCTGGTAGTATTTACCTTTATTCAGATTGGCTTAAAACAAGCACAAATTTATAGTCTAGTTTCACTGCTTTAGATAAACTCAGTGAGCTGCACACTCAAAATACCTGTGGGCTAAGTTCAAAGTTTGCTGGAGTCAAACAGCAGCAAAGATGGAAGAATAATACCGGGTTTGGGCCTCATTTGGCTGGTACATGAGGGGATTACACACAATGTTTGCATGGTCTGGGAACTTCATGGTATTGTTTTCATCTGCTTTTTGCACTTATAGTTGGTTCATAGTAGAATGTAAATTTCATAATAAACATGTATAACACACCATTTTTCCGTATATTGGTCATCTTGTGTGGTTTGTTCCAGATGTCATCTTCTATACTACTTAAAATTAGGCCTTTCTTGCCTAAAGTTTAGTGATTGATATACTGTATGTGAGCTTAGTGAGTTGGTATCTGCACAAGTGGTAGCTGTAAGACCCGAGAAACTGATTTAAAAACTTGATCAGGCTGTGCTAGGGTGTTTAGTGTTGTGTTTAAGCAGTGGCATATGTGCAGCACAAGCTGCAGTCTGATTGCACAGTAAACGTGACGCTTAAATGTAGAACAGGACACTTACAGAGTACCTTCTTCTGCAGTTTGAAAAGCCTTTTACTTGAGAATTAAAAACTTCACGAATGAATAGGTCATCAGCGTCGGTATAGAATATTTGAATGTGAGCCTGACTTTGGGTTTTTTGTGTATGTTGGTTTTTTTTTCCTTTATATTTTACAAGAGCAGCTAATATGTTCCTCTAGCATTGTAGTGTTAGATGACACTGTTGTCTAACAACACCACTGCTGTTTTTCCATCTCAGTAGCTGATGTTATGCCAGCTCGCTATATTTGTGATAAAACGGGCGTAGAGAAACCAAGCTACTTACCCTTGAAGAGTACTCCCTTTGTGTAGGTCTCAGTGTAAGTTCTGTTGGCACAGTCGTGTCAGCCTGTGAAAACCACCTTCAGCGCAAGCCCCTGCACTCAGGTTTCCAGCTGGAAGGTTCTGATCATTTTCCCGAAAACACTCAGTTCCTTCAGTGGTACAGAATGGGAACAACACTGATTTGCAGTTAACAGGTTCTTGCTTGAATTAGTCTAACAATTACTGAAAGTGGTTTCTCTAGTAGTCTCTGTGTGTGGCATCTCAAAGAACTTGAGAACTGTTGTTACCATATGGTAAGTATCCTGTATTTATTTAGCTTTCTTATTTTTTCTGAGATAAGAAGGGCTTGCACTTTTGTCAGTCTGAAGCTCACTTTTCAGCTCAACTTTTCATATGCTGAAGTTTATAAGCTGGACATTTTGAGGAGACATTCTCTTCCTGCTGTTCTGTCACACCTATAAATGGTTCAGCAGGATCAAGCTGCAAGCTGAACACCAGCATCTGGGTTGCAATAGATGTTGACCAAGTTTCCTTCACTAGCAAGTAACTTAGACTGTTTCCTAATATTTGTTGTATTTATGCACGTAAGTACTTAACACGTTTGCATGTGTAGTTGCATGTCCTCACATTGAAGGCCCGCGTTACCAACTTACAGTCGGCTAATGATGTTACAGAATTGTGGCCCACAGGGGAGAAGCATTACAGCCACAGGCAGCTAAATGGCACCAGAGGAACATTTGATAGTGTTGTAACTGGGATTTCTGGCTACATGGTCTCTCTGCATCAAAGCTGTTCATAGTGTGTATGAAGAAAGCTGATGTCAATATACAAGTTCCTGTTGAACTCAAGAGATTTCAGCTGTCCTGAGGAGCTGGCTGCTGCTTTGTAAGAGTGTACATGCTAAGTGTGCGTAAGGGTTTGTGGAGGTGTGGGGGGTGGTTTTTTTTTGTTTTGTTTTGTTTTGCCCACCACTTGTTCTCTGGCACTTGAGATGTAGTAAGGGAAGAGAGTTGTAACCCCTTCGAAGCTGCAGGAAAAGAGCTAGAACTAGCCACAAAAGCTCAGGTGTTCCCGAGGAATGTGCAAGGAGAGCTTCCTGGAGAAAACTGGAAATTAATGGGACAGGAATTCTGGAAAGAAATTCTGGAGTGATTCTGCACACAAGACTTGGAACTGCCTTGAGCTCCTTTCTTGTTTTCCTTTTAGTTGGACATACTGCTAAAAGAAAGACTTTTGACAGTCTCCCAGGAGCGAGGGCCTTTAACTAGCATTTTATACAATGGAGAACTGAATACAAGCAAGGCCTGTTGTGTGGGCTGGAGTCTGCACTTAAAAATATCTGTAACTCTTGCAGTTGAGCTCTCTGTGCGTAGAAACTGTGCTATTAGCAGAAATTTTCAAGTGAATTGGAAAGACAGAAAACCTGTGTACTGGTTTTGGCTGGGATAGTTAATTTTCTTCATAGGAGTTAGTATGGTGCTATGTTTTGGAATTGTGCTGAAAATAGTGTTGATAAGATGGATTTATTGCTGAGCAGTGCTTACACAGTGTCAAGGCCTTTTCTGCTTCTAAGACTGCCCTGGCAGTGAGGAGGTTGGAGGTGCACAAGATGGGAGGAGACACAGCTGGGCCAGCTGACCCCAACTGACCAAAGGGATGTCCCATGCCATATGATGACATGGTTAGCAATAAAACTGGGGAGGGAGGAGGAGGAAGGTTGGAGGATGTTCAGAGTGACAGCATTTGTCATCCCAAGTAACTGTTACATGTGATGGAGCCCTGCTTTCCTGGGAACACCTGCCTGCCACTGGGAAGCAGTGAATGAATTCCATTTTTTTTTGCTGTGCTTGGGCATGGCTTTTGCTTTACCTATTTAAACTGTCCATCTCTACTCACGGGTTTTCACACTTTTACCCTTCCTCCACTCTCCTCCACCCCAGTGGTGGGGAGTGAGCAACTGGCTATGTGGGGCTAAGCTGCCCACTGGGGTTAAACCACAACCTGTTTCTGTTTCATTCTGCTAGTGGCTCAGCCTCCCTCACAAGTCTTTGCTTTGGCACAGCCCTCACTGGTTTCATGATGAATCCCTAAACAAACATAACAACTAGCTTGAAAAATTACTCCTAGAATTTGGAAGCACGGATTTGCCCGTTTCTGTAACTGCTTACTGCATCTGCCAGCTGCTAAGATTCTAATCATTTTCACAGTCCATAATCTCTGTGCCGTTATCTTCGAAGACACAAACTGGTACCAAAGAGAGAAGTATTCAGCATGTGAGTCCAGGGAAGAATGCAGGATCTTAAAATAACTCCAGTGAAGATCTATCTGTTCAGTTAATTATCACCTGCACTGATACCATTACTACTGCTGAAAGCTGTAACATTCTGGTGTAACAGAGTGAACACCTCATTCAAAACAAAACAGAGAGACTAACACAGCTTCAACTTCTACTCAGAGCTTTTAAAACTCACAGTTCTGTGTCCATACTAGTCACGGGGCAATAAAAAAATGTTTTTGAGGTGCTGGGTACTTTAGTGACTTTTGCTGTGCCGAGAATTGAGACTCAAAGATTAGCAAAGTGAGTGAATGCAGGATGAATGTGAAGCTGCACCTGAGCAACTGTTTTTCACTGTTAAGACTACTCTGTGTAGAGGATAATCTGAAATGCAGGTCACAGTCCCATCCTGCTGAGGTGCTGGAGGTCAAGTGCTTGACTCTTCCTTGAGGTGTACGAAGACATTAAAAACGAATGATTTTTAAGTGGTGCAGAAAAGTAACAAAACACACTGATGTGAGCTGATTACATCCTATAAGATTTGCAGCATACTCCCCCTCCCCCCTTATTTTGCAAAAGTTTGGCATAAAATACACAGGGTTTCATAACAGTTGTCTTAAAATTTGCACTGGAAAGATACCTTACTAAAGCAACAGCAGTGGGGTACAGCTGACAGAGGAGGCCGCGTGTATTTTAGGTAGCAAGCCACAAATCAGAGACCAGCTCAGAAATGCTGTCAAGTATGAAGTGTTGTACGCATTAACACTAATTTCTTAAGGCTTTTGCTTCTCGACTGTATTTTCAATAAAAATGTTTGCTGTTGTGGTAAGAGCAGACACTGAACGTCTGTTGTGTTTTACCAAATTTGGCTGATACCAGCCGCTTTCAGGCTGCTGCAGCTCTCTGCCATGCAGTCCCTTCCCATTTAGTTGACAGGAAAGATGAGCTTTTTCCTCAATGTAAAACTGGGCTGTGGCATCTGCTTCTCTGCATTTAGCTTGCAACTCTTTCTGCTCACCTCCTGATTGACTGCTGTCAGGATGGTGAGAATATCTTCTCCTCTGCAAAAACAAAAGTACATTTTGTATTAGGGACGCTGTTAACATCAGGAAATTTACTGTGTTCTCATATATCATGCTAATGGCTCCTGTTTTAAGCAGACTTCAAAGCAGTTAGATAAACTGCTTTGAACAATCTGCATGGTGTTGCTCTGTCCCACACTACTGTTTCCACTCTGAAGGAGCACTCCCACTGCCTATCATCTACCTCTGCATCCAAATCAAAGTCCTGTCATTCAGAGGCAAACTAAAGCAACTTATGGAAATATAGTTACCGAGGACAGCTGTACTCCAAGTGCTGGCACAACGCCTGTATGTACCAGGTCCCCTGCCTTGGGCTTCTGAAGGAAACGTAATCTTGCAGGGTAGCCATGCCCAAGAGGAAGTCTGCCTCTGCAGGGATGCAGTCGAGCTGAAATCTTGCATCTGTTTCTACAGAAGAATCTTGCTCTCCAGAATCTGTTTCAATGGTCACACCTTTCTGGCAAGCATCACCTTGGCAGGCCTGAACAAAAAAGACTTTTGGTTTTCCAGCAAGCGAGTGGCAATTCTGTCCAGTGAAAGAAGTGGTCAGTTCCTGGATAGGTACTTCCTGCCCATCAACACCATATATAATGCCTTTTTTCCCATGAGACAGGATACAGCAAACAAAGCAGTCTTTGTCCTTGTGGTCTTCACGCTGGTAGGTCTTCACAGTCTTACGGATTTCCTCTGCGGTGAGGTCTCTGTATTCTGCTATTGTAAAATGAAGCTTGCTAAAGACTCTTTTCAGAGCCACTGGAAAGTAAACAGAAGGGGAATTGGAGCTGTTTCGTTATGTGAAATTTGGACTCTGCAATTGCAAATTGCATTTTTAGATCTAAATCATCTTTTTTTTTTTAAATCCTGCTACACTACTATCCAGGTAGTTACATTCCTGCTCTGAAAATAATCTAGTAGTCTAATCACTAATTGTGTCTCTAATGAGTTCCCTTAGCTCTCTTTAAAAGGCTTCCTCACAGTCTTCCTGTTTACTATTGCCTCTGTCTGAGAAGCTTGCAGAACTACTAAGAAAGCTGTCTGTCTTTCCCCCAACCACTTTACAGCTACTCCCTTCATCTCTCAAAAGGTGTTGAGCAGTGCAGTTGCTTTACCCCAGAGGAGAGGGCGTTACCCATTTGGGTAGTACCTGTGTCACAGAAAAGAGAAACCTTGCATTCCACTCCTGAATTAAGTTGGAGATTAATTCAGTCAGGGAAGGCCCATTGATGGATTTTATCTCTTGGCACGCAGTGCAAATACACCTATCTCACAGACTACAGGACCTGAAATGAATGCTGCTGCAGGACAGCATGCTAAAATCAGGGCCCCTGAATAGCAAGGTAATCAAGACCCTAAATTCCAATATCCCCCTTCTCTCTCTCTTTTTTTTTTTTTAAGTTGGATGTTAAACAATAATGCCAAATTCTGGTTCAGCAGCAAATCTGGTTCTGATTCTGCATATTTCAGAAGCAGTACGCATAAGGCTAACACAAAGCTAGCCTAGCTTGTAAGGCCCAGGCTGAGGTTGCTGCTTAAGGTTGCAGTAAACTCAGTAAAAGAAAGAAATGCTGTTGTTCTGGGTCAGCCAGTAAAAGCTTCATGACTTGACCACTGTTTGTCAGCACAGGAAACAGAGCTGACTCAGCCACTACAACAAAAGTATCCTGGAAAGGGAAGACTGAAATTCAGACCTTTAGTACAGAAAAAGAAATGAGGTTTCCATTTTTGAAGATATGCAAGTACCTCTTTAATGTTTACCGTACCTGCATCCACATCTGTCCCATTCCGATCCTTCATGTTTTTGGGTTCCAGCACTGCTTCCCTGGCTTTTGCAAAATTGTGATTATTCAGGATCAAGCACACTCCACGGGGCTGGCTAGTCATTTTGTAAGCTTCAAGCTGCTGAAAATAAAGACTACTGGTGAAACTACTGCCCTCTCCTCCAGGTGCTCCTCAGCCATTGCTAGTTGCACAGTAGGGTAAGAAGCCAGCTGGCTTTCTCTCTAGGCAGCTCTCCCCATGCAGTTTTGCTCCCAGGACCTGGCAATGCACTGCCCCACCACCTCTGGAGTCTGTGTACAGCATGCCAGCACCCTCCGACCCACATCATCCTGCCCAGCCCACACAGGGTGCTGCGTTCACCGACTCCTCCGTGCCCAGCCAGCTGCCAGCTGTGTATTTCCTGCTGTAAGATACTCGGCCTATCTTGCTACCTTTACAAATGTTTCTGAAATTTTACCACTGCGGCAGCTGCTGCCCGTGATTTAGCTTCAGAATAAAGGATGTTACAGAGTGGTGCATTTTTCTTTTTTCTAGACAGTGCTTTTAACTGTTGGGCTTTAACTGTTCACCTTATGGAGGGATGATCTCTTCTAAGACAAAACAACGATTTTTCTAAGAAACAGACTTACCTGGGAAAACTGATTCCAACTGGCAGGAGAATCAGATGCCACAGATGATGCCGGCCATCTGGCATGGGCTGAGTACAGACAAAAAAGTTTAAGTACAGAATGTAGCACTAGAGAAAGGAGAGCAGCTCTGCTCCTATTCTCCATCTCCGCTAGTACCTCCCAGGGTAAAACTGTTCTCTGAAACCACTGAATTGTGGTTGAACAGCTGTTCCTGTTAGCTATAAACCACCAGATAATCAATTAAGAGGGAGTAAAATGTATTGTGATCAATTAAGTAAGTAACTGGATACTTGATCACTATTTTTAGAGAGGCACCTGTGTAAAGAAGCAAGATGCAAGTGGTGCAGAGAGTCCAAAAGCTGAAGAAGAGCGAAAAATCTAAACATTAATTTTTTGAGAGTTTCAATTACCTTGAGGGCCTCCTGTGCTGCCCCTGTGTTCCTCTGTGATGAGCATCTCTTCTTCACCTGAAAAGCATTCATTGTCATTCCTGTATGATACCTATGTGTCACCTCAAAACACTATGGGAAAGAGGCCTTTTTGTTTTGTTTTACCAAACACGTTTAATTCATACTCTTCAATTCTCTTCAACAGGCTGATGTTAATTTCTGCACAGAGACTCTTCAGGATACTTAGGTTGTCTTCTCCCAAAATCCCCTTCTTCTCCATCTCAATGAAAACGTCGAGCATTGTCTGGGTAATCAGAAAGGTAGTTTGCTCTTAGCGCACATCCATCCTGCCATTAGGAGGGAAGCTGCAGCATGTGCACCTAAGCTTTAACGAACTGACAGCACATGCAACCCACAGAGTCAGTCCAGCTGACTGGCAGCTCAGCCGAAACTTCAGCTGAGTCAGTTAAACCTAGTTTAACAAAACCTACAAGTACTGTAAGTACAAACATCTTCTCAAAACATACTCATTTCCCTTCTGCGGCTCAAAGATCCGAGATCGAGTAAGATCTAATCCAGGAGATCTAATGGTGATCATACAGGAATGTGTAATTACATATTCATACAATTTAGTCATTTTTAATGACTGCTTTCATTCATTTGACTTCCAGTGGCTACTTTGTGCACTTAAGTGAAACACAAGAATAACTGTAGTGACCATCTTGAGCAATGGCGAAAATGAGTATAACCATGCAAGCATGGTGTAGAGATCACTATGAAGCAAAAGGGGACCCAAGGTACAGGAGCTCTTGCCAAACAGTGAGCAGCAGAGCACAGTGACCACCCCAAAAATTTACTAGAACAGCTATCACTAGATGGTCACAGTATCACCTCCAAGAAAAGAGGGAAGATGCTCAGAGTTTTCATTAGACAGAACAAAGTACCCAGCAGTCAGAACTGCAGACTGAGAGACTGCAAGAGCAGCTGGATCTTCTGCAAGGCTATTTGTAAACTCCAAGCTCTCAGGCCTTAGTCTTGGCAAGGATCTGCTCCTTAGATCCATATTTTCTGAGTTTGGAAATAAACAGAACAAAGGCATAAAGTAATAGCCACAGCGGGTGATTTTCTGTGTTTGATAATGGCTTAGAAAGCAGCCAAAAGAAAACAGCTGGGCAAAATGAGTGAATGTGCTCATCAGTCTTCCACTGACTCCCCTAGGCCCTGTATGGTGCTCGGACACAATGGCCTCTGTGCCTGGCACTGGACTGGCCCCTGCTTTCTGGGCTGTGACACTGCTGCAAACGCCACACATAACAGCAGCACAGACAAGTCACATATGCGCTGGAGAGCCTATAATCGCTTTCCAGCTGCATCCTTTTTCTTACAGTGTTTTCACCGTAAGAAGAGTGACACTCATTCCCCTCAGAGCAACCCAAATGCCTCTATGGATTATAATTAAAAAAAATTAAAGAAATGCTTACAGTCTTAGGGTTTAGCCTGCATTTTGGTAATTCCTTCCCCAAAAGAAACTTGAAAGACTTCAGCTCATCTTCAGTGATGTCCTCTGACAGCTGAAAGAGCAGGTATCTAGAAAGAGACGTGGAGGACACTGTTTCATCATGTTCCCAAGCATGTCCTGTAGCACAGTTTAACACCGTACTGCTGAACTGCCCCCTCTGCCCTCTCCCCAGGCACATATCCCCGTTCTTTTTCCTTTTTCAGCGGGAGGATGTCAGTCCCCGTACAGCCTGAAGTCAAACCACCTTCACCTGCAGTTAAAAAGGTCTGTTTTCCTAAAACCAAAACCACGCTGAAGCTTTCTGGAGTTGAGCACACAGACTCGCACCCACGCACTTATCCCACCACGCCACACCCGGGCAGGGAGCCCTTCGAGGGCCGGTAAGTGTATCAGGAAGGCGCGGATTACTTTTCTCCCCTTTCCTGGACAGAGATCCTAACTTCCGTACGGCTCGTACCTGCTTCCTCCGAGAAGGCGCTCGCGCGCTGCCACACCCCAGCCCGCCCCTCAGCGAAAGCTCACACCGACCGCGCGAGGCGCGCGAGCGCCCGGGGGAGGCTCCGCCCGGCCCGGCCCGGCC
>Ga0065711_1005290_pt1 | contig 32418 bp, 22 predicted proteins | sample Hoacrofraction12_FD_59098 | JGI IMG/M metagenome (GOLD analysis project Ga0065711, IMG submission 59098) | Hoatzin crop microbial communities from Cojedes, Venezuela - Epithelial fraction 12 v2 (version 2) | ecosystem: Host-associated > Birds > Digestive system > Esophagus > Crop | place...
CCACTAGACCAGGTTGCTCAGAGCTCCATCCAACCTGGCCTTGAACACTGCCAGGGAGGGGGCAGCCACAGCTTCTCTGGGCAACCTGTGCCAGGGCCTCACCACCCTCAGAGTAAAGAATTTCTTCCTCATATCTAGTTAAATCAACCCTGTTTCATTTTAAAGCCATTACTACTTGTCCTATTGCTACAGGCCCTAGTAAAAAGTCGCTCTCCAGCTTTCTTGTAGGCCCCCTTAATAGATAATATATAATATAATATATGATATATGATATATAATATATAATATTTCCACTCTGTAAGCGGTTTCCAGATTGAATAATCTGAATCTGTTCAGTTACATATATGTTCCATATCCTGATGACCATTGCCTGCTTTTCTCTGTGTCTTGGTCTGTGGTTTTCCTCTCTAGACATTGTGGTGGTGTAGAAGTACAGAGCTATCAGAGCTGAACGCAGTATTAAAATGTCATCACACAATAGCTGTATAGAAATTATATGATGATATTTTCTGCATTGTTTTGTGTTTCTTTCCTCATAACTTGTAAATAAGCCGCTTGGCGTTTTGGCTTCTGCTAAACGTCAAGCTGATTCAGAGAGCCATCCACAAGGAGTTGAATGGCTTCTTGAGTGGTGTTGGCAAAAATACGTAATTTCTCGTGCTCCAGTTAAAAGCGATTCAGTGGTACAAAATCTCTTCACAGATTTTTGTGCATAACCTCTTTCTGTTTTGAATTTTGAGTTTCTAAGTGTTAGCTTAAGCAATTGAATTTGAAAATGTGCAAAATAACCTCGTTCTGGTGGTGTTCTTTCCCCTTCTCACATACGCTTTGACCGTTAAAGACCAGACTGGTAAAACGTTGCTGTTACCTACTCATGGGAGTATTGTGGATGTTGTTTTGATGTTTGTATGCTTGTTTGAAGAAACGATGATAAATTTACTCTGTGCTGTTAGCAACCACAGCCAGGAACTAGGTTTTAATATGTACTATTGTTGGAACCAGACGATCTTTAAGGTCCCTTCCAACCCTTGCCATTCTATGATTCTATGTTCTCTGAAGTAATTCTGTAACCTGGTTTAGAATAATCTTTTAAACCAGGGATCAAAACTGCTAGTAAACCTGAAGGGAGTGCATTTCCACATGTGGGAAAGGTAGACAGCTCTATTCCAGTCCGGTGAGTAGAGCATTAGCTCATCTGGCAGCTCTAGGTTCTCTTTTAGAGTGTCTTGCAGAATTCCTCAGCAACCTTTTGAGTCTCTGCAAATTGCTGCCTTGGAAGCATTTCCCCTGCTCTGAACAACTGTTTGTGCCAAATGTACTCTGCCAAGAGGGATGTGTGGTCAGCAATTGTGTCCTGGGGGTAGAGGAAAGCGATATAAGGGTTCAGTGGGGGGGCTCCCCCCCCCTTTTCTTTCCTTTTTGCCCTTTTTTTTTCTTTTTTTGAACTTCACCCTTTTAGGATCTGAAAAGCATATCTGCCTTGAAAGATGTTTAGTCGGTTTGACATGAGAGGCAAAAGTTATTTTCTTTTTTACAAATAGAAAGCCATGCTGCAATAAACTGTGTACGTGCTGTATTCCTGCTAGCGATGACTAGAAAATTTGCTGCGTTCGTTACAGGTTGTGGGGTGGGTTTTTTTAGGGCAGTTTCTGGGAGTGGGTGTATGGGAAGGAAGTCGCAGCAGAACACTTAGATGTTTCCTGTTGGATAATTGTTGCATATTTCCCATTCCTCAACCCTTACTGCCACTAGGAATAAATGTAATCTAAAACTTGAATTCAGTTAATATTGTGAATAAAGAAATGTAAAAACAAGAGATGTGCTGAAGGAACTCTGCATTGATTTTGTTTAATATAATACTATTTTGGGAGTGTCTTGGAATATACAAAGGAAGGCAGTTTAATTTTAATGAAAGCATTGTGAACTGCAACTCTGCGTATTAAGTTAATATAGGTGGAGTGATTAAATGTAGGCCAGGACTTATATCTGAAATCATCTTATAGTTGTAATTTTACAGTACTGTAATTTTACAGTATCCTGACACTACAACATCTTGCTCTTTTAAGTTCAATGTTAGATTTGTATGAAGCAAACTAGTTGCTACAGCCCTTACTCGTTTGTGCAGTTTTACTAGTATGTAAATCCAGCTCTGATTTCAATCACTCTACTCTTGAGAATATAAAGGTTTTTCTACAGGCTGTCTTCTATGAAACCATAGCTGAAATTACTTAAGCGAATTTTCTGAACCGTTTGTGTCAAGGGTTGGCGGATTTTTATGGTCTCTTACTAATATGAAAATATATTCCCCCTTCCTTTTTTAGTATTATTGTGCCTGCAGTTGTATAAAACTTGTGGTCTGCTTGTTCCTTTTTCTGTGTAAAAAATTGTTAATACATTTTAAAGATTTCTCCTACTACTGTAGCATCTGGAAACAGAGTTTACAAGTGCCCAGAGGCAGACCAAGTGCTTGTGTACTGTCTGCGCTCTGATCTAGCTCAGTCTTTTTGCAACAGGAGCTGCAGCGTAGTGCAAAACACGTAATGATTTAGTGAAGCATGCATTAAAAATTGTTACAAAACAAATGGCTGGATGAGAAGCTAGAAATGGGGACATGAAGAGCTCGGTGTGGACAACAGCGGTTCGAGTGGGGTGCTGTCTCCCCTTGGGCGCAGTTTGTCGGCCTGGAACCGAATTGCAGGGACCTTGGGCAGTTAACTTGGGTTTGCTCTTCCCTGCTTCTGGCATGATTGGTGTACTTGGCTGGAGTGCTGCACAGCACCGAAGCTGAGTGTTTGTGAGGTTGTTTGAGATGTTCAGATGGATGGTACTTTTCAAAAGTGATCGTCACAGATTTAGGTTTCCTGCTACTGAAATCGGTAACGCTCCTGCTGACTTCAGTGGGAGCAGAGTTAGGCGAGGAGAGCCATTAAATATCCTCTCAATAAATCCAACGGTTCCTTGCAATGCAAGCGTTTGCTTGCAGGAGGAGTGAAGGGGAGTTTACAGATCAAAATTAAATAATTTTCTGTAGCTGATGAGGTGAGTAGCGGGGTGATTTGGACTAGCGTGTGTGTGAAATTACAGAGAGGAGGAAGGGTAAAGGTTAGGGATAGGGAAGATCTGTTAATGCTGACGTTAACTATAATGATTGTTTTCTGGTTTTGACTGTATTCTTTCTTTGAAATGCGTTTCTCTTTCCCAGATTTAATTTTCACACTACGGAAACGTCCTATTCTACTTTAGTAGTTAACTATCTGCCATGAATCCTGCTTTGATACTTAGCACCTTTTTTGCATTTTACAAGCCAATGCTTGACTGAGTTTCTTTTTTTATTTTTTTTGTTTGGTTTAGGTTCTGTTTCTCCTTTTTTTTCACTTGTGTATTTCGAAGGGTACATCTTCGTATTGTAGAGGAATAGTTTCATAATAGATGTACGAAATGAGAAGTGGAGTGGCACAAGACAAGAAAAGGAAACATTTCCAAGTCAAGTTTGCAGGTAGAGATTGTAGGATTGGGAACAATTGGATATTGGAATTATCATATTGTTATTGGAAAATCGTATATGATATTGGAAAAATACCATGGTGTTTAAGGACTTAGATTAAAACTAATAGCTAAGTTTCTTAACAGTGTTTTCAATTGATGGCAACATGGTTTCCCTCTATGAACAGTGTAGTGTCACATATATACAAATAGCCTATAGCAACACTGCACGTAATGGCCTTTTCATAATCTCACTGCATTTGAGCTTTCCGGGGAAAAGCTCAAAGGTCGTATCATTGGTTTATGGCTCTGGAATTATCCCTGTGCTAGGGTATGGTTATCAGACATTCCTCACATTCCAGATGTCTAATATTATAGTGTTTACATGCCAGCGCAGGACCAACTGCTGCGTCAAAGAACAACGCAGGAGAAGGCGTTCATGGCATTACCCATTTCCACTCCTCTGCCACCCCCCCTTCACCCCTAACCTATCGAAGTGTCATCTGTGCATTGAACTTGGCAGTGTTAAAGGGATAAACAAATTACAAGTAGTGATTTGCTTGGGGGGTTTTGCACTACAAAACAAATAGCTAGTATGCTGAGCTGGGAAGTATTGGTTCTCCTTTTGACTTAAATGCTTGGTTTCTTTCGGTACCTTCAGTGATAAAATGATGTAGCAAAATGTATAGCTGTGTTCAGTGTGGGGCTTTTTCCTTCACTGATGGTAATTGTTAAGGAGAAAGCCAAAACAGTTTATCATAATCAAAAGGAAAAGGAAACAAAACCCCATGCCAGCAGGCAGTTTGACCTGGTCCTGCAACCAGTGGGTGTGGGTCCCTTCCTTCCCAAAAGCATTCTTCCCCTTCTGGGTCTCAGCTATTCAGTTTGTGTGCCTTTTCAGAAGCACCTGTGAAGGAACTGGGTGAGCTGACATTGAGCTAATGTTAACCCCATTGTAACTGGGAAGAGGCAGCTAGAACGTATTTTTATGGCAGTCATTAACATGCACATAGCATCTTATGGACAGCTGGGAGGCTGTGTATTCCCTCCCCGCTCACCTCCCCCTGTCTTCGGCCTTCTACACCGAAATCTGAAGTTGTGTGTTCTGTGTCCTTGCTTCCTTTCGTGTGTGTGTGTGTCTGCATGTGAGCAGGACATCAGTTCCCTCTTCTGGGTTTTTTCTGTGGAGTAAACGGGCAAGATCTTTAGAGGGCCTGAAGATTTCCATCCTTAACTATACTGCATAAAGCTTAGCGAGTTTGGGGATGTGTAGGGTTTTTGAGCATGGAGGAGGAGTCTTTTAAAATAAAGAAATAAAAAGTATAGTAATGTTTTGTTAATATGTTGCAAGTACTTAATTGCTGATGATTTTACAGGACGCTTGCAAAACTGCTAAGGGAAGTAGGAAGCTGTTTTTTGGGAAAACTATGTGTGTTCCACCATATAAGAATTTTTTTAAATTTGTTTTGGTTTTGATTTTTTTTTTTCCCCCTCTTCAGTTACTTGTTAGTTTTCTTGATTTTTTTAGTGTGGTTCACTACTTCGGCAGATTTTACTGGTCACTCTACAGCAAAAAAAAAAAACAAAACAAACAACAAAGTATGCGTGCTTTATTTCTCTAAAGAGATGGTATTCATTCTGTTGGGGATTTTTTGTTCAGCTATTTTTATTATCGAGTTATAGTTTTGAAGACTTACTTGTGCTGCTGTTAAAGTAAGTTCCCTCAAATTCTTTGGAGCTATAAGTAGATTTTTGTTTTAAAGAACTTGTTGCTCTGTATGTACAATGAATCTTTTCTAGTAAATACATGGCTGTATTGGGTTAAAATGGTAATGTTTGTAACAGATGCTGGAAACTAAGAACCTTTGTCAGATTTCTGGTTTTCGACATTGTACAAGATTAGCAAGTGATGTATAAATATATTGCATTTAGGATTTTTTGTTGTAGTGGGGTTGCAGAAAGGATAGTTGGTTTGTTTTCGTCCTTGCCCTGGCAGTTAAATGTTTAACTAAATCAAGAAGAGCAGTTCCTGGAAAACATTTGAGGAATGGAGTACAGTTTTCTACTCTAGTTAGTGCTTGTCTCCAAAGCCAGTCATTGGTGAGGTATCAGCTTGTTAGTTCTAAGCAGTGCTTACTACGGTGGACGGCTGTGTGCCATGGTGCAGTGCATGAACCTCTGAGCTGGTCTTCAGGCAGGTCTTTTGGCATTAGCGGTCGGAACCGATAACGGGCTCCTACTGCCATTTCACCTGGTAGGAACCGATAACGGGCTCCTACTGCCATTTCACCTGGTAGTATTCGTGCAGTTGTCTCTCTGGAGGGCTCTCTACCTGAGGGCTAAGACACCGGTCAGCACACTGTCTGTTTCGGCAAAGCATTTTGAAACAGCCTGGAGTACTTTGCCTAAATTACGGAGAAGAAACAGCTTATTCAGTACTCTAGAAAGGTTTAAAAACCCCAAAGCCTGTGGGGATGGAAAATGATTAGATTTTAGTTTCTGCTTGATCTTTGTGTGCTTTCTGAACCTAGTATTGTGTTCACCTGGGTTGCTGGCTAGCTAGACAAGAGTCCCTCAATGGAAAATTTTCAAAGTCTTAGACGTTCCCTGAAGCATCATTGAATGTGGTCTAGTCCTATCCACATGAAACCACAGCTCACTTGTAATATGGAAGATGTTGTAAACCACTGTCAGTACCAGCTCAGTACTGGAAACCAAGTTTATGAGCTTGTAAAGTAGTTGCGAGAGCCCATTATCCCAGTAGCATGTACCCAAATTATGTCCAGCCTTTCTGTGTTGCTGTAAGGTCGTGAACTGATTTATGTATGGCTCTTAGTGTAACCCCCCATCTGCATGTGTGTACATTTTCATTTACCAAGAAAGCCCGGTAAAACCCAAGAAGGATATTTCTTTAAGGCCTGCTGCCAGATGTGAGTATTCAAGGACTTAAAAGAATCCTAGGACAGAAGCTGCAAGCTATTAAAAATGATAGTACACCTGTATGTTTTTTAGAAAACTAGGATCAGTGCCCAAATATGTCAAGTTTCTATTCTTTTTATAATAATTTGACTCTTTTATCCATCTTTGTATTACCAGAAGCAAAATGACCAGGAACAAGTGAAATTTCATTACATGTATCCAGGAAATGCTTGCTGATGGAGTTAATAAATCTTTGTCTCCTGAAAGTGTATAACTCCGCTGTGACTTTATTTTCTGCAGTTAGCTTTCGAGTGTCCGGCTGTGGTGCAACAAGGCAAAGGCACGGTACTGTCAGTGTACGGCTGACTGCTACGTGTAAATGCTAGGAGCGTGGCTAGGAACATTTAACTGTAAACCTACACTGTTGTGTGCATGCGTGTGGAATATGAAACAAGCGGTTTGATGATGCAGATGCTGGTGGCTGTAGGCATAAAGCAGCATAATTTGATCTTGCTGAGAATTTTTCAAGATTAAAGAATGGGGTGACATTTAGTTTGAACTACTCAGTAATTCTGTATTGGTGTAGAAAAGGTAAAGGTGTGTTTGCTGCCTTTTAAATACAGACGTTTGTTAATGTTTGGTTGCACGCATCTTGTGAACAAGGTAAACAGATGCATGACCGTACCGTATTTATTTATTTTATACCACTATTCTAAACAGGGGCTGCCACTGTGCTACTCCTTGTTTGATGTGTTCTGATGTGGTACTGATATCCGCTTAGTTACTCTTTCAAAATAATACCTGTAATAAAGTGGCAGTATATCTTAATAATACCCTTACTAAAAGAGAATGTACCTAAGCAGTACAAAGGTTGTACATAATGTCTTGGCCTGATGTCGGAATGGGAGGCACTGCTGTGTTAAGAACATGGTGTTTAGAAGCTGAAATCCTGTCAACAGACTCGTGAATGAGCTTTTTCAAGAGAGAGAGATTGTGCATGGGATTTGCTCGTCTGTAGAATTGAATGAACAAAGAATGTGGCAAAAGGGTGTTTTATGGACATGCAAATTCTACCCTTTTCTACAGGTAAATTGCCCAGTTACCACTTTTTAAAGTTAGGAGAGTGACAGCATTATTATTAATAGAAGGTAAATGCATTTTGTTGCAGCTTCAGCCACTGTAATTTGTAGAAATAAATTGTCTTCCTGATGTAATGTGACTTTCATGCTGTTAATGGATACTGACCTCAGCCATAGGGAGCGGCAATGCCTCTCTAACTCTGACCTGCAACGTGGACCTACAGCTTGGTCTCTTCTGCCATTCTACATGCACTGTCTGCTGCCTGGTACAGTGTTCATCCTGCTTAAATTTAGTTACCTTGTACAGGCTAAGGAGCCTTGTGTTAAGACTCGCTCTGTAGTCACGACTGTAAGAGGGAAACCTTCAGTGCAATCCATCTTTAATCTAAATAGATGTGCTGAATCAGCCTCTCTAGGGAACCTAAAGGATTAATTCAGGTTAGTAATCTAACTTGTGAAGTTAATGAGATGAATTGCGCCCCTGAGTTTTGTGTTAAGAAATCCATCTTGGTGCCTGAAGTGAGTAAAATCCATGTTTGGGAGGATATTTGGGATGGGGTTAGAAAACATTTTTGTAGGTCCTTCAAAGTCACAAATGCCTATAGCATTATAAGGTTGGGTAAGAACTGAATTGATTTTAAGATCTAACGTGAGCATTAAATTCAGTTCTAGTGAAGAATTCAGAACACTTTTCTTCTTCTATTTGATACATTCCTTTCCCTGATCTGTTGATTTAAATTTTTACATTTGCTGGTCTTGATCTACTGGATCAAAACAAGAATTAAATACTTTCAGTTGTTCTTTTGTAAAATAAGAAATTAGCTGATGCTGATCGTATGTTCCTATTCTGTGTCATTGTTCTAACTGAAAATATTGGTGAGGAAGTGCTCAGAGGAAACTTTTCGTGTTGCTGTTGCCATGTGTTATTGGTAAGTCATCTGTACACCCTTCTGTAACGGTGTATGTAGTTAAATGAGCCAGATTCCAGGTAAGTCTGCATGTGGGCCGTCCATCATTGGGTTTCTTCTGTTGTGTTTTAATAGATGGTCATTCCTGCACATCTGAATTATGTTTTGTCTTCTCCATTCCTAGAATGTGGAGAAGCAGTGTGTTTTTCAGAACAGTTTCTGTCTAGAAAAAGTACTAGCGAGTGCTGCATTGTAAGAGAAAATAAATAATGTGTAATGTTCATCATTATATATGAGACTGTATGGTTGTGAAATTTAATCAGTACAACACCATATAACTGTCACGCAAGATCTTGCTTCATGACAAAGAATGTGAGGTTGTTTTGGGTAGGGGATAATTAGGATTTGGAGAAAGTTTTCAAATGTGTGTTGAACATGCTATAGAAGTTGACCCTAGCTATAATGGAATTAAAAACTCCAAGTCTTGACTGTAGGTCAAGCACTATACAGCAAAGGAGTTATTCTTGGAGATATTTTAAAAGAGATTAAGGTGAACCTGTTCATAATTCTCAGGTATTTGTGTACATCTTGCCAACCTGCACTTTCATCCTTTCTAATTGAGGAAAAGATATCTCAGATTTGTTGTGGGGGTGGTTTTTTTTGTGTCTCTTCTCCTTCCTCCCCTCTCCGTTTTCTGAGATCTGCCTACAGTAACCTTTCTCCCCTACATCCTCCACTACATATATTGTAAATCACAATACATCAGTCTTATAAAATTGATGCAAATAGGTCTATCTAGGCAAAACATGTCAAGCTGTGCTCACATAGTCCTGCAGAGTGTGGATGAAATCAGGTCCTGAAGTATGCTAAGGAGGTCAGTGATGCTGGTATCAGCTGAGTTTAGAAGAGAGCAAAGACCAAAGTCCAGAGTTTCTTATTGATGGAGTCCTAATCATAATGTGGACAACCCCTGGCTCAGTGTTACGATTGATTTAATCCTGAATGGATTTTGGAGAGAAAAAAAGGGGTCAGAGAAGGAATGCAGCAGAATGCAGCATTACTCTTGCGTAGAACAATGTGTTGAAAATGGTGTATGTGTGTGTATATATACATACATATTCATACATATTTCATGCACATTGATGATCTCAGATCACAGAAGTGTGAAATACCATGGGCTGTCTGTATCTTGACATATAGTACCTTCACTAGTATATGTAGTAAATTTCTCATTTTTTTGTGGACCCTGACCTTAGGAAGAAACATGTTTTCTGTGTATGTTTGTGTTCTAGGGACTACATCAAGCAAGGAAGTTGTCCAAATAGAACAATATTGCAGTGACAATCCATCAGTCTGTAGTTACAGTTCTGTTTTACAGTATCATCAGCCTCTGTATTAACTTTAGGTGCATATATAGACTTATAGGCATGGCTGTATATGCAATAGCAATTGTTAATGTTAACACATTTATCATTGTAGAATCTACATTTTAAGTTTTTAGCTAACTTTATATTTTGAAAACTTATAAGAAAAACGTGGATTTGAGGTGGTAATACAGCTTCTTAATTTGTAAGCTGTGTTCGTCTCCTAGATTTCCCAGGGCATCTGTGAAGTGATGGGCAATAACATGATTATATGCTGTTTACATAATGGCGTTACAGAATGCTTCTGGGGTTTCTGAAGAGTAGCCACTTCCCATTACATATGTCTGCTGCTGGTTCTCTTGGTCCAGGGAGCACGCTTCGATCCGTATGCTGAAACGGGAGTGCTGCAGCCATAGAGGGCTGAGTAAATAAAAATGTTAAATGTGAGCGAAAAGCTAATGCATTGGTCTTCACTTGGAAGGAGTTCTAGAAGTTTTTTGTTTTTTGTTGTTTTTTTTTTTTTTTAAGAAAAAGTGTCAATAGGTGAGAATACCTGAGCTTAAGGATATGCATTAAAAAAAAACAGCAACACCTTTTGTTAACTAATTAAACTTCATGGTATAGTACATGTGGATTTTAAGTCATCCTTTTTAGAGTATCGACGTTCTTTTAAGAACATGTAAGTTGATGACTATAAACTGAAAAAGTATTATAAATTACCTCAGAATATCAGAGCCCTGAGACACAGCACTTAATCCTCTATTATGGTACAATAAACCTCATTTTTCTTGGGTCACGGTTAATGAATGTAATGGCAGCCTGTCTATCATAGGTTATTATGTCACAGATAATGATCTGCACACAGACAAGATTCCTGCAGTCCTTGCTCCTAGGTATTATTTCCTTTCCAATTACATCTTGTAAACTCTCTTTGCTTTCACCTTTTGTCTTGCAAATTTTCTCTTGCATTTTCCTTATCTTCGTATCATGTTAATCTCATCCATTTGCCATATGTATTTTGAAAGTAAGTACTGTTTATGTTGAGGTGGTTCTGAGGGCCCGAAGCAATCGGGTATCGCCTTGTGCTGATTGCTGCTCAATTGTCAAAGTCTGTGGCGGGCTTAAAAATCCTGTGCTATTAAAAAACTCTGGAACAAAAAAGAGAGTCGTGGGGATGTAACACTCTCAAGTAATTGTGATCTAGTTGTCTACAAACCTTTTCATGTTTTAAAAGTCTACTCAGGAGCAGTTCTCCTGACGTAGTTCAGATCTTAAGGCTGCAATGTCCAAGCATGAGTAGGATTCATAGAATAATTTGTCCCGGACTGCCTGTATTTCAGGGCCTCTGTCTCCCTCTTCTTCTTTCATTTAAGGTCCAGAGTGGGTCACTCGAATACTTTTCAACGGTTTTTTAGTGTCACTTTAATTTGTGGGGTGTCAGGGATGGGAGAGCGGCTGCTATTCATTCTCACGGTGTCCGGTTTCTGGCAGGTGAGAACACCTGGACCCAGCATCCGCGCGGCCAGAGCGGCCTGCGCTCTGCCCTGCAGAATGTGCTATAAGAGTAAGAAGTCAGTGGTTGATTGAAAAAGAAGTCGTTGCGGAGTGCAGACGAAAAGCCAGGATAGTACTGGGTTTATATCCTTCCTGCAGAGGTGGTTTAAACATCACATCTTGTGATTGTTGCAGACTGTGGTGCGTAGCTTTGGTGAAAGGACCGAGTGCTTATGCAGAGTTCTAAGTTAATTTATTAGAGACCAGCTGGCCATGTTTGTACATGTTTGTTATGATCCCTACTCTGCTATATGGCATTTTAAATATTTTTGTCTATTTGAGCTACAGGATGTGTGTTTTGAGTTAATAGTAAAATGTGAAGGCTGAGGATGATATTGAACTCCTACTCAGTTTAAGATCTTTCATGAAAATCCACATTTGTAATGTAATCTGAGGCAGGACTTTCTTCCTAGCAAGATGTGCCCTTGTAGTTGGCAGAGGTTCACACGGCCAGACTCACCGAAGGGCTGTTGTTTTTGCGTGATTGATGCTTCCGCCGAGCAGCGGTGGCCTGGCAGCTTGCTGGCACGGGTACCCTGCGTTCAGTCCGTGGCGTGCTGCAGGCAGCCTGGCTGCAGCTGTGGTGGTCCTGGCTTGAAAAGGCTTCTCCTGCTTTCCTGAGAGCCATCTCCTGTCTAGCTGTTACTGTTTGCAAACAAAACAGTAATCTTCAGCTGTCAGCCTGCTGAGCTGCCATCCTGGCCGTGGCAGCCCGGCTGCTGCTGCCCTGAGAGGAGGAGGAGGGTGAGGAGCAGCGGCGGGTCCGAGCTGGGCTCTTTCTCCAAGCAGTCTCACTCGGAGCAGGGCCATGTCTAGATTTAAAAATGTAAGTCAGCAGTGGGAGAGGATACAACGGGTACGCTTGGCTTACTACAGACTTGGTCTCTCCCTGGAGATCACTGGGGAGTTACTGCAGTCAGCTTCAGTGGGATGTCCTCTCCTGCTTCGTAATGAGGAGGATGGATCTTGTCCACGTAAGATTTCCTTTAGAAAAGGAGCTCTTGGACTTTGAGGCAGCATATAGCAGGTGAAGACTGAGAAGCAGAACAGGTACTACAGAAGCTACACCTTCTTACTCTGCTGAGAAAAGTGTCTGTGACTGGCCCTTCTCATGGAGAATCTGTCCCAGTAAGCAGAGCTTTTCTCACAGCTTGCTTATGCTGCTTACAATCCGTATTTTGTATCCTACTGATTGAGATCTAGTTCCACATTGGTAATCTCACCTGAATTTTGTAATAGTTTTCAGTGTGTTTAGTGAGTTTCAGTGCTCGGCTGTTTTGCACAGCAGTTTGGAAGTTGCAATATATTGGCAAACTTGCCTTATTTCTGAATTTGTTCAAGACTTCAAAATTAATCATTAGTAAGCTTCATAGGATTGTGTTGTAAACTTTGGAGAAACATAAGGAAATGGGTTCACGCTTAGAATTTAAAAAAAATACATGTACACTCTGCAGAGATTTTGGATCATAAGAGCTTGGTTCTTTGTGATTTCTGCAACCCTAATTTTGAGGAATAAAATGTTGCCCCACTTAAAGAATTGATAGGTCAGATCCATCAATAATAATAATATTACATTTGGGGGACAAAGATTCCTAAATCAAACCCATGCACAGATTTCTGTTTTCTCAGCTGTAATAAAAATTTAATTCAATAGTTTTGTAAAGTATTTTCTGTGTAGTGTTTTCTACACAAAAAAGCCCATTCATTTTGTAAAAAGCAAAATGTGTTATTCTCTTTCATTCCTCACAAAAATGTCAATAAACCAGTTTCTTTTGGTCAGAAACTAGTTGAAGAATAAAATACTGAAACACAAAAAAGCATGTGTGAATTAGACTGTTAGCTTTTTATTGTGTAGAAATTTAGTGATGAGATGAAAAAAGTCTTCAGTGATAGAACTTAAGCAGCAGTGAGTGAAGGAGGTGATGCTCCTGTGTCCCACAAACTGCTCTTGGTAATCTTACTCTGAGGATATTTTTTTTTTTTAAATCTCTAGATACGTACTAATTTTATTGTCACTATGACGACAATAAAACCTTTAATCTCTTGTTATTCCTATTAAATATATCAGTATGTCAGACATGGCATTTATGTCTGGGTTTATCAACAGGAAACTCAATACTCATTTTGTTTTTTTCCTAAAAAAAAAAAGGCAAAAATATGGTGATGTAAAGCTTTACTCAGCCTCAGTTGGAGAAAAGCCCACATATTACTGTTATCAATCTATTTCTCATAATAAATAGACGCGTCATTATTAAAATAAAAAACTTTAATTGTCTGCCTTCCTAAAAAGGTACCGTGTGAACATCTGAAGACCCATTAAATGTTACCTATAAAATGTCTACTCTGTGCACTCCTCCTCCTCACTGCTGCTTATTTTGTTCAAATACGTGGATCGGTGAGTGCTGCTAACTGCATGTTAGAAGGTTGTATGCACTTTTCTGAGCTTCCTGTCTGTGATCGTTAGAGAAGATGACCTTGAAATCTTGTGCTCTCATCACAGACTCAGCGTTGAAGGGTCCAGTTCTTCTGGGGACAAAACGGAGTGTAGATTATTTTCTTTTATAAGCTATTGCTTATTGTTTAATTTTGAACTGTCAAACGTGAAAGATGTTGTAGTGAATTTCTCGCTTGAGTGCCTGTGCTGAAAAATGTTTGCAATAACTTATATTGTGTTCTTGGAGTTAATGAATTCAGAAGGATGGAGTAGGGAAAACACAATCAAGAGCCTAAACTTTAAGAGTGAGAAAACAACTTGCTCTCCTTTCTCCCTGCTTTCTTTAGCTTCTGTTGTAATAGGAATTAGTATGAATAACAAACATATGTATGGAAGAGAGAAAAGCCGTACCATTAACTTGTTTCTTTGGTTTTAGGTTGACAAAGCCCCTGTCATTTGCGGATTGTGTTGGCGATGAACTGCCATGGGGATGGGAAGCCGCATATGATCCTCAGATTGGCGTATACTATATCGATCACATCAACCGTAAGTGCTTTGCAGTTTGTCGGATTGGTTGTATGAGAAGGCTTGTCTTCGTTAGACTTTCCTGAGAAGCTTCTAAAGCGTGACTGGGAGCAGGGAAAGATTTCTTGTGAGAGAAGTGTAGTTAAAGTGACATTTTCGGATTTTTCAGGAGACAAATTATCCCGTTCATGTGCATGGGTTTGTTGAGGATAGTTGCAGATGTGTTATAGCTGGCTCAATGTTATTCATATGACTCTTTGTCTTTTTCTGTGCAAGAAGTCCATGTAATGTATAGTAAATAGAGGTGGTTTACACCTGTTGGTATCTGTAAAGTATCCTATGGCTACTAAACATTCAGCAATGCACGTGAGCAGGGATAGTCTGATACAAGTAACAAAAACTGGCTTCAGTCTAACTGCTGAAAGGAGCTATTGTAGATAAAGTAGCGTGGAGTCGGGGGGAGGTACTTGTAACTTGTACGTGAGGTCTGACAAATGTACTGTAGCTCTAAGAATGTTGTAGGATACGTTTCTGGCTATAAATAGTGCTATATCTTGTGGTAATTGGAATGGGGAATCAAAATGCTGGCAAAAATTTGCACTTTGGTGTAATATTATTGACTTTAAAAGGCTTACAAGAAAATATGCTGCTATAAAATGACTACATCTGTTTCTACATATATTTTTAATTGCATGGGAATTATGTATAAACCATACAAAACCATAGCAAAATTTGTAATACAGTGCTTGTTAGACTTACTGAAATGAAGATATTCCCAAAAGCGTTTCCGTCTTCTTTTTATGCGTTTATTACTCCATATTAATTGATACCTTTTTCTGTTTTCTCAGAAATTGTCATGAATAACATAATGCAAGAGATTCCACTTGAGATCAATACCTGAATGTAGCTGCCTGCATCTGTGCTAGCAGTACTGTGTACTTCAAAAAAAAATAGTAAGGTGTCTGTGGCCATTTTAGATGCTTTAGGTTAGCACAGACAACTGCACAAGGTCAGCAGATGGACAGTAAGAAACTCAAAACTTTTAATCAGTTCTAAAAATCTCAGTCTTGTAGCTTAGTTGCTTTTTTCTTTATCTTTCTTTATTCAGAAAGAGGTTAAATATTTCTTTTAAATGCTATTTCTGTGCATTAAAGGTGAACTCCTGAATGTTATAACCAGTTCATGGGTTGAAGTTCTGCTTCACACACATGTAAGATGTTGAGGCTTGAACAGTGTTGTCTTGGAATTCTCTTGAAAATTGTTAATATACTGCAAACACTAATGCTTCCACTTAATAGAGAAGAGTTGTATGTATCCATCTGTATGCGTGTCTTTCTGTGTCTGGGACAAAGAAGTGTGATTAGCTAGGTTTCTTTACATTGATGTGTGTGATGGATGACAAAACAGCATACATTGGACTTTGGTATTCTGAAAGTGGTTTCCATCTGTTCAGTAGTGCATTTGGTTCCTTTTATATTAATATATGTGTTGCTTGGTAGCAATTTCAGTGAAACTTCTTATTTTGTAAAGTGGTATATTTTAGTTTTGCACAGTGTTTTGCGCAGTATTTTGGTGGAGTTGCTGGGAGGTAAACTGCCGGAGAATCTTACAAGTAGGTGACGTGTCTGGCCTGCCAAATGTGGAGATTAGAACTTCATCTAATTGGGGTACATGTATTGTTTTGATGCTACTGAAATCTCTAGTATGGAGGTCACTAATAATTAGGGGGACAGAGCCTTTCTAGAAAGCAGTTTTTGCACCTGCTTACTGCTTTATTAGCAGTGTGATAATTCAGATGTGTTCAGTATGCTTTTTGGATTTGAACTGTTAAAATTCTCTATCAGGACAGTGGCTATGTTAGAACAAGGAAGACTCCTTTACCCTTTCACCTGTAATGATTATAATTTTGCTAATTCTCTCTTTTACTGGACAAAGAAGCCCAATGAGGGAGAAAAGCTGTACCCACTGCTAGGAGGAGGACCAAATGCATAGATGCCTGAAAAACAGGTTGGAGAAAGTGGACGTTCAGGACCCGTAAATGGCAGCTTGAGGGGTGGCACCTTGGGAAGAGATCTGCTCCCACGTGCTAGGTAGGGAGAGGTGACTAAAGACGCTTCATGCTCACTGCATTCGGGCTGAATTTATTTCATCAAAATGTTTGAGGGAAGGCCCATTGATTCTCTTCTCTTGCATCCCATAATTAATTATTCTGAACAGCTTCTCTATTATCTGTCCTAATTTTGTAGTGTTGTTCCTACTGCGTGCCTCTGTACAAAGCTCCATTTGATACAGCAGTGAAGTTTCAGGTTGTCCACAGGACTTTGGAGCCATGGTATTAAAACTGGCCAATCTTATTAAATTTCTCAAACCAACCCAATAAGCTATAAGCAGCAGGCTAGACCTTAGCACAATAGACTGTAAATTCAGAAGATCTTACTCATGGTTGTTCCCTCCTTTTCTGTTAAAAACTCAAGGCTGAAAATGTTAAGGATGGAATTTGCATTAGTGGTCAGTGAGGGGCTTATTCTGCTCCGCTTGAAGGGTGGGTATTGGCAAAACTCCCACTGATTTTAAAAAAAGGCTGAACCTTGCAAAGTTCTAAAATTTCTACCAAATTTCTGTAATGTTGATAACTCAAAAATTATTTAAATCAATATATCTTTAAAAAAAAACCCAAAACAACTAACTATTTTCCCCATCTGTGTAACTATCTGTCTTAGTCCTTTATCTTCCCTTCTCCCATGCAGTGTGCGAAAAGCGTATTTTCCTTAACTGCCAGTAGAAACTCAATTTCTCCTGCACAGAGGGGTAAGATTTGGCTGTGAGCAGTCTACAGTTGTAAAACACTCCCTCAGACTTGAGGAACTTGCTTTTGCTGTCAATATGTTTAAGTATAATTTGGTTTTATTATCATCACACATTTTCTATAATTTTATATATTTTTATGAGGTTTTTTTCAAATACAGTTTGCTTTTTTTTCTAACTCTGACTGACTGCCTTAGAGCTTTCTCGTGATCCTTTTGGATGATGTAACCCACTTTGAGAAACACTGACTGAAGTCATTACTTTATGACTGTATTACCCCAATTAGGAGTTTTAATGTGATGCTTTCAGCTTCAGGGGAGACCAGATTAGAGGCCATCTGGCAAGGCAGAACGTGGTTATGATGTGGGCAGCTAACACCATAAGAACCTAAATGCTTGCCCTGTGGTTCAGTAGCGCCCTTTGTTAGAGGAGTGATGAAGGGATATTGTTTGGTGGTCGGGGACTGAGGAGTTCCTTTCGTGAAGGATCCTGCTTATTGTGGTTTGGGAGAGTCCAAAGATTTTTTGGGTTATGCTGTTCACCCTGATAATCCTCGTTGCATATATGTAATTGTGTGTTCATCTACTCCAGCTGTGTCGTTTGCTAACATTTACTAGTTTTGCTAAACAGCATGGTTAGGAGCTCAAGGCAATACTGAAAACAGCATAAACCTATTGCTCCATTTCGTATATCTACAGGCAAAGTCATTGCTTTCATGTTTTTCCAATTCTTCTGCAGGGTTTTCAACTTCAGGCGTTAAGTGGCTGAGATGCAAACATTTATGTTCTTAGAGCTTGGATTTGCAAACACTTTTAAGCTGATAGAATCCCTGAAAGACTTGGTCCTGCTCTGTTGCTACCTCTGGCCTTTTGTTCTGTCCCTGCAATGTTTTTGCTTATACTGGCATGAACATTTGCGTGGCCAGACAGTGAATCAGATCAGGGAGCTGATCTGAGTGGAAACTAATCTGGTATGAAAAAAAAAGAGTCGCTATTTGTTCTCCTTTCCACACCCCTATTTATGCAAGCAAGGGAGGGAAGGTGACCTGGGGATATGAATGAACAGTCAGGTGGAAGAGGTAGGGGACAGCTGCTTTTCACGGCAGCACTGGTTAAAGGTATTTTGAAATGACACCCTTGAACTTTTGTCTGTTCCGTGCCCTGTGCAGGCTTGCCAGGAGGCGGCTGTGACTGAGGCAGTGATTTCCCGGTGCCCTCCTCGGGTGGTGGTGCCCGCTGCGGCTCCTGCCCTGCGTTGTGTCAGTGTGAGGAGGTGTAGCAACACGGGCAACAGGGAAGCGCTCTGCTTCCCGAGGTGCGTGAGCTGTCATTCCTTACCTCCTCTTCCTTCCCTCAGCCGCTCAGGTTTGCTGATCTGGATCGTTGCACGGGGTGTGTGTAGGTGAACAGCTGTGGAAGTAATGGGAGCAAGAGCGGGGAACTTCTGCTTCTGGCATGACGTGAATAGTCTGAGGGAATCCTGGGCAGGGACAAGTTCTGCCTTGCCTTCAGCACTTTCTGTGTTCCTAAATAACTTGTCCTCTTTGCTTCCAGTTCTTATTTTCAGGCTCAGAATAACCAGGCAAATGGTTGTTTTCTCATTGCGTTGATCTAGTTAACCTATAAAACACATACTGTGCCGTTAGTAATGTTTAGTAGTAAAAGTGTGACAGTATTTGTAAGATTAGGAGGGGAAGGAACAGCTGCTCCTAGCCCAGCAGTGTTTCAGACCATCACATCACTTTCTTTTTGCCACTCTGTACTTTGTATTCAATACAATGATTTTTCTCCTCATCCTCCACCCCCAGCACTTTTCTTCAAAACGGAATTGGACATTTACCTACTCTGCTTGTGCAGCTCCTCCCTGCTTCATTTGAATTGTCCACTTCGGAAGCATGAATGCACCTTTCCCAGAGACTTTCTACCACTGATTCATCCAGAAAGAAAATTAAAATTGAGTCAGAGTGATGCTAAAACATGAGGAAGCATAGAGGTAGAGGGTCTTGTGTCTGCTTAGCTCAAGAATAGAATTCATCGGAGGTCCGTATTTACCTACTTGTTTTTCTTCCTGCTTAGAATTTCAAAGCCTAGCTATTTACCTACACTGTTTGACACTTATAACATGATATTTTAACTACAGCTATTCTACTTCTTGTTGTAATCTTAAAGACTTTCATGACAGCTTACACCTGTGCAACTGGTTTATCTAAGACAGGGGTTTTTGTGGATAGACTGACCTTTCTCTGCTCCACCCTGGGACTCTAGTACATCTGCATCTGTGAAAGTGTGCCAGACAGTATTTTCAGACAGGAAGAAATCTGAAAATCCTACCGTGAGTCTGCAATTACCATTATCTTGAGGGAGTCGAATGGTGTATCACGGTCATAAACGTGCACTGTTTGTTCCCGTGACCCGTCACCGTCTTCTAAGCAAGCGGTGACATGCAAGCATTTGGGAAAGAATTGTGAAGACTCTTTTCTGTCAGCAAGCACACATGGTGAAAGCCCAAATGCAGTGTGTCTTGTCTTGAATCTTATCTATAGGTATCTTCTCTGCGCCCCGGCTGTGTGAAGGGATTAGAGTAATCTGGTGCATGGTGGCTACAGAAGGAGGGCTCGAGCAGTGAAGGCTCTGAATTAAAGATGATTTTAGCTGCTGACTTTAATGTAAAGATCATACTTGCATGTTTTTCTTATGTCTTAGTTCCGATAGCCATAGCAGTACAACTTTACCTACTTACTGGATAACGTAGAGCAAAATGCTCGGGGTTTCTACTGCATTTGGCTCTGAGATACGTAAGCATACGCTGCCTGATATCTGCAGGAAACTAATGTGCCATAAGGATAACATGTTCAATGTTTCTTAGTAAAAATCTCTGAATAAATATTTCTTAGAAATCTGCTCATGCTTGCACAGTGTAGCTGGAAAGCGTTCTCATTTTATCTCGTTACTCAAATTCAAACACAGAATTATTTTATGGAAAAGTGAAGAAGGTGTCTGGAAGAGGGGAGACATTTTTTGTGTGCACGTTCTATGGCAGGAAACAAACCGTAGAGAGCTCAGTTCAAAGCTTACTCTGAATAACCTAATTATCCTCTGTGTCTCTAGAACCCGTATTCCATCTTACTATGAGGTAGAATGTGGTTTTCTGTGAGTATCCAGCTATGTGTTAGATCATTTTTAAGACACTGTATCTGTCATCTTGTTGGGCTGCGCAGTCTTACTGACACTGCTCTCTGTAATGTGCTGTTCTTTATTTTTATGTGCTTATTGAACAAATATAGCAGTGTGAAATGATTTGTTTGTGAATTCTTCCTCAAATTTTGGGGTAGGAATTGCTTTTCTTGTTGCTTGAGTTTGAACTGTATTTTAAAAAGCGGGGGAACAAAAGGAATAAGGAAAAAAAAAAGCCTTGAGAAAGTCTCTGGTATGTAAATAATAAAGTACATTCCTTAAGCCAGTCTAGTAACACTTGGTTGTTCTCCCTGAAGTGCTGGTGCATTTGCTCCTTTGCTGTTCGTAAAAACTTGTATCTCAGCTGCCTGCAGTATTTGTTATGCCAGTTGAAGTACAATGAAGTAATATTTGCACTCTCTTTTCTAAGTGTATTTTTGTCTGATTGCAGGCAAAAGTACGGGAGATTTGAAAGCCAGTTTGTTTATCAAGAAACGTGGGATATACTTGTAAAATAAACATACCCGCAGCGATTACGCTGTGTCGTGGATAAAATTGCTTTCGCCACCCACCACTAACCTAACTCGCACATTATCCTGTGGTGCTTGATAGCAGACACCATTTTTCCTCTTCTCATATGAGAAGTCAAAGGGCTGTTGTTGATTTTGTTTGTGCCATCTTGAGACATTTTTGTGCAAGATACCATGGACATCTTGGTTCTCCTTCTCCACGGCTGGCCCCGGTTTGCTTGCTGGCAGCTCTTGCCCAGGGGCTCACCCTCTGCATGCAGTCGGCTGCTCTCCGGGTATCCCCTTCTCAGACTGCCTCTGCGGAGCAGGGTGTATCCTACCACAGGACAGGATGTTCAAAAGCTAATCTGGATTTAGCTTGTGCGCTTTCTTCAGCCATTAGTGTTCAGGAGAAGCTCCAGTGATGCGGGGTCCTGAGTGTAGTCAGCTGTTGGGTGTGGGGTTCCGAGGCCTGTGGTACTCTCTGAAGGTGAGGTTCTGTTTGGTTGGAGGTAGTAGTCCTGCAATTATTATGGAAGATAACCAGAGGTGTCAGGTGTAATGGAGTTGTCTTTTCAGCACTTACTGTTTCAGGCGGGGAAATTGCCACCCCACCACAGAGCATCTAGCCGAGTGTGACGTGGTGCAGCCCTGAGCACAGCCGGCTGTGTGCGGCACATCAGTCACAACCACCCTCTCTTCAGGGCTCGGCCACTGCGCTTTTGCTTTTATTGTAGTCCTGGTTTCCAGGTCTGGAAATTCCCTGCAAGTTGGTGTATGAGGGAGAAGGTGCATGGTATTGATGAGTAGATCCGTACTTAATATTATAATGGAGGAGCAGATCTCTAAGTTGGCTTGCGGCTGCCAAAAAAACAGTCTCGTTCCTTCCCCAGCTGGGTGGTTCTTCCTCCTTTATACTGGCTCATTGGACCTTTGGTAACATGGCACAACTCACCTAACCTGCCAGAATGTGTTGTATCTGCTTTCATGTTATCTTTTGGAGCCAGTGAGTGTTTGGGTGGGTTTAGTGCTTCGAGTAGGCTTTGTGCTCGGTTGAGTGAGCACCAGAGACTGTGCAAAAGAGGACGTGTGGATGTGTGATGTCGGGGAGTGTGGGTTGAGGTGACATGGTGGAAACCATCACTGCCAAAAAGGAGAGCTATGACAGCAGCTTCAGCTGTGGCACGCAACTCCCCCCTGCTCCCCTCGCTACAGGTCTTAGGTCTCTGGTCCTCGTTTCTAGCCAGGTCAGCTAGTTTCCCTTGGGATAGCCTCTTGCCTGAGATGGTGGTTCTGCTACATTTACAAACTGGAATAATATGGGCATGTGTTTAAACAGATGAGAGTTCTCTCTTCGGGATGAAAAGTACAATGCCACGATGTTGTCTCCTCTTGCTATGTATGTGTCCTTCTCAAGTAGCAATCGAGTATCTCTGGCATCTTTTTTAGTGTGACCCCTTGAGAGTACTTGTTCTCTGACTGTGTTGCCTAAATGCAACGTGTCTGACAGAAGACAGCTTACTTGGGGGTCATTCTAGAGCCAGTCGACGCTATTATTTTGTTTGGCAAGGGGAGATGTTGGAAAGCTATTGCTTCCACATATTGTTAATCCTGTAGTAAAATGTCCAGTTCTCTCATGTCTAGCAGTAGGGCGTCAGGGAGCCGTTCCCCTCCCCGTGGGATTTTCTACTGGGATTTTAATTTCATGTATTTTAGGGAAATACTATCTACTGCTGATAAGGTAATAGTTTCTTTCTGTTCAAGTAGACTGTAAAAAATTTGACAGAGCTTCTTGATAGCAGACAGGAACACAACATATGAAAATATCTCATTTTGAAAAAAAGGCATGCCTGCCTACCACCTGTACCCTATGTATAATATATCTTGTGTATAATTACACAGAGCGTGCATAAAATTGCTGCCCTCGAAACAAGTTCTTGCCAGAGGAATAAGCAAAACTTTCAAGGCGTAAAAATCAGTCCTGGCATTTTGGTTTTGAATTACTGTTTGGGCCAGATTCTTTGCCGAGTTGAGGTGCATCAAAGCTGGCTGGCGGTGAGCCAGGAAGGGTGCGTTTCGTGAGCAGCAGGATGACTGCAGCTGGCTCCGCTGCGTTACAGGGCTGTGACAGGAACGTCCCTGGGTGGAGCGTGCCGTCCTGCCGCTGCTGCGGTTCCGCTGGGCGAGACCGCCAGTGTTTTCTGTCTCACAGAGTTTCCCTCTAGCGTGGGTAGTGGCTCAGATCTCTAAAAGTAGGAGGAAATAAATTGCTTGTTATATTTTTTTTATAAATTTATTAGCTACGCACTTGCAGTAACTTGTTTAAAGTTAAATTAATTGGTTTAAAATCAAGATCTCTTAATAGAACTGAGTGATTTTGATTTGCAGGTGGCTTTGCCAAATGACGCTAAACCCAAGTCAGATTAGGAATGTGTAACCTCAGTGTTAGGTGCACCACCATGCCCCTCGTTCTGTTACTACGGATCTCTGTGGTTGGACAGAGGAAGTTGAGATAGAAAGATTTTTTTAGATTTAAGCAGTGCTCTTGATAGAGCCTGATGTACAACTCGTAGTTGTTTAAAGATCCATTTTAAGGAGATTCCTTCAGTTCAAATCTAAGTTTATGCCACGGAATGTGGTGGCCACTGTATCTTCTTCATTTTCTCTGGAAGAAACAGCTGAACTCTTGAATTTAGCTGTCAGGTGATGCAGAAAGTGTCAGAGAGGTCATACTCAGGGGAGTGCTTTGTTCTCCACTGTCAATGGTTGAAGTCCAGTTAGCGTTTTCTAGAACAGATACAACCCTACGGTTCTGTCTGGTGTCCACAACCAGTGCTTACTCCTCCCCTGACCAGCAGAAAGAAGCTCTCCCCATCTGTCTCGCTCGCAGTCTGTTTGCGGCGTGGTTTGTACCTGCTGCGGATGGGGTTAGAGGGCATCCTGCTGCAGTCACCGGTGGAAACGTTTGTCTGCCCTAAAAAAGGAATGAGATCTCCCAAGTTTATTTTACATCAACTGTTGAATAAAAAGGGTAGGAAAATGTTTGGACGTTCTTTGTGGTTTAAATATCACTCTTTGGTTTAAGCATGAAGGGCTTCACGTCTTATTTTGAAAAGTTCAGCAAGCTGTTCCCTCAGTGACATGCATGTAACAATCCGAGTAATATTCTTGCATATACAAGTTTGACCTTAACAGCAGGTGCTTAAAACATTCTTGTCCAAGGGAAAAAAAAAAATCCTTATCTTTGTGAGAAGTATAAATATTTGTTTTTGAAATAACTCCGCTTTTTAAAAAATTTTATTGGCTCTTGGAAGGTACATGTGCTCAAATGAACATACTTCTCAAAATGCGGCACTGCAGTACCAGAAGTAGTATCCATAGTTCTGTCTTTGGGTTTTTTCTCTGTGGGGCAAATCTGCTGCTTAAAATTGAGACAACTGAAAATTAGAGATAAGCAGGCATATGGTGCTGCTACACAGGCGTGTATTTATATATAAGTGTGTGTCTATATATATATATATGCACAACTTGCCAAACAACTGATATACTTTTTTGGGTTTTCCACTGCATAATATTTAAGAAGACGTAGAGTGAAAAATACTCCAGAGCCTTCTCTGCTTGGTAAAAGTTGAGTAATAATTCTGGGGTAGTGATTCCAGTACTGCTTTCCTTTTTCCAGGATTATGTATTTTCCCGACTGAGTGTTTGTTCCAGAATAAAGCATGTGCAGATAGAATTAGCTGAGAATAATCTGACCAGTCAATGTACCCACACAGGCAAATACCCAGACCTCGGTATGCTGAGTTACAGTGTACAATTTTTAAAATGCAGGGTCACCTTTAACTCGTTTATGTCTATCAGTACAGAAGATGTTAGCTCATATAATCTTAGTATTTGTTTGCGCATACAGCTTGGAGAGGCAAAAAGAAAATGTTTGCTTGTATTTGTCAGCAATACAAAATAATCTGCTGTTGATCAGCTTTGTCCTTCTCTTGCAGTCACAAGGACAGGGCATCCGTAGGCCACGTTTTAGGACTCTGCAGGCTACATTTGGTCTTTGGGCTACATGTTGAGCAATTCTCCCTTAAAACCTGCAAGGCAATTACCTGCAACGTGCTCGAGGATGACACCTTCCAATCTTGTAAGATTATTTGGTGGCTGCTGGTTGCACTCTTAAAACACAATCACATCATTACATTCTTTTCAAAAACCAACAGAACTGCGTTTATCCTATTTGATCATTGACCCATGAGAATCCTGCTTCACGCTCTTCATCCTGCTTCACAAAATAGGACAGCTCTGGAAACCAGCACTTCTTATCTTGTGTAAATAACTCTGAATCTGGAGGTGTGTTAAAGCACAACGGCAGTAAGTGGCCACAGGTAGGGACATGTGTTGACCATTTAGGAGAGAAAAGGTATCAGTTTGCTTCTTTGTGTGCCCGATATCTTTGTGGAAGAGAGCAGGTGGCTGAAAACACTGATATATATGTGCGCGTGTGTCCGTAGCTGAGTGTTTTGGAGAGAGTGTTCCTGGTGGTGTTATTGGAAAACCAACTGTGTGTAAAGCTTCTCTGCTTTAATCTTTTATGCACCGCACTTGGGTTTATGTGATTTATACTCTGTGTGCATCCATTGTGTACATCTAAGAATTACCTTTCCCAAGCAGAAATACAAAAGTTTGTCATGTTTGTAAACGACGGAGGGGGTCACCAGCGTGGGGCTGTGTGCGTGTGTATTTATGTTTAAAAGCATCGGTAGTTCCATAGACATTGTCAGTTTAGGGGTTTACAGGGTTAGTTTGATGGGATGCTTCTGTTCATTTGCGTGTCTTTTGGTTTATGTGATATTAACACCAGAAAAGGCTTTTGAAAAGCTGGTCATTAGTCAGTATGGGAAATTGTTATTAACCAGCAGCTGTCCTTACCAGCTTTTGCTGTTACAAGATTTGTTTCCATACATGCAGTTGGAAAGAGTGCCTGCTCCCCAGGAGTGCACTTCAGCGGCAGTTTAGAGCAGACGGGTTTGTTCTGCTGCAGTTCTTTTTTCCCCCCATGTCTTCAGCTGCAGGTTCCTGTTCCCCCCCACACACACACTGGTTCTCACAGTAAAGCCATTCAGCTAGCTAAAATGGCAGAAATCTAACCCAGAGAATAAACTTCCCTTCTCCTGTTTGCAGAAAAATTCTGGAGTAAGTACTTTGTGCTTAAATACTGTGGTACTGAATGTTACTTTTTATCTCTGTGGATCTGTGTAGGTTTGTCATGTGTAACTTACAAAGAAAATGTGCACGTTTGCGTTTAGGTTTCAAACTTCTCATGGCTATGCCTTAAGAGACTGTTTTGCTACTTAGTATGCTTTAAAGGAAGAATATTCATTGCACAGCTTCAAAAAGTGCTGAACAACATCAGGAAATATGAATTCATTCAGCCTTAACTCTTCCTCTTTGCATGTTTACCCATAAAAAATAAAAACTCCTACAATTAGATTGATCACATCACGTGCTTTGTTAATGTATACCACTACGTTATAGTAGTAATATATACACTGTGTATTATACCACTACAATCCTCATGTCTACACGTTCTGTGGAAGTCTGTCTTCTGTGTGGCTGCTGGAGTTGAAGCGGTTGGCCTGAAGGCCCTGGTGAATTCAGGGGCTGTTCCAGCCTGCTCGCTTGTGTTACCGGGGCAGTCAGTGGAAAGAAGTAGACACCTCAGAAAGGCAGTTTGGTGCCATGCGTTTTGGGCACCTATTTTTGATGGAGTGAAGTGCTCTCTGAAGGCGGCCCTCTCTGTCTATGTCATAAAAGAAAGTTTTGTCTTGGATCAGATGCCGAGCAGAGTTAGGTGAGATAATCTGGAGACTTAATGTGCTGTTAGGTCAGTTACAGGGGAATAGATAAAACTGTTTTTGTAGAGGGAAAGGAGAGCGATAACAGCTATAAAACATGAATAACATATGGCTGTAAAAATTAATGAAGTGGGGAGAGGAGGGGTTGAAAAAATGTAATAGCCAGGATTACTTTTAATTTTTGTTCAGGAATGCATTCAATTTTAAGATGTCATTGAAAGACTTTATTGATCCAATTATTTCCAAATACTCTGATGCAAAAAATAGATTTTTTTTTTTTCCTTGAGCTTTAGGATTTTATTAATTCAAGGTTGAAAGTGCGGGAATGATCTACATAAACATTTCCCTATGGTACCCTATTTCCTGATTTTGCAATTGATCCCTTCAATACTGTTTCTTACACACATGGTTGGGACAAAGAAAAATGAAGTTGAGCATGTGTTTAGTAACCAAAGACAAGGTATGGTTTATATTCTGTAGCTGTGGATTACAGGCAAAGAAACAATTTAGTTGTCAATGGATTTCAGCAACGGTCTCTTTAAATCCTTTCTTTTTCTCCTATAAAGAAACAACACAAATAGAAGATCCCAGGAAGCAATGGAGGCAAGAACAAGAGAGAATGTTGAAAGATTATCTTATGGTAGCCCAGGATGCTCTCAGTACTCAGAAAGAACTGTACCAGGTGAAGGAACAGAGGCTAGCACTTGCACTGGATGAGTACGTACGGTTGAATGACGCCTACAAAGAAAAATCCAGCTCTCGTACAAGCTGTAAGTACAGTAGAGAATATAGTGTAACTTCTTTGATCCGTGCCTTGCAGGGGATCCTGTTTCTCTTTAGGATGATTTTTCAAGGTTTGCTGTGAACACCTTGTACTTTGGCTTCTTTAGACATAGCATCCCTACACTTTTTTTTTTTCTTAACACAAAAATATTCTGCTGGAGAGAACCCTCTTCTCCCTGACACAATTGAACTCCTTTGAGCCGTGGTTTAGAGCAGTTGGCTCTGAGATCTATTTTGTCATGCGGTTTGTCAGAACAAAATTCTGCAAAAATCTCGGTTCAAAGTAAATAGGATCTCTTGCACTCCATGGCTCCACACTGAAATGACCCTTCTGTGTTGACAGGTGTCTGCAATAGACCAAGCAGGGAATTTGTTGCTGCTTTATAGGAATAGCATACAATAATTTCGTAGCCTATGTGCAGTGATCAAAGGTGAAGTAGAGATACATGTCACAGTGCTGGGCAAGGAATTGGCATGCGGTAAAGTGCTGTCAGAGGCCTATCGTTGGCCAAAACATCTCTCTCAGAAGTAGATGATGTGATAAAAGTGACATGTACTGCTGTGGAAGAACTGAGTGGCGGGCTTCTGAATAAATCTTCTGCTTCCCAGAAATCTTCTTAGACATTACAGCTTCCAGGAAAAGGTGATCATGAGGTGGCTCAGCTAGAAGAATGGGAACAGAAAGCAGAGGAGGATAGAAAGCCAGGGAGAATGAGGTGCCACTTTAGGATCCTGGGATAAGCAAAGGAGAGATACCAAATAGTGGTAGGCGAAGAAAGGGGAAAGTTTTGATTATTCATTAATTATTGCCATCTTGCAATACTGACTACTCTATAAAAGGATCTATTTTTATTAAAGTATTATATGTTTTTCTGCACTTTGTAGTTTTAGATCATTGTGGATTCATGGAGGAAGGGACTAATTAATGGTTTAAATTACTCAAATATTTGTCCTTTTTTGTCTTTTTGAAAAAGTATTCTCAGGCTCCTCATCAAGCACAAAGTATGACCCTGATATTCTGAAGGCTGAAATCTCCACTACAAGACTAAGGGTGAGAGCACTTAACTCATATTAATTTCTGTTCTCTCTGCAGAGTTTCTGACTATAGAATGCAAAGCTTGAACTAGCAAAGGTATCTTGTACCCTGATACTGAAACCTCCTAATACTCTCGTTAAGTATCATTCAGAGGTTTTTAATGAATTTTTAAAGCTGTGTCTGTTACTTTCAGATAACACATTTTGGGGAAACCTTGAGAGATACTCTAATTATATGTAGGTTTTAATAAATATAACTGTTTTCGCTTGTATATTTTTGTTTTTAAAAGGAAGAGTAAAAAGCTTTAGGTGAAAATAGACAAATAGTAGGCCAAGGTGAGCTGCAGCTAGATGACTGGTTTTACACAATGTTTCTTCTGAGAGAAATGCACCGTTAGCTACATGAACTGCCTCACAACTGTCTGTTGGTTTAATAAACCCCTTTCAATTGTGGGGTGAAACTTCGCTCTATTTTGTCAGAATGGAACAGTTCAGATCAAGAATGGAAGTCTGTGTTCACGTTTTGAAATTGCTGGCAAACAAAAATCCCGTATTTGGTCAGCTCTGTTCGGTATGGTCACTAACAGACTGAGTGTAAAGAACTTTCATTCACAGGTTAGTCTCTACTGAATTAATCTTGAATCAGGAGGAAGTGGTGTGGAAGACATTTAAAATCTGTATAGGGAGTGCATTTATTTAAGTGGTGGCATAGCATGCTCTGTGGATAACCTGGGCTTTCTGTAGTTAGTAACGAAAAGGAAAATACATCAGCCCGTGCAGGTTACTTCCCAGCGAAGTCCTGCCATGGGGGCTGGAGCACAGACTGCGGGAGCGGCAGTTACTCAGCTCTTCCATTGCCCCCTCCTGGCTTCTGCACAGAGCAGCACTCGTAATGTCCTGCTTCACCTGGAGTTACGATTAGGAGTTTAAACAATTAATGCTTAAAAGGAGCTCATTAAAATTATAAAATCCAGTATAAATCAGGGGTGGAATGCACTGTAAAATTGGCGTGCAGATGTTGCCCCCCTGACTGCTTGTATTGCTGTTCATCCTTACCAGTCTCAATTTGTAGTCCTTTAAGGAGAAGGAAAGGTGGTTAGTGAGAGAACTTATTTCAACACTGGAGGCGGTGGGAAGAAAAATTTTGTAAATTTAGTAGGGAGAATCAGCAGCAGTAAGGACCCTGTCAGGAACAAGAATGAAGAGACAAGACGAAAGCTTCTTTCTCAAGTGAGTGGAGCAGTAACAGATGTTCCCTTTGGCTAGGGGATCGCTAGTATATTTGGGAAATTAACAGTGTGGTTGAGGAACAAAACACATGGCCAGATTTCAATATAGTCACCTACAGGTCAAAGGGGGGGAAATTCAGACACGGTCCTGTGCTCAGTTTTTCCCATTACTTAGCTCTAATCACATCCCAGCTCAAGGTGCAGAAACACTGAGTCACCTCTTGGCTGCAGATCTACAGTTTGTCTGCTCTCTGAGGAGACAGGCAGATGTGTTAATCACAGTAATTCAGTTTGTGGAGGTGCTTTCCTCTCTTCGTGTTTCTTGGGAGTCAAGGAGCCTAACACCCTGCTGGTTCCCGACGCCTGATTTATCGGCATTGCAAAGTCCAAGTTGCATATGTGTCCAAAATAGGTGACCTGAATCTTGTCTGCACAGTTTAGAAGGGTGCAGCCCAAGAATATCTGTATCAGCGTAAAGTGTGTTGTCATCCAAAGCCACTGGATACGAAAATCATTGATTGAGATAAGAAAAAGAGGAGCCCTGTGATGCTAGGGGTGGAAAGTGGTTTTCATGGAAGATGGCAAGAGAGGTATGACTATCATCATAGTTTACCCTTATTTGAATGTTTGCGGATGCTTGCTAATGTGCCACCTTTTGGCATTTTGCAGTATATGCATGCGTGGACTTAATGGGAAACAACGTTAGTCGTTAGCAAGCTGCTAGCCTGCTAGTTCAGATTTGCGCATTGTTTAGTGAGCTGTTAGGTCAGATGCACTAAACCTGTTTCTGTCTCTCACGCTGGCGGAGGCTTACGGGTATCATCAGGTTAATGGTGGCTGGAGGGGGGAAACTCAGCATTCGAGGAAGTTCTGAATTGGCCTTTGGCCTTTTTCTTGTTAGCTGTGCTTAGTGTGTGCGTGTGGAGCCTTTTGGATACGTGAATTCCCTGTTGCGCCATAGGTCGTGGAGAAAATGTGACAGAAACCAGACAGCAGTTACCTCAAATAAGCAGGAGAAGAAAGACCTTACTCACAAGATTAAAATGGAAGGATCTGATCCTGCAGTGGACTTTAGGTGGGACCATTTGGGGCCTTCATTAGTAATCAGTAAGAGAATTCACACAACACAAAGCAGATGTGCTCACAGTATATTTTATGTATATGCAGCGAGCAGGGGATGCACCTTTATAAAATAACAAGGAGGGAGGATATCGTCGTCGTTGCGTTAGTGCTTGAGTGCTGGGAACAGAATGGGGTTAGCACAGGAGCCTGCTCGAAGATGCAATTAGGAGGAGGAAGCGAGGGGCCTGTCGGGTGGCTGAAGATGTTGTGCAGAAGCAGTAGGAAGGGATGAAGGATAAAACAAGCGAAGAGTTGTGAAAAAGCGGGAATTAAGTGAGAGTGTTGAAGGAGAAGACAAGGAGCACAAGAATAGTTTAATGCAAGTATGATGCAGTAAACACAGAGTCTGTATTATGATGTAGGTCACGTCCTTCTAGGATAATGTGCCTATCTCGCACTTCTCAATAATGAAATGATGATGAAGTACAGCAGAGGACACTCAGAAGATGATCTTGAGGAAGAACGTGAGGGTTTCTGAGAGATCCAATCCTCTAAGTTGAAATCAAGTGTGCCTTCTGCTCTTACTATAAATTCACATTTCTGATTTAAAAAAAAAAAAAAAGTTTAGCCATTCTGTGTTTCTCAGAAAAGTTGGGACTTCTTTCATGTTTTACACATTACTTAACCTGGAACATAGAGGTGATATCTGTCCATTTTTTATAACCTTGATCAAAACACTTGAGAGATTATTCTCGGGGTTTTTGTGCTACTCAGGGAAGAAATAGCTAAGGAGTACTGAACGTGTACTTAGAGACGTTGTCTGTTTATCGTGCTAACTATTCAGTATGGTCGAAATAAAAAGTTTCCTGTCAAGTAAAGCAACGAGTGATGATAGTTTCCAAAAGCCTGAACCCAACCCCTCATCTAGAGAACAGATTTTGCTTTGGAGAAAACAGAGATTGAGAGCATTTTGTTTCTGTCACAGAAAATTCATTAGCCAGAAGCTACAAATTTGAACGCCTAAGTATCGCTCACAAATCACTGGTTGTTTGAGCCATACAGAGCATTTTAAATCTCTTGGAAAGTTACAGCGCCTGCTGATGCTCAGTACTTTCAGTCATCTGGCATGTTGAGAATCTCACACTTTTTTTTTTTTTTTTTTCTTTTTTCAATTTGAAGAATAACACCAAGTAAGAAGTCTAAGGGGTTTTGGATACAAAGAGTCTTGGAGACATATTTTGAAATTAATTTCAGTGAAAGTGGTCAAAATTGTTCATTTTAATTTAAGCCATTTTTCAAGAGAGTTGAATACCTGAGTAGCAATGCAAAAACAAGAATTTCACAGTGGTAGGCGAGAGCAGGGGACTTCCAGCAGGCTTTCCCTTTTTTCACCTTACTGACTGGAAAGTTAAAAAGCCTGGCAATATCTAGCTGGTATGTAGAGTGCAAACGAGGCAGGCATGGATGGATAAACACCAAAATCTGGGACTTTACAATTCAAGGAGGCATTCTGTCTCTGTGTGTGTGCTGAGGATTAATTTTAATTTGTATTAAAGTGCACTTCTTTGTAGGTGGTCCAGAAACTTTGGTTTAGCACATCTGGGAAGCATGACATAGAAAATTAAGTGGAGGATTTTTTAATTTATTCTTGGTTTGTAAATATTTTGTAGTGTACTCGTATATGCTAAGATCTGAAATAGCAAT
>Ga0065711_1030466_pt1 | contig 32418 bp, 17 predicted proteins | sample Hoacrofraction12_FD_59098 | JGI IMG/M metagenome (GOLD analysis project Ga0065711, IMG submission 59098) | Hoatzin crop microbial communities from Cojedes, Venezuela - Epithelial fraction 12 v2 (version 2) | ecosystem: Host-associated > Birds > Digestive system > Esophagus > Crop | place...
CCCCCACGCCGCCCCTAATCGTTTGCCGCCCCTTGCCCTGCTCTGTGGGCGCAGGACGCTGTTGGGGGCACCCAGGGAGGGTGAGCGGCTGGGGGGGTCCCGGGTCCCCAGGGGAAACGGTTGCGAGGGGTCGTGAAGGGCTGCGTGCTGCTGCGGTGTGCGAGGCCGCGGTGGGACAGCACCTCCTGGCCCGTTTTTGGCAGGAGGGGCTCGGCCCCCTTAGCCTGCTGGCCCGTCGGGGCCGAGCCGGGTGCCCTGGGCTGACAGGTCACCGCTTGGCGCCGGCTCCCTTCCCTGCCTCTTGTCTGGGTTCACCAGGGTCCCGCTCGTTTGTCACATGTGAGCTCCGAGTCCTGCTTCTCGCGTAAAACTGCTTCTGGGCTGGCCACCAGGAAACCCGGACGCCCTGAGCAGGACCACTGGAGCATCCCCCTAGGCACCCCCATCTAACGCTGGGAAGGCTGCAGATGCACGTTGTTAATTACCCCAACGTAATGCACTTTCCATATTTAAGTTTTGTGGGCCTTGGCGAGGTATTGAGGAGGAGGACAGTGAAGAAGGCCATGAATCAGTGTAGGTGAATGAATGTGGAAAGGAAGCTGGGAGAACGAATGTGCGAAGATTTCCTGCTGAAGAAAACGGGAGGTTGGGAGAACCTCGTCCGCCACACTGCTGCATTCAAAGGAATGTCTCTTCTACAGGGGCCTGAGCGCTTGTCAAGGAGCGGAGTGTTGGGGCCGTGCCCCTGCCGCACGACCCAAGGCTGCACAGGTGGCTGCGCCTGCTCGCTGCTCGAGAACAGTTACAGACCCTTAGCATCTGCTCAGGACCTTTTTATTCCTGGTAGAATAGACTACTCCCAGGCTACACAAGATGAGTGCATAATAGCTGTGCATTTATAGCTGTAATTACCGATATTGGATATGCTGACTCATGCACACTGAATTTCAAGTGCAGAAGGAACTATTGTATGTGTGCGCGTGTTCAAGAAAAGAAATTACAGAGCATTTCAACGTGCTACTTCCATTTTCTTCCATGTTGTTCAAGGTCCGTACTTCACCATACCGTGTTTTTTTATCTGCCGTGGTATTTATAACAAATGATAGCAGAGCAACTACTTCACGCGTTTACTCAAATCGATGTGCAGTAGTTATACCACTTAAACAATGATGGCTTCCCGAGGTCAGAGCTGCAAGGGAGGTCTCTGGTAACTTAGCTGCTGGTCTCATCCCCTAATGCTTCAGTTTCTGCTTTTCACGCCCACAGCAGTACAGTGGCTCATACACACTGCAGTCAGATGTGCCATCTGGCTCAGCTCTGAATCTTTAGAGTGGATGACACTTTCTTAATGTATTCAAAATCCGCAGTATTAACTAGCTGGTGATATAAGTATTTGGAAGGTAATGGAAAATAATCTAATACTGTCGGGGCTTCTCAAAATTTCCTTTCAGATCTTTAAGGTGGAATGCTTCATGTCACATTTCAGCTCAACCAGCAAGACTGAACTGTCTTACAGAACTCATGCAAAGGAACTTTTAAGAACTGTAGATAGCAGCGACAAGGGTTGTACGCGGCGAACAGGCAACACGAAGCCCCAGCCCTAAGAAGAGCAGACAGAGCCCCTGATTTCTCTTCCTGCAAAAAAGCAGGAAGAGAAGGAAGGAAGGAAGAAACTCTCTCCTCTCAAAGAAGAAGGAAGGAAGAAACTCTCTCCTTCCTTCCTTCTTCTTTGTGCTGAACCAAACAGGTGCTGGAATGTTTTTCTCCACTGATGTGTGCGCTCAGTAGCAGTGCTAGATGATGTAAGAAAACTGTCAGTAAATGACAAGTTATGAATCTCAATGACCATTGTCTTCTTCTTACACTGCCAGGGTGGTAGCTAAGTGCTGCGGGGTCTGACTGCAGCATCCTGCACTGGTACATGAAAACCAGACTGATAAGATTTGCCACTAGCTGTGGTAGTAGATCGCCCCTTTCTACCTAATTTTCTGCAATTATCATTTTGGTTGATTGCCCTGCACTGAATTCCATGATAAGACTTTATGCGGCTTACATCATATGAGCTAGTGAGGTAACAGCAGAAAATCTGGGGCTGTAAGTGGTAGTCCAATACATTTTTCTTACTCATATAATCACTCCTTGATGGAGTGATTTGGGATTGATGGTGATATTTATGTAGAGGACATTTGCGTTCATGGCTTCAAAATACACCTCACAGCCTATGTACTTTTTTCCACAAAATATCTGAGATGAGAGAAATATTGTTATTTAGTTTTATAAATGGGTGACTGAAGACATATATTGACAATACACTAAAGTCAGTTTTAAGATTCATAGTTCCAGATCAAAAGCGCTGTGGCAGAGTGATGGTGTAGTATAAACTCACTTCGCTGATTCAGATTCCTTCAAACAGTTTACATGAATTAGCTTTATGCTGATGGGTTTTTTGCATTTCCTCCCTCAACTGCTTACATTCCTGACTGTGTGGGGAGAAGTGTAATTGTGTGCTGTGATGCCTGAGCCAGCACAAGTTTATGCTACTGGTTCAGGATTAATTCTGCTGGAACCATCAGTAGTTGCAGCTGGATCATTTTGCCCAATGCTGAGCATTTAACGTTTTTATTGCATCTTCACATTGTCAAAGCATTTGCGTAAGGATGGCAGTGTGGCATCCTCAGGGACTGCAGGACGCTTAATGTGAGTTCCTGTTGTCTCTAAAAGAGGAGTGAGATCAGATGATCAAAGTAATTTTTTTGGCTCAAAATTCACGAGCCAGTGCTGATTTGAGCTACTAACCGAGTTAAGTCCAGCATACAGTGTCCAGCATCATGCACAGATAATATTTTAGGCCCACATTAGTAATTTCATTTATATCTTCCTTTGGTTTTACATATCCAGTAACCATGGACCAATTTTTGAAGGAAAGTTGCACACAGGAAGATTTACTTGCCTCAGGAAGGCTTTCTAGAAATCTGAAAATGTGGTAAGCGGCAAATTAGAGCCTTCTGAGTAGCAGTGGGTAACAAAGCCTTTTGCATCAAAAGCTTTCCTCTAGATCATGACTTATGCAGGAGCTGAAACTCAACATGCTGTTTCAGGACAGACAATTCTGTGATATGTTAATTTGGAGAGTTTTGTTTTTTTTTTTCCCTAGAAATGTATGGAACTACAAAAAGTTCTATTTCTTCTCTTAATTAAAATAAGCCATTTTCTTCCCTCTCCTATGTTCCTCTCCCACTATGTCTTTGAAGAGTATGCAAGGTTATATTAAAGAAATCCCAAACAGCTTTCCGGTTCTACAGATTTGGTCAGCTTATGAAAATAATAAAAAAGGATATATATTCAAACAATATTAAGCATGATCATTAAGGATGCACTTTACAGGAAATTTAAATTTATTGGTCTCTTATATTTGTCTGAATATTCAAGGGCAGTTTCTCCTTTCTGTCTAGTAACTGCAGATGTCATAAACTTCTTATATTCTTACATACTCTCAAGGAGATGTGAGCTATGGCATACCAGCATGCCAACACTAAGCCTGAAGTTGGTCAGACACTGGAATAGGCTGCCCAGGGAAGTGGTGGAGTCACCATCACTGGAGGTGTTTAAAAAACGTGTAGGTGTGGCACTTTGGGGTATGGTTTAGTAGTCATGGTGTTGTTGGGCGGATGGTTGGACTTGATGGTGTTAGAGGTCTTTTCCAACCTATGATTCTATTGTTATGATTCTAAGTTTGCTTGCTGGAAACAAGGACAGGAGAAAAGGCCTTATAAAAAGGTCCCTGAATGCTTTTAAGAAAGCAAACCTTTTTTCAGTAGGGATTACCTGGGTTTCTGATGACTGGTTTCAGAAGAGCATAAGTCTTTGGTATCTAAGAACTGATCACTCTTTTCCCTCCCCCTCCCTTCCCCCTTTATTTTTTTGCTGCTCCACAAGCAATGCAGATAACTGAGCAGAACTCATCACTCAGCTATGCTCTAGAAATCAGAGAGCTCTTCCTGCAGATACTCATGAGCCATAGTAATTCAGACAACATTTGTAAACAAGCTGGCAAATCAGTCAGCTTGATCCCTTCCTTAGAACAAAACTGCAGTTGTTGTCCGTTGATGCTATTATTCTGAACAGAAGAGGTGCACTTTTGTAGAACCCATGAAATATGGGTAACTGTCTCCTCCCTCAATCAGTTCCTGCAGTCCAGCCAAGTTTACAGATAAATTCTGTCTTTCTGGGTTCCTCACCCGTGACTGCATCCTCTTAGCCACCCACATATCCTTGTGTTTGTCCTAGTTAGTGAACAGTTCTGCAATAAGCTGGTTTTCTTTGGTTGCTCTTGTAACTATGAGGCTGCAGAGCGTGCGTATATGGTGCTGACAACATGTGGACAGGACCTGCAGTCTGAGTGTTGCCATTATTTCCTGTTTTTTTGAAGACAATTGCATCATCTAAGCCAGGTCCACAGGGGAAATTGCGTGTAAGAGAAAAGAGGCTGTAAAAACCTTTCTAAAAGTGAAAGCGTGAGAAGCATCAAAGAGAGTTAAAATGCCACATGCAAAGTTCTGCCAGTTAGTTAATTAAATTAAGTTTTGCCACAGGTTCACTTGAAAACTGAGCAGTGTTGAGCTCTCCTGGCTGTCAAAAACTAGATGACATTGATTCTGTTTCCCAGTTTAGGACATGTGTCTGAAGTGATCTAATTCCTAGGCAGGACAGTCATGGAGAAATTCTAAAACAGTATTTTCTTTTCCTGTTCATTTTAATGCTAAGAGGATATAGATGCAGACTGGTGCAAAATCTTCAATGAAGGGGAAGAAATTAGTGAAACGTTAGAGTAAATATTGTCTGGACATTTTTATTGACTGGTCTTCTGGTGTCATGCTTTTTAAAATAACATTGTAATGACTGCAGAAATATCATTTGAGTTAAAAGGATGATTTGAACTCATCCTTCTGAAGAAGCAATCAGATTTAAAGTGAGATTGTATTTATAAAGATTCTACATGTTCACTAAAGGGACACTCATTAATTTACAATGACTTGTGTTACTGGAGTGTAAGAATTCTGCTTCATATCTGAAGTGACCTGGAAATTTAAAATTCCATTTGAACACATACTAGTATAAATGTTTGCATCTTTTAATTCTACAAAGCAATAATTACACAAAACAAACAAAAACGCAGGTGCTAGCCCACAGCATGCACCTTGTAGACTTCTACTGGCTTTTGTGGCTTTCTCCTCAAAGCTATGCCTTCCCTGTGAGATACTGAATCAAAGTACACTCTGGTCTGAGTGCATGCCTTAGGTTTCTCTGACAACAGAGTATAAAACTCCCAGTTCATTGTCTGTCAGAGCAAGATCATCTTTCAGAGAAATCTAATGCCAGTGCAACGTCTTCCGTGTAGAGAGATGCCGTCTCCCATGCTCAGGATTCTACCCCCTCTGATAATGAACCATTTGTTCTGAAGTCTTTCAGTGATGTTTAATGTTTTTCCTTTTAAAGAGTATCTCATCTTTAGAGAAAAAGGTACTCAGGATCATATCAGGTAATTTAACCAGGAGGTGCCATGCATTTTCAGTGGGGTTTGGTGCCATTTTATGGATGAAATCCTGCTCTTGAGATGCTGTGCACATGGGTGTATAGCTGCGGGGAGGAGAAAATTCAGTTTCTAAGAGTATCCAGAAGTGTATTACTCAAATATCACTGTGATATCTTAGTATTTCAAAACAAGAAATTGCATCAGGCTTTTGCATGTGCTGTTACATGTAAGCATTATTGCACTCATTTCAGAAATCTTTTTAAAGTCTGGGTCATCAGTAGTTAGTAACAAGTCAAGAAAACTTGGCTTTATTCCCTAGGTAAACAGGAGCTCTAAACCCTGAGAAACCTCCTCTGCTGGATGGAGGCAGAGACCAAGCCCACATGTTTTTTCCAGATGCATCCCTTTATAACTGCACAGGAACAGAGTTCCAGTGTATTTCTCTTTCTATTATAGTATCACATCATTATATGGAAAAGCAAATGCTGGCACATACTATTCTTGTGCTAAGGCTAGCTCCTATGGCCTGACTATACGGCACAGTGCAGTGCTATGCTATGCAAACATATTGAAGGGAACTCTGGTGCCAGATATGATAGAGTTGCATTAGCAACTTATTAGCCCAGACAAAGGGTGATACTAGCATTGTAACACAACTAGGGCTCCAAAAGAAATGTCTTTCAGCACTATCTCGAAACGGTAATAATTAGGCAGAACGTGACTTCCTAACGGTGCATGAGATGCTGCATTAGGCTGTGTGAGCAAGCAAGCAAATGTTCTGTGGTTAACAAGCTGCTGTTTCTAAGTCTGGCATGAGTAAGCGTGCACTACTGTGAATTTCCTATTAGTGGAAAATGCCAAAAATAGTTTTAGTAATTGTTTCCAGTCACAAAAGAAAGAACAAAATAATAAGCATAACAGAGAACAAACCAAAGCAGGAGCACTTGAAACAGGAGTTTGTAAGACGTTCAGAATTCCTTCTCCTCCTCCACCTTCAAAATCCAACATATTCAGGATAATTTCTTTTGCAGTGTCACATTCTTCTTGTGACTCCATCCAGTGAAAATGTCCATCTGGAAAACCTTTAATAACAGAGAAGCAACTCGTCTATCATAATGCTTCAAAAGTTTTTGCAAGTGTTCTGCCCCTCAGTGAGGTCTCTGCATTCAGATCTTCATGTCTGAACAGAAAATTGTTAAAGGTAATGAGACCTTGTGCAGCAGAAGAGGTGTCCCTGTGCAGAGGTCGTCGATAAAGTTTTGACTGTACGTTCCTGAGTTGCACATATGACATAATTGGTAGCATTTATCATACTTCTTATGGGGATATTTCCTGAAAAGATTGCTCAATAGGATGATGTTCGAAGAAAATTTTTTCTGTAACTGACTAGCTTGCTGTATGTAGATGATGGTGTTATTTCCAGGTCAACATTTCTGCTGATCTTCTTCGTGTTATCACTGTGTATCACTGTGTATTGGTATTCAAATATTATTTAGGAACAACTTTAAGAGAAAAAAACCCAACTGTTTGTTGATTGCATTGAAATGTGGAGAAAGATTCCAAGCATTTCTCCCTTTGTATTTATTACACTCATGATGGCAATTTGTCTGTTTTTAGTCTAAATTTGAAGATGAATTCTAAGAACAGGCCAGGAAAAATTGATAGGGAATAGGTCAGCTTGTCTGTAAAAGCTGGATGCCCTACACATAAAAACACTTGGCTATTAAGGAACCAGTATCTGCTCCATTTATTGCAGAGACGGGAGGAAAAAAATATGACAGGATCACATTCTTGTTAGTGCTCTTGCTTTCCAAACTTCAAGTTCTTCTTTATGCACTAAAAGAAAAGCTGTCTTCATTTGATATGAGTTATACAGAAAACCTGTTTCTTTCACCTATGTGTATGTTCAAGTTGTCTGACTTTCTTAACCTACACTGAACTAAAAGAATAGAGCTCTCTCACTTGCTACTGGCTTGGTTGTAGTAGTTAATGTCTTCTTTGTACAGTTTTCACCTTTCTGCTCAGTGTTTCCTGTAAGTACATGTATAGGCTCAGCCAAATGAGAATTGAGGTGTTCATACTTACCTCAGGGCAAGGTTATTTTGCTCCAGAAATTCTTTCCTAATGAAGTGACTAACTGTCACTGGGTTCTGTTAGCCATGAAAAGGCAGTCTTCTGCTTCATACTAACATACGATGAGCTGCAATGCCTAGCTATATGGCTGATTTCCCATCCCACTAAACTGCTGCGGGCTTCTCACAGAAAGATAGGCTCTAAGGCCACGCATGGCCTGCAGGCATATTTCATGCAATATTTATAGTAGTGTAGGAGGCATAAGATTATCATTATGATCAAATAGCAATGTTATTAATTATAGTAATCTGGCACAATCAAGATCAGTCCAAACTTAGCTACTGAGCTGCTACTACATTGCTAAAGCCTGAATCTGCAAGAACTTTTGTATGTGAGTAAGCCCAAATATACTCTTTTTCTGGTGGAGTGAAGTCAGATTCCTACAGTGGACAAGTAAGGGGAGAACAACACTTGAATTCCAGCTGATATCTCAGTACAGGTCTCACAGCTAGATCACTTGCTTGGACAAACATCATGTTGAGCTTCTCAACTTATGTGCCTATAAACTCTTGAAGTTTTTGACTTGAATTGTAACTGCATTTATGAAACAGAAAATGGATGAATCTTTGTAGTTGTTGCAAACGGAAGACAAGTCTTTGAAACAGAACCACACACAAACTCCCACATACAGAGCACTGAAGAATTAATTCACAGTAGAAATACTTCAGAACATGTACATAAAACCTGGAAAAACTGGGAATCACTGGGATTTTTTAAATACTTATCAGTATTTCAGTTTTTGCCATTATTTCCATTTTTTCCTTCCATAATGTGATGCTGTGAAAAGCTGGAATTGAAGACTCAGTAGTCAGAAGACTATTAAGCGGGTATGGCGCCAGGCACACGGGGGATCTCTCCTCCAAACATGTGCACCAAACACCCTGTCATTTCAGGTTAAATGCTATCACAATATACATATTCATTATATTTCTGAGAAATGCTTAGCATATCCATGACTTTTCCAAGATCTAATTAGCATATGTTAATGTCTTTTCACACATGTTGGTTAGCATCCTCAGGTGGTCTTTGGGGGCCTCAAGACAAAGGCTTATACTCCTCATCACAGTGTCCACTGGTTGGCCTCTGTTTCTGCTCAAATTCCATTCTAAGATCACCCATACTGTGTCCTTCCAGGTTGTTTTGCTCTGGTCTTGTTGTCTTCTTGGTGCCTCTGTATCTCTGTAGCTTGGTGCTTCTGCCCTCCGAAGGCTGAGCTGTCCAAATAACATTATTTAGGAGTCTATCTTAGAGCTTTCCTATCCCCCCACAAAACAGCAAGTCAAGTTTGTCTAAGTAGCATTATTTAGGAGCCTCTTTATCTTAGAGCTTTCCTGTCTTCTCAAAACAGCAAGGATCTACTTTAGCTTAATTAGAATCACTCTAGTAAGTGGGAATTTTACATTTACAGGTATCAAATGTTCAGTATTTTTTCAGTTGATTCCTGTATTCTCCTCAGTTTTTCCTTGCATGCTATTTTTAACTGTAAATAAGTACTAGATATATCAGGTTTTGTTTTGATTTGTGGAAGTACAGTCTCTCGAAGCTAGGTGTTGTGGATTCCTGCAACTTTTGCCTATTCTTCTAAGAAACACACGTATTCTGTTCTTTGGTAGGTTAAAGCTGTGCAAGTTTATTTGTTTTACTTAAACTTCATAAGCCATGTTGGCTTTCTGTGTGGAGCAGTGATCAACAGCAGGATGGGACCTAGCCAGGGACTTTTTCATAGTGACTCCCTTCTTTGAATGTGGCACTTAGAAACACTTCCTGTCAATATTTCACTTTCTCACTGAAAGTGATAGTTATATTCAGAAGCCAAAATGCTTATTACTTTTACTATGAAAAAGGATTTGCCAGATTCCACTTAAGAAAAGATCTACAAATTTTATCTTAAAATTCCTGCTGCTAAATGCCAGGCACTATATAAAAGCTGAAATTCATGCAAACAGAGAAATTCCTTTCCCGGACAGCTGTGACAAGAAGTTGCAATGATGCAGCATGTTTGTTCTTTCCAAAGGCAAAGAGAACCTGTAGTGCTTTATTACTTGAAACATCATGACCCGAAATTCAACAGTCTGCAGCTTTCCATACGTAGGTTTGCTAGATCTGTAGTATTATATATATAAGAAGATCTTACTTTTTTTGTTTGTTTGGGTTACAGGTCATCATCTTGCTCTGATTTCGTGTTCATTCAAACTGGACAAAGAATCCAAACTGATCATTTAACCTTTAGGAATGGACTAAACATTATGTTAGGTTCTTCAGCATTGCTGATTGTGTTTCCAGAGCTTTAGAGAAATTTTGACTTGCATAACCTTGAAAAAATTAAAAACATTAGACAGAGCAGTTAACATGTTTAACAATAGATGTTTTCCTGTTATGGGGATCTAATCGATAAACTGTATAACCAAGTGCCCCAGGTGAAATCCATAGGAGAAATGATTATTTTAAATCCAATCTTCAAGTCTGTAAATGAAAATCAGTGTGATAGCTTAAAGATGCTTACCAGGCAATGAAAAACAGAGCACGGAGTTAGTGTTTTTTTTTCTGAAGTTATAAGTTAGCTTACTTCCTTTAGGTCAGTGGGCTGAAATTCCACATTTACTTACCCTTGTTACTAGCCATTTAATACTAAGTCTGATCTTTTCATGGAAGGGATAAGGTATTTCACTTTCAGTTCTGTAGTGACAAAGGCAACAGGAATTCAGTCCTGTTTGTCATCTACAAATTTACTACAGCATATTTCAGAGCATCAATTTCTTTTAATATATTTTCAGAGTATTCCAAATTACCATTTCAGTTTGTGTTTCTTAAGATAACACTGCCCCTGTTGCTACGATGGTTTCATGTCTGGCAGTCAGTAAGATGATATGCATTCCCATGACAAATGAAAAGGTCAAAAGGAAGTTATATAAACCATATTTGTTATCATGAAGTACCTGCAATTCTTCCCACTGTGATTCTAGGTAGTAAGTATTTCATCTGTTAGTATCCCCCCAAAAGACATGCCTAGGAAGTTTATTTGCGTAAATATAGTCATTCCTTAAATATTTTTATGATAGTCCTTTAGCACAGAAAGTCAATAAAACCTTGCTGTAAACACTCAACTGAAAGTAAAAAAAAAATACCCAGAGTCAGAGCATTGTCATTAACTTTTATTTATGAGCATTTTGTGTTTCAAAGGCAATTGCTCAAATAAGCAGTGGCTTAAGTGCTTTGGATTGTTTCTTTGACCTTGTCATTAGTTATTTCACTTTCATGGTGATTGTGAAATTACAAATATAATTTGTAAACTCCCCTTTTTAACTGTGTTTGAATTACATCAATATGTTAAATAGAAACATTACTTTGTCATACCCGCAGTGCAATCTGGCACATTTTGAGTCAGCAACTTGTTTCGTGGATAGAATGTTTTTGGTGACAGTTCATATTTGTCACACTGACAAATTCTTGGAGAGTCTGGCTCAACAAAATCAATGTCTCTCAAGTTTTTCAGTGAATGTCTAAGGTAATGGGACTGAAGCAATGTTATGTGCCACAGCATTTATTGCAAAACAGAAAAAAATTATTTTTTAAAAAAGAAAGAAGTATTTGTTAGGATTGAAAATTTTATTATTCTCTTGGTGGACTTTTTCAGGCCATTAAGGATTTGGTCCTGCTGCTGTTGAAATTGATAGCAAAATCCTCAATTATTTTGGGAGGATCAAGTGCAAAAGCAAATCAAATTCGGTGAAGCAAATCAAATTCTGCTAAGCTACCACAAACATAATATGGATGTAGCAAATATCAGCTATCATCAGTTTGATCTAATAGCCAAGCACCTTGCACAAGTTTTTTTTATATCTTTGACAAACCAGAGACTCAAATGCAAAATCCAACATACAGCCTCGTTACAGAATTTGTCACAGCTGAAAGTCTTGTATACAGAAATAAGGGTACTGATTACTATGATCTATAGACGCATTTTCTTCCATTCCCCAGTCTTCTTGTGTGAGAGCTATTAGTCATCAAATAAGTCTTTGAAGTCTAAATTTATAAGATTGCAATTCAAGCACTCAGTAAGTTTCCATTTGATACAATTTCAGAAAAATTGTGGACCAAAATTGTTATTATTTCATGTCTAGAACTGAAGGTACCTGCTGGCTTTACACAAACAGTCAGAAGTAGAACTTTTTATTTATTCAGACAAAAATTACATGTTAAAGAGGGAGTCAGAGCACAGTGTACCAGTATGCCTCTGCCTTAGCGGTGTCACCCTGGAGGATTTCAGTATTGTGAGTAATGAGTTGATCATTTAAACTGAACAAAGCACTAGGAGTTTGTCATACAGTGTCTCTACAGGAAGAGTCAGAATAAGTACAACTAGCGTCCATTCACGTAGTAATCAAGAGCTATTTATTTAGGATTGGATTCGGACTACTGAGCTAGAAATAAATATATTATATCCCATTAGTAAAGCTGTAACCTCATTAATTCCCAAGAAGTCAAGGGAATTCCGCATGAGAAGGGATGTTTGTAAGTTGAGGAGAGACTCTTTTTACATTTAGGTTGAGAAAAGACCATACACACAAACGTGAAGTGGTATATACACATGGATTTAGCATGGAGAAAGCCTGGAGAAAGTATGCAAACAGTGCTATAGTCTTTAGTTTTAGGCAAAATTCTTTTGAATTTAATCATAGCTATGAAGTCTGAGGCGGCACAACTAAAGAAGCAGAATAGTACTGGCAACTGTTCTTTCTGAACAATTTTACATCAATAGCCAAGTTTTCTAGAAGCAGGCTTCATGTAAGCACTCAGAATATACAAATGTCATATGAGTATAGTTAGAAAGGTCAGAAACAGCATCATCCTCATATTGTCTCCATCAGAGTGCAGAAGTGACAGAACAAACACGGCAAGCAGGAAACATGTCAAGAACTTACTAGCTGCAGCAGCTGTTCTTGCAGAACTTCTGTTTCTCTTCAGGCTAAATGCACTGTCACTTTTTAAAGGGAATACTAAAGAACAAATTGGCACTTTTGCAGTGTAGCCATATGCAGTGTCACAATGACCACAAAGAACTCTTAGTTGAACCTCCTCAACAGTCTTCTTCCTCAGAAGCTTACTTTTGCCAAGTCCTCATCTGCACAAATTGTCTAAATAATGTTTTGGGGAGAAAGATGGGCCACATCCTCTCTTCACTAAGTGTCTAACTTCAGGTAGCCATTCTAGTCTTTTGACCCTTCAAAATGCCTCAAGAAGTGACTCAGGCCACCCTTCTATATCTTAAGAAGCCCAGTTCTCTTTCATATGCTCCAATCATCTGTCTGCTAGCCAAACATGAAAGAGTCAAGGAAACCTTGCCCTAGGACCGTCTTAAAAGCTCACTCAGTGTACGGCAAATCTTTTGACAAGCAACTTCCTTAGGCATTTTTTAAACTGTGTACACATATTTTATCTTTTATTGCTGTTTTATCTTCTTGTAGAAAGCATGTGAATATTGAAGAGTTTTTCATAAGCTGTTACTTAAAATAGAATGAAAGTACCCATTTGTCTGGGTGTCAGTTTTATCCTACTGCGTTACTAATCCATATTTTATAGTACTGGTGATAAATATTAGACAGAACTGTGTTATAAACAAAAGGGAATTTGACAGGGGAGAATAAATAAGAGGAAAAAGTAGTATTAAGGAAAATGAAAATGGCAGTAGAAGAAGAGACTGGGAGACAGAAAAAAAAATATAGGTATTCTGATAGGGAAAAATAAAAGCAGAAGCAGTGTATCTTTGTCCTTGCTATCCGTGGCCTAGTACATCTATCCCACAACTTCTCAACTGCAGAGAAGGTGGCATGATTTCAGCCTACTAATTCGTATCTCCATCACATGGTAGGTATTATGTTTAAATTAGCATGACAAAGGAAAAAACCTTTATGTCTGAATGCCTAGGCATCATATAGGACAAATACAGTAGCTAGACAGGTGCAAATAAATGAAGAAAATTAAAAAGGAACTAGAAGGCTGGAGTGATTGCTACCAGTAATCTGATTAAAGGCTTGAACCCGCTCATCTTGTCCATCTAAACTTGTACCTTGACTCAGTATGAGACTTGTCTGCATTTAAGAGCTATATGATTATAGAATTAGCCAGAATATTAATGGTACTGATGCTATTTCCTCCCTAGTACAGAGAGAGTTTAATTCCAGCTGCCTTATGACAGCAAGGGAGCAGTCCCAGAATCCCCAGTGCAGACCTTGCAGGCAAAGAGCTACTCTCTTCAAAACCTGGGCAAAGATTAAGTCAAGTTTAAAAACTTATTTCCCTTCTAAATGGTTTGAGGGATGTGGGAAATGTTTCTCCATACTTTCATGTCTTTTTTTTTCCCGTAGATACATAATTGGTTGCTATTAGGTGGCAGGTGCTCATAGTGGTGTGCATGTGCAGCCCTAAGTCCCATCTGCAGATGTGTAAAACACTATCATTTCACAGTATTGTGCTACAGGGCAAACCAAAGAATTATGACATTGATTCTTCAGAAAACCATAAGTCAGATTTTCCTGTTTGATATGCTCACAGCACTCCCAGTGAGGTAAAGGGGCATGATATGTTGCATCAGGACATCTGAGGACAGAACCTCAAAACTGTCTTTTTCCCTCTGCTTGCCAGTGTAAACAAAATGACCTCATCTCAAACTGATGCCCTTTTAATCAGGGTGGTAGTTCAGTGACACATGTTGAGATAAACACATAATCTCAGGTTCACAATTTGGAGAAGTATATGAACTGGGTGAAAAGAAGCTAAAATTATCATAATTTTAGTGATATATCTTATAAATCATAGTATTTGGTATCCAAGGAAACAACTCTGGCCTGTAGCTTGTGTCTGACTTTCTTCTCCATTCCTTCTGTGGGGTCATAAGCTGCGTGCAAGATGACTATGAAGAATACATGTTTGAATGAGGTGGTCTTTACACCCTTTTTTGCACAGGTGCATGCGAGTACCTAGAAGGCTATCTAGCCTATCAGAAGAAACTTACCTGCCTTGAAAGTTACCAGAAGATATTTATGAAAATAAAGGCAGCTTTGAGATATTCAGAGCTTGTATTTCTTGCATAAAGATTTCAGAAGCACCCAGTGCTATATTACATTTCCCAAATACTCAGCAAGCATAACTGACATGGACCAAGTTTACTAGTGGATACTAGCATAGTGTTCCTGAAGTGTTTTGTCTATCACATTTTCCAATAAATCTCACAATTGTCAAATATTAATAAGCAGGGTACTGAATGTCACAAAGGAAAGCAGCAGCTTTGCTAGCAGATCAAATCTTTGGCAGAGAGGACAGCGTCATTTTCCTAACACAGGAAGTGAACATAGCTGGGAAACGAGCAGAGGAAAAATCCACTTCTATTCTCAGTATAAGCATAACTTAATGTCCTCTGGAAAAGCAATAGACTATTATCCCAGTCATCAGGTGCAACTTGTCAGCGCAGGCTGTGCTACTGGTAGAGTGACATAGTTTTAGATAATTTGAAAGTATTAATCTGTTTGGAGACAACATTTCTGGAATAGTACTCATGTACCTCAGCACAGAAGGCCATCAAGCTAAATTCTGCGTGGTAAAGTGTGAACTTCCGCATTTCTAAATACACTCCATAAAAATCCAGTTCAAAGTCAAAGCACAGCATAATTAGCTACCATGGGCTCTGGAACAACAGCTTGGTTATGAAGGTGGCGATTCTGTAGATTTATCTAATGCAGAGTCCTCTGGACAGCGAGACCATTAGATGGGTAGCCGCAAGCACCGTGGCCCTCTGCAGATGTTCCCAGGTGCTGCTGGTCCTCCTCGTCCTCCGCAGAGTCCCAGCATGGCTGCCTCCTTCTCTGTCCCACCTCCTGTCTTTATGGAATGTGGCAGACTTCCAGCTGCCTCGGCACTGCTCTTGTGTGCAGCTCTCCCTTTAGCTCACTGTAACCACCTGTTGTGTTACTGGGAGTGGGTCTTTTAGTCACGTTGGTGGTGCAGCTGTTTACGAGAGAGAGGGGGAAATTTTCAGAGCAGCGATTCATTTCATTTTGCAGTGCTTGGGTGCCTGAAGTGAGATTTTTTCACCCCCACGGGTTCCTGAGAGTGTAAGACTGAGATTTGTACAATAAATTATAGGAATAAACTGCACAAGAAATGCTGCGCAATGTGCACTGAAGCTCCACAAGCAGCATAGCAGGTGTTCCCATGGGATGCATAGCCTGTGCAAAATCCCCACAGCACTTTTTTCTGATGAGGCACTGTATAAAGAGGTAGGGAAGAAGTGTGCAGGAGAAATGAGGTGTGGGAGAAATGAGAATGCCACACATCATGCATGCTCAGAAGATTGTTCCTGCTGGGATCCAGAAGGCTGACAGGGAAGCGTGTGAAGCTGTGACTACGTGTACCGAGTGTTTCTTAAACAGCACCTACTTGCTGGGGAGCACAGGGAGTAGCCTGGGCTAGAGGCTGCAAAAGCAGCTGCTCAACAGCCCAAACCCCAGTTCTAGTGGGCAGCACTTCAGCAAGGCTTAAAAGGGGCATATCAGCATGATGCTGAGCCCGAGCTGTACTGCTTCTGAAGATATGAGGCTTTCATGGTAAAAAAGCTAAGCACAAAATCTTTATGTCTGCAAGTAGCACAAGGGGCATGAGCTTGTACCTTCCCCAGGCAAGCCTTGGCTAATACAAAAGGGAATGTGCATGGTTGTAGCAGTGTGTTTCTTAAGTAGTAGCTGTGTTATCAGCAACTGTGTAGTCACCAAGAGCCTCAGCGGCATGATGGAAATGGATGGGACTTGTCAGGATTTATCAAAAGATAATCCAGCTAGCATGCAATCTGTAAAGCAGTTATAACCCTTTCAGTTCATGACCCATTCCAAGAACATGATGCACAATACCCCTCTCCCTTGCAGAGGAAATGTCCTGTTATATGAAGCAGACAGTCGTCATCCGAAGGTTGCTGGGATCCAAATAGCTTGTTGGGAATCGTTAAGTACTATTCTAGCAGGTCTGTAGAACAGTAAGTGACTGTTACAGCTTCCTTAGTTACTGTCAACAGAGAGGTGTCTTGCTGCTGCAAGGTGTTTTGCAATTACATTGGATTGTCTACAGTGTCACTCTGTAATTAGGGATTTAATGTAATTTTCACAGAGTGAAATTGTTTGCCTTATCTAATGGGAAATCTGATTGGAGGACTGGAGTAATACCTCTGATCTGTCTTTTAAACAGCTCATGTGTTCTTTACCCACTTCCATACATGGAATGTACGGTTTGGGTATGTCCCACAGGAATCTGCTTCATACTTTGATACAATATTGCTACATTGTTTAAAATGTTACATTTAATCGATTATTTGATTTAAACATTGGATATTTTCCCTGTAAGACTCTCTTGCCATTTCAGGTTGGCTGTTACTTTTCCTACATGCCACAGTCAAAGAAGATATAATGTTTCATTAGATGCCATGATCAAATCCACAACCAAACCAGTAGAAAATCTTCGAGATTTTGGTAAGAAGTGCTACCGATGTCCAAAATATTCAAATGTTACAGTTAAAGTAAAAGGTTTGTCATTTTCCCATATCTCATTGCTGAAAATAATTCTGATATAAAAAGCGTGCAGGTCTGAGGATAAATGGCCGAATACCTACTATTAATGAATTTGTTTCAAAGTTGTGGGTTGCATTCCACAAGCTTTATCCTCCTCCATTAAAACCAGTAGGGTTTTTTCTTTCACTTCAACAAGCACAGAACTTAGTCCCTTGTGACTTTTTTCCCTGTTTTCTAGTTACTAAGCTACCTCATGTGTTGAGCAAAGCAATACAGCCACACCATTACCCTGCCTAATGTAAGCTGTGGGGATGACTTAAACGGAAACTGCTCAGTAAGAAACTGCCAATTTAGTTGCTCCTGCTTTCTGTTACAGAAGAAACAAATAGTCTCATATACTGTCATTACCGACACTAGTGTCATGACTGCTGTTCACCACTGTTGTTACAGGAGCATGATTGCTGCGATTTGATTGCTGCAAAGTCACACTACAAGAAGCATGGTGGAGCAGGCTGTCTGCTATTTTTACAGCGTGTTGCTGTCTTCTCTCTGACACAGAACAAGACAGTACTAGTAGTGCTATTAGTGTTAACACAGCCATCTCCAATAAAGGAATCATACTAAGTGGTAAGCAGACTTGCTGCACAAAGAACTTCCAATTTAAGGCACACAAGCGAATAAAGCATTGGCCAGGGAGACATCTGCTCACAGGTGGAGTACTTCTGAGAACAGATGGGTTTTCAGGACCATCTCAAGGAATGAAAGGAAATTGGCATAAGCCTTTTTTCACAGTTTGTTTTTAATTGGCATATACAGTATTTTTATGAGCAGAGCTAGAGTACAAAGTAGGAACCGGGTAACTTCTATTAATCTCTGACAACCTGTGAATATGGAAAAAGTTGAATAAAATAAACAAGCAGATGTATGGTGGCAAGTCGCCAGGTCACAGTGAAATCTCATGTGAATATGATTAAACTTCAGCGGTGGCTCTGGCTCCCACACTTGCTAGTTCATTTAGCAGTTTCCTAGATTGCTCTGAAATTCAGAAATTGATGGGAATATCAAACTATTTCACTGGCTTCAGAATGAACAAAGCCAAAACTGTTTGGGTTTCCTGTAGATCTGCTTCCCTAACAATCACTAACTGAGGTTCAGGGGTTCTTCTAACTACCCATGGGTCAGAAAATGTTGTTACTTCCCCTTTTCATCCTCCTAGTCAGGCAAATAGTGAATCTTTTACAAAGCTGTGAGAACAATACGTTCACAGTCAGAGAGAAAATTATTTCTCAGAGAAAAGGGGGAGGGGGGTGGGTTCACAGCCAGTGCAGCATTTAATTGGGCTGGATGATCAGAGGTACCCAAGGAACACTGGAGATGAGCTGGGACAGTTGCCTGGCTGCCCCCCATGTGGGCTGCAGTGTGGCCACGCCTGTGCCATGGCTGGGTTAGGCGGAATGGCCCATGCCCTGCTTTGTTCAGGCATTGTGGCAATTTCAGGAAACAGTCCATCTGCTGCCTGCATGCCCTTCTGCTTCGTCACGCTTGAGATCTTTGACCAAAGAACACGATACATGGTTTAGGAAATGTGATAAGTATTTCTATTACTCTTTTTCTTAGGTGTGGCACCTAAAATATCACTAGTGTGAAGCAAGCACAACATATTATTAGTATCTGTTAAAATGCCACAAAGAACAACTCTGTGCTTTACCGTTTAAAATACAGCACTTTCCTAATATATAACTGCTGTAGGTATGTTTACTACGTATGGAAAGAAGGGGTTCCCTGGGAAACAGTGCCCTGCTCAAAGTGACATTGCTTCTGCATTTAACCTGTATTTTTTATCTGGGGAGGGAAGGACACAGAAGAGGCCAGGGAGAAGGGGAATGATTTTTTTCTGTTCAGTTTGTGGAGGATTTTGCATTGCCTTTTTCAAGAGGACAGTTGTTCATCACAAACGTGAACTATTTAAAAAGGCTATAACTAAAGACCTCAGCCATTTCATCAAAACCCAATATGTTTAAATAACATTCATTTTGGTGGTTGAGTTACCATCCCTGGAGGTGTTCAAAAAATGTGTAGATGTGACACTTTGGGATACGGTTTAGCAGGCATGGTGGTGTTGAGTGGATGGTTGGACTTGATGATCTTGGAGGTCTTTTCCAACCTATGATTCTGTGATTCTATGATATGCTACTGAGTTTTACAGAAACAACAACCAGTGCCAACTAGTTAACCAAAGAGCAAAATGTTGTACATGGAGTTGAATGTAAAGTTTTTCCACATTTCCTACCAAGAACTTATCTCATAGCTTATCACACAGACCAAATAAAAATGGAATGTAATTGACGTCACATCACACTAGAATATTAATGGAGCCAGAAAATATCTGCCTAAGGAACTTGCTGATCTTAATGACTTTTGTGATACCTTATCTAGGGAAGAATTTTATACCAGCTTACATCATAATCTGAATAAGCAAAATACAGAAAAATAAGGAAATATGTTAGGTCATAAGTTCCATTTAAAATTTTGCCTCATGAAAGCTGTGTGTATAGAGAAATGAAAATGAGTAAATTTTTCCTAAACAAATCTGTACATTTGGCATTGTTTTTAACATATACATGTGCTAATGTAATCAGCCTTTCTGCTGTAAAATGTTCAAATCATTCTTAAAGTTTATAATGGCCATGAAATTAACATAAGAGGTTTTATTCTGTTGTTATCCCTCGTCAGCTCAACAGTATTTTTTACTTGATTGTTTATTCCTCGGTGCAGCTTGCAATTTGTAAAATACAAATGTATTCTACCTCGTATCACCCTCAAAAACCTACACATGATGCAATCTGCTTCATTGCTTTTCTCAGGGAAAGCACTGTTTCTTCAATGCTCAGGAAATTCAGAACTGGGAAGAAAGGACTGCCTTGGTTAAGACAGATCCGTATAAATTTGCAGCCTAGCATTATTTAGACCTGAATTGATGTGCTAATGTTATCTTTATTTTTCATTTTGACTTTTTAGTATCAGTCACGTCACTGTACTTTCTTGTTTTAGCTGAGAAGCAAAAGTACCAACAGAGCCTGAGAAAAGTCTTTTCTGCCTTTCCAAGCTGGGTGGGAAGCACAGTCTCATGAGAGAGTGGAGTCCTATTTTTGGTCTTGTAACTGAAAACTTTTAAATAGGTTGGAAAGAGATTCGAACTGATACATTGTATTTCACAGAATCAGAGAATCACAGACTGATTGACACTGGAAGGGATCTCTGGAGGTCATCTTGTCCAACTCCTCTGTTCAAGCAGGGCCACCTAGAGATACTGGCTTAGGACCATGTCCAGATGGCTTTTGAATATGTGCAGGGATGGAGACTCCGTAGCCTCCCTGGATAACCTGTGCTAGTGCTCAGACACCCTTACAGTGAAAAACTGTTTGCTGATGTTTAGAGGGACCCTTCTATGTTTCCATTTGTGCCCATTGCCTCTTGGCCTGTCACTGGGCATCACTGAAAACAGCCTGACTCCATCTTCTTTGCACCCTCCCTTCAGCCGTTTATATACATTGATGAAGTTCCCCTTGAGCTTTCTCTTCTCAAGACTGAACAGTCCCAGCTCTTTCAGCCTTCAGTCTTCAGACACTTCTCCCAGTTGCCATGATCAGTCAAAGATTATTGGAATGGCCTCACAATGACGTCTCCCAGCTCCCTCAGCACTCATGGCTGCATCCCATCAGAGCACATGGACTTATGTAAGTCCAATTTGCTTAAGTATTCCCTGACCTGATCCTCTTCCACCAAGGGTGCACCTTCCTTGCTCCAGACTTTCGCCATGGTCTCTGGGGCCTGGGATTCCTGAAGGTCAGCCTTTGCTACTAATGACAAAGGCAAAGCAGGCATTCAGTACTTCAGCCTTTTCCATGTCCTGCATAACCAGGTCCCCTATCTCATAGAGCAAAGGGCCCTAGTCTTCTTTTTGTCACCTGTGTACTGATAGAAGCCCTTCTTGTTGTCTTTGACACCCTGGCTAGATTAAGGGCCATTTGGGCTTTAGTTTTCCTAGCTTGCTCCCTGGGTGTTCTGATAATATTTCTGTATGCCTCCAAGGTTACCTGTCCTTGCTTCTACCTTCTGTAGGCTTTCTTTTTGTGTCTGAGTTTGGCCAGGAGCTCCTTGTTCATCCATGCAGGCCTCCTGGCATTTTTGACGTTGGAGGAGGTGGTCCTTGAATATTAACAAGCTTTCTTGGGCCCCTCTTTCCTCCACAGCCTGATCCCATGCGATTCTTTCAAGCAGATCTTTGAAGGTCCGATGACCCCTCAACAAAAGGTAGTAATCAAATGGGAAAGTAAAAAGGGGAAAAAGTATCATTTGTCTAACAGAGGAGTGCATTATGACTATGGAATGTAATGTATGTGAACCAGTGTTGTATGTTCTTTTAAAATCTGCTATCAAAATTATTAGTTTAGCAAGTCTGAGCCTCTTTCTGTAGGTTTAGGTCTGCTTCCTTGAGAGAGCTCACCAGTGACCAGCAAGGTTTCATTAAATACACCACTGTCGACCTGGGGACAAAGGCATCAAATTTTACAGTACTGCTAAATTTGCCAGGCATTAACTACCCTAGCTGTGTAGGTGCCAAGCAAGTAGAGGAGGTGAGCAGCTCTTTACTTCAGTGAAAGCAAAGCTGTGCCTGATGCCCAGATCATGTCCATCAAGATGCACAGTTGAGGGGTTTTTCCCATCAAGCCTCAAAAAGGCTGTTTCTGCAGGGAGAAAGTTTATAAAGAAGTGTGATCATTTGCATAATCAGCATTAGGAGTTTGTATGACTTGAGGTTATTGGTTTTAAAATAAATTTCCTGCTGAGGCAAGAAATATATTTACAGAGATATTTCTAGAAAAGACGTTCGCCCCTCTGCCCCAAATGTTACATTCATTCATAATTTCACATCTGTCAAAACTGGTCTATTACAAACTACCCAACAAATTGTGTTTCTTGAACTCAGGTGGAAAATGTGTTTTGTGCTTGTAACACAAATATTTTATAATATTTTGGTCTAAATAAAAAAAAACAGCTGACTGTTAAGTGAATACAGGAATTTAGAAATGCTCATACTATGTTTGTAAATCAGACTGGATTAAAAGAAACCCTGAATGTTCTATAAGCCCGAAGTATGGCTCGGATAAAGAAAACTTAAGATCAGGTAATTTGAAGGACAGCTTACCTGTTCTTGTTAAGATGAATGTGAGGCATAAAAAAAATCTATTTCCAATATTACTTTATTTGCTGAATGCTGTATTATCTGACAGAAAAGATGTTTTCCATCTGATATGTGAAGAATGGGATTTTATGGAGTAACTTTACATTATGATAGATTTTTTTAACAAATAACAAAAATGCAATTGTTAGGCAGCATGAATAAAAATCTAGGGCCACTGAAACTACTGTATTGGATCAGGTAAGTGTTTCAACTCTGACAAAGAAATGCTTCAGATATCTCAAAGGGACATAACAGAATGGATATTTTTGGAACAGCCTATTTTAAATCACCTTATTGAGCAATCTGACTTGTGCCCCCAAACCATGAGGGTTCTTATGTTACATTTTTAATACTAACTAATCTGCAGCTGTGGAAGATCACTGGCATTTTCTGGACAATCCTTCCATTGCAATCATCAAGTGTACAAAACATAGTAAATACGTACATACGACCTGACAGAAGTACCTGAATCACTTACTTAATTTCAGTTACACGTCTAATTTTTCTTTTGACAGAAGAAATACTCCCTGTTTTTTCTACCTGTCCTGAAACTAAAGGCTTTCCAAACCTGGTGGTGGTTTGTAAGGAATGTTTTAGGATGTCTCCTATTCCTGCTACATGCTGTTACAGAGAAGAGCGTCTGGAAGTGGTAACAGTAGTTCCATGTAAGAGCACGTTACTGATATCAACAAGAAGTAGCAGCACTGTTGGTGTTTCTACTGTGTTCTGTACACAGCTGGCTGTGCCCATTAAGCTATGAATGAATTTGCCATCTAAGTGCTGAGTGATGCCCAGCATATGGTAGGTCAATGAAATGTTAAAATCCTTATTTTGAGAGAGAACATTATAATATTATCAGGTAACTTAGTCGATTCATTGTTTCCAAACAGTACAAGAGTTATTGCATGAAAAGGAGAAACCCTGGGTTCCTTCAGTTTCCTCTATGTTGGACTGGTTTGTAGGTGGCTTTGTTCCTTGTTCTCCCCATGGGCCAGCTGAGGCAGAGGCAGGGCCTTCACACTTTTGGAGCATGTGCCTCTGTTTCCAGCACATAAGGTCTGCTGAGATACCTGGGGTCAGCAAAAAAATCCGTATACTGATTTCAGAATTAGCGTTCAGCTGAGTACCCTTGTTAAGACTGGAAATCGATAAAAACATGTTATGGGCAAAGACTTTTTTACTTTTAATGGAGAAAAGATTTCAAATGGTCCAGCGATTCCCTTTAACTTGAAGAAAAGTCCCCTAGCATTTCCCCTGGAAATTGATTTCCCCTGGAAATGCTAGGGTTACAGTTTTACAAGCAAGGGCAAGGGGAAAAACTGTCACACTTAAAACTTGCACGGCTAACATCATAAATTAGATCATCTATTTTAGTTTTAAACTGAGTAGCTGTGTGTGTGGCTGCACATCAAAATAATGTGGGGGGGAAAAGCCCAGAAGCTGCATTTTGCGAGCTTTGCTGCATTAAGAGGAGCTGCCCCTTAAGCGGGCGTGTGGTCCCGCTGTGCCACGCTGTGCTGCGGGCTGCAGAGGTCCCATGAAACAAATCCTGCTCGTTTTTAGCTTCCTTCTCAGACACCTAGCATGGTCCATGGTAAAGGCACTTGACAGTTTTTTACTTCAAGAACCTCCCTCGTTACCAGCTTTCTACCACGATCAGTGGCTAGTTGACGCTTTATGTATTTTTACTGCTGCAATACGGACTTCTCCTCTTCCACTTCCTGCATTGCTGATGAGTAAGGGAATAAGAGAGTCTGAAGACAAGGAGAACAAAGAAATAACTCTGTGCAGTGCGGTGCTGTGCATGGCCCTTCTCTGAGTTCCTGGTTGAGTCCTGGGACGCTGTCCTAGCTGTTTGCTGGATGGGGAGGGAACAGGGAGTGAGAAGGAGCAGGGTAGCCGTATATCTTTCATTACAATACATTCTGATTCTAAATTAATGGCAACATTTTCTGTGAAAAAATAACTTGTTCTGTCACCACGATTTTCAAGCTTATCCACTTTTTGCCGTCTCATGTTTTTAGCGTAGAAATTCTCATGAGTTTTGAGGTAATATGAGGAGACAACTTTTCTTGCAGTGTTCTCAATACTTTCTCATACTGCTGTTACGTTGCAAAAGCAGGAAATGTCACATGTGTACAAAGGGTGTAAGAATACAAACACAGTTCTCTAAACACTCTCGGGCTTCTGAGAACAATAGCATTTCTCAACACTGATCATGTTGCTTACACACAATGCTTTCTCTCTCTGCTAAATACCTATGACAAGAAAGAGTATGAACTGTGTATTTGTCAGCTGAGTATATTATCCTCTGGCTACAATCTGCAAAAGCTAAGTGTTAGTATAGTCAGTTTTTCTGTGTCAGAGCAGACCTCTAGCTGATGCCACTAGAAACACATTCCTGCCCACACTTGTTAGAGAAACAGCAACTTCCTGGCCTAGAATGAAGCCCCAGGTTACAGTTTTCCAGCACGCAGCATCTCTGTAGGCCAGCTGGTGTCAGCTGTTGTTTAAGCACTGCATTAGCTAGAGGATGTCTCATTCTTTGTCAGGACAAGGCTTCATTCTATCTAAGTGTGGAAACAGCACTAATACTTTGCCCTTTTCTGTGTAGTTTTCAAGTCTGCCATATTGCCTACATGCGCTGATCACCCGCTTTTTGTCATATACTATTCTTCTTTTCTTAATCCAAGCTTTTTTCCAACGTTTGCTTTCCTTCCTCCTTCCTTTCTTTCTCTCTTTCTCTCACCCCAGTATTGGTAGACATTTAAGGCAGTAAGGCTCATTTGTTCATGCTTATTTAAACTGAATGTGATTGTTGTTTGTCTTTTTTGATGTTTTTTTCTAACAACCCAGATCTGACATACAGGGGCATGCAACATGCCTATCAACATTCTCCAGTGTGTCACGTTTGTCTCCCTTGAGGGAAAGGACTGACCATCTCAGGTACTCATAAAGTACTCCTGGTAACTTCTTCCTCTGCTCTGGGATGCAGTGCCTTCAAGATTTTTCTTGTTTCCTTTCCATTGCCAAACAACCCACAGCTCTCAAATTATTTGTAGGTGCCTTTCTAATGGGACTGTACAATCAGGATCCAAATGACTAACTGAGGTTTTTTTATTATAATGTGGTACGGCTCTTCATCACTCCTGAGAGCTTGGATTTTCAGGTATGACCAGGTCCTGCCTCTGCCCTCTTCTTGATTACAATCAAGAGCAACCCTTCACTGCTGGTGGGTGCGGGTAGCACCCTGTGGGACAGCTTGGCCAAAACAGTTCTGGCCCCCTGCAAAGCTGGGCATGTGCCACAATAATTCGCCTTTCCTCTTGCACAGGTTAACTGAGAAAGGACTCAGACCCTTCCCTACTTCAGCTTCCACATTTTCCTCAGCAGTTTTGTCACAGAAATCTAAGTCTTTTTAAAGGGGAGTAGATAAACATCTCCAATAATCTGGGACAATAATTTAACCCCTATGCAGGACAGATAGCTTTAGCCTCTCCACAGCTTCCCAATATCTGATTCAGCATTTTATCAATTGTCCCAGTGTACAAGTGGTTGCTTTTTTTCTTTATGAACAAATTTCTAAACCGTCCTGCTTCCCATCTGCTGAATTCTTCGTTCCAGAAAACCACAAGAGAAGCAGCACAGTGCTGCACTCCTTGTCCTCTGGGCCTGCATAGGCATTGTCTTGGCAGTGGGGGTGCATAGTGGTCTCAGTGAACTGTCCAGCCTCCAAGCCAAGAACGACTCAGGAAAGCTTCTGCTACACAACCCCATTTAGCTGAGGGGATCAGGTTGTCAGCTTGGTTTTAGGCAAGTCCCTTTGAGGCCTTGTGGTGACCATCCTGGACTGCCTTTCATAGCTGGTTTTTCATGACTTTTCTGAAAGGGCCTGAAATTTTAATTTTTTTCTCCAAAGATGTGTTCCCTTGCTCAAGAAAGTCTATATTTAGGTATTGTTTTCTGAAGAGTTACACTACCCATGCAGAGGACGTACTTACTTTGGAAAACTAGTTCAAATACTTCTATCAATCATTACCCCTATTACTCAAATTACAAAAGAGCATCTTTTGTATGGGAAGGTCTGGGCATCAGACCTTGCTTCTAACCCTTTCTCAGCCATAGGGGAATCTGTGATATAGTCATATAATGAAAAAGAAAACTGTGCGGAAGAAACAGGCATGTAATGTTCCCGTCTTTCATTTTTCCATTAAATGTGTCACAGGGTCTTCGTCTGGCAATGTTATATTGAATTCATCCAGTTTTGCTAAAGGATGAAAGTTATTTCCATGGCACAGGTGTTTTATATCATTCAAGCCAAGTTTCATGGGTCTCTATTCCATCATAGGCATGACAAATCCCCTCACCAAGTATGGCTCTATTGAGTTCATCAGTGAGATCCCTGGAGATGCACTGGGAGCTGTTATAGGCAGGCTGAGCCATGCTGGGAGGCCATGAAGGCACGAGGTTTTTCCTTTCTATAGTTCACAAATTAAAGACTTGTACGAACACCAGTTTTTAATCAGGTTGATAACTGTGGGAAATATATGTGCAGTTAAACTAACATGATTGTGAGCTCGTGATCATAAGCTGTCCTGTGCTGAGTAGCACAAACCTGACCGTTTCATCATCCTGATGAGTTTTTCAGCGTAGTGAAGTGCTGAGAAGGACACTGCTCACCTGAGGAAGCTTCTCATAAATTTACTGATGTGTTTGTTGCCCACAAATAATTTTAATTGTCAGGTTTTTTTAATACACTGGACTCTATTACTTGAAACAAAACCTTGAGCTGTTTACCTTTTCAGATTAGGTTATGCAACTCTCTAGGCCCTAATTGGGAAAGTAATCAAACGTCCAGGAAGTGATGAAGAAGCACATTCCTTCTCTTTTTCTGAAAAGGCAAATTCCTTTTTGTTTCTGCTTTACTACACTTCAACCAAAGTAATGGAAAGATTTTTGTTATTATCAGTGAACATCAGACCAGGGCTATTGCCTTAATGGTAGAACTGGTTTTCTGATGTGAAGCCTGAAACAATGAAGAGTTTCTGTGTATACGTTGTTTATCTTGCTACCTAATAGTTACACACTCATCCTCTTTTTTTTTTTTTTCCCAGACCCTTCCTTGCTGAAAGTGATGACTTAGATTTTTTACAAGTTTTAAAACACAGGCTTTTTCAATAGATTATTAAGATATCAATCTGACTTTCAAAGATTTGACTGCATTGGGAAGAACGTGGATTCAAAATAATGTTCAGAGTAACATCTAAAGGAATTACAGCTTTGTTTGGAATACAAATAGAAGTCTCTTTTAAAACAGTGTGAAAGCATTGGTGTGGGCATGATGTTAAGGACAGAGACAAGGGACAGAAGTAAAATACAAACTGAGAAAATTATTTTCTTATTTTCTTAAAGAAAATGCACCTGGTATGTGTGAAATAGAGGGATCAATAATGTGAAGTAAAGATGAAATGAAAAGGAATTTGCCTTTTCAGAGAAGGAGAAGGAATGTTTCCCAGCTTGTTTTAATTACTAGTGTAGATGAAGGCTGATCTTGAAGTTATTTTTTTCCAGTTGCTTTGTGGTTGGAAGGAAGTTCCACCTCTGCCTAATTATCTCTTTCCTTAGGTTGTGCTGCTCTTGAACAACCACCTCATTATATCAGTCTTAAAAGAAGCAGTGAGCAAAGTGAGGGGGCAGCAGCTTGTGTCACAGAGCGAGATAATGACAACAAATTCACAAGCGTGCAGCTGAAGCCTGCCCAGGCTTTGGTGACAGGACTAAACACAGACAACTGGACTACAGGACACTGTGAAACTCTGGGAAGGAGCAACAGAAGGGGCCAGGCAGTGGGGGAAAACCTTTAACGTGCAGGTCGGTAATGAAGCAATTGCTTTGCAAAACTGCTTGTTTGACTGGGTAGTCATTGTGGGATGCAGCACATAATGGGGACAGAGGTTGAACTGGAACAGTCATCCCACCTGTCCTGGAGCTGGGGGCTGCACTGTGGAGAACTCCTTGGCAACAGAAGTGCTGAACACTAGTGTCCAGGGTGATGGTTCTACAAGCTTTCTTTTCCCCATGTACATCTGAGTTGGATCACTGCCTTTGTATACTAGGGTGCAGAGTGATTTTTACTGTCCCTGATTCTCTCTGAACACAAGCAGAGAGACAGACTGACATTTTACATGGCAGTGAGGATATATGATACATGCCCCAGCCTGTGTGCTACATGGGACTATGCTACTGGTTACTCTTACTTTCTCAGTCCTCTGTGACCCTCCACTGCAGGCAAGGCAGATTTTTCTCTTTCTAAGCACATCAGTTTTCTTTACAACAACATGCCCTTTCCATATTTCACAGGTACAACAAACTTTGCAAGAGTTTGAAAAGGGTAAGGACACAAGAAAAGATTCAATTCTCGTTTGCACTGCAGCCACTCCATGCTCACTGGCAGCAGGCAGGAGCTTCAAAAAACAGCTTACACTAATCTTAAGGTGTTTTGAAGCTACCAGACTGATGTAAATACTACTTACTCAGTGCGTATTTGTCCTGCACACTACCCATGACTTAGTTGTGCAGACACAATACAAACAGAAAAGCCCTGCATTGAGCTTCTGGCCATCAAAAGACAATATGCCAGAATTTAATCTCCAGCAGAGCTTGTCCTTCTCACCTAGAGAGAGACAAGTCTAGTGGCAAAACATTAATATACAGATGTGAGCATGCTGCTATAGCAGATTGATTTCTATTTGGATGCGTATCACTGCAGTCTGCACTAGATGGCCTGTTCTACAGCAAAGGAAAGTGGAGAACAGGGAAATTGCATGAAGAAAAACATGCCAAATATGTGCTGAACACTTTTACTGGAGACACACGCGAAGCAAGCTTCCCTCAAATCATTAGTCTTGGATGAAACTACCACATGCCAAGCAGAAGTATTGCCATCAGTGCTTTCTGATGGAAAAGCCTGTGCCTTCCCCCAATGATCACAGAGAGAAACATCCTCAGCACGTGCACTGAAGGGAAAAAATTTATCACTGACAATCCAGTGTGGAGACAAGACGCCGGATGTAGCTGAGCTCAGGGACGGCTTGGTCGATAGAAGCAGAGGGGATTCCCTCACAACATCGATGAGGTACTAAGAGCTACTGCTGGCACCATGCATTCCAACCACACTGTAGCAAGCCGGAGATATATTGTTTTGGCAGCAGACACCACCAACTGCTGGAGCATGGGCACTGCATGTAGGCTTTACTAAAGGAGAAGCTGTTACGAAGAATACTAACTACACTGTTTAAGTTTTTGGCCATGCTATAATGTATTTTTTTCTACAGTGCCTAAAAAAACTAAAGGCCTTTGACATTTTTTCAATATGGAATAACTTGAAAACCCTTCAAATACAGTTTTAAGGTTTTCTAAAACAGAACTGGAAAAATGGAATACAACTGAAATGAAGCTTCAGGGAATGAAGTACTCAAAATTATTTCTAACTTTTTAGGTGACTGTGTTTCAAACTGAAGATGCTCCTGATGATGATAATGCACAAAATAGTACTGATGTATCTCTATAGCTTTTAGTTGAGAGATCAGCCACTACACTGCATGCATGAGACCTGCACATACACAGGAGCTAGTGTGACTGAAAAGATCACCTACTACTTTATTTTATGCTTAGGAGAAAAATTATTGTAACCAACTGTGTGTAATCAGAGTTTTTCATGGCAACATAAATTTTAAAGGAATGAGGAATTTAAATGTCTTTAAATAGTTACAAGATTAAATATTAAAAAAACCTGGGCTCTTTTTGGCACCCTGACTCATCTGCTCCCATGGGCTGTGTGATGAGACCTGTTGTCCTATCGCATACTCACCTGAGGAGCAAACAGGAGAGCCCACTCCATGATCATCTTGCAGGCCAGTGGGGCTGCAGTCCTGGAGCAGAAGTCTTAGCACTGCTGAAAGGTGCCTTCTAAGGTCAGTTTCTGTCTGACCTGAAAAGCCTGAGAGCAGGTGAAGGAAGGGAGACTTTGGTTAAGCATCTCTAGTAAGTTGCCAAGTGGAAGAAGCTAGTTTTGAGCCTGCTGCATACGAGAGGACTGTGCTAGTTGTCAGTGTTACATCCACTCTCAATGCAAGAGTAGAAAGTGTTTACTGGAGGCAAACTGTGTTTAAAATCCTAATAGCATTATCAATTTTATCTCTTTGAAATCTAATAAATAATATTTATCTGTAGGGCAAATCACAGCCCAAGCTTTTTGCCTCCTTTGCTGCCCACCAATTTTATCCATATGTTGAAGAGATCAGTATATGCTCATTGAATTTAGCCAGAACTCACTGTTTCCCAATAGAAAACTGCCCTGCTCAGATCATTTATCAGAACCTGCATTTGCTCCTCACATAAAGTGGTATTGATATCTGGGTCAGATTTTCTCAAAAATCTCCTGCATCTATGGAAAATCAGCAGGACAATGACATACATTTAGCGGCATCTTCAGTTTTAGAAGTATACTCAGTCAAATGTTTATTGACATTGGATTCCTGCTTCAGCCCAGCAATTAAAGTACTGTAACTCGTGTTGCTTTCTTGTATGTTAATACCACTTCACTCTTTTTTTAATTTGCTTCCCTGTCCTGGTTTTCGCTCGGATAAAGTTAATTTTCCTTTCAGTAGCTGCTGTGTTTTGGATTTAGTATGAGAAGAATGTTGAGAACACTGATGTTTTTAGTTGTTTCTATGAAATCAAGGACTTTTTTCCAGCCTTATTCAGCTAAGGAGCAGGTGTGCAGGAGCTGGGAGGGAGCACAAACAGACAGACAGCCAAGCTGGCCAGTGGGAATATTCCATACTGTGGATATTATGTTCACTTTATGAAGGGGGGTTGGCCGGGTGGTGGGAGCTCTTTCTCATTTCAGTGGGTTTGAATCCTCTCTTGTCCAGGACTTCAAATTTTTCTGTGATTTTGTTCTTTTTTGGGAGTTTTGCGAAATTTGCAAAATCTATGATTTCAAAGTTCAGTGATCGTTGCTCGGGGACTGACTGTGAATCGGTCATCGTGTGGTGAGAAAATGGTATATAGCTTGTTTTGCATATTCATTGTTATAGTTATTATTAGTAGTACTGTGATTAGTATTAGTGTTTCCGTTGTTGTCTTATTAAAGTGTCTTTATCTCAACCCACGAGTTTTACCTTTTGTCTGTTCTCCTCCCCATCCCAGTGGTGGGGGGGGGAGGGGTGAACATCGGCTGTCGGGTCTTAGTTGCCAACTGCTGGGTTAAACCCTGACAGTCCCTTTACCTGTGCTCTGTGCTGCATTGTGATATTTCATGTGTATTGAATCATCTCCTTGCAAACCCACCGGAGCCCACTTCAGTGACTGGGTTTGGCCTGACTGGGACTCCTGCCTACAGCTGCAGTGAAGCCAAAACGCCATGATTCAGGCTTAGAAAAACATGGCCTTTTAATTTACTATCTCCTATTCTGTTTCTCTTTTTCTGCCTCTGATTTCTGACAAGCCCCTGGGAAACTGACGTTGTGCTCTTCTCCAGCAGTCTGCTCAAGGAGGCATGATGAGATTTTGGGGGTGAAGAGAAGGCAGAGCTCGGTATTGTTAACTGGTAACAGCAGATGAGGAGAAAGCTGAGGTACTAAACAACTCTTTTGCCTCAGTCTTCACTGGCAACCTCTCTCCTCACCCCTCCCGAGTCGATGGATGACATGAAGGAGACCAGGAGCGTAAAATCCCTCCAGCTGTAAGTGAAGATCAGGTTCGGGACCTCCTGAGGAACCTAAACATACAGAAGTCCATGGGACCTGATGAGATGCATCTGAGAGTCCTGAGGGAACTGGCTGATGTAGTTGCCAAGCCACTCTCCATGATATTTGAAAAGTCATGGCAGTCAGGGGAAGTCCCCAGTGACTGGAAAAAGGGAAACATTGTGCCCCTTTTCAAAAAGGGTA
>Ga0065711_1003402_pt1 | contig 32413 bp, 32 predicted proteins | sample Hoacrofraction12_FD_59098 | JGI IMG/M metagenome (GOLD analysis project Ga0065711, IMG submission 59098) | Hoatzin crop microbial communities from Cojedes, Venezuela - Epithelial fraction 12 v2 (version 2) | ecosystem: Host-associated > Birds > Digestive system > Esophagus > Crop | place...
ACCCTGCAGATATTTAGAGGCATTTCGAAGGTCCCCTCTCAGCCTTCTCTTCTCCAGGCTGAACAAGCCCAGCTCCCTCAGCCTCTCCTCGTAGGAGAGATGCTCCAGTCTTTATCAGTTCCTTGTGTTCTTTTGCTATCCTCCTCTTAGTTGTTTGACATCACCGGCACCTTCTCCCCCTACTCCAGCTGCAGCAGCGATGGGGTGGGGGCAAACGGCAGTGCAGCATCCTCCCGGGGTGAAATCTTTTCCCTCTGGCTTTCAGGGATCCTTTGAGGGCTGCTCGCTCAGGCATCCCCAGGGCAGTGGCACCCTGATATTTTGATGAGTAAGTGTTAACTGGGATGAAACTCCTTTCCCCTCTCGCTGGGCGCTTTGCACCGGCCCCTGGTGCTGATGATATTGGAACGTCAGGACATAGCTGTCATCTCGATGCTGAAAAGTGGTATTTCAGGACGGCGGAGCCAGGCTGTTTCTGCAGGGACTGGTGCACAGTGGTTTAGTAAATTGCTTCCCTCTTGTGGTGGCTGCACTGCTGCCTAAGGTCACACATGCTTCAAACACGGACGGGTTTTGCGTGCTTGGCCTTCCACGTAGCATCAGAGGAGGACAGCAGCGACCCTGGGCAGGTAGAAATCCCAGGAGCTGCTGCTGCTGAATAGCTAAGTCCTTCGGTGATCCCCACTCTGCTGATGCTGGTGATGGCACCGGTGAGCTCTGGGAGGTGATGCACGGGAGGACTAAACACCAGCTGGAACAAGCAGGTGAGAGGAGCTAAGCTTAAAAGCTGACAGCAAAAAAATAGATCAGAGATGAAATGTGCAACTTTGGGGCAATGATGTCCTCCAGAAGTCAAATGAGACTGAGTCTGAACATCACCTTCAGCTGCAGATCCTTGTGGAGATGCAGGAGCCATTAAATATCAAAACAAAGACAGGTACAGCAAGAAGAAAATGCCGATCCATCTGCCAGGGGTTGCACTGAGGGCAGTGATTTTTAAGGGTGCACTTCAGAGGAGAACACAGAACTAGGCAGGAAAAACTGGGAACAGTTTGGCAAAAAAATCAAGCCAGAGCTGGACTATATTAAATGTGGAGCTGAATGTCCCTGAAATAAGTGTCCTGCAAACAGGGAATTCTGCAACAACTGCCACAAAAGGGAGTATTATGCAAATATATGCAAAGTTATCAAGGCATATGTAATCACAGAAAGTGACAATGCAGAAGCAGGTGAATTGTTCACTGTAACCATGTCCTAAACAAAGGAAAGAAGATAGTGGAGGAATTAAACAGAGACCCACACACTGCTAAACTCAACCAAGGCATTCAGGTGATGTGCGAGCAGAGCAAGGCAACCCAGGAAAGAGAGAATGTAAGTTAGAAACTAAAATAAACCCTGAAAAACAGTGTCAGAGGGAAAACAAAGAAAGAAGTTACCAGTGACAGGAACATGGTTTGCAAAATGTGTGTTTACAAGGTGTGGGCCCACTTGGACGCAGGCTACCTTTGGGGACTGCAAAGATTTAAGGCCAATCAACTCTAAGACATTTGTTTAATCCATGAGGCAGCTGGTTGTGCTCCACCCTTTTGTGCTGAAAAGATCAGGTTTTGCAGGAACTAGAGCGCAGCGGGGACTGCATTGTTCCAGAAAATGGATGCTTTGCGGTGTCTGGATACATGCAGTGATAGCGTCAGGAAAGGGTTGTGTCCCTCAAGAACAACCTCACATAGTGTCAGAAGATGCCAACTCTGTAAGCACTAAAACTGCAAATAGCTGCAGAACAGCAGCTCGGTGCTTAAAGTATCCAGAAAATATCCTTTTCTTATCAAAGTACCAATTACCCTACATTTGAAGGGTTTCACATCCTGAAATGGTCCCCAGGGCGACCCGTTCACTTGCAGTTCAAAAACAAGCACCTGAGATATCTTCAGGCAGTAAGAATACACTGGAAAAAACCTGGAACAGTAGTGAAGAGCAACAACACTGTGTAACCAGTCAGCCAAGGTCCTTGGGGACTGCATTGTACAGGAAGGATAATTACGAATTTGTGCATTGCTGTATGAAGATTAATTAACGAACGAATAGTCTGGATCCTGGTAACCCTAATCTTAGGCAGGTTGCAGTCACATAAAGCTCTCCGTGAACTCGAGCAGAAGACGCACTGTGCCTGGAAGAACTCAGCCTACGCAGGACAGGCAGAGGGAGATCTCTGCAGATCATCATCCAGTTATGGAGGTCAGGTGGGAATGCCACCCCCTGAGCAGGGCACAGTCGTGCAGCAGTGCGTTGTTGTGCTGCCTGCCCCGCTTCGAGGACTAAAGCCTGGAGTGGGCTGTTGGGGTGAAACACAATGCTACAGGAATTATGAACAGACGCTTCAGCATTACAAGAGCTGTTGAAAGCTGGTCTGATGCCAGCCAAGCTGGGCTGGTGGCTGAAGAGGGCATATTCCAGTTGCTTCCAGGGCTGTGATTCAGATGGAGGAGTGGAAAGGACATGTAAAACTAGGGAAATCATTGCCTGCTGTGATATCATGGAAGAACTGAAAGATGAAACCTGTGCATGGAAAAAGCCAGGAACAGAGTAGGAACTGGAATGACGCAATGCGGGTGCTGAATTACTGCAGGCACTGGGAAGAGGTCCTCCCTTGAAGCCTCAGCGCCAGGGCCAGCGATGTGGACATCCCCAACCTCCTCCTCTGTCTCTTAGGGCCTGGGTGGTGCTGGCTCTCTGTCTGTGGGCTGTCTGGTTCCGGTGTACATGCCCCATATGCTGAGCATCCACTATGTCTTTTAAGAGCGTCTCTAGACCAGGTTGCCAGGAATGCTCCTTTCATTGAGGACTAAACAAACTAAGCTTTCCTTTTCTAAATTCTGTCCCACCTCTTCCATTTGCAAGTTCAAGCATGTGTATCCTTCAAACCAATTGCCCTCAGCTGTGTTTGTGGGGCAAAACAGAACCAAAGCAGCAGAGGCAAATGAGCTGCATGACTTCGTTGACAGCAACATGGACAACGATATATCTCCCTCACTGCTGCTGCAGCAGTGGAGAAGAGCGAAGAACTGGGTGTAACATGAAATCTCCCTGTGCAGGAAAGGGACTGTGCTCTGAGCAATCCCACCACACATCCTGGCACCTTCTTTGGCACGTGAAACACCTGCTATCACCACCATGGTGTGGGCACCTTGGACATTCTTGTTCTGCATGTTTCATGCAGAACAGCTATTACTGGAGGCTTTCTGAGGAGACTTCCAGCAAGACAGAAGTGCTGTTCCCTTTGATGAACTGAGAATCTCTGGGATCAGAGACAGCATCCAGATAGGGTGCCAGTGGTCAGTTCTCGGATGTCATTCTGAGAGCAGTTCAGCTAAACTGGCTCTACAGTTCAGTGAGGAGCAGTGTCTTGATGTGATGAAGGAGCTATGTCATGAAGGACCTGGCTATCATCCCAGAGGGCACCTCGTGATTACCCTTTTTAAGGCACATTGGTCAATCTGTTTCATTCATTCAGCCTGACCATTTCCTTCAGGATAACACAGCGAACTGGGGCCAGCTCAGATTAGACAGATTTTGTCTGTGTTGAGGTACTCCTCAGAGGTGAGGACTGCTTGCTCACTTGTCAGCTACCACGGCAGCCAGTAGTCCAGGAGTCTCAAACAGGTGATGAAGAGTAGGGATTTTTGCAATACATGTTGGCAGTAAAACCAAGGCCACCACAGACCATTTCGAGTAAATGTCCGCCACAACTTCAAAACCATGGACAATTCAGCAATAACAGTATGGACTGTGGATGTGGCTGCTTGAACACATCCCGTGAAAACACTGGGCACATTGCAGGCAGGTGATGAACTTCTTCACATCTCCCTGTGGTGAGGTGGGTTTCAGCCCATCAAGAATGACTTCACATACAGAGTTCCTAGCTGTGTCGTAAGTAAGGACCAAAGAAACCTTAACCAGGAGTAATAATAGAGCTTCCTTTCAAAGCAGCCTTTATGGACAGAGGTCTCATGAGTCAAAAGGATCTGAATCATACAGGCAGTTTCTCCAGCGATCAGCCCCACCACTTTCAGCTGAGGCACATGCCAGACCGGGACCAGAGCAGTTGTTTTCACAACTTGGTCAATGAAGATAGGCAAGTTAGGGAGAAGTTATTCTACAAAACCCTCATCCGGAGGTGTAATGACATGATCTCACGCTCTCAGCATCAGCCAGCACAGTGCGTCAGCATTGGCAATCAGTTATCCTGGCTTGTAAACAAGTGTGTAATCACAGCCCTCCACTGCAGCATTCATGGGAACACACCTGGAAAGGTAGGCTTGTTTTTAAAGAGAAATCCAAGAAATAGCTTTTAACCTGGCAGATTTTGATTTCACCTCCACAGACATAATTCTTGAATGCCTTCATTTCACTAACCNTAATGAATGCTTCCTTACCCATTCGTCNGTAGGTTCTTTCAACGGATGGCATAGTGCTCGCGCAGTGACAGGTCCCTCCATCCCACCTGGCAGTGCATGACTCAGAATGGCTTCACTGCCGCGAAGTGATGCAAACATGTAGCCCTCTATTATCTCTTTTCACCCAACTGAATGAACCCTGAATCAGATGTCAATAAGTGCTTGACATTCTTGGACATCTCTGCATGCCAGGGAGTTTATCTCCATACAATTTCACTGTTGAGAAAGCAACAAAGGGCTTCAGCGCCTGCTGCTCTGTGCAATAAGAAGCTGTGGTAAAGATTGAGCAATCCAAGGAATGCTTGAAACACCCACTTGAGTTTTGGCTCTGGAGCCTCGTGTTTTGCCTTCTCTCTGTGTTCTGTTGGGTAGATGTCTCAGTTTCTCAATTTCTGCCACTTGGCCTCAGTTTTTGGCAGGATCCTTCTGTCCTGGCCAGAAGGCCAGTGCTGTGTTTGTGGAGCAGAGTGCATTGGAGGGAAGCAGAGGAACAAGCATGGGAATGCACATGAACACATCACCAGCTCTTGCTAAAGCAGGAGAAAGGCAGCGAGGGGACTAGCCATGGCATGAAGTTGTCAGGACAAACAGAACAACATCACCTGTGTGACCAGCATCTTGGGTCTGCATTTGCATTGTTCGAAGCTTTTACCTGCACTGCCCACTTTTCGCTTCTGCTGAGCCCTAGGAACCGTGTGCACGGTTGTCTCCTTACCGTGTTTCACCCATGAGCAGCTCGCTCAGCTCACCCAGAGCTCCGGCGGCTGCAAACCCTGACAGTAACCAGGTGGTAAGCATCTCATTGTTTGAAACCATGATCTCTGCGGGAATCATAATTTTAGATAGTTAAGCAGCTCCCTCGCCTAGCCTGCCATGGGGAGCTGGTTCTCCAGCAAGGCTGTGTGTGTGGATCTGGATGCTGCAGGGGCCTCAGCCCAGAAACCCCCACATGCAGAGACTACACCTGCAGGTGGAATGCAGGGGGGGCAGTGGTTTGCAGTGATTCATGTCATTGCCACCCTGCCAGGCGGCTGTGCCAGCCCTGTGGTAGTCACACCGACACACCTTTCGACGGGAAATGGACAAGTGATGAGGTAGAGCCTTGTGATGTCTCCCAGCAGCTACATTTTGAAATCCACGCCACAGCCTGACTTGAAACTTTAAGGGTCTTCATGTGTATTTCTGCTTTTCTAAACCATGGTCTCAGCTTCAGAGCATAGATGGGCAGAGGGCTGCTTTATACTGGCTCAAACCATCTCTTGTCGGCACTGTGCTTGGGCAGGATGGGACATGCTCTGTGTTGTACTGGATCTGTCACAACTCTGGTTTTGATGCTGTGAAAAGGGGACTTGTTCCTGCTGGAGACACAGGAGGGGAAGTGTCTGGTGCTGTCATTCCACTTGGGAAGTTTGTGAAGTCCTTTCCCCCAGTGTCTGGTGGGAGCTGAGCTATTGCTGTCAGTCCTGTACATCCTTCCTCCCATGCTGCTTTTCCAGATAAGCACATTTGATGGCCCATGACTAGACCATGACCATAGCTGGCACCAGCGGTGACTGAAACGCCATCCACAGAAGGAACAGCAGAGCCCAGCCCTGTGCAGGCTCTGCCCCTGGGGAAGGCTGGAGGTGTTGGACATGTACTGAGAGATCCAGGATCATTTCCCTGCTCCCCAAGCTGAGAAAATTTCCTAGCTCCTGATTTGGATGAGATGGAGGAGATTTCTGCCCCTTTCTTACCTGCCTGTGAACTAAAAGAGCCACAGGCTATAACCCTGATCTGGAATACCTGCCCAGAGGAAACACAACCCTGCATCTCCCTTCACACTGGGGGCCAGCCCTTGTGAGAGAGCACCCCTGGGAGCTGGCAGAGATGGGGAGTGTTGCACTGACACGCACCACTGGCAGAAACCCCTTCAGAAGAGCAGGTTTTGCAGCACAAACAACTCTTTTCCTTCTCTCCCAGAGCTCTACAGGGGCTATCTCCAGCATGCTGGGTGCCTGCAGCCTCTCCGCGTTTCCTGTTTTCATTCCAGTATCTGCAGTGCTAACATACCACATGCCTCGAATTCCAGCCCTGACACAGCAGGAAAAGGGGCCAAGGGCAGATTCATGGGAGTCTCTGAGCCTTTCATGCCCTTTCTCCATCCAGACTGGGGATACTGAGAACTCCCTGACTCCTTCCTTCATCCTTTTTCTTCCTTTCTCTCTTCTAAATCCCAGAGCTGCTGTGTTATCCCTCAGCACTTCAATGCTGCAGTATTCTTCTGACAGAGAAGGGCACTGATTTGCCCTTCTTTACTAAGGGCAGTAACTGGAAAGAGCTCCCTCGCTGAATCAGTGCTGTTAGTTTAGTGAGAAAGTGTGTACAAACGATTGCTCTGAGGTCCAAGAGCTTTTGCAGAAATGTGGCATAGCCAGCATAATACCATTTCCCAATTGCAGTGAGAATTTAATAATTCCTCCTTCCTAATGGCATAAATCAGGAGCAAAATCCTTAAGCCAGTGGAAGGATTGTCTCAGCAAATATTTAATAACACTGCTTTGAGTGCGGTGTCAGCCAGATCCATCCCTTCTGTGCCTTCCCTCAGCTCCCAGCCAGCGCTGATGCACAGTACCCAAGGCACACAAAACATGCAGACCTGGCAATTCGTGACTTAGGGGTCAAATTCTGCTCCTTGTAATTCTGGTGGTTAGCTGGGGCCAGATGTTGACAGCAGAAGCAGTAAGCTGTGGCCAGTCTGAAACGCAAGTAACGTACACCAACACAGGACCCGCTCTTGTCCCACCCGCTACTGGCACCCACAGGGGATCGTGGCTGAGCTAGGGCTGTGCCCATGGATGAGCAGGACACATATTTGCAACTGCAAGTAATGACGGTATCACCCCAGGGATTGCTTCCACAAGCCGTGCTGTCCTGCAGGTAGCTGCTTTTCCCACCGAGGAAGGTGACGGGTGCAAGAGCAGGCAATGGAGAAGCAGCAAATTTCTAGCGCAGGTGGAGTTTTCTCCACAGCCGCCCTCCAGCCCTGCGCTTGGCTTTGAGCTTGCAGCTCTTCTGGCCTGAAAAAAATCACCTCCACAACGTTATATCCCTACTGCCTGGTCCTCTGTGACTCCCTGCCTGTTCCCTCTCCCAGCTTGGAGAGGAGCAGGGTGGGGAAAGGAGGAGGACCTCAGCTCCAGCCTGGAGAGCACTTCGGGAGGGACAATTATCTCTGTGTGGCGCAGGTGGGAAGCCGGGCAGCAGAAGTCAAAGCCCCCAGGGCTGCACAGCAGTCCCTGGACAGGGCTCCAGCGTGCCGGCAGACCTCAGCCCAGCCCACAGCATTTGCATTTCCAGCCTGGGACCAGCTGGCATCCAAGGGTGACTTCTCTGGTGTCTCTGCAGGATGAGATAACCCATGGCAGCAGGCTTCGGTCCCACGCAGATTCCACGCTGTTCCTGGAAGCGCGTTAAGGGTGCGCGAATTGCAAACCTCCTCTGCGGCAGATGAGGGGACAGAGCTCCTGCTCAGGGACGAGGTGCTGCAGCCACTGCCCACCCACGGGCAGGATCCCCGACACGGTGACCAGAGGCTCTGTGGGTTCACCTCAAATTCTCCGAGCATTTCAGAGCCCACTTTAGCTTCCGTGGTGGGTTCCTTTCCTTCGGGCTTTTGGTGAAAACTCCTCTTATTGCTTGTTCTAAAATCATATTCTCTTCCCTCTGAATCAGCAGCTTGAACAGAGAGGTTTAAAAGACAAACACTGTCTCTCACCACATTTTAATTATTTAATCAGGGAAAGAGTTGTACTTTGTCTTACTTCTACTCACTTAGAGATACAGGTAGTTCAAAGTGAACGCATGATTATTTAAAATTGAAAGTGCACTTTTTCAGGAAGCATTATATCTTCAAAATGTTGCTTTTGCTAATCAGGTTTTTTTACTCCCTTCACCTTCCCCCCCCATTATTTTTTTACTTTCAATGCACCCTAGACACACATTTTTCTTGTGAGAAAAACAGGACAATTTTTGAAAAATAGAAAACTATGTGAGAGACAAGAAAAGATTATCAAATTGCCTATTTTTTCTAGGTTGAAAGCACAGAATCACTGTGCAATGTTCTCCAGCATTCTTGCACAGCTCTAGGAAAAAAGCTTATTCTGAAAAGGCTGTTCTGATGAAATCACATTTTCCACGACAAAAAACGTCTTTGTCAAAGACATCTTGACAGCTTGCTCTTGGCTTTGCCCGCTGGCTGGAGATGGGGCTCTTTCAGTTGTTTACGTGAAGGTTTTCCAGGGCTGAAGTGCAGAAAGGAGAGCTGCTCCTGTGCGCCTCTCAGCTGTCAGCCTGGCTGGCAACCAGGTTCTCCCAAGTCATAATACCAGACAGGACAAAATGGTGCCTATAGGTATCCCAGCCAGTGAGGACCTGAAGCCTCAGCATCCCTGGAGAACAGCCTCTCCTTTCTCCAGATGAAGCTTCTCTGGTGCAAGAGCTGCATGGGCAGCAGGCCATATGGTTGGAACCTGCCGAACTGGGACAAGCCATGGATCCATGAGGTCCAACCATCCTTCTCACAGCCTGGAAGAGCAGAGGCCAGTTGGAGGTTACCAGCTCTTCCTGCTGCATGTCCCTCAGCCTTGTCTAAGGCTGATCTACCTGCCTGCCAGAGGCAATTTATACATCATGTACTGGTGGCTGAGCCCAGCTTGGCAATGTCTTTATGCAGAAATGAGGGACAAGTGGTGAAGGGTTTAAAATAGATCATCTGATGTCCTCTTTGTGTGTGTTTTTGCAAGTGACCTGTCCTGTCACATTTTTAAACATCCCTCACAAAAGCAGCAAGTCTTTCATTTTCAGTGCCTGATCATAACAAAGGTCCCATCCCGAGAAGTTTTGCTCTTCATTCTGATCCTTCTGCAGTTTACTGAATGCCACAAAAAAACCCATATCCTTTTGAATTTTTCTTAATCTTTGAGGACAAGACTTTAGGAAGATTCGTAAAAGGGACCAGAAATTTTTGTGCACCTGAGGAATGCCCTGTTCTCATAATGGACAGCAATGAGAAATACAGGAGTGTTCAGGCTTTAAGTCAATCTCATTGAAGCTGATCTTCAGAGATTGCGTTGAGGCTTAATGTAGAAGGAAATGTCCTGCATCTATTGCAGGGCTTTTGCACCATCTGACCACTGTTACCTGGAGTAGGCAGGGCCGTGTGCATGGCACTTGGTCTTTGTGAGCAGATCCAGTGTCCTCACAGCCCCAAGGGAAAGGCTTAGGGACTGCAGGACTCCGTTTCCTAGATGCACTGGTGATTGTTGACAAGGACCATGGTTTTTAATCATGCAGCATGGCCAGGGGACTGAAGTGATTTGGTGGCTGGCTAACCCAGCTATGCTGGAACCCCTGGAGTTGTTGCCTGCAGGATCTAACCCCCATGGGCTGCTCCTTGCCCTACTGGCACGCTCAGCCCACTGCCATCCCTTCTCAGCTCTGGGAGTCCACGAGCAAAAGCAAACACAGAGGTGAGTCCCCAGGTGGGTCTGGGACATGCTCAGCTGCTGAGGACACTTGCTGCCTTCATTTCACTGTGTGCCAAATGGCAAGACTGTGGTGTGCAGCACTTTCAGAAAAGTTTTTTCTGCTATGGTTCATCAGGCAGTGTGGCTTTCCTAAGGTTTTAAACAGAGCAGACACTGTGTAGTGTGAGCTGCTGCTCCCCTTAGTCCCGTAATGCTTCGACCATCCTGGCCTTGGTCTCACATGGTCCTGCCCTCCCATTGCTGCCTCTCCCGCAGGCCAGAATCAGTGTCCTGGGGAGAAAGGTGGGTAGCGCTGAGGTTTGCAAGCAAAATAAATCAAGAGCCTGGAGCTCCCAACCATCTGTCTCTCCCTGAATGCTATGCAAGGCGGAAGCCCTGTCATGCTATTAGCCCCTCTGCTGCTGGCAGGACTCCCAGATCCCTCTGTTTGTGACCAGCCAACATGCCCTTCATTTTTTCCTCTCAACCTTCATTTAATGTGTTTGGGAGTTCAGTGTAAGCACTGCTTCCAGATAAAAACATCTGCTCCAGATAAAAGTGTCAGATGGAGGCATCAATGTGATTTCTAAGTGTATGAAGAATAGAAGGTGCCCTCAGAGTGGACCCAACCTTCATGAGCAGGAGTCAGCAAGACCATCACAGTGTGGGGTACAGTGTGGGGCAAGGCTAGAGGAGGGGCTGGTGGGCCACGCTGGAGGAAGGGGAAGTGAAGGAGGCATTCCCTGCTGTCCAGCTGGGTCTAGCAGACTTTGAGAGAGCTTTCTGAGGAGCAGGTCACCAGAGCAGCTCAGGGGTGAGAGGAGGCACAGAGCAAAAGGAGGGAGGAGGTGAGGGTGATGAGGCAGGGAAAGGCCACAGGGGTCTGTGATACGGCAGCTTTGGGAGTGAGTGATGAATATGGGGACGTGGAGGGGAGGAAGGCTCCGGCTGAATTCCCAGGAATGTGACTTCTCATTGGCATCATGGATGTGTCCAACCCTGGTGAATCCAATGGGAAGGAAGAGTTTCCAGCCCTGGGGCACGCTTCTTGTGTGATCTTGAGCAAGAAGCACTGCTGTCCATGCCTCAGTTTCTCTGTCTACAAAACAGGTTCTCCACTGAGACGTTATCAGCATGAGGCGTGATCCCCCCACCCTGTAGCTGCTTGGTGCTGATAACTGAGCATGGCCAGCTCGGGTTTCTCCTCAACAGCCCATCCCTGGGACCAGCTGCTGGCCTGGCCCATCGCAGAGAGCTGTTTTGGGGGCTCTGATGCTGCACGATGGAAGACCACTTCCTTTTTGGAAGAAGGTGAGGTGTGGATTTGTCATTTAGATATGGGAAGGTGCCAATTCCCTGGTACTTTCTGGTTCATCAGGGCATCAGACTTCGCCCTGCCTGTTGCCCTTAGCAGCACCAGGGTCCTGCAGCAGACAAGTGGGGCAGGGGTAGCTCTTTTTTTTTCTTTTAAGCTCTTTCAAATCTATCTTACACCTCTGCTTCTCTCCCAGCACAATGCAAAGTCTCTTCAGGGAGTCAAAAGCAAAATCCAGATTCCCCCTCCTGGGACAGAGTCTCTTTAGAAGTCCAGAGCCTTTGCTGGGATTCTGGTGGTGACAGTTGTCCCTGAGAAGTGACAGGTGTCCCAAAGTGTAAGTGCCACCATCACACCAGGAACTGATGTTCTGGGGAGGAGGCTGGACACTGGCATGGACTGGTGATGCAGACTGGCTGGAGTGGGATCTCTCACTCACTGCCAGCCACAGACTGACCCTAGAAAGTGGAGGAAAACAACCGTAATAAAGCAAGGAAATGCCACTGCAGGTGAGTGGCCATGAATCACCCTCATGCTCCCAATTTCTCCTGTGTTATTATTCTTTTTAAAAATTAAAGATGGTAATAGGTTATTGCAGCTGAAAGTGAGATAATGGGTGATTTTAGTGAGATAAAATTATAATGATACCCAGGGAGACAAAGGGATAGGGAGAGAAAATGGAAAGGGATTCATTATGAACTTACCCTCTTTTATAAATATTCCCCCGGGTTAGGACCTTATGGTGTTAATAATTAACCAGAACCTTATGAAGGCTAAAATAACTACAACACGCATGAAGATCATCGCTTCAGTATTCAGCATGTGCACAAACCTTGCCTGCCACTCGTCTCAGTTACTGTGGCAACAGTACATCTGCTTTCCACGATATCCTTCATTAATCATTTACACGCGGGGGGGTGGGGGGGAGGTCTTGGAGGAATGATACCACAGGAGCTATCTCTGCTCACCTCCCGCCAGTGAGTGGGACCAGCTCTGAAAGCAGCCTTTCAACTGCTATTTACAGCCAAACCCCAACACGATGGAAGGTAGGGGCTGGGTGCTCCACAGCTCTTAGACCATCCATAGCCTTGGTGGGTTTGGGTTATTCCCTTATTTTGGTGGCAAAAGCGATGTGACCCCTGGCAGAGGGGAGCAGGATCCTCAGAGGGAAGGATACCTGGAAGATGGATGCACTTCTCAATAGTACACTTTTCCAGTGCTATTTCTTTTTCTTGCCCACTGCAGGAGAGGAGCTTTTGGGAGGTAAACTGGGAGGTACCTCACACTCAGGCAGCACCCATGGGGAGGCTGGGTGGGCAGGAGGAAGGCTTGCTCTCTTCCTTTGTCTCTGCCCCTTCTTGACCTTTGGCAGTCTCCCATGCCTCGCCTCCCCAGAAAAAGGAAGGAAGCATCGCTCTCTGCCCTAGGAGACTGGCCAGCAGCAACATTAGCAAGGTGAGCATCTCCCAGCACAGTGGGACAAGCATCTTCCAGCTTCAGATCACGCCCACGGTGCTCCCACACCTTGTCTGGCCTGGGCTTTCCAGGACAGAGAGCCGAGACGGAGATTAGAGCAGAGTGGCAAGGGGAAAGCAGCAGTAACATGGGGTGCAGCTCCTTCATAAATGCTCTCCTGCCCACGCCTTGTCCCTCCAGCCAGAGCAGCATCTTTATCTCATGGCAGAGGAACCAAGCCAAGCCAGCACCAGCCTTGGGCTCATGGTGCTCCCTGGACACCATTGTCCTGAACATGCCAGGAACAAGTAAGTTCTGGTAGGACCAGACCCCTTTATCCCAGGTGTGAGAGCCACCCCCGTGTCTCCTCCTCCCAAGGTTCCCTTATCCTGGGATTTTCAGGCTAGTTTAGTGCAGTTAGCTGAGAGTCACTCACTCTGAAAGTTTCAATCCCTCTGCAGCCCAACAGGCCTTAAAGATAAGAAGCAAGCCAGCTACTGGGAAAGGACTAGGCATGTGTTAGCAAGAACCTCTTTCTATAGGAGCAACCTCAGACACCAGCCATTTGTCAGGCCACTTTGATTTTACTGATTCTGAATTTCCAGTGTGGAACTGATTAAAACCTGCTTTACCACAAATCAAACCATTTTGGATGAGCAGCTCCAACCAGAGGATCCTGCACTGAAAGCGCATCTTTCCAGCAGTGTGCTTTGCCCACCAGACTCACCCCTGACTTGCTTGGTTCACCTCCCACAGGCTCTTGTTCATCTGCAGGCTGATCTCATTGAAGCACTGAGCCCCTGTTGGTATCAGGGGCCAGGTCAGAGGCTGTCTGCCATCAGCACGTGACCTGTTTGTGGGAGCATCCCATCTTTCTGGTTCCCTGGAAAGTATTGAACAGGACTGAGGAAGGACTGCTATTTGTCGGACTCTGCCTTGAAGTGCTTCTCTATGGGATGCACATGGCTGCAGGAGGAACATGGACCTTGCTTCCTGCTCTGGGTGGTTCAGCAGGTCCTCGCAGACCACAGTCCCTGGTGCTGGAGGGATATTTAAAGGCAGTGAATGGACATCGATCAAATCTACCAACTGGAAGGAGCCACCTGGGTCCTGAAATAATTTCCATTCCTTGTCCTGGAGAGAATTCAGACTGTTCTGGTTCTACAATGTTGATCTATGAAGCACTGGAAAATGTCCCCATGCACTAAGTGCCTGCAAATGCAGATGGTCCTTCTCACCAGTATTTATTTCCTGCTACTTCACAGTTCTCATCATAGCTGTATTGATGGTAGGGGACCTCTGGAGCTCTCCAATCCACCTCCCACTCAGAGCAGGACAGTCACCAGCACCGGTCACCTCCTCTGTGTTCCTGTCCACTGAGGATGCATGCCCAGCACTCTCTGTTGCAAAATATCCTGGCAGTCAGCAGGAGAAGGCCCTGTTGGGAAAAGGAAATTCCTTTGGCAATTGCAGTGCAATGGCCCCATGGGATGCCCCTGGTACAAAAGCAATGGAGCACTTGCCATTGACCAGAAGATGAGGTGTCCTGTGCACTGGGAGGTGATAGGCCATCCTTCAGAAGAGACCTGCAACACTGAGACGTGCAGAGGAACCACTCATTATAGCGGTACCTGCAGCTGGAGAAAGGGCTGACGACATGAAACGAAATGGCAGCACATGCCTCCCAAAGGCGTTTCTCTCTAACCATGTTGCAGCACAGATCAGACTGCAGAGGGTGAAGGAGGTCAGGTGGGATCGTGGACTGGGGGGTTGTGGGTAGCCCTGCCCCACAGAATGACTCCTTCCAGGTCTCACCATTATCACCTACCTGCACAGCAAGGACAGTGTCCAGGACCAGCACAGCATCACAGCACCTCGCCAGTGTCTCCATCAGCCTCCAGCAGAAAAGACATAACCCCTCCTCCCCATGAACTTCTGTATTCTGTGCCCTGGACAACACAGAGTGGATAAAGGGAATCCAGCCAAAGCTGCCTGATACACGGGACATGCCTCTGAATATCTTAGTCCTGGGAAGAGAGAGCCCGTCTCTGCAGCCCAGTGCAGGAGGTGTCAGTACTGAGTCACGTCTTTGCTCAAATTCTGTGCCACGAGGAATGGAGATGAGGAGGGGTTGCTGCAGAGGACTCAACAAAAGAGAGTTACTTGCACCTTGCAGGACATCTCCAGAAGGTTTTCCATTCTCCGCTGCAAGAGTATGCTTGGAGAGAGGAGATTGTCAGGAACTGGGTGTTTAAATCTGAGAGCCAGCAACTTCAGTTGTCTTCATGGAGACACAAGACTGCTGAGAGCTGGTGCAGAGGTATCAGGGAAAAGGCAGCAGCACACTGCCATTTCCGGAAAGCCTCGACTTCCCAGGAGCATTCCAGGAGCATCGTTCAGCCATGCGTACCCAGATCCCAGCAGGGAGTTTTGGAGTCAGTGGGGACTCATGGTGAAGTGGTTCAAGGTGGCACAGTCAGAGCCAGCCCTTTGTCATCCTGTTTGTTCCTGCCCTTTGAGTGACAGCTCAGGGACAGAACAGGTTAATGGGAAAAGGTGTTCAGGGCTACCTGCCCTGCATCCCAGCAGGGTTGTGTGCTGGTTGCTACAGGCAAATGGTCCTCCTGAGATTTTGGAAGCAGTTCAACAGCCAGCCCAGAGGAACCCCTTCTCTACCATGGCCACAGGTGCAGGGAGCCTTGGTCCCAGCTCTGGACCTGTCACCCTGGGCTGAGGGAGGAGAGGACAAGTACACAGAGCAACTCCAGCCCAAGGAGCGCAGCATGGGATCTGTGCAGTTTCACCCAGCCCCTGGCAATGAAGATAGCAAATTAGACTTCTTTAAATAACCAGGACCTCTGCAGGAAAGAGAGTAAGATCCTCAGACGGCCTAATCTCCACTTAATCCCTGCAAACAGACACCTCTGATTAGGAGGACTGGTTTCTTCTGGAACGGGGCGGGGGCAGATTGAGGGCTTTGCCTGGCAGAAGCAAAGCAGTGACATCTGGTGCTGTGTTTCCTAAACCCTGAGAGCCCCTGACTTCTGTCCCCGCTTTAATTCCCAGCCTTCTCGCTTTTCCTCCACGTCGCAGCACCAAACCCTCTTTCGTTAGCACCTGACATGGAGCGTGAGCATCTGAGTCTCTCGGTCGGTGCGCACAGCCCTAGCGCACGCCGTGCCGGGGATCAGAGAGGAGCGCTGAGCCCCTGGCAGGGGCAGGCAGGGTGGGCAGGGGTGGGCAGGAGTCACCCCCGAGGATGTGGGGACAGCTTTGTCTGCAAGGGCTGGGTGGGCAGTGGGGCTGCTCCTCGTCCCCCTGCACCACCGACACAAATTAGAGGAGCCACATCACTGGCACAGAGGTCTCGGTTAATGAGCAGGGGCACTAATGAATCTGTATGTTCTCTCAGTGTATCCTCTGCCTGCAGGACAGCCCCGGGGTGCTTCGAGCAAACAAATGAAGGAAACATGTCTATTAGGGCTTGCCACGCACCTGGGCCAGCACCGCAGGCCGGGAGCTGGCTGGGCTCAGCTCTACATCCACACAAGCAATTTATACAGGCTCACAACACTGAAGATTTTCTGTAGGATTTGCCAGGGTTTTTATCAAAACCAAAAATGATATTTCTCTTGTTGCTGGCGGTTTTTTTTCCCTAATCTCATTTTCTTAATGATATTCTGAAATTTCAACCCTCCCCCAAGATATACACGTTTTTCTGTGTTGATGCAGATCAGTTTTGGCTGAAAATAATTCTGATGGAAAACGTTCAGCTGTCTCTCCAGCAGGATAAAGCCCTAATGGAGCCGTGCGATGCAAAAGTGCTGGCATGACTGAATGCCGTTGCTTTAAGAGGCAGCAAAGAGAACAGCCCTTGGCAAGGAGAGAAGAGTCCCTTTCAGTCCTAGTTGCATTCCCGGAGCAGCCTTGGAGAGGCAGGAGACCCACCAATGTGCCTCAAACTACCAGCCAGTCGTGATGAGGAACACACTGTTTTCTGGCTGTTTTCATTCCATCCTAACCCAGTTGGATGGGTCTGAAGACAACTTCCAGACTGGCAGCAGAGGAGAGAAATGGGGGGGATGCTGATGAGACTCGGGGCTGAGCTGGGTACTGGGATGTTCGGCACCTGCGCAGGTTGGGTGTTCTTCTACACTCTCAGAAGTGCCCAAGCAGAAGGAAGGACATCTGGGTGTATGTTTTCCAAGTGTAAGTCTAAGGTGGTGGTTTTGTAACAGTTCAGCCTCAAGGGTCTTTATGGATAGCAGCAGCCCCAAAGTAGGGTGCTAGTGGGGAATCACACCACTGACTGAGTGTGAGGGGGATGTTGGACCCATGTGGGATGGGGTCTGCAGAAGGGGTGATGTGACACTTATGCTGGAGCTGCCACATCTCCCTGCAGGAAGAGACATCCTAAAGGTGCCAGGGAGGTCTCACGACCTCAGCACCCTGCACTCCTGCCATCCGGAGGTGGCAGACAGGTGAGAAGTACAGCTGCTGGAAGCATGACAGCGTGGTACAGAGCAGCATCAGCAGAGAGGCACACCGACTGGAACCAAAAGTGGAAGAGCAGTGGGGTAACAGGATGGTTTTGTGGGAAGCCCTGGTCTGAAACAACGGGAGGCATGGGATGTCACATGCCAAAAGACAGGAGATCTCAAATGCCAACATCGCTTCAGGCCTACATCTGAACAGTGAACTAAATAGGTCTGGAAATATACCTGGGCACTGGGACCAACCAGCATGAGCAGCCCACACTATCTCGTGGACTTTCCCAGTCCCTGCAGTAGGATGGATGCATCCAAAACAGTCCCAGGAGCGCTCCAGCTGCTGACCGTATCCAGGAATTGCTTTGGAGAGACCTATCTGGCACAGTCCTAAACCCAGGGCCCTTTCTGACAATTTAGCAGTGCAGACAATTGCATTTCTAACCCTGGCAACCACTGCCAGGCGCTGTTTATTGTGTCTGCCATGGTCTGCTGCTCTGCAGTGGAAGTGAGCACCGAGGGTTTGGCATCTGGCATTGGTTCACCCCATAGAGGAAGCAACAACTCATTTTCTGCCATTATATCCTGTAGGAATACTTTTAAAATGAGAGTTATGGGCTAAAACATCCTTTCTTCACGGAGTGGGTAGGCAGATCAATTAATCAGTCAACTGATTGCTTAGACATACAAGCAGACCATCAGCACCCAAGGCTGAGTGGAGATCAGTGGCATGCACTGTTGTAGCAATTTCATATTTGCTGCCATGCAATGGGGCTCTCATTTGCCATTTTTATGATCATTTATGCCACATTTGTCAATTTGTTGGCATCACATTCAGTAGCATTATCAACTGATTGAAGTAATTTTGAACACAGTTTCAATAAAAATACACCATATGTGTCCCAGGGTCACAGAGCAGCCAGGAACTCAGGCTCCTGCAGCCCCATGCATGGCATTGCTGGGGGAGGCTCATTGTGCTCTCCAATAGTGGACAGACACAGGCACAAAGACAGCAATGACAGGTTGGGGACAAATGATACTGCAACACATGGCAGCACCAAGAGGCTGCTGGAACCATCTTCCCTTTGGGTAATGTCTGGGACCTCTTCTCACGGAGCTTTTCCACTGTTGTCACAGAGTGTGGAGGTGGATTTGTGCCCTGGGCTGGGAACACATCCCACATCTCATTAGCCACATTTCCATCTCACCATCCTATTCTCAGGGACATAGGGGTGCAACCTCCAGCCCCTTAACCACCAGCCAATAACCCCAATCAGCCTAGGAAAGGATTTATAGGGCATGGTGCTGTTTCAGGGACCGGACTCAACCAGCCAGCAGTCTTTTCCTGGTCTGCGTTCCTAATTAAACCCTTGTTGATTCTAACACCTTCCAAACGGAAAGGGACATCTGCTTTGTCCACTCATGTGTCCAGCACACCAGATAATCAAGTAGATGCATTTTAGTGATCAAGAATTCCAACATGTGGATCAGTTTATTATACATTTCCTAGAGATCTTGCTTCAGGACAGTTGAACTCTGTGGCGCATTAGAGAGTATGAAGGAAGCTAATTCAATCCAAGCAACTTTCTGAACAAAGGAGTGCAGCCATTCGTCCTCCTGCTCAGGCGTGCTAAAGAAGACCGACTGTAAAGGCAAACACTGTTTGCCCAAGGCTTAGCTGCTGCGCAGTGGTCTGCCCCCAGGGCCAATATCTATTAGCGAGAGGAGAAGAGGATGGCATTGTCTAAGTGTGCTGAAATGCATGGGTTGGGGGGGAGAAATAAGCAGAGCAGCTCTTCCAACTCCAGCTGCTCCTCATTGAGGGAAGACTCCATGATCCTCATCCTGGCTGGATGGTCCTGTTAACCGGGGTCTGGTTTCGGGTGCTGTAACTTGGGGTCTGGTTTTGGAGAAGGTGCTGTGCAAGGCACGCTGTGGACCCTGCTCTCTGGGGTGGCCAGGAAGGCTCTGCCGTGCCCTCAGCTCCGGGCTGGCACTGCACCAGGTTTTCACCCAACGTCCCCTCACCCAGGCTAGGGGCAGAGTCAGTGGCAAAGGGTCCCCATCGCTGGCTGGGCCATGCCCACCTGGCAGGGCTGCCTCCGGCCCGATGCACCCAGCCCTTGGGTGCTGGAGGGAGGAGGGAACTGTCTGTTTGCATATTTTACACTGTAACCTTTTGGGGTGGAAAATAGCTCTAAGCGCCAAAGAGGAGAATTACAGTGCATTTTAATGATACGCATCTTCTGTCTGAATGAGCATCTCGGATTACAATATCATTTGGGTCCATGTGATGAAATCCAGCCAGTGAAAAATCTGCCATCATCTCTTTCTACATTAATACACGTATTTACGTTTTAGAGCTTACATTTGACTCATGTTCTTTCAGAAGTAATTAAACTAGGCTTCAAATGAGGAAACAACTTCATGTACTCTCTGCCCGCCAACCACACATGAATATTAAAGAAAGTGGTCAGAAACAGATCTATTTGTGAAAAAAATTATAAATTAATTAAATGCAGTTTTCCTTCCCTGCAGCTTCATTCAACCTTTATATCAAAAATGATGTGAAATGCATCTGTGTTCATTTATTTTAAAAAATCCTTTGAACACATCTCCATCTCCATTTAAATTAAAAAATGACTTAGCACAAAGAATAACAAAAAGCCTTCTGTGCAGGAATACAATGAGTAATGAACTTCAAATCATATCTGCATGAAAGATTGTCAAGTTGGATACTGTTTTTCCATATGACCTGTTTTTCTGTAATTATTGTATTTTTCCTGGCTCTGATTTTATAAACAGTGGCACCTCTCCCCTTAGCTGGCTTAAAAAGAGGTTTGTTTAATCTTTGACATTTCCTATTTCACAGGCTTCTTTGCAAGTGTCACACAATAGAGCCTTGTTGGTCTCAGTTTAATTAAACACAATTACTTTGCTTAAAGTAGCAGAGGCAGTGACACTTTAAAAATTTCCAACTCAAACAGTTCCTTTTCTGCTTGAAAAATAATACAGTGTCAGTGAATAATTAAAACATAGAAATCATCAGAATTAATTAGCATCTTAACACTTTTAAGTGCTGAAGAGTCTTTATTTCTGGACGTTTCTTTTGAAATGCTTTTTGGAGACTGCTAGAATTTGCAAGCAGCTTTTTGGTGATATTCTTCAGGGTCACGGACACAGACCTTCACCTTCCTCAGCAGCCGGGCGAGGAGTTAAATCCCTGCAGCGTGCTACAAGGTGACCTGTGACACGAAATCCTTCGTTCCCTGTCTCCTCTGAATATGCCAAGCTGACTCCTGTGCCAGCACAGCCCCCCAACGCCGCGGTGTTCCACAGCATCTTGCAAACGGAGTCCGGTAGGACCCAACCCTATTTCAGTGCAAACCAGATCCGTGCTGATTTTCCAGTTTCTCCATGAGAAACTGTGCATCAATTTCCAGCTGGTGCTGTATCAGCCACAGCTGGGACAGCCCACAGAGGCTTTTCTCATCGTTTCACCTTCTCTGCAAGGACTGGAGACCTCCAGAACGGCTCCAGCGCCGGCTCCGCAGCACATCAGGCTTCCAGTCACTTATTTCTATGCAGTTCACACGCGCTTGTATAGTAATCTGTCAATATTCAGTGTGGTCCTTCCCATATACCGGCCCATCAATATTTATTGCAGTAATTTCCACCCATCTGAATAATAGAAATTGCAGATGAAAAAGCCGGTCAGCAGCAGCGACAGGAAGGAAATTGGGTGTCGTCGCAGTTCTCAGTCCAGTGCCTGGAAGAGGATGCTCTCGACTTGGAATGTAGCTTTGTGCCTTTCATCCCGTTACACCTACTTGCTCCAAACCAGTTCTTCCTCTTTCATGACTACACTTTTCAAATGATAATGGGCTGGTGTCATGACCTTGCTGAAGCAGAGTCTGCCGTGCTAAAAATATTAACGCTTTTCATCTTTTCTTCTGCGTCCCAAACGGTTTTGCTGGTTTTCTCTGAACATTTCAGACACACTGATATCATTATAGAAATGAACTTGCCCCTTTTATGGCTATATGATGATCCACTGCATGCACATGAGTATTTTGATTTCACAACCATTTTGGCTGTGTGACACCCAGGCAGCCCCTCTCTGCCCATCAGACTGGTGCATCATGTGGCAGACAAGTGACTGATTCAGGACACCGTCGCAAAGCCAGGAACAGAGCCCTGGATGTCCACAACCCAGTGTGGTCTTCAACACACTCACAATTTCACTGAAAACGTGGATGTAAGAATTGCATCTCATATCCTACTCCTGTCCAAGCCAGATCTTGTTAACCCACTGCACTGGCCAGGCAGAGGGGTTGAGTCCTATTGTACCTATTATACCACCTTTGGAAATCTGGCAGGGGCAAGAGCATCGTGCACAGCCAGCCCCAGGCACGCTCTACACTCCAGCAATGTTTAGGACCAGAAATCTGGATGTTGAAGGCCACCTGAGGAACACGAACATGCATAAGTCCATGGGACCTGACAGCATGCATCCCAGATTTCTGAGGGAAATGGCTGCACTAGTTGCCAGGCTACTGCTCATGATATTTGAAAAGTCAGGGCAGTCAGGTGAAGTCACCTGTGACTGGAAAAAATGAAACATTGCACCAATTTTTAAAACGGTATCAAGGACAACCCTGGGAGCTACCAACCTGTCAGCCTCACCTCTGTGCCTGGGAAGACCATGGAACAGATCCTCCTAGAAGCTATGATAAGGCACATGGAGGACAGGAAGGTGATTCGAGACAGCCAGCATGGCTTCACCAAGGGCAAGTCCTGCCTCACCAACCTAGTGGCCTTCTGTGATGGAAGGACCAAAACAAAGTACAGAGATGTCGGGTGGTGCAGAGCTCCCCTTGTGCACGCTACAGAGAACTTCCAACTGCCTGTAGGACCTTGACAGGTTGGAGACTAGGGCTATGTGTATTTCTGTATCTTTAGGTCAATGTCCTTGTAGAAATCCACAACACTCATCTAGCTGAGTAGCAGAGAAAGGAGAGGATGGGTGCGTGCCATGATCCAGTCATGTTCCTGTCTGGGAAGGTGGCTATCAAAGACAGGACCATCAAAGAACAGAGCAGCTACCCTCCCAGTGCCATGGGCAGCCCCTACTCTCCCTGCTCAGGGCTCTCCCAGCCTAACACCAAGGCTGTCCATCCCATGTCTCCCTGAGGGATAGGAGACACCTGTCTTGGGCTAGCCATGTCATCAACCCCATTGTAACAAGGGCCAACACCGGTGTTTTTCCTACTGTGACCTGGATGCTAGGGTTGGTGCCAGGAGCTCATGTGCGGCCCAGCCCTTGGCTACCTGGGAAAAAAGCATTCATGGCTTTGCTGTGGCTTTAGGTAGCTGTAGCAACAATTTCAAGAACAAGACCTCAGCAAAGGTTAGAAAATAATTACAAGAAGCAAGTCCCACCCACTGCCCCATATTAAAGATTTGTATGGTACTTGCTGCTGAGGTTTGTGGGTCTGAAGAATAAATTCAGTGGACAAGGGAAGAGCTACTGATGTCATCCATCCGGGCTTCTGTAAGGCCTTTGAGACGGTCCCCCACAACATCCTACTCTCTAACTGGAGAGATACGTATTTGATGGGTGGACTGTTTGGTGGATAAGGAATTGGTTGGAGGGTAGTGGTCAATGGCTCAATGTCTGGAGATCAGTGACAAGTGGTGTCCCTCAGGGGTCCATTTTGGGACCAGTACTGTTTCATGTCTTCATCAATAACATAGTGGGATCGAGTGCTCCCTCAGCAAGTTTGCAGATGACACCAAGCTGTGTGGTGTGGTCGGCACGCTTGAGGGACAGGATGCCATCCAGAGGGACCTGGACAAGCTTGAGAAGTGGGTGCATGTGAACTTCATGAGGTCCAACAAGGGGAAGTACAAGGTCCTGCACCTGGGTTAGGACAGTCCCCAGTATCAGTACAGGCTGGGGATGAAGGGATTAGGAGCAGCCCTGCTGAGAAGGACTTGGGGGTGCTGGGGGATGAAAAGCTGGACACAACCTGGCAACGTGAACCTGCCTCCAAGACATGTCCAGCTCTGACCTCTGCACAGGTTTTCCAGGAAGACTTCATCCCCTGGGGTGATGACAGCATGGGTGGTCCTACTATCAGAGGTAACACAGCAAGAGTCCTTTTTGCGGTACTTTGGCAAAATCTCAGCTTTTCAGATAGGAAAAGTGGACATTAGCATCTCAGTCACTCAGGGTAAAACTGGTTATACAGAGCCAACAATAAAGTTCTTGTCTACCAGGGGACTCGGGCAAAAAGCTTTGAAAAGGAGGCAATGTTTTCCTTAGATAACTGATAATAGTCTGGGTATAATGTGCAGCCAATTTAATACTCAGCAGCTTAATGTCTATAGAAGGTGTTTATTTAAGAGAGATTTCACAGTACAGAGGGAGGTAAATAGCAGATTTCTTCCTTTGATGGGCCTCAGGCTCATTAAACAACATTTCACTTTCTCATGCTCAAGTTTTTATTCATTAAAGGGATTCACTCTGTTTCCAAGGGTGTTCTTTTTTCCTTTATTGACAATTCACCTAACGAAGTTGCACTCCTGGGTGGGGACAGGCAGTTGCTGTGGCTCAGCTCCCAGCCTGGGGATACTTTCTACCTCCACAAGTGGCTCCTCTCACACTGAAAACACACAACCTGACAAACTTCATGTTTTCCGGATTCATTCTTTTCTGAAAGACAAACTATGTCTTGGAAAGGCTGCATTTTTCAGCCTGAAAACAGGCAACTCGCAGACCCAAAAAGGCATGGAATTTGCTTTAGAGATGAACCAGCTTCTCAAATTCAAAACTCTCTTCAAAATCTTTGAATTCTGTTTAATTTTTTTCCCCCACATTGATCATTTTTCTTCTCTTGCCTCCAAAACCTGTGCACGAGCCTGTTTCTTTGGGACAGGGCCCTGTGTGATGGGGACAGCCTGCACTGGTAAGGCACACACAGAAGGAATTATCTGGTCAAGAAAGAGCCACGAAATAAGGAAACCATCAAACGTTGGAGGAGGTAGTAAATACCCTCAGACATGTCATCTAGACTTTTTTACCTCTTCAACTGACAGTTCTTTCACAGGAGACTGCCCTTTCCCACACTTGGTCAACTTGAACCTGTTTATCCAAGCCAGGCCAGAACCACGGGCTACCCCACGTGTTCATTTGCACACGCGTGACTTGGGTGTCGAGATCAACAAGACGGTGTTGAAATTTTGCCTCTGGTGTATGGGACATTCCATATTGTTCCAGCATCTGTCCTCACAGGTCTGGGACTTACAAAGCCCAGAGACTACCACTCACAGCCCTTCTCCTTTATCACACGGCCGATGGCATCCCACGCCACCCGAAAGCAACTTCTGTGCTGACAGCGGGAACCGCCTTGGCGTGGACCAGAGGAGAGCATCTTCTCCCCAGCCTCTCCACAAGGCAGGGAGCCTGCGTAGCCGGAGGATGGGTGACCAAGTCCTTGACTCCTCCCACTAAAACATTTGCAGCCACACACTAAGGACCAGGTGAGGTCTGAAGGCAGCTGCCCTGGCAGGATTTGGCCATCAGAAAATCCATATGGCATGCTGCAGGTTCTCTCCACTTCCTTCTTCTCTTCCATCACCCCCCTCCAACCAGCTCCTGCTGCTTCTACTCCTTGAGGCTAATTTAAAGAGAGACCATGAAGGCTCCTTGTTCCTGATCTCCTAATTCTCTCACGTTCATGAGGGCTTTAAGGGATCTGCTGAACTGACAGGCAGCTGTGAGGTAGGAATTAAAAACAGCGAAAGGTTCACTAGTACAGACAACTCCAAAGACATAACCTGGAATAAACACAAGAGGCTGTTGGAAAATGTTGCATATTTTGCTGCTGTCAAAATGAATGTTACTGCTAAAGGGTTCAGTCCAAATGCCTTATTTCCCTGAGACTTGTATCATAATTTTTTGAACCGACTTGTGACCCGGCAATAGCTGACAGAGACACAACTCGAATCTAGTGTGTGAACGATGCAGCAGCTGAGGACGATTTGCACCCACCTGGGTTCAAAGGCACAGCTCCTGAACCTAGAGCCACAACGCGAGTGTGGAAGCAGAGACGTACTGCTCAGAAGATGAGCTTGCTAGAGTCTCGGCTTCACACTGTAATGAAGGAAAGATCAGATGTAGCAGTTCACCCGTACCATCCACAGCTCAATTCGGTGAGATAAGGGTGTTTCCTCCGAGAAAAAAAGCAGTGAAATAGAAAGAGATCTTTGAACTAATGGCTATATAATTTGGCAACGGGATTTGAAAGTTCCTGATGAAAGAGAGATTAATGGTACAGATAAAAAAAAATACTACAAGAAACAGATGCTTAGTGTTTGCACACTTGGCAGAGCTATGAAACAAGGCAGGAACAGCCCTGTGTCAGCTCCAATACACGGCCTTGAAGGAGGACTGGGTCTACCACAGTTTCCGCCACCATCAAATCATCTCGGTAATTTAATAAAAAGTTCAAGCAGCATTTCTTTTGTGTCCTTTATAATAGAATTTATGATTACTTTGCTGTCTTAAATTAGTCACAACTTCAGGCCTGTGGGAAGTAAATAAATACTAGAGGGGACAAATTGTGGTGGCATCATCTCTTTTGGTGGGATGCTCTGTCCTTTCCCACCAAATGCCAGGTTTTCCCAGGCTCAGATTTCCTGCACTGAAGAGCTCTGCAAGTCCTTTGTGATAGCAAAAAATACTAGAAGTTTGCCCCATTCTTTCTTCCTGAAGAAGAAAGGCCTGGAAAAAAGCCTTGTAAGAATGAAATAAAAAGATGAAAATTAAGAGGATGGCTGACAACTCTCCCGTCTAAAACACTGTCTCATTGAACATATTTGAGCATTTTTTCCCCCCTTCAAAGCTAAACAGCAACAAAAAAAGGAAGTTAATGATTTTTCTGGGGTCAAATAAACTGTTTCTTTCCATTCACCCGTAAGACTCTCAGTTTTGTGTCAAGCAGTTGACAGTGATTCCAAATTGAGGAATATTTATCTCAATATAAGATACTTTTTTTTTAAAAAACACAGATAACCTCTGCAACAACACGAACTCTGGGCTAGCCTTTCCTTCACTCCCTTCTGCAACCTCCGCTCATACTCTGTCACTGCCCAACCACCCGACGGAGCCACGCCGGCCGAGCACAGCCTGCCTCTCCATGCAGCAACCTATCTCCAGGTCTCCATGGCTTGTAAACTCTGGGCCAGGCTTTCATCTGCTGGGACGGATGGAGCACATCAAGCACATGCATGAACATAGCTGCAGATTCATCAGTCTGTTTAGCTTCAAAAACCACATGAAAACTCAAGAAAATACAAAGATTTGCTGTTTTTCAAATTAAATGCTTCCACTTTTTTTTTCTTTTGCCTTATTTTTGGCTTTTTTGTTTCATATCCACTCAAAGCAAAATTATTTTCCCAAGTTTTGTAGCTCAGCCAAGCAAATGAATTCATAAAGGTCTAATTATTTGCAGCTCACAAAAAGTCTTTGATCCAGAGCAGTGACTTCGAGCTGATGGATGCACAGGGAGTCAGTGATGTACTCCTCTCAAGACAGTTCCCGTGAAATACCCCTTGTTCTGTGTGACCTCCTCATGTGACAAAGAACCTTCTCATCACTGCCCAACCCAAACACTGGGAACACAGATGCCTTTACTGAGGAAATCAAGAGAGGCAGGAGCCCTCTACTTTGGAGATACAAAGCCAGCCATGATACCAAAAACTCCCTCAGTCAGTAGTCACAGCTGTGGTAGGTCATGGGGTCTTCAAGACCAGCAATGGTTATGGCAGCTTCAGAGGTTCAAAATCAGAAATCTAGGGCAAAATCATGAAACAGATTGCAAATTCCATCTGTATTTTCCCATGCCCGCCCTTACTAACATCTGTGAGTACGGAAAGCACCATGAGGCTTTGGCTACATCTAGGAAATGCCCACACCTACAGCGTGGTGACACAGCCGAGATGGTAGTGTCACACTTAGAAGGATATTGCTTCAGCTGGAAGTGCCTCTACATTGGAAGGATATTACTTCAGCGTTTCTTGCGAAGTTCGACTCTTACTCATATTTTAAAGATAAAACACTAGAATAATCAGGAACCAGATATTTAAAGAGACGCAAAATGTCTGAAGTGATGAAATCACAGGGAGAAACACAAAATCCTCAACTCTAACCAGTGCTCCTGCACCCTCAGTCTGAGTCAGAAATCTCATGGGACCGAAATGACTTCATATGTCATGCCGTGCTCAGAGCACCAGGCACCTCTGGTAGCTTCCTCAGCCGTGTTGGCTGCAGCACGAACATTTCTGCATTTCTGTTTGCGTTACTGCTGGTGACACAGGGAAAGGCCGTGTCATGGCATCAGGTATCTCCCTTTATTCTTGATGTCAGTGGAGATATTTGCAGGATCAGCACGACTTAATCTTTATGTAGTCATAGACTGCAAAGCCAAAAGAGACTGTCTTGGCCAGTTAGCTTGACTTCCTGCTGGCACAAGTTCACAGCACTGACCTGGATTTATTTTTTATAATCTAGAGAACTGTCCACATTTGATTTACAACTAGGGACCAGAGGTTCAGGGGCCAGCTGTTCCATATAACAACTTCGAGTCTAAAAGGACGCGAATCAGATGCAAAACCTATTGCTGCCTTTATCAGCCAATACGAACAGCTCAAACAGAACACGCTGTTTACAACTCTGAGATATTTTAGTCTAAACATGGTATTTCCAGTGCTTTTAGTTACATCAGGGATCCTAAACCTGTCTGATATTTAATTTCAGAATGGGTGTATTAATATTTCGTGAATCATCTTGCAGTCCTGCAAGGGGCTGCTGCCTGTGTGCTGTGTATACCTGTCTGACCCAAATGGTCACGAGCTGGGGGGAGCAGAGCCAACTGCACACCACAGCTGTCACCCCCATAATCTGCATTTTATAAGCCATCTGATTAGTTGTCTATGGGGTTTGCTAACCTGACACACCATGTATTTACTTCATCTTGGGGAAAGAAAAAAAAAAAGGAAAAAAGAGGAATTGAAGTGGAAACAGTGCCTTAAATATCTATGTTATGTCTTCTCATGGAAATCAAGCAATATTTGCAGCCTGACACAGAGAAATAGAGGTAGGGTTTTCTCCCTACTGCAGACTCTGCAGGATGCCCAAATCCCGGCACGCAGCCCCGCGCAGGGGGATCTCACCCGGTTACAGCATCAGTGCCGCAGCCCCCCCAGCGCTGCGCAGCAGGAGAGCTCAGGCAAGGCACTAATCCAGGGCAAACAGTGGCAAAATGTGTCCCGGGCGAGCGAGTGCAGCTTATCTGTGTTTGTGAAGAGGTGTCACCTTGCCAGTCAGGGTGTGTATCTACAGCGAATACTAGATGTATTTGATGTATTTCCCTCCTTTTTCTTCCTTGTTCACAAATGCACTTTTTAGTACAGATATTTCCCTCTGCAAAGTTGACCATGTAACAGATGCCAAAGACTTGCAGAGCCTTTCCCTGTTGTGACAGCTCTCCAGCAAAGGATGTCCTGGCCCCACAAGCCCAGGCTGCTGTGCCCTCACACCAGCGTGCTCCCAGACCTGCCCTGGGAATGACTCCCCACTGCCAGTTTGCCCTGTATGAGAAATGCTCACTGTCACCTTCCCTGCACATACCAACACTTCAGCTGGAGAGAAACAGAAACCGAGCCTCTGGGTGCTGGGCTGGGGCCCTGCAGAAAGCTGATACATGCCGTTAGGAGACTGATCCAAATGGAAAAGATGGACATAGGAGACCTCTCCACAGAAGAGAGGTTGGATCAAGCATCTCAGCTTGGCCCCGGTCCTGGGCCATGATGTCCCACACCCTAAGGTCATTCATTTTGGCACAAGGAGAGGACAGGACGTGCTGTGCTGAGATGCCAGGAAGGAAGCTGGCAGCTGGAGAGATGGGTGCTCACCTGTACCTTCTCCAGTCACAGTATTTTCCTCCTCAGGGTGCATAACATTGGCCAAAAAATGACTATGCACCTTGTTATCCTTGGCAGAGGCAGCTCAGGTCAAAATTGCGTGCAGGTCTTCTGTGCACCCTGGGCTCTGCAGCAGCCTACAGAGGAGATGGTGGGAGATCTGCACGGCTCTGAAAGACCTGCTGCTTCTGTGGAGCTGGAGGAGACTGCCGCTAGCTGGGCTCATGCACACCTACAGACTGGGCAGGCTGCCTAGATAGGATGCTATTTATGTTAAGCCTCTCTACTTAGCTGATTAATGGGAATCCGGGAGGGGTAGATAGCTGGTGGGCTGCAGGATGCCTGGGACTTCTAGGGATGTTCTCTCTGTGACCTGGCACAGTAACTGCCTCCCATCAGGCTGGCTTCAATGCAAACACTTGCTGGATTATGACAAGACTTGCTCTGTCCCTTGTTCCCTAGAAATCCCTTTCCTGTCACCAGCCAACTGTGTACCTGCTCCCTGGTCTCCTCTGCATCTCCTGACAGAGCACAGGTAGGAGACACCCAGCATGACACACACCCTGTCTTCATGACACCACATGCTTCTGCTTCTCCCTTCTGCCCTGAAAAGTGAGTCGGCAAGGTCTGAAGGACAGGTTTGTCCTGAGAGGAGATCTGGGACAAAGTGACAAGCCAGGGTGGTCAGCGAGCAGACGAAAGCTGAAGGTTTGGGGTAACAATGCTCAGAGGACTCTGGTGTCAGAGCCCGGCTGTGGCCCCAGATCATCATTGTCCTCACAAGGTATGGGCACCACGTTGGGGTCACTGTGCAGTGACTTGGGGTTGGACAACTTTAAGTAAGTAGGAGCATTCGGCAGTCCACCAAAAGTAAACGTTGGGTAGGTTTTAAATGTTTGCTTTAGTCAGTCAGGATTACATTGGGCTTTGGTAAGGATTAAATTTTGCTGAATTTCAACAATCAAAATTTGAATGATCAAAGTTTATTTAAAAATCGAATTTTTAAGTCCTTTCAGTGGCTAAGAAGGGCTTGCACAAGGCCAGAAAAACTGGCCACAAAATCACTTGTAAAACAAAAGTCTTTGGATTCCTGCCTTATCAGAAACAATCTCAGCTGACTGCTGGCTTTCAGCCTGGGTATTGGTAACACCTTATGGGTGTGGGAAAGCATAGCGTGGACAGAAAATAAAATCCATGATAAGAATGCATTCAGCGGACTACAAAACAAACAAAGACTGAGTAGCCACCAGGATGAGGAGAAAGAGCTGGAATTGCTAGAGTATATTTGAAGCAAACGTATAGGCTGAGGATCTCACAGGGCCTTTACTAGATGGAAATGACTGGGTTGTCACTAGCAGTCTACTGGGCTTCACACAGCTCCAAGGAATTCAGTAAACTCTTTGGTTAATATCTGGAAAGAAAGTGGGAGAAGCTTTCCCACCAAGCTGAGATAACACAGAAGTGTCTGCTCCACCCCCAGGAGAAGGAGGGTGTTAAACTGCAATTGAGAAAAACAAAGTGTAACTGACTGCTTAAAAACTTCAAAGCTCAGCAGCTCAAATAACCTGCAACCAAGGGCTTGGAATGAGATACTGTCATAGGATGACGATATTTTTAATAAATCTAGGGATGCCATGAAAGATTTACAAGGCTGGGAGAAAACAAATGCTGTGGCAGCCTTCACATAAGATCAGCAGGGAGGCGCAAGGTAATTAGAGAGCTGTTATCCTGTTGTAAACACAGGGAAACTCAGGGAATGGCTGTCACGTACTCAGAGGTGGCTGTGGCAGTGGTCACATAGCATCATTAAAGACACTCGGTAAACAGGGTTTTCAGAAGAACGCAGTAAATTCTTGAAAACCTGACTCGTGGTGAAAAAGGTGAGACCTTCCATGTATTTAATTTATCTACGAACAGGCTAAAGGGTGAATTGAGGGTGCTGTGAAGTGAGAGAAACTGTGAGACTTGCCTGTGAGTCAAAGCTGGAAAAGCTCAAAATGAAAATAAGTTGCAATTAGGAGTGCAAATAAGCAGCCACACGAGTACTTGATTTTGGCATCTGATGCCTTTTCCAGCAGGCAATATCTGCACGCAACGATTGCAAGGCTTCAGAAAGCATACCCGATGCCCTTGGCTCAGGGAAAGAATTGAGGGAATCCATGAAATGATATTCAGGGCATCCCACAGCGAACTGGAGTCATCTCTCCTGGTCTTGATATGTGTGGAGATCTTCCAGAAACATCCTCCACTGATAGATTCAGCAGATCTTTAGCAGATTTATTGCAGTATTTGAGAAGCAAGTGTTTGTACTCCATATCTTAATATAGCGCTATCTATAAAAAAACATAATTCAGTCTTCCTCAGAGAATTACACTTATTCTAAGATTTCTTATCTTTAAGCCTTACAGAACACAGAGAAAATAAACTGACCAAAACAAGCTGATTACGTAAAATATTTCATAGAAAAATATGTAGTTCGAACTGGTGAGAAACTGGAGAAGTTTCCTAAATAGGGCAGAAACCACTAACTATGGAAATAAAAATTAATCCTACATAAATTGTAATGTTTTTCAGAGCAGATTTAATCAGTTTGGTTGTAGTGTCCACAGTGGCACCGACCGGCCAGGCTGTGGTGGAAGCTGCTGGTGCCGCATGCAGGCAGGGCTAATTGCTGGTCTTGGCTTCTCATTGTGTTTTACAGCCTCACAGCAAACGAAACTGCTGCTTGCTCTAGTTTAGGGTCAGCTGGAAACTACTGATTTGCAAATCTCCACATTTTTTTCTTGTAAATGCCTGAAGTTGGGGATAGTTCTCTAGTCCGCATGTGGATCTGGGGCTTCCCTTCAGAGGGCTGTCATCAACGGCACGGAGTCTCGTTGGAGGCCTGTAACTAGTGATGTACCTCAGGGGTCAGTGCTTGGCCCAGTCTTGTTCAACTTCTTCATCAATGACCTGGATGAAGAGTTAGAGTGTACCCTCAGCAAGTTTGCTGATGACACCAAACTGGGAGGAGTGGTGGACACACCAGCAGGCTGTGCTGGCATCCAGCGAGACCTGGACAGGCTGGAGAGTTGGGCAGAGAGGAACCTGATGAGGTTCAACAAGGGCAAGGTCCTGCACCTGGGGAGGAACAACCCCAGGCACCAGTACAGGCTGGGGCTGACCTGCTGGAGAGCAGCTCTGCAGAGAGGGACTGGGAGTGCTGGG
>Ga0065711_1030467_pt1 | contig 32408 bp, 19 predicted proteins | sample Hoacrofraction12_FD_59098 | JGI IMG/M metagenome (GOLD analysis project Ga0065711, IMG submission 59098) | Hoatzin crop microbial communities from Cojedes, Venezuela - Epithelial fraction 12 v2 (version 2) | ecosystem: Host-associated > Birds > Digestive system > Esophagus > Crop | place...
TGATAGGACGAGAGGCAATGGCCTCAAGTTGTGTCAGGGGAGGTTTAGATTGGATATTAGGAAAAATTTCTTTACTGAAAGAGTGGTCAGACATTGGAACAGGCTGCCCAGGGAAGTGGTGGAGTCACCATCCCTGGAGGTGTTCAAAGAATGTGCAGATGTGGCACTTTGGGACATGGTTTAGTAGGCATAGTATTGTCGGGTGGATAGATGAACTTGATGACCTTAGAGGTCTTTTCCAACCTATGATTGTGTTCTATGATTCTATGAACAGCAGAGCAAGGTGCAGTGGTGTCAGAGGGAGTGTTCTTCTGCAGCCTGCCCTGAAACATGGTCCTGCCTGCATCACTGAGATTCCCAAGGGCCTCCACTCACAACAGAGCCTAAGCAGAATAATCAAAGCCTTAAGTGCTTTGTAGCTCAATCCATTTACCTGTATAAAGGACATGCACAGCTTTGTCCCCTCCTCGTCCACCACCCATGAGCCTCCCTTCGGTGGTGTCGTGGTAGGGCACAGAACTTTTTCTGAGTGCTTGGTCCATCTTCCAAATAGGGCACTTTCAAAACTACGAAAGTACCTTCAAATTGCCTTTGCGTAACACTGTTGGTCTAGATTCTTATCATAGCAACTTAGCATCAAAATGTCACCACCTGATCAAGGCACTGGAATTTACACTACTTTCCCTCTTTGCTTGAAGAAGTGAAATTGCTTGAAGAAGTGAAATTATTAACTAGGTTATTAGAATAAAAACTTAACAGTGTATGTATTCACAGTATTTTGCTGCCACTAATTAATTTCTGACTGAATACCCTGCCAGAGGATCAACTTACTACTGAGATAGAGATCACAGCACGCAGAAGCTTAATTGCATGGGAAGAAGTCCCAGAAGGACACAACTCAGCTGCATCTCGAGGCTGTGCTGGATCGAAGGCTGCCATGGGCCAGGCAGAGCTGGAACCAACTGAGCTTGTGCAAACGCAGTTGTGACACTTTGCTAGTGGCAGGGGTCTCATTGCAAGCATTGGAGCATGCACAGGAGTGTGTGTCCTTCATAAGGCAGAGGGTTTTTAATCAGCTTCGCATCAGCGACGCAGGCAGGATTGCATCTCAGTGACAGGATGGTCAGGTGTTCAACAGCACCGTGTCCATGCCGGGATGCCAGCGAGCCTCAGGTTTGCCTATGCAGGGCACGCACCCAGGGCTGGCCACCGTGGCTCTTGCTCTGGTGACTCCGATTTGCCCCATCACACCACGGTGTCCTTGCAAACAACCCTTGTCCATGTGGTCTTCGGCAGCAGAGGGAGAAGGCGGTGAGGCTGGGAGTGGGCACCATGCCCATGACCCTCATTCCTGCATCCCGTGAGCTGGACCATGCTGCCAGGAGCCACTGTGGACGGACATGTCTGTAGTCAGGCAGGACTAACCAGATGCTATAGTTGGTGCCTGGGAGGGGAGACCAACGCATACAAGTTCATTTTAGCCAGGGTTAGTCAATCAAACCAGGAATGTGACCAAAATTCTTCCAGCAAAAGCACCTATAGGACAATCTCTTACTGGGAGAAATTAGTTTGGCAGCTGTCATCTGCTCTCTTGTCCCTATTTTAAGGGAAGACCATGGAGGATATGGTCACAGGTGCACCTGTTCTCCACTGACCTTTAAGGCCATGACCAGTCTTGGTTTCGGTACATGGTCAGTGCCTCATGGACACAAATCCGTCAGCTTTGTCTGGAGGACATTGGGCACAATCTTCAGAGGAGCTCTTCCTTGAGGCTAAAAGTTGATCTAGTAATGAGTAACTCAACCTGCAGCATCCTCAAATTATAATCAAAACTGAATATTGGATCATTTTAATGAAATTTCTTTGATCTGTCACTTCTGCTAACTGAATAGTGGTTAAATGTCCTGGGGCCCATTGTCACAGTCCCTGTGGAAAACTTCATAACAAAACAAATTAAAAAGCAAAATGCAGGTCTTCTTTAAAGCAATCTTAATTCATTTTGTTACAAACCTGACTCTGAGTTCTGCCAGGAGCCTGATAACGCTACTAAAAGACAGCAGTGCTCTTTCTCAGAAAGAAAGGGTAGCAGTTCTTCAATTCTCCTCATTCAATACTGAGATGAAAGGTCCTTTTCCTTACAAAAAAGTTGCTAGCTCTCAGTTAGACCATAATCCCCATGTTGGAGTCTTAAGCCTGGTTAAGTTAATAGCCTGGGTTGGGACATTTGTCTTTTGAAAAGTATTTCATGCTTGGATAAATCATTCCCTTCCTGCAATGCAGTATCGTTTTTCCCAGCAGTCCCTCAAAAACTGATCAAAACATCTGTGGAGGAACTGTAGATGAAAGACAACAGACACCTTGAAATTACAAGGAGTTTTGAAAACACCTGCAGAAAATAAAGATGGGTGTTTGATGCAACATTTTGTGTTTTATTAACAACAGTCACAGTAGCTCATCGGAGCCTCTGAAGCCCCTCATGCACTCCTCTGGGTGACTTGTTTCTCCCTCATCCCAAGCACTGCAGCCCGTCGCAGTGGACAGTATTGGCTTTGCAAAGCATCATTAAGTGATGAAGACTGTGTGCTCTGCAAATTCACAGGCTGCCCTCTAACAAAAATAGACCTTGCGGAAAGAAAGTAGGGCCCAGGCATGCGCATGGGCGTGACATTTAAGAGACTGTCATCACACCGGCGTTAATGAAGTTTGCACTAACGCTCATCACCGGTTGTTCCTGGACGAAGCACGTGCACATTCCTGGCACCCAAACCATTCATTGCAGAAAGCACACAGCAGAGGGGAGCAAAGGACATCATAAAAGGAACCGTGAAACCTGGAGCATGAGTGAGGTGGGCCTTGTACATTTACCTCTGCTCTGTCTCCTGAAACAGTGTCACAACAGGATCACTTTGCGCACCCAGACCTGAGGACACGGAAGAATTGCTGGGTCCTCCCCCATTGGGCAGGCTCCGCTCTTCACCGCTCCGGGAGACCAGAGCTTGAGCACCAGCCAAATTACATGATGTTTCACAGTTTCTCAGAAACACAGTTACTGCAGGTTGGTGTGTGAAGAAGCACACCTCGGTGGAGGGTTCCTTTTGTTCCTGCTCCCTCCTCCTTTCTGCTAGACCCATGTGCCAAAGAAGCTGTCCTGATTTCAGCTAGGATAGAGTTAATTTTCTTCCTAATATCTCGTGTAGTGCTGTGTTTTGGATTTAGCATGAAAAGAATGTTGATAGCACACACAGTGTGTGATCAGCTACTATTTCTTAGTAGCCACTAGGAAATCAAAGTCTTTTCAGCTTGTCATACTGGCCTGCCAACAAGAAGGTGGAGAGTGCACAAGAAGCTGGGAAGGGACGCAGCTGGGACTGCTGACCCCAGCTGACCAAAGGCATATCCCATACCATGTGTCGTCATGCTCAGCGTATAAAGCTGGGGGAAGAAGAAAGAAGGGGAGGAAATTCGGAGCGATGGCATTTGTCTTCCCAAGTCACCGTTACACGTGATGGAGCCCTGCTTTCCTGGAGACGGCTGAACACTTCCCTGCCAATGGGAAGTAATGAATGAATTCTTTGTTTTGCTTTGCTTGCACACTTGGTTTTTGCTTTACCTATTAAACTGTCTTAATCTCATCCCACGAGTTTTCTCACTTTTACCCTTCTGATTCTCTCCCTCCTCCCACCAGGGGGGAGTGAGCGTGTGGCTGTGTGGTGCTTAGTTGCCGGCTGGGGTTTAATCACAACAGAAGCTGTTTTTTATACTATTTGGGCAAGAAAGGAAGAGAAATATATTCACAGCAAGCAAAACAGGGGAAGAAAAAAAGTCAAATACAAGGCAGAGGTTAAATTCAGTGTTTTTCTGATGTTTGCCAGATCCCTCTACATACAAGTTCCAGTGAAGCTGGGAATGTCTTTGTCTTTGCAGAAGTATGAGCTCAGCTGTGGTTGAACCTACAGCCTCGATCTGTGCCACTGTGCCCTTGGCTTAGGGACCAGAAAACAGCCTCCTTCATTTACTGGCACAGACAGAGCCCTAAGGCTGTGCCAGCAACCCGGCTCTGCAAGAACATGTCTTGTACAGTGTTCTGCATCATGAGTCAATGCCTCCCAGATTTATGTAGCATCCTGCACCTTGTGTCTGTGTGAGGTCCTCACCAGGATGGAGGGCTGAGGTGGCTCCAAATCCTGCCACGTGTTCCTCACCCCATGCTGCAAATCCCTGCCAGGAAAACTCATCAGCTGTGTATTTCAAAGTTGGCCCCAGAAGGTGAGGCTGAATCCAGGTTTCACTGCAGTTAAGCTGATCTGGGGCCCCATACCTTCACCCTGTCCTCATGAGCACAGACTGACGCTGCTGGAGGGCTCGTGACAGCCATTGCCATGGTGGATACTCTTCACAGAGACCAAGGGACACTCACCTTTGACAGACGATGCTACATTGTAAACCGATATCCTGAGAAAAGCACCTCGGTTGCAACACATACCAGCTGAGGGTCAGGTGCCCACGAGGCCTCCCCGCTGCCCCAGGGGAAGCCTATGGCAGCTCCTGCAAAGGTCAGGGGTGGGCGAGAGGTGCCTGGCGCCATGCCCTGCCTCCCGTGTTTCTGTGCAAACAGAACGACCACGCGCTCCCTCCCTTAGACTGAGGCAAACAATCAGAGTAAGAGCAAAATCTCTCTGACAGCACAGCGTGTGTCGCCATCCATGAGCTGGTGCAGCGCAGAGATAAGACGGCTTCTCCCATCTGCATGCATGAAATCCATACGTAGTCCTCAGATGGTACCTAGCTAATGCAGACATTTCTCATGTTAGCACATCAAGACAAACACTGTAGGAAGGAAGGAACCATAGCCTTGTGCACACTGACTCCTGTTTCACCAAATTCATAACCTTAATATCACATTAACACAGTGTGCGCATTTATGCTGTAATTGCGCTGCAGCTGCCTGAATGCTCCTCTTAATTTTGTCATGCTACTTCAGCTTTGTTGTGAGTTATAAAGCATTCTTGCTCTCAAGAAACTAATTTACAGATGTTACATGAGATAGGATTACCGAGCAGGATTTCTTTTTTTAACACTTGCAATGTATAAACTTTATTAAATGAAAGTAATTTCTTCAGGGAAGTCCAACAGGCACTTACACTAATGGAAGAAGGAGACAAATTACAAAGATTTTTGAGCTTGAAGGATCATCACCATCTCCTTGCAACTGATTTGAAGGAGCTCTGCTGCAAACAATACAGCAAAGCAAGAACACCAGTAGTACCCTGTACAAAACTGTACAGGTTTTGAAGTACTCACTGACTTTTCAGGGGCACAAATATTATGCATATGCACACATATTATATATACCAGAACATGCAGTGGTGGCTTCTTTGAGGTTGGTCGCATCTTTCCACCCTTAGCAAGTTTCTTCAGTCAGTTCAAATTTTTGTCATGGTTTTGGTTAATTTTTTAAGGAGGAGGTGTTTTATTGGCTCAATAGTTTGAAGCTAAAACCTAAAACATTCCCTACTTGGTTACAAAGATCTGTGTATGGATGAGCTATCTGATTTATTAAATAATTCTATTTAAATGGAAATGAGTTAAAACAAAAACCAGTCTTTTCTGGACTACTGGCAAGCGGCCATACTCTTGTGCAGGCCTCTTCCCACCATGCTCCACCCCATTTCCAGCCACCCCCCGTTATGCATTTACTGAGTTACGTTGTTGTGCTGTGGAAGGTGCCCTTTTCGCTATCAGTGTGCTGTTCCTAATTATAATAATTAGACAGGGTGTCAATAGATGGTGCTGAAGAGCAGCAACATCACCATGGATTGCTGTAGCATCAAGAATATTCCTAAAGAATTGCAACCACTGTCACCAGCTGCTGTTTACATAAACTTTCCATGACCTATACTTCTGGAGATACTGCACTGTTCCCAGCCATCAGTATGTAATAAACTTTGGTATTTCTATAAAAACATCTTAGCATTCTTAAATAAACATGAAAATGTCATTTTGTTCAATAATAACATGTGTCTATAATTTTTTTACCATTCTTTTTTAATGCCTTCTTTGGAAGCTGTCTGTAATGTTGGTTCAGCATACATTGTCTGGTCTCTTGGAGTACTCCGGACACCAACCCTGTGATTTGTAAGAACAAAACACACCTTTCACCTGCAGTCCCAGCCACCTTTCTGCCTTGATGCGCAAGCTCTGCTCGTGGTATTGGCAGCTAGGGAGACCGGCTGGAGATGAGCTGGTGAAATAAAGTCTATTTTGAATAAGGTGCTGTCAAGGGCTTGAGTTTCGTGATACTGACCCCAGGCCATACATTTAAGATGAAAATATCACAACTATTCCCAGATGGCAGCTTAACAAAAATACATCAGTCTTGAAGGGCATGGGAACCTGCTCTTGGAGGTTGCATACTCTCAGAGAGCTCTGAGAACTGTAACTCTCTCTCTTCGCTCCTTATATATCCAGGAGCCAGCTCATTAAAATATTCAATTCTCCTACTTACAAAAGAGATGAATTTGACATTGCTTTGGGAATTTAATGTTAAGATTTTAAAGAGATGCTGCAACTTAACTAAAACCTACACACTTGATTCTGAGCAGTCGGATGCAATGTGTTGACCTGTGTTGTACAAGAAATCAGATTTTTCCTTCTGGCTCTTTTCTATAAAATCTGTAACTTTCAGTCTTGAATTCTGTTATACAAGAGAAAAATTAAGTTGTATCTAGAGAGCACTGAAGGATGCACACTTTGGATACCACTGCACATAAACCTTGTTGAACCAGCCATGGGCTTCCCACAGCTGCTAAGCAAATCTCTCTGTGCCTCTCTTGTCTCTCACACTAACTGTAAAACTTCAAACTTCAATAGCCCCTTGCTACAGACACTGATGCCCGTAAGAATGGGGCATTGCACTTGGCTGGGGTCTCTAGTCTTGCCTTGGTTCCACCTAAAATCAAGCACCCGAAACATTTGTTTATCTCAGTAAACGAATATTGGCATTTCCAAGAGAGAGCTGCACTGCTCCCCCCAAGGACTGCAAAGAGAGAGCTCAGGAGGGCGAGACTCCAACACCTTGGATGCTGTTTGTCGGATGAGCGTAGGTTTAGGTGTAGCCTCAAGTTAAAAATTACATGTTGTGACATCACAGCTCATGAGAGTCTCATCAGGTCTAACACTTCAATTGCCAGTGGGCTGTGTTTCGGTGAAAGACCAAGACAGTCCCAGGATCCTTCACTTCACATTTTTAGGAATCTCTGCTTGCTCAAAACTGTTCATGATTGATCATGTAGTTTGTGCAGCTTCTCTCTGTCCCAAATTGATTGAAATATATATTTACAAGACAGATATGTACAACCCAATGAAATATCCCACAATACATAAAGTATGAGTGAATGGTTCTGACAAGAACTAATATGCTTGTCCCAGATAGCACATCATACAGAACTGTGTATGTGCGACTTAGGAAAGGTCAAAAGTCTTAAAATAGCTGATGTCCAAAAGCTCATCCTCTCCCTCAAACTCTAGCACAGATAATGTCACCACTCAATTACTGTCACACTATTTTTTCTTTGTCCAACACATCATGACATTCTGATGCCAGATAATTTTTGATGTCTTGTAACCAAACCTTGGAGGAAGGCTGCACGTCACACATTTTTATTTGGATACTTGGGTTTAATGCAAGTGACAGCTGGATTTTTTTCTCCAGCTTATTCCAATGTTAAAAAGATATATGTTGAAGACTCATCCATGCACCTTCTCTCAGAGGTACCAGATGATCCGGCATATGCGATGCATTAATGGAACATTTGTTTCCCCGGGAGCAATACATGTGTCACTTGTACTCTGAAGCGACGCATCTCAAACAACCTGCACCTACTTCCTTCCGATCCGCAGCACAGACAAAAAGCAGGGGCAGTATATCTGGCCCCCATCCCACACAGAGCAGGTTTGAGGGACCAGCTCCCCATCCTTAGGACTTTGCAAGGCCAGGCTTCAAGCACCTCCTCTGTCCAGAGCCTGGACCATACCACAGTGCCAGTTTGCGATACAGAGCCCTTCTGCAGGTCAGCTTTGCCTCCTCTTCACCCAGGTAGTTGCTCCACAGGGACGGGAGCAGGAATTTAGGGTGAGGAATGGTAGGATATCAGGCGTGCACAGCCATCGGTGTGTGGCTGGCCACCCTCCCGGGCTGCCAGAGGAGCCCCTCGTGTCCAGTGGGGTCACAAGGAGAGAAACGAGAGCCTTGCATCATGGAGATGGCAAGGAGATGGGGTCATTGGCAGAAGGATTGACAAAAAATACCAACCTTCCAGAGCTTCTTGGTGGCATTAATACACATCTGAATATTAGTTACCAACAATGTGGCATGAAAATCTTTCGTATGAAGCTAAATCACAGCCTGTGTCTGTGAAACAGAGTTTTTAAGTTTGCAGTTCAGAATATAAACCAGTCAAATCACTAAGCTGTCTCAGTGTAAGCGATGGGGAATCTGCGCTGGCATGCTGCCCTGCACTGCTCCCCTCTCCCTGCAGCTCAGCAGAAGGCCTGTCCAGCCCAATTCATTTGAATCAGATTAAAATCTTCTATTATAGTCATATTTTAAAAGCCTTGGAAGAACAAATCCGTAGTTATTGGGGTGTGCTCATAATCTCACGTGTACACAATTTTTATTTCAGTGGTCTATATATTGAGAAGATTAGCTACTGCTGGCACATTCACACCACGCCACAAGATGGTCCTGCATTCTGAAGACCAGCCAAAGTCTGAGTCAATACATGCTTTTATGTACTTTCAGATAAAACCTACGTTACTAGTGAATATACCACTAATTATAGAGAATAAAATACAACCCCTCCTCAAAGGAAGCATTTTACATGGGAGGGGACTGAGCATCCAAATTAAAATTAAAATGAACACAAACCTGTATATAATATCACGTTTAGAAATATAACACACTACACTGCCACAAGCATGATATTTGTCCTGTCGTAGTGACAGAATGGAATAGCCACCTAATTAAAACATTTGTTTTGTTGGATTGAGTGCACCCTCAGCAATTGCCCACAACACCCAGCTGTGTGGTGTGGTCGACACGCTGGAGGAAAGGGATGCCATCCAGAGGGACCTGGACAGGCTGGAGAGGTGGGCCTGTGCAAACCTCATGAAGTTCCGCAAAGCCAGGTGCAAGGTCCTGCACCTGGGTCAGGGCAATCCCAAGCACAAGTGCAGGCTGGGCAGAGAATGGATTGAGAGCAGCCCTGAGGAGAAGGACTTGGGGGTGCTGGTGGATGAGAAGCTCAACATGAGCCAACAATGAGCGCTCACAGCCCAGGACAACCATATCCTGGGCTGCATCAAGAGCAGCATGGCCAGCAGGTCAAGGGAGGTGATTCTGCCCCTCTACTCTGCTCTGGTGAGACCCCACCCAGAGTCCTGCGTCCAGCTCTGGAGACCTCAGCACAGGAAAGACACCGACCTGTTGGAGCGGGGCCAGAGGAGGCCACAAAAATGATCTGAGGGCTGGAGCACCTCTCCTGTGAGGAAAGGCTGAGAGAGTTGGGGCTCTTCAGCCTGGAGAAGAGAAGGCTGCGGGGAGACCTTATTGTGGCCTTTCAGTACTTAAAGTGGGCATAAAGGAAAGCTGCAGAGGGACTTTTTACGAGGGTGTATAGTGATAGGACAAGCAGTAACGGTTTTAAACTAAAAGAGGGTAGATTTAGGTTAGATATAAGGAAGAAATTCTTTACCATGAGGGTGGTGAGGCACTGGCACAGGTTGCCCAGAGGAGCTGTGGATGTTCCCTTCCTAGCAGTGTTCAAGGCCAGGCTGGATGGGGCTCTGAGCAACCTGGTCTAGTGGAAGGTGTCCCTGCCCACGGCAGGGGGGGTGGAACGGGATGATCTATAAGGTCCCTTCCAACCCAAACCATTCTGTGATTCTATAATTATTTTTGTGGTTGCACTACAAATATAGTCGCATGCAGACTTCAGTAATCAAATGTAGGTGTTTCCCCCTTGATTCTGCTGCAATGGAGAGTTGATAGACTTCAAACATAGCCTGTTGATGCTGATGGGTTTAAGAAGCACAAAACCTTTAGTGAACTGTTCATGCAATAATGATCTAGAGCAAAGAGGTCTGAGGGGTGATCCATTTCCTTTCACAACACCTCAGAAATGTAACCCCTAAATAATACATCTACAAATTCTCAAACACATTGTCAAGGATACACTATTTCTTAAAATGTAATTGGGATCTAATCCCTACTTAATTCAGATTCATAAGGTGGGATAACTGCCATTCCTCACGTCTGGACAGCCGTAGCATTTTCTGCCCCAGGCAAATACACAACCGCTAGTGGTTATCTAATTTAGCAACAATATTGCCCAGTCAAAGCAATATTGTAGATTAACACTTGAACCACGGGCATATATTTTTTTTTTTTGCACAGAAAAGCTTGTAAGTTCTCCTTCTGTTTTCCAATATGTACTCTACCATTTAACACATCGCTCATTTGAAATGAGTAAAGCAACCCCACGACAACTCCGCAATGAGAAAAAGACCAGCAAGTTGGGTAAAACACATCCCAACAGGCAAATGTGGTTTCTACCTCTCACGTGGAAATCTCTCTAAAAAACACTCTTGTGTTAGGCAAGCCCCCCCTGAAGCCAGCTGCGGAACCACCCCTAACGCCCTTCCCGGGTGTGGGGCAGGCTCCACTCCAGATGCTGGGCAGCACTGCCCAGGTCCAGGGCAGAGCAGGTCCAGGCAGGGGAGGCACGGCCCGCAGCGGGACCTGCCGAGGGAGCATGGCAGCTGGAGGGGCCTTGGCGGGAAGCAAAGGATCCACCATTTTCAGGACAACAGGACTCAATGCCGCCTTCATCAACAACTAGCATTTCCCCAAAGCTTTCTGCTTCCATCAGCAGTTTCTCCTCAAAACAGCCTCACGGTGGGCCCACCCCTTGCCTATAAAATGAGTGGAAGCCATGGATGGCCTCTGTTGTCAGCTGTTTCTTTCAGTTGCTTGCTGACTCAGCTCCCTGCCTTTGGCATTTGTTCTGTCACTTCCAAACGCATTTCGTGCTGTCACCTCTTCCCTTGTGCGGGTGCAGGTCATTCCAGATCCGCACCGCTGCAGACTCCACTTGGTCCACACCAAATGCACTCTAAGACCTTGTGCTACTTGGTGCTAGTGGAAAACCTCCAGGGTTGTCCCTGAGAAAGCTGCCATGTCCCCTCCTGTTCATGCCAGCACTACAGGACATCAGCCAAGCATCACCCTCTGGTGGAGCTGCCACACCACTAGCAAGCTGCTGGGCTTTTATTCCTTGCTTTGGCACAACGGAAAGCCTCCCTCTGCTTTTCTCTTGATGGGAACTATTAGAAGGGACGCTGTGAACTTAGGAGCTAACAACTTTTTCCATTTGCCAAGGTAATGCTTTCACCCACTGACGCCAGCATTTGATTGACCACACTTTGCATCATGCTTATAACAGAACTCCAGCTGCTGCCTCATGCTTTCTCTTCTTTGCACAGTGGTTCAGTCACCGTGGGCCCTGCGCAAAGGGCTCTGCTATTTTTCCTGAGGTGCGTAGAATGAGACGCATTTTCATGCCACGCTGCATAGGGGACATGCAGGCACACCAAAGCGCGCTCTCAATCACTGGACACACACAACTGTTCTAGCAAACACCATAGATGCTGAAATGCCACCCAGCGACCATAGAAAGAACATGCTGAAGGCTGGGCCATAAGCTTCATTTGGGATTCATCTCATCCAATTTTAGCTGTATAAAGTATCTAAAATAATTGCATACAGCCCTACAGGGTCATCAGGGAAGCGTTGAGCGGCTCAACCACAGGCTGCAGTGCCATTTCAGAGACCACAGGACATCCCAGCTGGCTTCCACACGCTGCTCCAGTTTGCAGGTCTTCTCTAGATCCCGGGTCCTATCTGCCAGCCCCTAGAGATGCCACAGACTCCATAGGATGTCTCAGTTGACACCAAGGCAACTGAATCAAGCTCCATAGAGAAGCACTTGATACAGGACTTGGCAACTCTTTTACACAAAACACGCAACTGGGTACATTTACGAGCTGAATCCCATCCTGTGTCAACAGAATAATAGAATCATAGAATGCTTTGGGTTGGAAGGGACCTTTAAAGACCATCGGGGACATCCTGCTGTGGGTAGGACTTAACTCCAGTTTGTAGGCATCTAAAATTAAGTATGGAGAACTATATCCAGGTGCCTTCTCTCAGATATCTACTGCCATCAGAATTCCCCACCCTGTCTCCAGCTGCTTGTTCAGCTTTAGATGTATAGATGTCTATAGATGCACCAGTTTAGCTGTCTTAAACCATGACCTGAATCTAACCCAACTAGTAAAGCAAAAGATAACCGGGCCCAAATGCTTTTCCTAAAACATCAGCACCCCTTCACCCATCTGTGCACAAACTACTCAGTGAAAAGTCAATGTTCTCTGCTTTAGTGTCTGCTCAGTATTTGTTTTGCTATTGCTAAATAAAATTGGGTAAGAATTTTGCTGAATCATTTTGCTTGAATAAACCACACCAGAAACACACAAAATCAGTCTGTGTTGTTTGACCACCAGTGTCTTCAAAAAACGTCATATTTATTCCTTACGGTAAAGCTCAGCCACCAAAAGAATCATTTGGTCAGTAAAATCAATTCATATAATTTCGAGCAATAAACAAATTCCAGCTTAAAAAAATAAACAAACCAAGAGCCAACTCTTTAGCTGCTGAAAAATTTTATTCTTTTGTTACTTCATATACCTGAGCTATGAAGGCTTGTACAAAAAAAACAAAATAAAACAAAATTCCAGTATGGTTTTGCTGATGTTAAAACTGCAGCCTCATATTTTTTAATCATTTACTGTAAATAAAAAGAGAGGGAGGAAAACTGTCAATGAATCTACTGAAAGCCCTTAACCTTTTGGAGATTGTCATTATTGTTGCAATGAGGATTGACTAAAACTTTTTTTTCTTTTTAAGAAGTGACAATTTTATTCAAACCTTTCTGCAGAAACGTGCCCCATTTCAGTGAGAAATTCACTGAGAAGTGAACTTCAATTCAAAACCTTTCGCTGTCTCATCCAAGTAAAACCCCAGTCCCTTCTTACTGAACAGAGCAAGGGCCTGACTTTGTCTCCTCCACCTAGTGGGACTGCACCAAGCAACAGGGCACCGAAAGAGAAAAAGAAGGGATTATAAAAACACATATTCAAACTTCCCTTACTAGCAAAATTCAAAATAAAATACTTGTAGCAGCCCCAGCTGCGACAGGGAGTGCAGCACTATAAAGAGACGATCACTTGGGTGGAATGTAAGGAGCAAATCCTCCAGCGGAGGAGTAAGTCCATCAGCACATGGAAGGTGTGTGTACGTACGTACTACGGCTTGCAGAACTAGATCCTGTGAGAAGCTGAGTGGTTTTTGCAAGATGCTACTTGAGGGTACCCGGAACTGAGGTGTGGGAACCATGAAGCCTCCAGATAGCATCTTGCAGATTTAAGTCCCTAATACAGTATAAAACACATTTACTCCAGTTAGTGACCTGGGAGCTTGCTTTGGCTTAGTTTTTCCCCTGAAGCATTTGCTGTTAAATTAATTAAGCATTTAAAAATAACAGTCTCTCACTTTCCAGAGACTTCACATAAATACTACTCTGTCTTCTTCTAAGGACCAGATTTTCTGCAAGGATAAATCAATACAGTTTCACTGGCCGAGGATCTGGCCTTAAAAGTCTATATAGTGCATTAAAACCAGCGCAGCATGACGTATGCCTTGGCAGGAGAACAATTCTCCACATTAATATTTGAGAGAAATTTGGCAGAAAAAAAAAAAAAAAAAAAGATCAATTTTGAAATGCTGCCATTTCTTTAATCAGTGCTGACCACCACAGTTTCTCCTCTTGTGAACTGTACGGTTACGGCTGGAGTTTCACTGTCGTTCTCCTCAAGCTTCAGTGCAGCGTTGTCCAAGCCAGAGCTGCTGGGCTGTGGCAAGGCGGTGGGTTCTGCAGTCCGAGTCGGAGTGGAGCAATACAAGATGAAGCCCACCATGATGATAACGAAGGACAGGATATAAAGACCTGAAAACTGGCAGAGGAAAGAAAGAAATGCATTAAGTCTTATCTGATGTGAAAACATGTCAGCACTGCCTTGCTTTAAGAATGTGAAAGCCACCCTTCCTTTTTAAAAATATTTTAATGAGGATTATCACCACGATCTGTATTCAGGTCTGAAAAATCAAAAGTCAACAGTTCCATCCACTGATAGCCTCAAGCTGCTGGCTGGTTTTCTCTCCATCTCATCCTCCACACTGTTGGACAGGGAGTCTCCTTCATATACACACAAGCACCTCGACAGAGGGAACAAATGGCTGCAAACATGGTGATACTGAAGGACAGTTGTTTACACACGTGAATGCTGTAACACTGCACCCCTAAAAGAATTTTGCTTCAGCACAGCCAAATACTCCAGGTCCTGGCAAGAGGTGAATCTCGCCATGCTACTGCATTCACCAGAGCAGCTGGTTCTCTGCACAGCTCTCTTAACCAGCTGCAGGGATAGATACGTATTATGAGACTGGGGTTCCTTTCAGGAGATCGACATTTGTGCTCTCTGTTAAGAGCGACGTGAGGTAAGAGTCTGAACTACGGAGGTACATCAGGCGTTTGGTTCACTACCATTCACTTGCCTGCTTGAAGTCCAACTATTGCCGAGATTCATCCACCTTGACAGAACAGGAAATGCTTACTTCATAACACCAGATTCAAGAATACAAAGTGTTCAAGTTATCCACAGCCAGGAATGCATTTCAGCAGATTTGCTGAAGTCCACCATATTGCCTTGGCCAAACCACACTGATTAAACAGTAGGGTGAAGGACACAGCACATCCTGCATCCCACTGTCAATAATTCCCTAAGCTCCTTAGCTTCCTTAGACATACTTGACAAATATCTTCTAGTTTACCAAGCAGCAGAGCTGGAAGAAATGAATGGTAGGACCTGGACGGAGGACTGTGATCCAAAAAAGACTGAGGCATCTACGATTCAGGCACTGCAATTCCTAGCTGGTAGTCACTTTGCTCAGAAACCCTTGGACAGTACCATGCAAAAGGCAAAGCAGACTGAAACACGGTGGCCTTGTGATAGGTGCCCTCCCTCCTCACCTGGCTGGCTGTGTGCCTGGAGGAGCTTGGACTCCAGCGTTCTCCCTGCGCAGGAGCAAGCACCAAGCTCTGTAGATCTCCTGCTGGAGGCAGCAGCAGCATCCGTGGCCCATTCCCATCGAAGGGGCAGAGCTTGGGTCTGTATCAAGGCGCCTGCACAATTTCCCCAGAGTGCAGCCGAAGGCCGTGAGTGAACATGTGCTTGCATGGAAGGACACATGGCTGGCAAGCGAGACGGGGCGGCCACAGTAACTGCCAGACCCCCCTCGCAGTGCGTACAAGGCAGTAGGAGTCTCTGCTCCTGCTCAGAATTAACCCCTCCATGAGCGGACACGCTCACCAAGCCAGGGTGCCAAGGCTGTGGCAGCACAGCTGTGTTTCAAGGCTTGCCTACACCTCTGCAGCTCTTGGCACAGGGAAACCTTGACCATGCTGCTCCAACAGGCCTACGCTCTTTTTTTTTTTTTCTTCTCCTTTCTTTCGTTTTTGGGGAGGCATCAGTGGTCTTTTCCTGGTTTTTTTTCTTCTTGTTTTTTTGTTTGTTTGTTTTTTTGGGTGGTGTGGTTTTTTTTTTTTTCATTTGAAATACTGCAGCAACTTCATTGCTTCAGACACTGACTTCAGTCGTACCTGTGCAGCTTATATCCCCATGCGAACTCTCAAGCCTGAAGACTACTTTCAATGCTGCTGGAGGACTGTAACTCCACCTAGTGTCTGTGTTTGCAGTGTACACCCTTCCATAGGAGTTCATACAACGAAAACATTTGAAGACTGTTTTTTAATATCTCCTGAAGCATTACAGGTACCTATAAAATGAGCTCATTAGGAACAGACAAGCACAGCAAAAATTCATTATGGAGTAAAAGAAAAAAAAAAACTCATCAAAACAGGTGTGCAGAATACATGTTCCTGTGTGCAGCGTGCTTTTTAATCCAGGAAACGTCCTGCCTGGTTTCTTTGCCCCATAGGTAAAGAAACTATAGTGTTAGCTTGGCAATAAGATTTTTCTACTGCTCAGTGTCATGTTAAAAGCCATGTCAAAATCAGGTGCTTGCAGTTTTTGGTTCCTAACCTATCTCAGATCCTCTGATTACTAAAGAGGTGCCATTATTACTGCTCCTCTTTTTGCTACTTCATTGTTTCTAACCACAGGTGCAAGTTCCTATTTTAATAAATATCTGAAATTCTTTCATAATACAACCTCAAAGTCTTCTCTAATTCATTTTTCCTTTTCGCTATCGGAATACCTCACAGTTAGTAATTATGGGATGATCTGCTCCCAGGAAACCTCTCCCCACAATAAGCTAAAAATCCTGAAAAGTCAAAGTTTATTACATCCCTTCCAAAGCTTTTGCTTACTTCTTCCTCCTTACTATTATGAACACAAATTTACAATCACTTCTTTAGTTCAGCCATCTGGGTGCCAAAATACATGCTTGACAGTTACTTTGAAAGGATTTTTTTAATTATTGGAACGTAAGTATGGTTCTATTTCTGCATTCATTTCTAATGGATGCTTTGTAGCTTGGAGCAAATTTTGGAACCCAGAACAGGGAGGAAAGCTGAGCTAAGAGACTCTTGAAAAGGAAAATCTAGCTGTAGTCAGATCCTACCATTACCAGACCTCTGTGCTGTAAAATAAATTGGCCTTAATTTTCAGAAACAAATCTGACATAAAAGCTTCTGGCTCTCCATAATGCTGAAGAAAAAGCAATCACATGGAATAATACAAATTAAGTCCTTAAGCAAAGTTCACAAGCTTCTCACTAGAGCCCTAACTCAATTACTCCAATTGCTGTAACGAGCTAAGTTCCCACAAATGATTCTGGATGAAAAGCGTAGGGCGGAATGAAAATTTTTCAGGCCTGTCTTTTAGCTTGAATAGACACTAACAAAAATATTTCAGAGAGCAAGAAAACTAACGACGTTTTGGCTAGTGTACAGAGTAATATATTTATCTGCATCTTTTTCAATTCCTTTAGTCTCTCCTTAGCAGTAGCACTGAGAGCTTGATTCTTATCCCAAGATTTTGGTAATGAACAGACCAAATTTCTAAAAAGATATTGATTTCTCGAAATCAAGCCAAACTGCTCCTCTCTCTTTGGAGACCTGGAGAGATGAACCAAATCTAACACAGTTCCACATAGGACTTACAGCAAGAACTCTACCATTTGAGCACCTCGGGAAGTTACAAACTATCTCTTAACATTAATGTTGACATATTCCATCAAGTGTGAAATTGTTTGAAAATCACTGTCTGCCTAACGGTGTGATGCTATCTAATTAACTAAGCATGACTCCTTCTGACTGACATCTGCCAACGATGAACTATTCAAGCTGTAGAAATGTACAAGTGCAAATGACTGTTCAGGGGCTTTTAAGAACATTAGGCTTTATTTATAGCTTTGGAGTAAAAACATAACTGAAATGATAGCGAAAGACTGAAGGTACTTACCTTATAGAAAAAGAGGAAAAGCCCGAAGAACAGACTGTAGAGATCCGCAGTCAGAATACCCAGATTGACCGAGGTTGCGCTGGTAACTTTAATCACGACTGGCATGAAGCTATACAGCCCAAACATGCACAGGGCAAAGACTGTGAACAGTAATGCTGTAAAACAAGGTGACAATTTACTCCCACGGCATGGAATAATGATTTTAAAGAACACTGATGTTCTTTAGATGCTTTAAAAATATGCATTTTTATCTTCTAGGATAAGGTCTCCTAAAAGATATGGGAATGTAAATTTAAGAAAAACATGATAGAAATATTACTTTTCCAAGACTACCCTGTATTGCAAAAATTACCTTATCTATTCAAGAAAGTTCTCGTTCCTTCCTAGTTAATGTAAGAGCTGGCTGAAGAAATTTAGAGCCACATTACTTAATATCGTACAGTTCTGTTGAGGTCAAAATGTGTCACAAAATCCATTTTTCCAGTATGTCATTTAGGAAGGACAACAGAAAAATGTTGTTGTGGTGTTCCAACACCAAACACGTCTGTAATTAAACAGGTTTAATTTTTACTTATTTCAATTTATTTTGAAAAATTATTTCATGTTATATGTAAAATGTAAAACCTGCGCTCAAAGATTTTAATGTTCAGTCCTGCAAATCTTATCTCCTTGCTGAGCTGCAAAGTTTGCAGAAAATAAACTGGTGACAATATAATATGAATGCTGCTTAATATCCACAGAAAGAAAATTAAAACCCAAACATTCAAAGTCTAAATGATTCTCTTTTCCAGTGTTCTGTAAAAATGCACATCATGTGTCATACACATACCAATTTTCCAGTTCCATTGAATTCTCATTATCTCCCTATGTTCCACAATGGCTCTAGAGTTAGAGAAAAGATATAACAGAGTAAAAAAGAAAAAAAAAAAAAATCACATTCAAATAGAGAATTTAATTACCAAAATATGTATGAAATATTTTGATTTATAATCCCTTAATTTTTTGTTTGAAATATTATTGAATGACACTAACTCCAACATCTAACAAGCATGAAAATAAGACTTGAAAATTAAAGTGCCTGAAAGTCAAGAGCACTTTTATTTAATTCTTATGCCTTCTTCCCAGGCTTTTTCATCCTTCAGAGATTCAGTTGTATTTGATACACCATTTGAGCGAATTATTAACTATAATGATGAGAAATGAGGAACATAAAATTCATTAGACAGTCTTAAGTGCATGTGGTCTGTTACTCTAACGTGATTATTTGTAAGAGTATTCACGGCTTCATTTTAAACTGAAGTTTAACATGGAAGACCTCCCGCTAAAAATTATATCCTAAACTTTTCCACAGAGAAAATCCATTAAGAAATACATTCCTGTGACCAGCCCTCAGCATACTGAGTGTCCTCATGAAGATCAAAAAAATCAAAACCACAGCCAAGTATCGTACATGTTCAATTGTAGGATTTCAGCTTTAGAATTGCTGTAATAAGAGTAGTGCAAATAAAAAGGATATAAAACAGATGCTGATCAGCAACAAAAATAAAATTCAAGTGTGGAAGGACCCCAATACAGGCCAAATGCAGACATAACAAAGAATTAATTTAATAACAACAACATAATTTCATGGTAGACAAGTGATCATCTGTAGAATACTCGTAATTAGTTTTAAAATAAATATTAGATCCTTACAGCTGTAGACCGCTGATAATAGTCCCAAACAAGCCCACCATTCCTAGAAACTCCACTCTGCTCAGATTTTTCACAATGTATTCCTCACTCACATTAGAAATGGCATACAAAGAAGCACCAAGAAGCACTAAGACATCTCCAATCACCACGTCACTACCTGTACAGAAATATTAATCCACAATAAGGGTAATGCTGCAAACACTTTTGAACTTTCCTTAAAAAGACAAGCAAATTTATCTCTAACATCTCTATTCTCCTAGCACCTTCCAGGGTAAGGGGAAAGGGTAAGGGGAAAGGAACTATCTCGTGTGTGTGCAGATGCGTGGCTCGGTGTCTGAGCACAGACTCTGCTACCTGCTTGCCTCGCCCTACTCTGTCTGGAATGAGCTAAACCCGGCATTTAAATCTCATCTGGATCAAGCCACTGCTGTATAGCCTGGTCCAACTCTGCTTCTGCTGACCTTAGGCACTGTAGGGACCTCAGAAAATTCCCGGGTAGAGATGCTCTCCACCTTTATGAATATTGCCCCTGCTTTTGCAGTAAGGCCTGATTCAAGTCTTGCTAAAATCAGCCTATTGATTTCAGCGGGACCTGGACTCAGCTTCAGGTTTACGACAGGTCTTAAGTGGGCATTGCAGATGGGAGGCATCATGTGTCCGGCTGCAATTTATTTATACTGTGCAAATGGGACTCCCTGTGATAGAATCACTCATCCAGTAAATCCTGTTGTGCATCAGCTAAATAGCAAGAGGATCACTGTTGTTTAAATCCTTGAATCGATTTAAAATTTCCTTCCCTAAGCCAGTTGGCAATCACTAAGAAAACATGTCTGAAATATAAGGGTAAGCAGTAGTAAGGATACCCAGGTCAGCAAATAAAGCACAACTGTCTTAAAAGTCTCAGGGAAAGCAGATTTTTCCCCCTCAGGACTGAGGTACCACATAGCATTAAAGCTAAGCCTCAGTTTGTCTAGATGTCTTACCTACAGTGAGGCCCCAAAATAATGCCAGACAGGCTTATCTCTGCTGCCCAATGAAGGCAATGCCCCGTCCCTCTCCTCCTGAAATTTACCTTGCCTTGTACCCACTGGCTCTGGAAATTCAAAATTCTTTTCCAAAATCAGATCACTACAATATGGGTTGATTTAGGCATCTGTGGCAGAGAAGACAAGACCTGCCCTCATCTGCACCCAGCTGGACACTGGTGCCCGGAGCCCAGCCTCCCTCCCAGAGGTCCCCAGCACCCTGCCCATGTCTCCTCTTGCTCTCCCGGGCTAAGCCCCTGCTTTCCAGGCTGTGACCTGTGGGCCTTAGGGATACGTGGAGTATTTCTGCTGGGTCTGCCAAAGGTAACTCGGAGAAGCCAGCCTCCTTTTCAGTAACTTTTGATTTGCTATCTATGCTTATAGAAAACTGCAAATTGGAGAAGTCTGGCTGGTAGCAGGCTGACACAGTGTAAGCGCAGCAAGATTTGCAGGGAGAGGTAGCATCTTTTATCAGAGAATCACATGATCAGTAAAAGCGAACAAGCTTTCAAGAATGAGGCCTTTCCTCAGGTCTGATGAACAGCAGCAACATTTAAGCTTAACACAAGTGTTTCTCTTTTAAGGTGGAAGAAATAATCCGAACCTACAAGTAAAGAAATTCCACAGCTCTCTATAAACAGCATCTCCTCAGCCACTATCTTCTTGGACAAGAAATACAAATAGCAGCGTGTCTTCTCCTCTTCTCTTTTAAAATGAAACTGTATCCACTCCCCCTGCATTTGCTCCTCTTTCTCCTTTCTAAGTTAGCCCACCATGGGAACCGTCTCTCCACTCTTCCCCCCGCGACAGAGGACTCCTTACCTTCGCTGTCCTGCCTCCCTGCCAAAATGTCTGCACCCACCATTGTTCCTACACCCAGCAAACAGACGGCAACAGCAAGAAAATGGATCAGCCTGTATCTTGCCCGGAGAATGAACCACGACAGAGCCATCAGCACAGGAATTCCGAAACAGTCCAGCAGCTGTGTGTGCAGAGAAATGGTTTGAATTAGAAACCCACCCTGAATCTGGATTGTACTGTCCTGAAAGCAAATGATTTTACTTGCCATCGCTACCACGTTAATGAAAGCCACAAAACAACCCCAATGGATTCAAAGAAGGGTCAGACCCACATTTTTGCCATGAAAAGCATTTTGCAAGTGAAGGAGGAGTGGGGGCAGGGGGTCCACTCTTTCCTGGTAGGAAGGCACTGATCTAGAAACTCTTCTAATGACGTATTTGATCAACCTTTGCAGCTTCACAAAGGACAGCGGATGTGGTTCTGAAACCACACTGCTCCCCACGACACCAAGACAAGGAGGTGGCTCACTGACATTTCCTTTTCTCCCCACCAGGTTGTGTCTAGCTCGTCTTTTCACTCCTCCTCAAATCTGTAATTAGAACTTAGACTTCCATGCACACAAAGTAAAAATCTGGAATATTAAAGGATACAACTGACCTGAGTCTACATCAAAGTGACTAGGGCAAGAATCTGACCCTGTAGTTCTGTTTTTGAGGTTTTTTTCCCCCCAAGTGGATCCTACTGAAAAGAAATGGGTACATAACCTGGAAGCCATGTACAAAGAACAACTTTCCTAAAGCCACCCTCCCAATCTTCCAGCTTCCCACAAAATCACATTAAATCCACCAACACATTTTCATTACTCTCAGTTAGTCAGAAGTAGGTAACCGACTCCGTAATTCACCCATGTCCCAGCAGCAGAGACACACGAGGCAGCAGCTTTGAAGCACTTCACATGTGTTTGCAGGCACCGCCCGGACAGACTGAGCAGCTATGGTGTAAGGATGTCTGTGCTCCACAACAAGCTGCAAGCACCGACTTCTCTTTCCTTTCTTCATCATTCCCTATCTTTTTGTTCCTAAAATCTTACACATCTTTGCCTTGCTGTAAGACCCACCCATCTTCTACCCATTCTCCCTTAATACAGAAAAACACTCAAGAGTTAGCTGTGTACTTAATACAGAAAAACACCTTGAAGGGTAAGATAGGCATAATGTCCCAAAATAACCAAATAATACGAAGAACATAGAGCTAATCATTATTGGTTTAATATTTAATTCAGTGAAATAGACTTTGTTTCTGAATTTGACTAGGGTAAAAAAAGGTGTATTTTCTTCTGACCTGCCTTTGTAGAGCGCCATGAAAACATTTAAGGCAACAGTCTACAGCAGAACATACAGTCAACCTTCCAAAGACTGCTCAGGAATTACTCTTAATATTCAGCCCTTAAGACCTGGCCTCCTGAAGTCACTATGAAGTCCTAGGTCCAGGTCAGCAGGACCAGAGCACAACCATTACAAGCAAGACAAGAGCCCTTAGTCCTTAATGTTCATTGCCAACTTCTGCCTGCTGAAGCGCACCACCGCAGTCTTCTGCTGTGCTGGCTTCCATTACTCCAGCCATCATCCCCAGGGGTTTGAACCAAACTTGTAAGACTTTCATGATATGTCTGTTTTGACTTGTTCATAACTGCACGTATTAAAGTCTTACCAGCACAGCACTCAGGGGACTTATTACGGACTAAATCCTAACTGGTGCTCTTTAATCCTTCCATCTATTTGTCTTTGCTCCTTGGGCTGCCTCCAGCTTGTCCAGTTTGAGGAGTCTGTGCAAAAGCACTTGCCTAGGCTGTATTATGAGACATCAGAACCCCACAAGTTCTAATGTGTCATACCATGTATTTCAACGTATTTGCTCTGTCCTGAAAGTATCATGCTGTGAGTTTCTATCTAGTCACAGGCCTTCTTCTCTATCTAACCTTTTGTCTAGGATCAAAAAAACCTTCTAACGTTTCCTCCAAATGTGTCTGTTTTGACTAGTATCAAACAACAAGTATCATTTATCTGATTCTACAAAATACATTATTTAGCTCTCATGACTGTTTTTCCACCTTTGGTCTGAACAAGTTCTCTCCTGAGTATGGAAATGTATTTGATCTCTCTGGTATGAAGTTGTAATCATAGAAACTAAGAAATATTACAAAAATCAGCAAGCAAAAATTTTAACCCCCTGGTAGCAGACATCTCTTCTATTAGTATAATACATAAACTTTCACTTCTCTGTTAATTGAGATTTTACCATGCAGCTTGCCAACCTCCAAGCAGTTTTTCAACCCAAACAGCAAGAGGGGAACAAAAATGCCCTTAAAAAAAATAAAATCTTAATTAAGATGCAAGGGAGCAGTAGATAACAAACCACGAGCTCTTTCAGTAATGCCGGAACTGCTCCATCCAGACCAACAACACACTGTAGTGCTACAGCATCCTGGTTAGAGGACTTGCAGCCAGGACACCACACAGGCACCAGATGATGAAGAATACATGCTGGTAATCTGTTCCAGGGGACCATTACCCCATTTCCCTCAATTACAGACAGCAGAAATCTGATTTCCAACTACCTTGTCTTCCCTTCATCTGCTACGCTACAGAGCTCTTTGGTGGAAAATGCTCTCCTCTATGCAGGATAAAGATCAAAGAGGTGCAAAGCAGATGTAACATCACAATGAGTTGTGTCAATGGAACCATTTAAAAGAATAAAGTTTATTTATTCAGGTTTTATGACATTTACAGCAGCACTGCAATACTGATCACCACTGCCAGCAGAGCTTTGGCAAACTCTCACCTTTTTCAGTTCTAGCCTGTATTTTTGCAAGGAAAAAAAAAAAACCAGATAACCTGTTGATTGGATTTACAAATGTTTGGACTCAGGCCAGGCTTTAGCCACTCTGTTTATAGGAAGGTTTTAAAAGATAGGGTGAGTAAATTATTAAAAGATGTTTTAATAGATGGTTAATAAACGACCAGGGACTGCTGGAGGTCATGGGTTTGCTTATAATTGCCAGCTCCAGACACCTTTGAGAGCAAGAAAGCTCAACAGCTCATCCTGCTCACTTCCCCACATGGCTCCCTTCGGGCAGCTCCAGGGGCTCATCCTGCATCTTCTCTTGAGGTTAACGCTCTTCCATCAGCTGATATTCTGTCAACAGCTACCTATAAAGTACCTCCAACCTGAATTATCTATAGAGCAAATGCTAATTGTGCCTAAAACCACGCTGACAACATGAAACCACAGCTACACTGCTTGGGTTTAGTTCTGAAATACGTGGTCACACGGCAGCAGAGTCAAGCCCTGCCAAAAGACAGAAGCACACTGGCAGCAAAAAGTGTCACTGGCATTGCCTCAGCCACAGCCGAACAGGAAGGGTTCAGTTGTGGAATGAAGTCTTATTCTTTATTTACGGAGTAACGAGAGCTGCCATCCCGATGTTATCTCCTTAAAAATCTCCCAACCCCTTCCGTGCAACGCTAGTATTTGATAGCTAAAGGGAAACCAGTTTTGCTTTTGTGCGTATGTCCGAGAAAATACATGGAAGTTCCTTGCTGAGCTAAGAAAACTTGTCTTTGAAGGTAGGTTTCCTGGGGCTGAGCTGGAGCTCTAGCCAGCCAGCATTTCAACAGCGACTCCCCTCTATACGGGAAGGTGCCATAGACTCCCACGTTGTTCTTATGCTCCCTGGGCATCCACTCGCAGCCAGTGCTGCAGACAGGCCATCACGCTGGGTGCCCCAAACCACAGGTTCTGATGTAGCTGCAGAACTGCTTGCTACTGACAGATATCAAATGCCTTGCACTGAAGAAAGTCACAGCCTTTTTTTTTTTGTCCTGTATCTCATTTCTGGCAATAGTGAGAAACTGGTGATTTCAGAGAATGTGCAAGAAACCTTACGGCAACAGGCAGTTACAACAAATTAGCAATTACTGAACTGCCACTTAAAGAAGCATCAGTCTGAAGGTTACCACAGGGGTTAAAGGTTCAGCAAATGCTTGAGTTTGGCAATCAGACAGGACAGCCTACTGTATCTATTCTTTCTTAATTCCTATGAAAGAAATCATGGGAACTAGCTTTGCTACTTCTGAGAACTTCGATCAAAGTCCTGGCTTTTTCAGCTGTAAAGTATATGATCAAACAGTGTCTTAATTATTAGCTTAACTTGATCTTGAGACTGAAACATGTCACTCTTAAAGCTTTGATTTCTTAGGCATTATCTGTAAGGAAATTAAAGGCCCAATGAGTCACAACACGTAAGTGGAAATGTGACAGCAGTAATCCATCAGGCACACACTACTGGTATTTAAGTAGTGCAAGGAAAAGTTACTGCAGTTCTCTAAAGGGAACCCAGACCACAGGAGTTTACTACTTTACAGGTAATTCCTTTAAATATTAACCCTTGTTACTGTGACTCTGTAAAACACTGACACTTGAATGCCCCTTTCCAACCAGCAGCCTACATGGTACATTATTTTTTTTATTTAGGTGACTGGGGCCACCACCCCAGCCACAGACCCACCGTTGCTAAAAGCAGGCGCAGGCTGGCACAACCCTGGACACACTCTCCCACCGTGCTTCTGCACCAACCCCTCCCTCGCTCCAGCAGCAGCAGCTGTGGAGCCACACAGCGAACTACCTTGGGCCTGACACCGCTCGCCGGTAGTCCAGCGAAAGGCAGGGTTTACTCTGACCTTCGTCAGTGCCGAGCCAGTTCGCTCAGGGAATATGGCCATGGAAGCTCAGGAGCATGCAGCTGGAGGCAGGAACTCTCCCAGCAGCTTATGTCTGTGTAGGGAGACAACAAAACCACGGCCTTAGCCCTCCTGTTCACAGAACCATTTCAGAACATGAGATCTGTCCTAGTGCAGTGGCACAGCACCAAGTACTGGTGTTGCAGAGGATGTCCACTGTCACTTCAGGAGCCTGGCATGCTGACCTCCCTTCCACCTCTCCCAGAGATGGGCCTGGACTGAAACGCCACATCCAAAAGCCACAAGGCTAATCCCTCACTGCACGGTCTGCGACACCAGCTAACTCTCAGTGTGGCCTCACGTTATGGGGTTACGTTTCACAGTGCCTCCCACAGCTTCTGGGACCAGCCAAGAGATCTACATCACTCATCAGCAAGAACCCACACTGAGTGAGTGTTATCTGGCCCTAAATCTTTATTTTCTGTCAGGAGAAAAACCTGAGTGGCTGTCAGCAAACTCTTAGAAGTGCGTTCTATCAAAATAATTAGAGTTCAACTCAGGAGTTGGCACTGGGTAACACCAGCCAATTTTCTCTGCTTCCTGGAAACATTATTCATGATGCAGGATGCTCTTCCATGTACTGCAGAGAGAAAATAGATATTGGAAAGCTTTTTCAGGCTTAAATAGCTTCCGTGTCTGTCCCATGAATCTCATTTCAGAAACCAGTCCAAAACTGTAATAAAAGCAACAGTTCAAAAAGAGAGATTGGTCCTTACCTGCACACTTGTGAGGGTCGTGTATTGGTAGGCTTTTACAATCATGTAATTGGCTTCAACATCAGCCAGTCCCAAAAAAAAATACTTCCACCACCTCTGCTTCAAAATTTGCCAAAGGCTGTCACTGCCTGTTCAGAAGAAAGCAGCAATCAATATATGTTTCTTTCCAACCAAGCGTCGCACAGGAATCTTGCTTTTTAGAAGCATAAATAATACTGAGATGTTTGATTTCGGTTGCCCCTGCTTAGAAAAGATACAATAACAGTACAGTGCAGCCCTGGAAAAGACAACACAAATGACGAAAAGCACAGAAATTCTTCCACGAGAAAAAAACCACTAGAATTGTTTAAAGAGTAAATTAATAAGATTAGGATGAATATTAAATAGCCTCTGGTACAGAAGCTTGTTACCACAAAGCCTAGTTTCCCTAATACAACATAGGACTTGAAACCAAAGAGCACATAATTCTGAACAGATATGAAATTAAATCAAATGCACATTTAACCTGTGAAATTCATTTTCATATGCTATCACAAAGCAGGAATTTCAACAAGAACTTTAAAAAACTAGGACGAGTACTGAATAAGTTCTTTCGTTTCAAAATCTGAAAGGAAAATGTAGAAGAGAAAAAAAAAATGATGAACCAGAATCTCCCATCCCATATTTCACATACCAGTTCTAAATGCCAGCATTGTTGTATAAACTAGAAGCAGCAAAGAATAGTTGATAAAACTTTGAAACATTGGAGTATTCACTTGGTATTTTTCTGCTAGGTACTGGCTTGTAACAGCAGTCCCACAGATAAACAAGGAAAGCATCTGGCCCAGAATTACCGTTTTCAAAATATACCTGTGAATATAAAAGACAACACAGTAAGCTTAGCATTAGACATTCAAGTATTTTTTAAAAAAATATTTGCTAGTTACAGGGAAAACGCCATTTTTTAGATTGACACTTTATTCTTTTTCTACTCCCTATAAACGCTGCTCCGATTTACCGGTAAACAGGGTTTTGTCTTCACAGAAGATCTAGTCTAACCTCATGACAGCCACATAACAAGCGAGGCCAGTCCTCCACTGAGTCCTGCTCCGAGTCAGACAACAGAAATCTGCAAATTTGCAACACAGAGATAAGGCACGACTGCCTTCAGGCTCTTCCGAGACCTGAGCCTCTGACAGCGAGCTGACAATCTGAGCCAGGCCAAGGAAATACAAAAGCGCTAACCACAGAATCATAGGACAGTCAAGGTCAGAAGGACCTCCGAAGATCATCTGGTCCAATCTTTTGGGGGAAAGGGAGCCTAGATGAGATTATCCAGCACCCTGTCCAGTCACACGTTGAAAATCTCCAGTGATGGGGACTCCACCACACCCCTGTGGAGGCGGTTCCAGTGATTGATTGTTCTCACTGTAAAAAAATCCTTTTTTATAACAAGAACTGTTATAATTAATACTTATAGTGGATTTTTTCTGCTACATTCCATCACCTCCTGCTGCAATTCAGGATGGAGTTAAGAGCACATTTTGGCCAAAGATCACACTTGCGCTTACTACCTTTTAAGTCCAATGCACAACTGGGGGAGGAGGGGGACAGGTTATGCTCTTTTAGCAGCAATTCTTCACCAAATATAAAGTGAACTATTGCAGATGTTCCTACAAACAGGAGTATGCATAGATGGCTGCGTATCTTTTGGCTTGCTGGTTTTCCTGCCACTGGAGCTGTGTGCACCAGCCCGGTCTCTGCCTGCATACTCACAATGCACAGTGAGAGACGCTCAGCGCTGCGCTGTCTGTACAGGCCTGCAAAGGTCACACCTAATTTGTGTGCTCTGAAGACTACTGACGAGAATTTAACTGTCTGCACAACCGATTCATCTGTTCCTGCTCATGGTAATCGAGCAAGTGAAGAAAGCACCCCGTTCAGATTCTGTGCCTACCCTGTGCCCGCATCCCTCCCCGGTGATTTCTGGCAGGGCGCCCACGAGCCAGACACGCCACGGGACAGTAACACCGCATGTTGTCCCCAGGTGGGTGCCTTTAACACAGCAAATACCGGCTCACCCAGCCCTGCTGTGCAACCCAGCTATCAGGCGGCGAAAAGGGGGTGTCTGGGGGTGCTAAAGCCAACTACCATCCTACAGCCAAACCCTCCTTTGGGCAGGCAGACATCATCTCTGCACGGATTCTCACTCCGCTGCATGAATCTCATTTTCAATCCAGCCTGACACCAAAGCTCTTCTGACTTTAAAAACGCTGTTAGGCACATCTTTCTCTCCAAGTCCATTTCCAGGAGACAGCAAATCTCTGCCAAGTCCAGGCAAAACCACTGCAATTTTACTGGAGCAAAGCTGTGAAGCCTGCGTAGTCCACAAAATGAACTGTGCTCATCAACTCCTCACCAGGCAACGTTACAGCTGGCTTGGCTGGCAGAAGCCCTGCTCTGCTGGATGCAGGAGCCACAGAGACGGGCAGAAGCTCAGGCAATACCACTCCACAAACATCTGGCCTGTTTAACATGGGCTTCTGTGGGACAAGGTGTTCAACGCTCTCCCCCAGAATATGCTACACAAGGAGTACCTTTGCTTCTCCTGAACTACGGCAGCCTCTCTATAGCAGAGGCCTGGACTCCGTGGGCACAGTGTTTCAGCAAACTGAACATTTACCATGTTCCAGTGAGAGGGTAAAAGGTGGAAAATCTGCTGTCATTCAAACTTGCTAAAGCTTTATCGGCTTCAACCATCATTTATTAAAACCAAGAAAGACTTGGTTGCCTTTCTGCAAGTGGAATAACTCCATTAAGCTGATCCTCAGCTTTTCTAACAACTGAGTTATTCCAGTTTAAAGTACCTAGGTAATTACCTCCTTGCATTTCTGCATATGGGAAGAGATGGGGGTCCAGAATCTACAGGACTGTTTGCTCAGTGGTTACTGCACCAGCAATCACTGCTGTTTAGTTAATGGATGTCCTGCAGTCCTACAGCATCTACTTCCACAGTGCTGAAGGCACCTGACAAGGCAAGCAAGCAGCCTTCATCCTGCTTCATTCTAGTCTTTATTTTTCTCGATTTTAGGGATTTTTTTCTTCCCTGAACAGATTAAAAATGTTAAGATCAACAGAGCCACATAAAGACACTGTTCACTGACAGCGGAAGGCTGCCCTCAAAAAGATGTCCTCTGCGAATCCCAACACGCTGCATTTCTGGCAGCTTTCTCAGCTGTGTATAGAAGCATCCCCAGCAGCACCAGGGGCAAGCTGCAGCAGGAGGCACCAACGGTTTCCCCTCACACCCTCTGCCAAAACTAATTTCTTCAAAACTGAGAAAGTGACTCTGTGTTCCCATCGCCATGCACGGGGCTCAAGGCAGTTTGGACAGAGCAAGATGACCCCATCAAATGTGAGCTCAGGAGCCTTATTATTTCAGTGTCCACTAAATTCCCATAGCAAATTAAAAAAAAGCATTTGTCCCTCTGTAAAACTTGAGAGCAAACTTTAAATCCTACTGGTTTCATTTTGCAAGACAATTTCTTATAAGAAAAATGCTTCAAAGACGTGAGCTTCCATTCATTCCGCTATTGACACGAGTATTGACGACTGATTTTCTTATTAATAATGTATAATCATTTTTTGAAATATATTAATTATTAACTTTTCCATGCCAGAACTTGATCCTCTCTGCTCTTTTTTTTTTTAATGCATTGGTAAGGACTAAACCACTTTGGATTCTCAGATGACACAAGGTAAGTGGTCTGAAATGGCCATTTAGTTTTATAGTTTGGGGTTTTTTTTGTCGCTGTTGTTTTTTACTTGCTTGGTAGTTGGCTACTAAGTAATTACGCCTCCTCCCCCTTCAGCCACCATATCTTAGCTAGCTATATCTATGGCTACCAGCAAAGCTAGGAGTCATTCCGGGATTTTTTTTAGAACATGGAAGTTTGCCACAAATTGGTCTAAAGCCAACGCTGAACAATGTGCAGCTCTTGACACCACGAGAAACTCAGGCTTTGCTCAGGGAGCCACAATGCAGAAGAAAAATACCCCGAGATACTAAAATACAATCAGAGTCTACATCTCAAGAAGCTAAAGAAAATCAATAAGCCCACAGTTAATGACTGTATTGGCTTTTAGTTTAATAAATACTATAATTTTAATGTGATTTTTTTCATGAAAATAAATACAGTTTTTCAAAAATTAACTTTATTTATGCCACCAGTTAAACACTAACAGGCAAAGCCTGGCAATACTCTCCATGTAGACAGCTTACTTGCACTTTAGCTTTAACTACTGAACGCTTCCTGCATGCGGTGAAGGGCGGGGGACAAGAAACCATTTAATTTGAATAATCTCACATTTTCACGCGAGCAGTTACAGGAAAATGCAGGTTCAGATTGAAGCCACATTCCAACATGATTAGCAGATAGCTCAGGACAGGAAAAAATATTTTTAAGAATTAAAATTTTCAGAAGTTAGCGTTTCAATGTTCTGCTTTGAAACTGAGGTCAATTTAACTTATAAAAGGTAAGAAACAGAAAAGAAAAACTTTTTCCATTTCAAGAGCCAGAAAGCATACTGTCTGTTGTGTTTTCTCCAAAAAAAAAAAACCCACGATAATCTAGTTTATTGCATACAAGTATTAAACCTTCGTGACTCAGAAAGGCCTCTAAGAAAGATGAAGTGGCTGAGCCTTCAGCCACCTGGGGAATAAAAGGAGGAAAAAAAAAAAAAATCAATTCAGTATCTCGAACAAGACTTTACAAAAGTCAGCAAGAGTTCTTTATTTTCTTTCCCATACCATCAATCGACTCCCTTTGGGTAGCCCTCTGGAAACATTCTGGCAAAAGCACTAGCACAGGTGAGGTTACTGAACAGCTCAACAAGTCCCCATCTCGTCTTCTGCGGCATTCCCGACAGGCAGGAGGAATGAGAAGAGAAAACCGCGTCCCTCTGCCCTGTGGAATGACCCTGCCTGGCCAGCACACACCTCCACACCAGTCTGGGAGCGGGAGAGCCAGCACCTGCTTATTTGTCTGCCGAGGAGATCTGATGCAATAGGTGCTACAGACCAAACCTTGAGCCCCAAAAGAGCCTTTTGAACAGAGATTTTCATTCCCCAGACAGAAAGTGAAGCTGCAGGCGAGTGGCAGGTCCTGCAGGCTGGCGGTCGGAGGAGGCAGCTCCGCACTCAGCAGCTTCGGGACGCGTGCGATGCCCGCACAGCCTGGCAGATCTGCTCCCAAGTCTCCGGCGCTCGGGCAGCGCTGACACTGCCAGGGACGCCCTGGAAGGGGCCTCTGCCCTCGGCTGACCCGAGGCAGGAGGGGAAGCGGGCACTGCTCTTTCGGGACACCTCACCCCAGCCACCCTGCTCTGTCACCTCCTCTGCCCGCCATGACCCGTTCTCCGCAACAGTGTTGATAAAAGCGTACACAACAGATAAAAGGGCAGAAAAATCAGCAAAACAGAAAAAGGTTAAACCAGAACTACCAAAAAAATAGAAAACCCCTCAAGTGTGCACACGTGAGGTTACGCTTTTAGTTTACAAAACCCAAGTACATCCCTCGCTAACTGCGCGCTCGTCTTCGCTGAGGTGGCTCCGCGCCCCCGCACGGCAGCAGGGCGGGCTCCGGCCCGGCCGTGCCCCCGCAGCAGCCCGCACGCCACAACGCCCCGCTCCCCCGGCCCTCCATCCCCCGCAGCCGCCGTGCTCCCGCCCGCCG
>Ga0065711_1002647_pt1 | contig 32404 bp, 8 predicted proteins | sample Hoacrofraction12_FD_59098 | JGI IMG/M metagenome (GOLD analysis project Ga0065711, IMG submission 59098) | Hoatzin crop microbial communities from Cojedes, Venezuela - Epithelial fraction 12 v2 (version 2) | ecosystem: Host-associated > Birds > Digestive system > Esophagus > Crop | place...
TTTTCCCCCCCCCCCCATTTGGTAGTGGCAAGTTTTGGAGATAGCTCTCGTGCTCTGGTCCCTTAGAAGTCATCACTCTTCTATAATGTCCTGGCAGTTGTAATTAGTCCTATGTGATACTGCAGATGGATAAGCAGCTATTCACAAAGACAAATAGTAAGCCTGCATCATTTATATCATAAATATAACATAGGCTCACTACAACACAGTGTAAATACTCAACATTTTATTTCAAAAGTGCAGACATCTTAATGGATGCTGCAAAACGTGCCTAAAGATTAAGTACAGAAAGACTCCCAGCACAGCAACACAAAAAATTGCCAGGAGGTTGGCTTATCTGTTATTTTTACCCAACGCACTACAGTCAGAAATGAGCTTCAAGGCTGTGGAAGGGGTGTGGCAATGTGGAAAGAGTTAACTGCCTGGATTCAATTAGTGTCAGCAAGAGCTACTCCACCTTTGTCCCCATTTTCAAAAACACAGGGTTAACACCAACTTTCCTGTCAGAACAGTTCAGCACTGCTATCGAAAATCAGCTGGTGTTAACCACAGTGCAAAAAGAGGGGTGAATATTATGCAGTCTGCTTGGCTTAGTGGATTTGTGAACTTACTAGTAGTATAGTTTCTGTATTAAACATGCTAGTCAGAAAAATAATGTCTTGAAAGTTACATTGGGGGACAGGTGTGGTAGAAACACTTCTGCAGCCTGACAAAAAAAAATTTCCTGAAGTATGCACTTTACAAAACCATTCCCATTAAAATGTTCTTAGGTGCCTCTGTCTCCAGTAATATAAAAGATGAAATTCAGAAATAGCCAAGAAAAAGGAGAGAGGAAGCCACTCAGAGTCAGACAGGAAGCTACTCGGCTGCACAGTAAATGGCCTCACCCTTTCCACTGACTTTCAGTTTTTTCTTTCATTATTTGTTTCATGAGAGTTCCCTTCCATTAGGAGTCACAGTGCTCCTGCAAAGGCAGCTGACTGCACTTAGGTAGATAACACTGATAAATTGTATCATTTTAAATAATGGTTTATCTCAACCAGAAAGGAGTGTCCCAATAAGTCACTATCATAAATGACCTACATAACATGGTAAAAAAGTGCCTTCAATTTTCAGGTGTATTCCCTGTTCCTATTGGCAAGATGATAGGTTACACTGATAAAATGGATGCATTGCTGTATCATAAAAATGTTCATTGCAGAAAGGTGAAAAAGTTTTCTCTCTAGAGAAAGCTTGTCTTTCAGAAATATGGACAAGAGGAGGAATTTCAGTCCTGGGGAAGAATATGCATATAATTCCAAGAATTGACTTGAGGGATGAATTCTGAGTTTGAAAAAAAAAAAGAACCCCACCCCCCCCCTTAAAAAATGAGCATCTCTAGGCTGACCGACCAAAGAAGAAATAAAAAATGGAGTTAAACTTCTGATTTTCTATGTTCAGCACTTTTATATCCTTTAGGTCTTCTAGGTTCTGCTTCTATTACAGAACATCACTCCTCACTGCTACCCCTAAATCTCACTACTGTTCACTTTCCAATTTCTTGTTAGTTGTCTTATTTCTTTATACTGTGATCAAAGTTGTTGGTACTTTAGAAATGTTCATTTAGGTAAGGTGATGTGGACTTAATCTGTAGCAGCCTTTGCTTAAAAAGAAAACCATCTGCCACATCTGTAATGTCAATTTAATTGTAGAGAGGAGCATAAAATATGAATCCACTGTCTTTCCCTCCGCAACCTGGTCAGAAGTAAAAAAGAATTTGCTCAATTATTCTAAATTAACTAACATGTTATAAAACTTGTGAATGCCATATTCTAAGGAAGAGGATCCAGTGATATATCCCAAGTACACAAGAGATACCAGGGTTCCAGTCTCTGGGGGCAATTACAGCTTCTAGCAGAAAACAATGGCTATTAGTGATGGCACGATGTGCAAAACTGCACACCACACCTGGGAGAAAGATAGTGTGGGTCAGCTGAGTCCTGGCACTTAAAAAACTTATATTGCCTCAGATTACATTCGACCTAGTACACAGTTAAAATTAAACTCTTCCGCAGTTCTTACGCCACTACCTGGTAGCAAAGGAATTGCTAGGAAAGATTAAAAAAAAACATAAACCCAAACCCAAAAACACACCCACAAAAAAATCCCGAGAAAATTCCTGAACCAACAATAATTAAGTCTGAAGGTAGGCAGGAAAGTATCAGATTAGAACTGTAATGACACAACTGCTCCTTAAGAATGCTTTTTAGTACTACTATTTCTGTCTGATTATTCCTTTCATTACTCATTGTACTGCTTAGACATCATGATCTAGAACAGAGAAAATGGTGGTGAAATCTCTTTGACAGAGGGAAAAATGAACGACATCAATGGAAGGAAGGAAGGAAGCCATCCTCACTGTAGCCTAAAGTCATCTATGTGGGGGATTAGCAAGAAAATCTGGTTTAGTTCTGTTTAGCTCAGAACAGAGGGGTAATCAGTCAGAACTAAGTGCAGAAAAAACAGAGCTGTTCTGACCAACATGGGACTTCTAGCCGTGTAACTAGTCCTAACTGCTATTGTTCTGATAATACTGAAGGTAGAATTTGCTAGCATACATAAAGATTTGGTTCACTTTGTACGTATCGTTTGTGTTGGAAACAGTGTGTTGATGTGACATCTGTTTCTTTAGAGAGAGCTAGAGGTAAAATTCCAACTTCTCTTTTGTAGTTTCTGAGAAAGTCTTCACTGCCAAAAAGCCACATTGAGTGAATACCAGGCACATGATTCACTTCCAGCCCTTGCTCTACGAATTCAGATACACTGTGAAGCAAGGAGTCCTTCAACAGTACAGTAACAGGGTTTTTTCATATTGCTAAGGTAAAGAGAGCCTAAAAATTACCTTAATTTTATAAATAAGCCTTACTTTTTGGAACTACTGAACCCCTACCCCTTATCACAACAGTTAAGCCAGGTACACAGCTGTTCTTGGACACATAAAGTGGTATTCCCAGACACTGAAGTGCCCAAACTACAGGCCACACTTGAAACTCTAGAAAATAACCTTACTTTAGAGATTGTATATCTTTCTTGGAACAATATATTGCACTGATATTAGTAAGAACAGGATTTCATACAATATCTTGTATTTTAAAATGATTTTAAAAATACATTAATGATTCCAGAGACAAATCTAGACAACTTTTGGCAGAAATGTTTAGCAGAAAAAACCAGTCAATTATTCTGGGGACCTGTTATCAGAAAGGTAAATTTGTCTGTATTTTAGCCAAGCTCTACTTTGAGGACAAACAATGCAGACTAGAAAATATGATTGCTGTAAGTCACTTGATAAAAAGCTAAGGAGCTTTGTTTCATGATATGAATAAAGCAGAACAGCACTGGGAAAACTGCCTCAGGAAGTCCATACACAATATAAATCAGTCAGATTTTCCATACCTTTCTAGACACAGGAACTCCTGAAATATCAAACCAATGCGACTAGAAGTTGAATACTCAGCCGATAAAAGACCCTGCAGACATATTTCTCAAAACAGATCTGTAAACTACATATATCTTTATTTACATCTATCTCTCTTTATACATATTTTATAAAAAAATCTGAGGAACAGTATAGTGTCTTAATGAGATTTCCTTGACAAATCCAAATTGAAAGCTAAACTAATTCTCATTAAAAACTACACAAAACTCACCAGAATTTCCAGTAAAAGACGAGTAATAACAAACATGCCTCTTCGGCTCTTAGAGCTTGCTGCTCAGTGCTTAGCCATGCAGATAGTTTATTTGTACATGGACTTCTCTGGAAAAATTCTATTTTGTTATACCTACATATAATAATATGCATAGAACTCTCTGGGTCAATGCCATTATTATGCAATAATATGCACAAAACTTTTTTTGGTGATTGCTTATTAGAGTGAGATTATGTTTTTGATGGAGATTTGCAGTATATTGTACAGTATAAGTACTGTAATAATAATATTAACATTTTTTTTGCCCAGCTTTCTCTTCTTTGTACATTGTATCCCTCTAAAAGTACTTGAAAAATTATTTAATACTTAACACGTAGGTAGCATTTTTTCTTACATTTTTAAAGAAGGGATATCTCCTCATGCTCTTTGATTAAATGGCCTGATACAGGGTCAGTGGCATAAATATGCCATTTATATGGCTTTGCATAGGCTTCAATGAACTACAGATCAGGATTTCAGATGGAAATGTAAGATTTCTGTACAAAAGTATCTTTTGTCTGTTATCAATGTTAAGGATTTTAAGACAGTTATCATTCATCACAGACATTAATCTTACGATTATATTCTTATTGTCACCTTCCCTGAATTTAAATTACATGGTGTGACTCACTGATCACTGACAAAGGAAAAAGCTCAAACCTTCATTCACATGATAAGGCTTGGGTCCCAGGAAACAGGTCTCCCATCATGCATTCTATTCAGAATCTCAACATTGTTTTCTGCTCTTGTAAAATCAAACACGTGTGGGAATGCACATAAAGTTAACATCACAAACACAGAGAATCAGGAGTGTTTCTGTTATATAAACTGACCATGATTCATTTAAATGCGAGGCGTAATTTTTCTGTATTTTTCCTTCTGGAAATTCTTCTTATATTTTGTAATAGACATTAAGCTAACAGGCTCCACTGGGTCCTTTTCTGCTTTTGTGACTCATTTTTATTTGTAGACTCTGTTAAGATGGTATTGTAGCACTCTGGCCTCAGGCAAGGGTTCAAGATAATGGTAGTATCAAAGCTGTTTTTGACAGCACTCTTTATGGTCACTGCCAGAGGTATATGAATACCGTGACTGCATTCCCTCTGGAAACCTGAGCTCATTGTTTCACTTATATCCCAATTTTCAGAGTGTTACAGTTCTTTTCCTCAGAACTTCAGCAGAAGAGAATTATTACAAGGTATCAGGACATTCACAAAGCCAGCATTCTATGATTCTATGAAACCAAAGGCTATATTTATCTTTTCTATGTGTACAAAACACTCGTGGATCAGCTAATACAGAAACAGATACAGTGCTATTGTACCTCAGTACTAACTTGAGTTTGAAAGCAACCACCTGTCTTCCTGTACAGGTTCTTACAGCCACCAACTTCTCCTGTGGTGAGACCTGCTACATGGATGATGGTGTCAGCGTTTTCTTAGCAGCTGTCTTATTCAGACATTATCACTTCAAAACAGAAGTTGCTTAAAGTTGGTCTGTTGTCTTTGTCAGAGCTCCTCCATACTCAGTAAAAAGATCCTGTGGAGCCGGAACTGCTGCCAAATGAGCTCTTCCCCTCTTGCATTATCCAGCATGCACTGTCTGCTGGAATGGCCCTTGTAGTGAAATCTCAGTGCTCAAGCTTTTTAAACCTAAACCAGAGACCAGTCACAGAACTAGAAACAGTATATATTGTATTATATACTGAGGGCTTAATGCGGTCCATGCTTTCACCAGCTTGACTAGAGGTGGTAGAGACTCAGGCCAACACACAGGAATGGGGGAAAGAAAAAAAAGGGGGATGTGACAAACAACATCTGACAACTGTGCCAGTTCTCCCCTTCTCCTCTCCATCGTGTTTTAAGTTTTGCTGCAATGCCTTCCCTCAGTTGTGCGAAATGAATTGGTGGGGCCATAGCATAAACTCTGTAAAAAATAGAATTAATCTGGATTTAAAACATCATAGGGGAAAATAAAATAAAATAAGGAACAATTTTTAACCTGGTTTTGTTCTCTGATCTGGTTCACAATACAGTACCACAAACAGCTGTGCTTGTATCACAGAAGGCAGCATGAATGTCAGAATGAATAGTCAAGGCAGGAGGCCAGGCACAGCCACCAAGAGAAATCCTCATTATATGTACGTTGATTTACATCCATACACACACACAGAGTGATTTAAGTAGCAGACAGAAGTTTCCTATTTTTTTGCAAATTTTCTTCCCGATTTGCCAAACAGTTCATACCCCTATGATGTATCTGGAAGTAACAATAAGGTTCTTGTGGTTTCCTCTCCCCTCCCCCAAAGAAAGCACACTTTCAGATTAGAGAAATATGAAGTATGGAATTAAAAACATTCAGTATGAAAAGGAAATTAAAATTAAAAAAGGGTGGGGGGAATCACGCTGACAATCCTCATTTGTTCCCCACTTTTCTTTGTCCATCCCCTTGACACTGGGACCTTCTCTGCAAGTTGAGTAGAAGGAAGAAGGCAGAGGAAGAGTCAACTCTGGCAGGACTGTGACTCTGGAATATCAGGGATATCCCCAAGAGAGTTTTACAGCTTTCATAAAGTGTTACACATAGCATACAAACTCCTTCCATTGGACTTATGTGCCTATCACAAAAAGGACCTAACCATCACCAGATTAAGATGATGCTACAATCAGACAGGCAATAAATAAAAATGTTAATAATAAAAATCAAGTGTGAAAGTTTTTTCTGTGGGTATAGACACAGTGATTAGCTCTCCAGTTGATTTTTCACATTTGTGAATTTTGGTTCTCTACTGTATTGTAGTAATTCTGCCAATTTTAACTGACTTGCCCCAGTATAAAACGGGTATAGGAAAACTGGCAGGCAAACCTAAGTATTAAAAGCAGTAATTCACATGTTAGACTTGAGTGCATAACCAAATCTTACCTTGCAGTTTTCCTGTATTCTTTCTGCTTTTGTGAATTTTGGAATAGTGACAATCCCATTCTGAAAAACATAATACTTCTCATCATTAAAATTTACACAGTTTCAAAGAAAATAATCTCTCTTCAAAACATTTCAAGACATTCCTTATGTTTTCTGAAGTTTTAATTTAATTTTTCAAACGACACTGACATTTTTATATACTTCTTTTAATTGCTGTTACATACACTGCATTAAATTCCAACACAGATTATCTGGTTTATGTCAACTTCATACACTATTTCACTGTTTAGTACTTCATGTTGAGTGACAGAAATTGAATGATGCCTCATACTGCTTGTAACATTTAGTTTGAAAACATCTCTTTTATTGGTGGTTCTTTTTATTCTCTACAATCAGATTATTTGTATATTTAAAATACTGCCATGCTTTGTGTACTACATTCTAAATTTCCAGGACAGCACAGTTAGTTCATGCAATATCAACATACTGAAGGCAAAAATACTTTTTGTATAAACCTAAACTATTTGCATTTTTTTTCCTGAGAGGAGATACATTTTTATTACCATCCTCCATTACCTGTATACTCCAGTGTATGCAAATCTGTGCTGGAGTTCTGTCATATTTCTTCGCCAGCTGAATGACACTAGGATGAGCGAGTGCTTCACCTTTGGCTAAAGGACAGTAGCCTTCAAAAACAGTATCTCTGCTCCTACAATAATACATCAGCTCCTGAGGTCTTTGGAAAGGGTGGTATTCAACCTTAGATAAATAAACTTCTAGTAAAAAACTTGAGAGTACATTTAGCAGATGGCATCATTGATAAATGAAAATATTTTTTCTCTTGTTTTAAAAATACAACATGAGTGAAATCACTGCTTCTGGGAGATAGATGCAAGTTATCAGGTTTAGAAGACATGTGAAGGATATTAATCCACAAGCATTTTGGCATTGATTGGTACAATAGTTTACTATGTATTTTATGCTTCCCCCAGAAGTACAGTGCATGGAGCAGTTGTCTGCCCTACCTGCAGTTGGCCTTGCACTCTCGCTCTGTTCAGTGTTTGAGAAATATAGGCAAATGCATAGTGGAAGTCAGCATCAGGTCATTTGTACTGGGTGATTTGAGACTACCTTCTCTTCCCCAGATCTACTGCCTTTCATGTTTCCTCACTAATGATCTTTGAGTTGCACAGGCAAGGGGAGGGGGCTGGGCAGGGACTGCGTTTGCAACAGACCAACCAGAACAATTTCCTTAGGATGAGGGCCTGACCTTGGAAGCAAAGCCTGTTGGCATGGATTGTGCATGGAAAATCCTGTACTCTGTGTGTGGTGTCACCAACAGCTTATGCAGGGAAGCAATCACGCTGTGGAATGAAGTGTGAAGGAAACGCTTTGTAGGAAGGAAGATCACAAATTGCCAAGAACCAGATAAAAGAGGAAAAGTAACAAGCTACAAAGCCACAGTTGTTGGAAGCAAAAGGAAACAGAAGTTATTGGAAAGTAAAGATCTCAAAAAAGCCATGTATTCTGGCATGTAAAAAAAGCCAAAAGAGAATCTCTGTAATACTCCTTACTATGTTATTTAAATAAGTATTTCATAGTTAATACATCGTAAGAAGCATACCTTCCTCTGCATTCAGATGAAAATAGGTAGCGTTTTATAAAATACATAATCATATGGTGTATTTTTGTGACTAGCCATCACCATTGTTCCAGTGATCTAACTCTTACGCATTTTGAAAAAAATACTTTTCTGAACAATTACCTCAACACATGGAATCTGGAAAATTTCTTCTGCCACAAAGAGGACAAATGAACATTTCCTGTTTCTCATCTTTAGTACATGTTGTCTTTTCAGACAACAATAGTCAGGAACAATAGGCTGGCAGTCATTCAGTATGTGCTAAGAAAAAAACTGTACCCCTCAAAGGCTGGGCTGAGTCAGCCTAAAGCTGCTATGATCTAAATTACAAGGTGGACTTGGGAACAAGGTCCAGGCAGCAGACACATCCATGTCTTCAACCTTGGATGTTTCTTGACCTTTGAGTAGCCTTTGTTTATATGTGTAAGACCAGTGTTTAGGTCATACACTTGTTTGCATCTGAGCTGACTGGAAAATAACCATTGTAACCATGCAAAGCTACAAGGGGAAAAAAGAAAGAGCAAGCAGGGTGTATTACTTGATTGTTACAACAGTAATATGTAATTTTAGTAGATGTTCTTTACACTAAGTGTAATAAATAACATAGCATAGAAAATATTAAATAATGATGTATTTAGGATCAAACGCTGAAAAATCTGCAGTACGCCTATAGGATCAGGTGACTTATTCAGCATTTATTACCAATATAACTGCAAGCAGAATTTACCTGCTGGTCTAGTAAGATTTCTAGGCAGCACAGCTCCAGGTTACACCAGAAATATTTAAGGCAAGAACAGCATGCTGAGATGTCACCTGCCTGCTTCACACGCAGAATACACAGCGACAACTACTTCCCACTGGGGAAGATTATACTTTGTGCCTTTCACTGAATCAAGAGACTCCAAATTCTGTGAACTGAATTTCAGCATATGCAGTTGTGTGTTGGTAGCAGCAAGTATTTTTCTTCTTAAATATAATGCTAAAATAACTAAATGCATAAAATAAGCACTTTTGAATGTATTTTTCTTGTGAAAACTTTCTGGAAGGTTCTAGCAGCATCTGAATGCAAGGGACTAGCATCCTGAGCTAGAAGAGGCATAGGGTGAGTGGCCAGCATGTACTTCCCTTCAAAATAATAATTCCTACTTCCCGGCTTGCCCCACCCTTGCTATTTTAGTCACCAAACTTTTCTCAGGCGAGGGATGCCTGTCATATGGTAGAGGAAGATCTTGATCTTTTCTGGCACTCTACCCTGAGTGATTTGCGTGTAAAAATTGGCATTTGTTTTATTAAACGGTTTGCAGTTCACATGACAGAACTCTTCATAGCTGCTACTTGGTCAGCCACAGTAAGCGCTGTTTTTTACAACAGTCATAGCACAATAGGGAAAAGTTGAGCCTAATAACAATCCTGACACATGGACCTAAAAAGTCATACCTCAGATGATGGAATACAAAAGCCTTACTCTTTCCACTCTGCTGCAGGTTCTTTTCATCTGGTAAAGTTTTCCTGCATCTGGACTTCAGTCAATTTCTTAATGGGCATGCACGGTCTTACAATTATTTTTCTTTATAAAACTGAAATTTAAGTCTAGAAATGTTTTATCTATAGAGGACCAATTCAGGTGAGTTTATATACAAAGTGGTTGTTTCCTAATGTCTCAAAATACTAAAACACCTTTCTACCTTGTACAAATTTACATAATAGACCTCAATATTAATGGCAATATTAACAACATTACTAAATCTCTGACGTCATTACACAGTAATTTGTACTTCTATAAAAGCAGAAAAAATACTGATAAGCGTTCCTACATGGAATTAAGAGAGGAACAGTTTATATTTGGTTTCAGTGTATTGCTTTATGAAATATATATTAATTAAATTCTTATAAAATGTAATTTTTTTTCCTAATGACTAACAGGCATAAGAGCCTTCAAAGAGTCTTCAGAATTCCTTGAGTATAGATCTAAGCTTATTACTGCCAAGTCAATTACAAACTCTGAAATACAAACCTATAACTTCTTCACATGCTAGAATAAAATATTTATCATCATTTTACAGTGTTGGACAGTATTTTTAATAGGAGATTGTAAAAGGTGTTTACTTACTACTAAATATCTTAACAATACTATATTCTTGAAAAGACAGGCCTTTCCTACTTCTTTAAAAGCCATGATGATATTGTTTTTTCCAGGAACCAAGAAGAAAGGCAGTACTTACAACTTCGTTTGTAAAATAGAAGCCTTGCTTACTACCTGGTTTGCAAAGACTATAAAAGTCTAATAAAGAACCTCCTTTGTCCTGCCTTCCTCCTCTTCACAGAAAAAATAACTTCCAATTTTAACATCATAAGAACTGTTGAAATTGTAACACGACCCTAAATTATTTATGCAAATTTACAATAGCTAAGAGGGAAGTGATTTTCCTTCACTTGTTTCTTAAAAATTTAGACATTGTATACAATGATTTTTTGCTAATGTTTTGTATTTGGAAATCAGTTCACTGAAAGAGGACACTGTTATAGGCATATATATAACAAAGATCTTTTGTATTACAAATTCTGGACAGTGAAATAAGAATTCAGTATAGCATTTTCATTCCTAATTTCAATTTAGGAATTCATTAGTTATTTGGTAATGCTTAAGTAATCTCACCATCAGACTCAGTAACTCTCCAACAGTAAGCAAGAAACAGAATAAATACTCTTTTGATGATAACTTGAACTATGGTTTATAAGATTCCCGTAACTCTACAAAGAGTAAATTGATGCTATAACAAAATTGTTCAAAGTGGGGCAGTTTGCAGTGGCACAGATATTTCATTGTTGTTTTAATCTGGAACAACACTGTGCATCACTTTAAAGATAGGACTATCTGAATACAGCAGAGCCACCCTCCAACCGCCCTATATCACTACCATCTCAACTTTTTGTCTCCTCTTTTTCAGCCACAGAAAAACAGATGCTGTCAAATAATATCAAGAAACAACTTTTCGCCATTAATACTACTGACACAATAAGACTGGTAACATTTTGACACTGTAGGTCAGAGGAAATTTCAAAACAAATCCAAAATTACTTTTTTTGCCTTGCAGTGATTTAGTAGGACACTGAAAGGCTATCCTCATTTAACAGACAGTAACAATTTAAGCCAAACTCTAGTAAGACTTTGACGTGTATTTTTGAAAAGGAGACACAATTGAACCTTGGCAAACTCACTGATTCTTAAACAGTCATCAACCTGCCCATCTGGAGACATATTTCATTGGCTTATTTTGAATAACAGAACTTAAATATTTTACATGGTTTTAGGTTAATTTAAAATTACTCATAATTGTACTTTAGTAACCTCTAGTCTAGTGGACAGCAAAAATCAGGGATGTTAGGTTATGACAGTCACATTCTCAGCAACTTTTTTACGGCTGTTTATGACATTAAACCACAAACAGCTGCCCAAAATCCTCACCACCTGTACAAAGGGGAAAAGCGCACACCTGCACTTCATCCATTCCAGTTCCCAGTTCTATGTTAGCATACACACACTTTCACTGCAGGAGGTGGTAGGAATGGGAGCATGAACTTCCAGCACAGCTGTGGGCAGAAAACTGCAACAAGGGAATAGTTGTCAGAGTCCTAGAAGTCTGCCGGTATGTAGGTGGCCATTTTTTATCTGCCTAGGACAGCAAAAGAATTTTGTCAGGGCTCTCGCAGCACCTTCCTAAATGAGAAGTTCACTGAATTCAATGTGATCTTGAAATATTACTATGATATAAGGCAGGAGCAAGGGAAACAGCACCCTTGCATGCATATGTAATCACCTGAGGCTTTCAGTGTTGTATTTGAACACAGACTCTCTCCAAAGCCTTTCCAGAGATAGTAAATGTCCAGTGCTCCTTGAATTTTATTTCTAAACTGTTTTATCATCAAAAAATGATACACAAACCATTTGTTTGTACCTTAAAACCAGTAGCCTGGGAGAAGCTGGGGAAAAGAAAGGAGGAAGGACTCCCCCACCTACCCCCCACCCCATTTCAGGTCATCTTCCTGAATGGTTTTCAATATGTATATAGAAATGAAAGAAGAAATTGTATGACTAAGGCTAGTTTGGATGTAGTCTTTCAGGCATAGGCGTGGGGAGGAGATTATTAACCGAAAAAACCAAAGCAAAAACTCCAACTCAGGTACTTTAAATATATTTATCCACTCACCCGATTAACCTGTGGAGTAATCACACAAGTCTTCCTTTAGTTGCTCAAGATGACTGATAAGGAAGTTGCTTACGCCAATTGATCTACACAAACCTAATGAGAAACAGAACAAGAAAAACTTTTGGGACAATCCTCACTATTTGGGAGGATTACGAAAAATATCACTTTCAAGAGACAAAATGGTTGTATGCCTCATTTTTACATAGCAAAATACTGCAAAGAAACACAGAAAACCAGCACTGAAATCTAGTTTGACAGCATTATCTGAAAGCTTGGTTCTGTCCCAGTCACACTAGGAAATAATTTTATAATCTAAACACACTGGAAACTCCCCAGTGTATAAAAACTCCAGGCTAAATTCTGGGAATGGGTAATGTAGTATAAGCAAAGAACAATTGGACTCCACTAGAATGAAAAGAAGGAAATGGTGTTCTGAGCAGCTTGCCAAAACTAAAGAAAAGTGGAACATTTGCAGAAGACTAATAAGGTGTGAGCAATAAAACACAAGGACATGCAGCCCAAGTGAACTATGTAGCACTGCTTATATTTCTATTAGATCATTATGAGATGTTATGTAAAACTCAGCATAAAAACTTTAATTAAGTGAGCAGGATATAACAAGAACCAACAAGCTTAAAAATGTAGCTAGATTTCTCAGCTCCTGTTGACATGTAAATAAAGTGGCACATAGGTGATACGAAGGTTATTTTTTTAAATAAGCCTTAAGTGTGCCTGCATGTATATAAATGAAGTGCTGACAGTCCTGAAATTAGAGGTCGTTCTTCAAACATCAGATACGATAAAGCACAACTCCCAATACTGGCCAGCAACCACATCACAACCCTGACTGATCTTTGATAGTTTGGTCCTTATTCTGTGCTAAAACACAGTTAACAGGGAGACCAACTGTGTCAGGCTAGTAGTGGTTTCAGGCTGTAGATTCTGCGGACTATGAATCAGACTTCGTTCTTCAGTATGTGAACTTTGTCTTGATTGACTTGATCTGCATTTCAGTCTGTAACTCTGCAGGTGGAAAGTCTGTCTCAAGGTATGTAAACACAGAAGTCTAATCACTGTTGTTAATACAGTGTTTGTGCTGGCCAATATAATGTATATGCACGTGCTTACCTATATATATATGCACACAAATATCTATAGCAAAAAAAGAGGAATTAAGCCAAAATTTATACTATTATTTTTTTCAGAAAAAAAGGAGTCATTGGGCAATTTCAGCCACTTGATGTCAAAGGAATGATTTCTGGACTGAAATCGCCCTCATTCCACAGTTAGAATCAACACTTTCTTGAGGTCAGCAGGGAACTATGTGGAGCTGCCTTGATTTGAATCTGGAATACAGACACATAAAGAGCATTTATTAATGCAACTGAGAGACATGAATACATTAAAAAGAATAATTTCACTTGAAGCAAAACCTAAACGAAAATGTTGGAGAAAAATGTACTAACCAAGTTCTTATTCCTAAAATGCATATTTTATTTATAAAAAAAACACAAACTTGCAAATAGACTATAAATTGGCATATAAAAAAATGAGCTAGAAGATTACAAAGTATCTTGAATTTGCAGGTTAGATTTAACTGGACACAAAAAAATTAATCTTTTCTAGTCTTCTATGAAATTCTATAAGTGAAGTTACAGTTTATTGCTAATTACTAGGAACAGATCTTTAAAGCCCTGAAAAAAATCATTTTTGCATTAGAAAAGTCACTAATCATATAAATATAGGCAATTTGACTGCTATGTTGCTTTCATGTATTTTAGCAGTACAAGCAGATTAAGGTGCACAGCAGCAAAACCTGCACACATACTATCACTTTTTAATGTGGTTTCTTTTGTACAATACAAAAAGGAGAAAAAAAGACATTAGCAACTAAAATGCTAGACAGCTTCCCCTTACAGAAATTATCAATGTTCAAGATGTATAACATAATTAGGTTATAACCTGCACTACAGCAATTTACATAATTTATATGTAATCTTCCAGAAGGAGCAAAACCTGAGTATCTGACTTCTACTGACAAACAACCCTGGATTGTCAACACTAATAAATTATTATGCCAAAGAAATCAGAAAAGCACTTGCAGTTTTAACACAATGGTGCACCAAAATATTAAACTCTATTGTTGAAAACTAAGGAGTTACAAAAAACATGCTGTATTGCCCTTGAAGAATAAAGCATTTATTTCAGACTGAAATAAAACAGAACTCAATCACAGACATGAAAGATGAAAGGGTTTATTAAACTTGTCCATTTCCACAAAAAGCTTCCCTTTTTTCCTCCTACTGTATACTTTATGATGTTTTGCTTCTAGCATACTTCCATAGGAGACTTTGAAGTCTGTTCCATAGTCCCACTGCATTCACTGGTAAGTTTTCTGTTAGATTTCCCATCAAGAATTTTCAGGTCAGTTCTGTTCTGTCTTCAAAGTTATCTGAGTCACTCAAAATCAATATTATGGGATTGCTGCATCTAGAGTGATGAGAAAGCTAAATTCAAAATTGCCAAGTAAACATTTTCCTATACAACAGAGGAACAATAATTAGAATTTCAACGTTTTTCTGGCAACAACATTTTCTTAACACTTCTTTTTTTTTAATGGACTACAATGAAAACATTTCATTTTCATTAAATCCATATATTTAGTTTTGGTAAAGTTAGAACCCTTTGTTTCAACTTAGAATCATAGAATCATAGAAATCATAGAACTTCATTCCTTTGTTCTGAGGTACAGTCTAATACATGAAAGTTAAAGTGTTTTGACTTTTGCATGGAATTACAATATAAAATACAATAAATATGAAAACAATTGCATAGCCCAATTGTGTAAAAAAAACTTATTTCAATGCATGGTGGAAACATGAATGCAAAACACTGGACTTTCCTGAAAAAAAAGAATCAATGGATTCTACTCTAGAGCATTACTTCCATCTGCTTGATGAAAGATTAACACACTTGCCCTACATTGTCCAAATCTGGGAAAGACTGCCTGTCATGGTTGTACCATGTGTACAATGCCTGTCATGGCAGCCGGCAACTAAGCATTAGGCAGCTGCTCGCTCACTCCTCCCCTTCCCCCTTCCGGCAGGATGGGGAGGAGAAATGGACAAAAGGGAAAACTTGTTGGTTAAGATAAAGACAGTTTAATAGGACAGTTTAGTAAGACAACAAAGGAAATACTGTAGAGGACGGGGACAAAAGCAGATTGCTGTAATAAACAGAAGAGAAAAACGCTGAAGTAAACAGGACTTGTGGATGTGCTGAAGGAGCCAAAGTACATGATGAGTTACAAAACAGCGGTTGTGTACTGACAGCCAGCGCATGGACAGTGCGTGATCAGCAACCTTACTGGCTGACCTGATGTGTGATATGGCTATGGATTGGACAGAAGTAGAATAGAGACCCTCGTGCAAATAGGTGCCTTATCGGGATAGAATGTTCCCAGGGAACTAACATCCCGGTAAAGATGTATAAAGCACTGCTTGCAAAATAAACTTTGTCTCACTTGCACCACAAGCTGAGTCTGTGCCGTCATATGCCACAAAATACTAATACTAATAATGAATATGCAAAACAAACTATATACAATACAATTTTCTCACCACCCAATGACCGCTTTGCAGTCAGTGCCCAAGCAGTGATTGCAGAACCTGGAACTCATGGATTTCATGAATTTCATGAAATTTTTTCCTGAAAAAGACCAACCTCACAGAAAAGTTTGAACTCCTGGAAAGGAGAGGATTCGAACTCACAGAAAAGACAACAACAACCACAACAACAACAACGAGGAGGAGGAGGAGGAGGATTCCTGCCCCCTGGTCAATCCCCATTCATAAACTGAGCATGATGTCTCTGGTAATGGAATATTTGCATGGGCCAGCCTGGGCCAGATCCTGCACATCTGCTTATTAGCAACAGCTGAAAACATCAGTGTATTATCAACACTCTTCTCTTACTAAATCCAAAACACAGCGACTACTGGGAGGAAAATTAACTCTGTCCTAGCCAAAACCAGACACTTCCTTAAAGCAGGAGATTATACAGAATTATTTCCATGTTTACATCTGCTGGATTATTGCCCAAGAATGAGGAATTAGAAAATGATAGATGAGAAAAGGAAAGTCTGGTTAGCTCCCAGGCCTTATCTGACAGACCAACACTTGTGACTATGTATATCAAACAAGATCCATGAAATGATCACATCAGCAGTAGAAATAAAAAAAAAAATTACATATTGAGAACCTTGCATAAAAGGGTCCTGACTCATTGCCTTTAAACAACTTGGGGAGGATGACACACACCCCCCACACACATTTCCTTAGGTTTCCTCTCTCGTGGAGCTCTGACAGAGGTAGGTTCCCCAAAGTTTGTGCCATAACTCTCAAAACCACCAGAATGCTTTTGAAAAGGGTGGGGGGGGGAAGCATATATTTTCAATTTAGTAACTGTTCAATCTTCTTAAAAATCCCATTTCAGAAAATGCAGGCACAATTCATGTCTTAACTGTTATGACAGCAGGTGGTTTTAATGTCTATACTTCTTGTTAGCTTAACCAATTTAACTGGTCCTGAAGTTCAGGTCCTCAGAGATAAAAGTTTGCCACGTGCTAGCTGATAATCCCTCTAGAAAGTACACTCTTAAAACATATACTTATGCTGCTGCCTTATTTACAAAGTCACAGAGCTTTGACTCAGGGAGACAAAGCATCCTCCTTATCTGCTGCTTGAGGAAATGAGTGGTGTGGCCCCTATGAAACAGATTTTGAGAAAGTGCCAGGTGCAATAAACAAAGAGTTTGCAACTCCCCATTAGCTCTCAAAGCTTACTGAGGCTTTGTCCTACTCCTTGCAACCGACTTCACAGGCTTGAAGGAAAACCTGGCAATGATGCTTCTATGCATGCTAAAAAATGACTGACCACAATGGTGGAACATTAATTTTCATGCAGCTTTGAAAAACTATCATGAAACTCCGCAAGACACATTAGAAAACATATTGGCAAAATAACGGTTGATCATTGCGGCAAAAATAATAGTATCTTTTCTGTTTCACCACATTGTATTACTACTGGCTGCTGTGAATCAATACAGCATGCTAATGGACTGGTTAGCAATGTAGTTGCGTATTAAGCTTAAAGCATTTTTCAAGGCATCCTAGAGAATGATTGGGTATTTTTTCCTTTGCTTAGTATAATACCAAATTATGCAAAGTTTGATGGGCACTGTTAGTCTTGCAACAAAAAAGCATAAATATATTGTTTTGGCACCACAATATTGTTTCAGTACAATAGTGAGCCTTATCTTTCTCTAGCACTGCTATGGACTTTTATCAAACTTCTAAACACTCTTTGGAATATTAAATGCACAAAGTTCAGATCAAAAAGTTTTTTTAAATTACAAGACTGGATATTGGGTTTGTGCAGCCCATTTTCCTCCCCCTCCCTGCTGCTCTACACAAGCCAGAGCAAGGGAGAATTCCCACATCCAGTGAACAGTGCCCATTCTGTTATACCTTCTATTCGGGCCACAGAACAAAAACACAAATGAATCCACTTTTTACAAGAGGTCAACTGCAGTAACTGTATCTTTATTAAAGGAGGTTACACAGGTTGGAAAGGTTCACATTCTGAATTCTGACACATACGCTACAAACTTCTCTGTGGGTAAATGGTATTACTCATAGAAACTATACATAGAAACATACCAGCACAGCTTGTTAAATCAGAGCTGTAGGCCGAGTGTGCCCCACGTGCAGATTGCAAGCCAAAGCCTTGATAAATAAAGCAGATGACTCTTAGACAGACCAATAAGCAATTAAGTTCTAATCTACAAAATAACATTTGTTCCCATTTCACAGGCTAAAAACCAGACACCTAAAGTCTAAGTGTCCTAAGACACACAGGAAGACTGTGGCAAAACTGAAAACACAAAAGTCATGCTTCCTCCCCCAAAGGATTTCATAGAATCACAGAATGGTTTGGGTTGGAAGGGACCTTCAAGATCATGTAGTGCAACCCCTGATTTATTTTTATCCTATTCATTACTGCAGTATAGGTGCTTATCTGCCTTATAATTACTTTCCTGCTAGTACAATTCCATGATCATTACTCCTGCTACAAATTACCTGTGAACCACGATTAACTGTGAGGACAACAGGAGAGGAGGCATAAGTAGAAGTCAAATTGCCAACTTCTGCGACTGAAAACTCATTATAAACATTCAGTTTACACAACTCTTAAACAGCTAACTAAATAGCATAATGCATCTTAATGTATTCTGTCTCTTTGACCCTGGCTGCTCATTCTCACTACTTCAATGCAACACTATCTTAATTATGCTGACATATTCTTTTCTTGAGTTGACATTGACCAGATCAGATTAAAAAAAACCAAACACCAAAAAGGTTGTTTGTCTGGTTGTTTTCAAAACCGAATCAATGCCCTTGTACTCTTACGGATTTTCCCTTCTCTTATGCCAGTTTTAAGCATGTAAAATCAGAGCCCCCAGGACCACAACAGAGCCGCCAGGACCCGAACAGAGCTCCCAGGACCCCAACAGAGCCCCCAGGACCCCAACAGAGGCCCCAGGACACCACACATGAACAACACACAGGCTTGAAAAAAGGCTGAAAATACATTCTGCAGCTGCTCACAAACAGCTGGGCAATCAAAACCTGCAAAAGCTACACAGTACAGAATCAATCCCACTGTACCTTAAGTCAATATTGCCACCACATGCTATGTTGTGAGAATGTGATCAAAATTATCAGCAATTCAGCCAAGTACTTAAAGGCTATTAGAGTCTGTACCCTTAAAACTAGCACTTTGGAAGTATTATGGAGAGCACATACTTAGATTCTAGGTAGTTCATCCTCCCTGTAACTATGACGGCACAGTTTCCTGAACTGGGATAGTTTTTGGACTTTGTATCAGAGAGGACAGTGATTCCCAACTGGTATGAATAACAGCAACCTGAATGATGTCAATAAAGAAATACTGATTTACAATAGCTAAAAATCTAGGGCTTAAATTCAACAAATGCAAAACAGATAAATGATGCCTTTTCCTTAAATCATGTACGTTATTTATTGAGACAAAAAGTTATTTTGGACAAGGACTTTCCTTTGAAATGTATTTGAGCATTGCCTTCTTCCCTAGAGTTCTTGTGTTCACACCGGGACCTCCAGGCACTTCTGTGTGGGTACACAAATGTGTACATTTGCTTCAAGTAAGTTAAGCAAAAAAGATTTATCTATTTTTTTGACAAAAAGGATTCACTTGCTAGTAGAAAAAGCACAAACCATACACTGCAATAAATCATGAAACAAAGACAACTGAGGGTTATTTTTACACTTAGAATTACCCATGAATTCCTTAAAAATTTTTTAAAAAAGCAAAACATAACAAATGAGGTTAGACATTCGTGCAAGTTTAGATTTATTCCCAGTTTTACATCTGCACCAAAATTACTTCTATGGTTGTTTCTTATTCTCAAATAAGATCTTGCACAGTATGAAGACTTCTTTATGATCTTTAACATAAATATGTGTAGTAAATTTTTTTTTTGCATACATCTTTAATTGCTGTCTTATCTGATCAACAGGGTGTGGTGCAACCAACATCCTCGCCAACTGCAGCCACACTCAACCCATGAAAACACATCTCTGAACTGTGTTTCTGACAATAACAAGCCCAAGAGACACCTTCATCTGTACAGACAGAATACTATAGATAATGTGAAAAAGATGTGTTAGTAGGAAAATTATTTACTTGCTTTTACTTATTAAAACTGTAGTGCAACTTTAATACAAACATTCACATATAACTTCTACCAACATAAACACTCTTGGAGACAAACATTTTGTGGAGCTGTAACACAAATGTTTTTGAATTGTCAGCTGTTCAACATTTGACAATATAAGCTTAGATTTAAAGTAATTTTTCAGTAGAATAAAAGCAGAATGTGTCATCTAGGAAAGTGTGTACTAGAAATTTGTGCCATCTACACAGAAGCTGCTTTTGGTTTACTGAACCCTCACTCGTACTTTTAAGAGTTGATAGAAAATGGAAGAAGATGATGATTGAAATGATCTATGCCCAAAGATGAAAAGGACAAGAATATTGTTAAGGTTGGTTAGATTTCTTCTCTCATTTGGTATTATGCAAAACATTAACTTTTTGTCAAGAACACAGTGACATGGTTTCAATGCCTGGGCTAAACAATTTCTTTTACTTTATAGGATTGTTTTCAAATCATACACAAAGACAATTAACCTAACATATTAATGGAATAATTGTATTTATTTTGGAAAACATTTATCTATGTTTAACAAAATCGTATGTTAATACATTAAGGAATTTCTGACGCAAGTATGAATATTTCATGTAAGCATAAGCTGCACTGCTGACACTAAAAAGACAAACAGAAAATTTTACTCTTAGTAAAATGGCACTGAGACCCAGTGGGATCTGAATCCAGAAAACCCACCACATTACTACTCTTGCCAACTTCAGGCAAAAGCTGGCTGGAGGCCGTCATTCTTCCCAGCATTTTTAGATGGAGGGACAAGTAATCATGTGCGTGTATGAAAAGCTTGCTGAGATGATGGACTACCCACAATGCCAAAATCAAGGTCATTAAAGAGACTGCATATGGAAAGGGTCATTTTGCTAGGAACATACCAATTACCAGTGAGCATATATAATGACTATTCATGATGTCAAAGCAGCTTGCCACACTGATTTCATCTGCCAGCAGACAAATGCCTATACAACAATGTTGCAGCTGTCAAGGGAATATTTGACTCAATGTATGTATCTTGGAACAGGTTCTGTAAGTGGTCTGGCCTCTGTCCTGAGGTACTGGAGAGGATAATTCCACAAAATGACAATGTATGAGACCACAAAAATTCCAACCATAGCCTTGATATTACAAGAATCCTAGCTGATTTCAGCTATTACAACAGAAAGAACCAGTTATTATACACAAATATCTCACTGACCAAAATTAAGAATTTTTTTCTCCCTTTCCCTCAGCATTGTTTCTCCTGAAACTCTTTAAAGGAAAACGTGTATGCAGGCTGTTGAACAAAAACACATCTCTAATTCTCTGCCCCTCAGCACTGCAGTACAGATAGAGACCTCTGTACTGCGACCTTAAGACAGATGCAGGTACAGCAATGGAGTCACCTGACTCCTGTGAAACAGCTCCAATCAAACTGCAGCAGATTAACAAGTCACAGAAGATAACAAAACAAAACAAAAAAAAGAAACGCTACATTCTCAGGCATAACAGCATTTAAAGAAACTAAGTCTTCAGACTGTAAGGTGTTCCTCAGCTAGCAGAAGTCAGTTTAACAATAAGGTCTTTCCTGCTATGAATAAAGAGCTAACAGCTTGGTCTATCAGAAGTCATCCAGCATTTTTGAATGGGAATTTTTAGTGCAGGTAGTGCCTTTATCCTACACTGTCAGGTACACACTACAATTATAAAAACAGTAAAGAAAGTAATAATTATCCTCCCCCATTAAATTCTTCCCAATTCTCAACATAAAGCAACTGCAATGACTGAATGACTGATAGTGCAAATTGCTGCAGTTCCTCAGGAGCTTTTCCACTAGAAAATCTTCCAATCACTTGGGCTGACTATCAAGACCAGGTGCAGAACTCTGATCCCCAAGCACACATAAGAAGGCACAGTTCCCTCTGGGAGTAATGCTGGGCCTGAATGCATGCAAATCCCAGGGTCTGAAGACTTATAGAAGACAACAAATTGTAAGACAAAATAGAAATCTCTGCACTGAATCCTTTCTTAACCAGCATGTGAATGTCTCATGAACCAAGAAGTGTTATAATTTATTTATATGACAAATAAGTGTTCTGATATACTTTATGATTTGGGGAAAGGTACATACAATTTATAAGTTTTAGTTCATGTTGTGGAATGATACAATTGCTATAGGTTTCTATACCACTGCAAATACTTATTTACCTTTGTTGACCAGGACTGCATGACATTTTTCCCTAGAAAGATATCTAGGGAAACCAGCAAATTTAATGACTGGACTCTGGCTATACAACAGGAATACTAAGTGAACTAAAAGCATAACCTTGCCTTGTTAGTAAGGAAAAGAGGATAGAGGGTAAAAATACACAAATTTCAGGTTAAAGAGGGAAAGATGCTTGTACAACATTCAATGGACTCTAAGAAACACAGTGACGGATTTAGCCAGGAAAAAATAAAAGATGAGCATGTTTAGTGAAAGACTCTGTAGCTCAAGGATAAACCAGAAAGACACAAGACTATGTTCGAGACACAACCCAGAGGGATTAAAACACCCAAAGTGAGTAAAGGTTTTGGGGTGTTTTAACACAGGCAATAAATGTATTAAATCATACTGTTACAGTAAAGGACAACAGTGGCTTCAGAATCCCTATGAGTGTTTTCAGGCATGCTCTCATACCTGTCATGGCTTCCTTCACAAAAAATCTCAAGAAAAATGCCCAGGATTACTGGCAATTTCTTTTAACCTGAAGTGACATCTTGAGATAGCTCCTCAGTTACATTAGCCAGTTGAACAGTGGATTCAAGCACAAGGGTGAGAGTGCAAAATATGAAACCTTCTATCAAGTGTTCCTAGCACCCCAGCCTCGGGTCAGTAACCAGATTCTGTTTAGTTTCCAGAGATATTAAGCGCATTGGATCCAAGCAGTGCCACCCAAAACTTCAGTATGGTATGTAATCAACTGGAGAGGGTAACCAGATCTCTAACAAATACTACTCAGATTCTCATTTTAAATTGTTTGTGTTTCCAGTTCCAATTGTATCAGGACAAGAGATTCTTTTGAAAAATGTTAACCTTAAATTCTTTTTGATGAAATACAAAACCAGTATAGTGGTAAGCCACGGTGGGGATTTTTCAGTGATAGCAAACAATCTTTTTTGTCACCTGAATCTATTATTTTCTATTTAGGAGAATATTCTGATGTTACAGCTCAACTCCAAATCTCCATTTATATATATATATATATAGGAAGCACTACTAAGCAGTCAAGGATTAAGAAACAGTAAACTTAAGGATGCCCACACAGCTACTAGTTTACACACCAATTTCATTGGCACATGCTGCATCCAAGTAACAATAAACCTGCTATTTCTTTTACGTCTGAGATACGAGTTTACTAAAATTGGACTCATTATAATCTGAGGAATTTTGTTTAACTTCTTATGCGAGTCTTCTGCTCCCTAAAATATTTATTTCAATAATTTTGACAAATAATTCAGTTGGTTTTTTTCAACCTGTCACACAGAGTTTTTATTATCTCGGGTCAGAGTCTTACCAACTAGTGTCTGCTGAACCGGACAGGGGCGCAGACCCAGAACCTCTGGTCTCTCCTCGGTTACCTGGATGAGAAGATACTTCAGGCCAGAAGCCCTGCAAGTTGTGCTACTGCAGCCCTGTGTCTCAGCTCTCAGGGGAACCTGGTTTGTAGAGATGACCTAAAAAAAATTCTCTCAAATCTATGAACAGTTGGATTTTATGGCAGTTGCGATTTTTATTGTGTCAACTTGAGACCATTGTGACCCATCTAAAATTCAACACAATCTTAAAAATATCTGCATTAAAGACTTTTACCAGCTTCAGCACTAACACTTTGTTTACCTTCCTCCTAGGGCAATCGGGTAATGACAATAAAAAAAGACTACAAATAATTTACATTATTTTACAATGTTGCTTGCCCCAGGTAAGTGGAATTTTGCAGAATAAATATTAACCTGGATTTAAACTGTAGTTGAAAGAATGAGATTTTCAAATATCTGCACTGAAGTGGTCTGTGAATACAGAGAAGTGATTGAAGAAAATCTTAACTTCACCCAGGCCAAAGACTTAGGTCAATATTGAGTTCTTTTACCATCTCATACATTTCTTGCAGATAAATATGCATTATCAGTTCCACAATACAAACCAATTCTTTTTCTACAGAGAACAATGTTTATTGTCACTGCACTTTCAGACACTCTTCAATGTGGACACAGCTAGTTGCTAAACCCACTGGCAAGTTGAATAATTTCAATATTTCCTTCGTGAATTGACTGTAGAAGCATATTATTAGTTGAAATGATCAATCCTTAAATCAGTTCCTACTATTTTTTTTTCCAGAATAAACATTTCCTAAAAAGAAGCTAACAGGATTGCAAACAGGAACCAATGACTACCTGAATCAATGCAAAGCTCAGAGAAGACAAAGAACTCAGCTGTTTAGTACAGAACCTACAATTTTTCCCCCAATAAGTGAAGATTATTTTTTTTCCTCAAGTAAGAATTTTGACCAAATCCTATATTCAATTCATACCAAGGCTAACATATAACACACAGCAAGTCAAATAAAGGTATGCAAGCATTTAATCTTTAGTGGAAAGTCTAGTGGTTAACCATGCAAACAAATTATTTAACATTTTCCTCAGGAATCGTTACATTTCCATGTCCAGAGTGGTTAAGATTTGAGTGTCATTTCAGTAACACATGGTTATGGTCAGAACATCCAAAGTCTGTATGCCCTAAAGCAAAAATGGGGAGGTTAATGTTCTAAGGCACTTGATTCAACCAGACTAATAAATTTTCCTTCCCCTGTAGATGATCTAACGGAGGTAATTTAGACAACCAGAGCTGGAAAACTTGCGCTGAGCTAAATGAATCATAAGTCTACAGAATGCTTAAATTCAGAAAAAGACTGAGGGTAGCAACATGCAAATTGACAAAACTGTTGAAGAAATGCAACTGCAGGAAAAATAAATATAACATAGGATGTATGTAAAGAGGTACCATGCATAGGAACAAGAAATAAAAGTAATTTTTCCTCTGCCTGTGAGGCCAGTGATGGTATTTCCAGTCTCTTAATGGAAGAGCACTGAATAGCTCACAGTCTCTCCCATTAGCAAGATATAGACAGAAAGAAAGAGTTGTGTAAGACAGGAAAGATCACAAATACAGATGCAAAAGCAGAATAAAGCCAATAGGATAGGAATAATACTAGAAGGTGAAAATACAACCTGCTTTCAGCAAATTAGGATGGCATATCTTGGCACAAATGACAGGTACTAACTCCAGTGCTCATCGGAAAACAAACTTCTTCATGGAAGGATGAAGTACCTTGTAGAATAATCCATCTTTGGATTTAAAAGTCATTGATGCTTTGAAATATTAGGTCAGTGTAGTGTTTCTTTAAAAACTGAATGTTGTAATCCCTTACATGGCAGAAAACACTTTTTGCAACTTCCTTTATGCTTAATACAAAAAGCAAGAATAAAAGATATATAATAATTTACTTCTGTGTTTCCAGAGGCAGACCAAAAGTAACTGAAGGGTTGAAGTGTAAGAGAACAAATTTCTTTATTGCTCTGATAAAACTGGTAGTGGCACACAGCCTGTATTTGCCTTTGTACAACTCTCCTGCTACAATCACTATTTCAGTAACTCTGGGTTAGTGGATAGACTACTTAATCCAAGAACTCTTCTCCCTGTCCATGGAACTTCTCTGAAGCTGTAAATAGGGTGGTCCACATTGCCCAAGAACTGCATGACAGGATCTTCTCTTACGACACTATTTCTATTAGTACTGCATACTTCAGGAACAAAATCCTCCTCTTAAATCTACATGATAAATTTTGATTGGGGCAGTCTACTTGTCCTATTGCTATGAACACAAACTTGAATTTGCAGTGCACCAACAATCAAATTGACAGTTATCAGAACTTGAGATAATAGGTCCCTTTGAAAAATTTTTTTTCCAAAAGTTAGTACCAAAGAATCTGCAGTTGAGTATTTGTTCCTCATCTAGCCATTTTGTTTTATTGACCTTTTCTAAAACACTAATGGATCTATAAAGTACCACAAAAATATGATAATTGGAAAATTACAACATACAATTAAAAAAAATCTAAAGGAAGTAAAACTTTGCATGTTTTATACTTAAAACAGAGGAGGCTATTACAAAGATGTTCTATGGTGGCATATACATTTCAATGTAAACTGTAGATTTCATCAAGAAAGTATGCACACTATCATAATTCTCACAGGCAGAATTTAGCAATGTGTTATTTACAAGCAACATAAAGCTCTCTTATTTAACTTACCAAAATCCTAAGGCTGCAATTTCCAAAGAGATTCATGTAACTCACACACTCAAATCCAACTGAAATATAAGCATCCAGTTCAAATTAAGTTTTTGAAAATCTCTATTAATTCCCCACATCCCAAAATGCACTGTAATTCCTTCTGCCAAGATAGGTTTTCATTATTATATCACCTTTCTCATAGGGCTCCTCCATCGCTCTCCAGGTTTCAGCTCAGACCTCTCAATTTCTTTACCTTGAACATATGCATCAGGCCAGTGTATTAAATAAATAACTAAAAAAGAAACAGAACCAGACTACTCATTAAAGTGTCCAAAAAAGTATGTATCAAACCAGGTGAAAAAGCATTTTTTCCTCCATAATGCCGCCTAACATATTATCCTCAAAATATTTAAGATTACTAGTCCATGATCATTACTGTATACATCCATTTAATTTTAATAAATGAAATCTACAACATTTCATTAACAACTACAGGTAGCAGAAGTTGCCCACGTGCCACAGGTTTAGGTCACCGTAATCAGAATTTCATGATCACATACACACTTCATAAACTTTCAACACATAACAAACCCCATTTAAATCAAAGGGATTTTGGTCACTGGAATTAAGACTGGACTACTGCTGAAGTGCTACAAGTCTTCAAGTTTATGGAAGATAAATATGTTTGGCAGTTCTACAGATATCTTGCACAACCTCAGCAGTGGGTCTGGGATTTTTCTTTCTAAAGAATACCTCCATTTATGAATTTCTGTTGGTAATTTCAGCACATTCTTTGATGCAGTTTTTTTGCTATAGTTTTGTGGCAGCATTTGTGATTTTTTTTAAGCATCTTTTAATGTATTATTTTAAGGGAACAAAATGATGTTTTACTGCATTTTATGAAATGTTAGCACAATTTCAAACACAATTAAGATTTGCTGCCGATGAAATTATCCAAGCAGCTGCTGAAACTGGTTGTGTCAGGAAATCACTTTCTAATGTGTTGTCTCCATGCAAGAAAAGACTACTCTTCTACCGAATGAGAAATTTACATGTATTGGACTCAGAGTTCCAAATCAGATTACCTAAATTTAAAAAATGATAGGATCTATAACTTATGAGTTTGTAGACACTGCTACACGTTCTGAAGGAGAAACATGGGAGATAGTTTGAAAACAATTACATTTCTATTTATATTCTAACTGCAGATTAAACAAGTAACTGCAGGCGTCTTTGCCACATACATTACTCTGACACAAAACAGGAAAAGGGAATAAATGTATGACTGAGATGCGCATCAATCATTGTCTTTGTGCTTTATAATATTCCTTTTCTGGCAGTTCAAATACAGAGCTAAGAAATAAAAACACGCACTCGTTTGCAATGAGCAGACTTTTTTATTCTTTGAATGCATAACACTATTCATTTACACCATTACATTTTTTCTCTTTGTGTAAACACACATCCTTTGTCGTATTTTTTTAATTCACATTTAAGGACTGCACTGATGATTACTATACCACTGGCGTGGTATATTAGCTTTCCACCTCTATAAATGCAAATTCAACCTTGATTTAAGAGGAAAAGGTAACATGAAATTCACTATAATGCACCAGTTCCCATTTGGGTACATCATTGCAACACAAAGAGTATTTTGTTTACACTAAGAACCTAATTAGAACAGTACACAATTTTGTACAGTAAGATACTTTACAGTTGTATCTAGAATAAAAATATTTTGGGTGTATCATAAAAGTCATGAGCTAAATTTGCACTTTCTGATATCAACAACCCATTAGACTTTTAAACACAATTGCTCAGAGAAGCATATATCACTTATATATAATGGCTTGCAGCATCTGGATTTATGTCACATTTAAAGAGAAAGTTCCTCATTCTTTGCCTTCATATACCTAAAATCCACTCCCAATCTAGAAAAGAGTAAAAAAAACACATGCAGTCTTCTTCATCACTGATCTGTGAATAATTACTTCTCTAATTGCTCTGAAGAAATAAGTTGTATTTATTAAGAATAAATACCAATTTCTGTGACATTTAAGTGAAAACTAATGTTGGAATATTGACTAAAGTATCCGTTAAGGTTATGTTCAAAACTCAGGACTACTCTAATTCTGTTACAAAGAAAGTTTCTTTTAAAATTTCCACTGATTTACGTTAGATGCAATCCCAAGGTTTAGCATTAGGATTTGCTAATATCAAGTGTTCATTTTGATCCAAAATTCTATATGCTATTGATGGTACTTACTGCACAGAGACTACCATGTTTTTTTGTTTGTTTGTTTAGATAAAGGAAATGTCATCTATAAATAGGTGTAAGTCACTGGTATCTGATGCCCATCTCTCACAAAAATGGAAGAATTACATATCTTTAATTGCTGCTTGTTATGTTCTCCAAATCAGACTAGTAAGTACTTCTTAACTATGCAGAAACATGTCATATAGCACCAACAAAAAATAATTAATTTCAGCAGATTGTCACCAAAATCTACTTTTCCAAAAGCCTGAATATTCAGTTAGACATCATAATTTGCAAACGTTCACAGAAATAGCTACACCATGGATTTCCACATACAAAGACGCTTTGTACTCAGCCCAAGAAATTAGTCTCAGAACAATGACTTCTAACAGATTTGATAACTGAAAGATCTCTGGCCCTGCATTAGTGTCTGAGACCTCGTCAATGCTGACATGATTAGCTGTTGGTCCTTTAAGTTACAAAGGTGATGTTACCAGGTATGTGATGTCCATATCATCTTGTTATGTTTATTTTAATTTAGGCTTTTTGTTGAAATAAAAATTACTTCACAGCTAGAAATATATTCATTTAGGGCTAGAACGCATCTACTGTACCACAAAGTGCAGTCCTCCTGACTGCAAGAAGTGTTCGCAAAAGATATGGGGCAAAGGTATCTTATGTCAGAGACAGCAAGTAGAATGCTCTTTCTACCAGTCATGCATAAACCACCCCAGCACAGCCAGAAGTGGAAGGAATACAATGTACCTTGCAACGAGCAATAGAGCTGCCACTAGTGAAGTAAACTACGCATTGTTCATTTTAAATTGGGATCTGCGTACTTCTACTGCATCTGTTCAAAAACTTTCCATAATATCTGTAGGCCAATAAAAACAGTAAGGACCTCAGAGACCAAGGTCCACAATTTTATCTTCATTTGTACACACATTCACACTAAACACCCACACAATTTCTTTCCTTAAACTATTTGCTCTCCTGGGGGATTACACAAACACTCTTATTTTCATTTTGAAGGCAAGAAATTAGTTTTAAATTATTTATCAAAATAGCTTAAGGTTTCAGTAATCAAGAAATGTGTAACTATTACTGGAGGTTTTTAAGAACAGCCTATATTTTTATCTGTTGAGAATGATGTAGTTGTGCCTTGTAGCATGGGATAGATTAATGAATACTTTGAGATGTCTAGCAAGCATTTCTTTTTTTAAATAATCTTAACTGAAAACAAAAAACCCTCACTGATTCACAGTATCAGGATGCACTTGAGAAAGAAGAGAGAGACCCAAACACTCACAATCAAATTCTCTATTTACCAGCTTTTTACAGCATCCTTTACACACAATCAAGCTGTAGTGGTGCAGTGGTAAGCAAGGGCCTGAAGTTCATTCAAATGTCAAAACAGTGCTGCAGGAAAACTAAATTTAACGTGTGAGCTGCTTTCACATACACATTTAAAATAGAGTGGCTTATTACTTCCTAGCGGTTGCAGCACCTACAATCAACACAGTTCCTCTTAACTCAAAAGTACATGGACACTTTACACATTTAAAAGCTAACAGCATGTTGTTATGGAATTAAGTTTGCAATTCTATTCAAATTACTAATACGACATTAAAAAAAGTCAAAACTCCAGATAACAAACCTAGTTTTGAAGAACAAGTCCTGGCTCTTCTGAAACCTAAAAGCAAAAGTATATTTGTTCAATGTCTAGCACAGTTACCTTAATGTAATGATTGTATTTTCCCCTCTATTTCTCAACTGTCACTGCACTCAGTATGTACATGGTGTATTTTTCTTTCCTGCCTAACTTTTTTTGTTGTTGTTGTTTATTCTGTTGGAACAAGGATCAAAGTGAAGCAACCTATGTTCTGATTCATACACAATCTGAACTGGGTGCATTATCATCATTCATGTGATTCACCTATTACACTGAATATGCTGATAGAACATTTGTCCAACTCCTGCTGGGGATTGGTGATAGGTTAAATTTGCCTGAACGTGACAGACTCAGAACAGTCAAAAGGAAAATAAAATTCTTTATGAATTCGGTAACCCACAAATCACATTCAAGAAGTTACTTTGGAGGTTTGATCAAAGTCCTCCCGAGTAATGTATTCTGCTACTGCCAAACCTGTTAGGTTTGCTGCCATTTCATACTGGTTTACTGTGACTGCTAGTTGAGGACCACATTTAGAAAATGCAAGGAGCAGCATATCTGTTACAACCACTGCCCACAAACAATACAATTTTCCAGCTTCTCATGGATATATAATCTACCGATTCAAATAAAAATCCTGGAACACTGCTCTCCTAATACCATTTGCTCAAAAAATGTTTATTGAAAAGGTTTCATAATAGTATTTTAAATGTAACACTTTAACTCTTAAAAAGCTGCAACTGCTTTCAGCAGTTCATCTGTTTCAACAGCTGGCATTCTATATACTGCTAATGCACAGAATTATCAATTCCTGTTAAGATTATTTCCCAAGTCTCTAATTCTATCTGCATGGATGGATTGTGTAGCCCATACAGATCCTCAAGAAAATTAACAGGACCCTCCTTAGCACAAAGAGCTTAGCTGCACATTTAGCTGCCAGGGCTCCTACAGATTTTTCTGTTTGCAGCCTTACGAATGACTAATTCTCCCTCCAAAATAAAGGTCTAACATCATAGTTATATTATTCAGGATCTTTCAGTTTTATATATGAACCATGTATCTTCATGGAAATACTGTGAAGCACCACATATTTGGTTAATATATCATGAAACCAGAAATTCTAATTTAGGTATATTTCGTACACCTTTATTTCACATTCCTATTTCACAGAAAAACTGCCAGCTTTAACACATGCTTGTAACTAAAGAATTACTTTTCCTAAATAAGCTTGGACACAAATTGCCCTGTTATTACCAGATCTTTTCTTGCCATGGATTTCATGTCCTCTCTATTGTATAGACTGACCAGTAGAAAATGGACATAAAACGCAGATATGAATGAAAACAGAGCTACAATATCCAAGTTTAGTTCTACAAGCTTATAACCGTATTTTCAAACCACTCTTCTGCATCTGTTACTTTTGTTAGACTTACGACAACCCTCAAAATTTCGAACAAAAAGCTCTTACTCTAAGCATATCCCAGGAACTACAGGCCTGTCAGCCTGACCTTGATACCGGGCAAGATTATGGAGCGGTCCATCTTCAGTGCGCTCACTGGGCATGTGAAGGACAACCAAGGGATCAGGCCCAGCCAGCATGGGTTCAGGAAAGGCAGGTCCTGCTTGACCAACCTGATCTCCTTCTACGACCAGGTGACTCACCTAGGGGATGAGAGAAAGGCTGTGGATGTTGTCTGTCTGGACTAAGGCCTTCAACACTGTTCCCCACAGTATCCTCCTGGAGAAACTAGCTGCCCATGGTTTGGACAGGTGTACTCTTCACTGGATAAAGAACTGGCTGAATGGCTGAACGCAGAGAGTGGTAGTGAATGGAGTTAAATCCAG
>Ga0065711_1030468_pt1 | contig 32404 bp, 15 predicted proteins | sample Hoacrofraction12_FD_59098 | JGI IMG/M metagenome (GOLD analysis project Ga0065711, IMG submission 59098) | Hoatzin crop microbial communities from Cojedes, Venezuela - Epithelial fraction 12 v2 (version 2) | ecosystem: Host-associated > Birds > Digestive system > Esophagus > Crop | place...
CGCTCTCCCGCGGCGGGGGCTGTCGGGGTGGGGGGCAGCCACAGGTTTCTCCGGCCAACTTGTGCCGGGCGGGGCGGCGGCCTGCGGGCCCTCCGCCCCGGCCTCCGCTCCTCCCGGCCCCCCGCCTTCGGAGCAGCCTGCCCGCTGCTTCGGGGAGGGGGGGCTCGGCAACGGAGCTGCAGCCCCTCCCCCCCCAACCCCCGTTAGGCGCTTCATGGAGAGCCCCGGTGCCGTCTGAGCACGGGGCGCTGGCTGTTTGGTTGCCGCTGTCCTCGGAACCCCCTGGGTTGTCCTTTTTTTTTTTATGTTGTATTTTTCAGATGGTGCTTTTGGGATTCTTTGGGGTTGTATCTTGCGCTGGTACGCTAGGTGGGGTGCACCGAAGGTTCGGGGTGGGGAAATCGTCCGTGGGTGTGCTTTTACCTGCGCCTGCATCGGGGTCTCCACGCTAGAAGCCGAAAGCTGAGCGATTCCTCTTAAAGCATAAGGGGAAACGAATAGTCTAGCTCACTAAAATAAAAAGGAGACCAGCGTTTCCCGGTTGGCTATGCACAAGTAATAAGCATGCACGGTATTAAACGAGGCTCCAGTAATTTGTGTCTCGGAGTCATCTTCAGATGAGTTCTGTAGCAGTAAACGTAGCAATTGTTTCTTTGGTTTTTGTATGTTAAAGATACACATCTCATTTTACGGAGGCTTCAGCTTGATCCTTGTGGAAAAGGCACAGCCGATTTCTCACACATGGTTGAATTCTACCTTTTGGGTCTGGTTTAGCCTACAAAGTCAAACACTTCAAAGAACACGGCTTATGTAGTAGCTTTCTCGGATGTTGTCTGCAATGGTTTAATTGACAAACTGAAAATAAGATGAAAAACGGACACAAAATAATGTAGATCCCTTTGTAATTAGTCCTTTCAAATAGTTTAAGAAACTTGTGCTGGTTTTTTGATTTCAGTTTAGCACTAAAAAGTATCAGACTTCCCTGTTGAGAGTTACAGTTCAGTAACAATTACAGTTGTGTTTGTACTTTCTTAAGATAGTTTTGTTGTTAAGTATGAAGAATTATGTGGTTTGATCCAGAAATTTACTTTGAATACATATTTGATCAAACTCTGTGTAACTATACAAATACCCATATTTCAGAAGTGGGGCATCGCTAGATCTAACCTCAAGTGTTAAAAGCAAACAAACAAAACCCTGATGAGTCAGTTCCCTAAAACCTTGTTAATTGGCCAAAAAGTCTTAAGAGGAAAAAAATTCAGTTCCTTGGTTTCCATCTGACTTTTGAGACTCATAGGAGTCATGTTTTCTTTCTTCCAAACTTGTGCAAGATGAAAAGTGGGGATGGGTGTTGGGGTTTTGTTTGTTTCGTTTGCTTTGCTTTTTCAAAAGCTGAGATTTCATGTGAAATCGCAGAAGTATGGGAGTGGACTTTTGGAATAATAACAGGTACAGAATGGAGTTTTAAGATGATAGTTTATTGTTTTTCATTGAGCTAAAATCTAAATCTAATCCTGATCTTGTCTGAGTGCATGTCAGTTTGTGGGTTGAGGAAATAACAGAAATAATTTTCAGGGGTTTTCTGGAAGTACAGCATCATTATGTCTTGCTTGCGCACTCCAAGGCTAGTGTGCTACTTTCTTTGTCACTGTTCTCACAGTTCTCTTGCTATAGTCACACAGTTAAATCTGTGTGTGTACTCATCGTAGCTCCTTTCCAGTACTGTTGGTACAGACTCAGTTGCAGGAGTGGGACTCTGCATTTAGTGGTTTAAATAAGGACTGCGCCGTGTTTTTAATCGTTGCAAAGTTTTGTCTTGAACTGCTAGGGTGAAAACTTTGGATGCTGAGAGGGAATTTTGAGCTGTAATTTCGAAGCCTGCTTGTGGAGTTGAGTAGGGAAAGAGCAATGCTAGCAAGAGTGCCATTTGTTATTCGTGGGGGTCGAAAATTTCATTTTGTGTGAGCTCCTTGCTGCAGCATGGTAGAATGCTTAATTATTTTTGCTACATGTAGTCCAGCAAGTCACTTGCTTGACTTGGTGATCTAAATGATTGCTGCTGCTTGGAAGCCAGCCACAGCATAAACTTGTGCCTTTTAGATGATCAGACAGAGAAGCAGAGTGTTGCCAAAGGTAGGGGATGTGCCGAAGTGCTTTTAAAGAGTATGTGAGGTGGGATGGTGAAATACCAGGGAAGAGTTTAGGTTTACAGGTGGAGGTACAGGTTTATGATAATGTATTAAAACCCTTAAAGACTTAACCATTCATTGTTTTGGTCACCTCTGCATTAAAATGCAAGTTCTGTAACTATTAGCGAATGGTGTTCTATCTACTAAGTGATGTTTTATATGTAATAGCATATTGTACAGTACTTCATGACCTTTGACTGCCTGTGTCTCTGAAGTTCTAAGGAACTTGGTGTCTCGTCTCACAGTGTGTTGTAGAGTAAGATTACCTGGGGGAGGGAAGAGAGGGAAAAAGTAAGAGAGAGGTTGAACTAACAGGCTTGAATTTACAGTCCCTGGGTTGAGTGAGAGGAAGCCGGTAGAAGGATATACTTGGTAAAGATTATTCTACTGTAGGCAGGTTTGGTAACATTCAGATCATGCCCCTAGGCTTGGGATTTTTTTTTCTTGTTTCCTCTTTAGAAAATTTGAATAAGTAAGAGGGTGTGGTGAGAGGGCCTGAATTCCATGAGTGATCAAATTCCGGTTTCACTGTGTACTGTCTTTATCATTCTCCACAATTATCAATGTACTATCTTTTGGATTTTTGACTTAGTGATATCAAAGATAAAATAAGCTATAAATATAACAGCTGAACAGGAAAATCTTGCATATGATCAAAATAGAACCACTGTTCAGCAGCTTCTATTGCTAACATTTTGAGTGTATTTTGAGAATATCTGCTAACAGAATAAATAATTTGGGGTGTTACTGTAGGAAATATGTTAGTATGTATAACAACACGAGAAACAAATACAATGTTGAATATTCTCTGAAACTTAAGGTGACTTTTAAACAGTTGTTGCTATGCATGTGGATAGATTTTGTGCTTTGTTAAAACAGATTTGTCTTCCCCCACAAAAAAAAACCCAGAAACCGAAAAGCAAAACCTAAATTGATACCTGGGATAACAAGGTGGCATTTTCAACTCGGTGGTATTAGTAATGGGAGTTGGCTGCAATAACTCTGGGACTGGTAGGTGTCTCAATCTGTAATCATTCCAGGTTTTTCGTGGGAATTGTGCTAAGTTCCCACCACTGCGCTGAAGTTTATCTATGACTTTTGAGCGAGCTTGGATCAGCTGGCTCAATAATAATAGGCTGCATTGAAGTCTAGTTATCCTCTAGATTTACAGTTAGAACAAAGACTATTGTCAGCATGTGAATGCTGGTAATTTTCTCGTGCCTTTCCCAAATTTCAGACATGTGCTGAAATGATGGATGTGTTTCTCCAGAGTTCTCTGGAGCAGTCAGTCTTGTTGCAGTGCTGAGAAACATTGATATGACTTTAAGAGAAAAAATAATGGCTCAGTTAACTATAAACACAGTAAACGAGTTTTAGTGTCGGGCCATAGGTACTGCAGCTAGACCTAAGCAGATGCGTGGATTTGGGTATAAATCAGCTGATCTGAATGCAGTGAGGATGCCTCTGCAGCTCACTGATCTATTATTGTTAAACAACAATATTTACATACAAATGCTTAGTGTTAGATTACTGAAATAATTTAAATATTGTTTACTGGAAAGTTTATTATGGAAGTATATTTAAATCTGAAATAGTTTAATTATCAGATTTTGTTTGGTTTATAGAGCAGTGGTAGATCTTGCAATTGTAACAAGATGTTTAGCAGAAATATAAGTAGTAAAGCTAAGTGAAAGACTGATTTTTTTACCCTGGTGAATTTGTCTTGTGTCTTTGTACTCTCACCTAGAAGTTACCCCCTAGTCTTCTGTTCTTACATCATCTTTACCCATCTTTACCAGTGTGTCCTTTGCTCCCTCGTCTTACTGACTGGGCAAGAAGCACTGAAAAAAATATGTTTTAGCTGGAGGTATCAGCGGTTTTGCTGACTGGTGTAGAAGTGCTGACTGACTAGCTCGTAGGCCAAATGTAACAGGTTGTTGTTGGACCTATATAGTGGTCTTTCCCTCAGGCACAGCACTAATTAATGTCCATCTTTTTCAACAGAGCGGGCAATTTTCATGTAACATCTAAGGCTTTTTTTTTTTTTTTTTGGAGCCCTTTCACGTTTACTGTTATTCACCAACAGAATTGGTTGTTAGGAGGGACTGACTCAAGGAATACTCAGTAATATGCAAGGCTTAGCTATCTTAACTGTGTTAGACTTGTAGAATATTTCTAGAAATGTTCTTCTGTTCCTGTGTAATAGGCGAGCAGTTTTGAAAACAGGCATTTCAGAAAAGTTTTTCAATAATAAACCTTTTTGTGCTTCATATTGTTAAGTTTGTTAGTTTTATGAAGTGAAATGAGGCAGTGTGAAACTAAAAGGTTGAAAGATCAAAGATTTAGACATGAAAAATCCAGGATCTAGGCTGAGTTTTTTTAATCTCATTTAAAGTGAAGGCCTTCTAAACCATTAACATATATGCTGATTTTAAAATGTTAGTTATTTAAAGGGTTAAATACAGTCTTTATCTAGTTTTTAAACTCTTAGAAGTGAAGAATTTTCAAGACTGACTAGGCAGTGACATGTGAATTATACGAGTCATGTTTATGAAGGCAGAATAGTAAATTTTAAATATAATCAGGAAGGCATATGGTACTAATAGGTATGCTTCACGTATCCATGTGATCAGATTAAAAAGTGCTTCAGGCCTCTCTCTGCAGCATAGTCTCACTTGTTCCTATCCAGGAAATGAAGAATCATTCATTAGCACTTAAGGCAAGGTGGTTAAGTCGTTAAATTTTTTTTAGTGTGTGTGTAATATTGATGTGTCAGAGTGGGCTATATAGAACATTACCTGAGTTTCCGAAATTCTGCTGAAAATTATATTTTCAGAGTTTGACTGCATTTATTATTGCTGCTGTTTGCTTTCAAGTTGCAAAATAAAACCCTTGTTTCTATAATGGTTATGTTCAGGCCTTTCTGGTGCTGAAGAAAATAGCTTTCGATGGGAAGACAAAACAGCCCAGGTATTTTTTATGGCGAGTATGTTTATTACTAAAGCTGTTGGTTGGTATAATAGAGTGGTTAACATGAGGTCTTTTTGTGAACTAGATGAAAGAGCTTGTTATAATAAGCTGTTGTAGTAAGATGTAAATATACTTCACAGAATTTGAGAAAAACATTTTCCTATTCAGTGCAAGAGATAAGTGGTGTTGGTTTTATGTTGGATTTGTAAATCCACACAAGTCTATGTGTGTTTTGTTTAAGTTTGTGATGCCTTTAAGTCTGGTAACTTCTGAATATGAGGTTTGTTTGGTGAGTTGTTTCAGGGAATTTCCTAGGCAGTAGCGGAAAGAACTGTCTTAGTCTTTTTTTTTTTTTTTTCTTTCCCACTTTCCAGTTAAGTTAAACTGGGTGTTACATGCAGCCTGAACATCCATTTGGCAGAGTTACAACACTTCTGGAGTTGGTCACAGATAAAACTAACTTTTTTGGATGATGCAGTAAAAATGTTATACCATAGCTAGTGTTACTCAGATCTGCACAGTTTTTCAATAGCTTTAATATATTTACATATTTTTTGGCAAACATTATCCAGTTAGGGAGTAATGCTGGGAGAATGAGCAGTATGCAGAGCTAGCACAGAAGACAGCAATATGGAAGTACACCTAGAACCCATTGCATTGGGGTAGTTGTAGAACAATCTATTACTGGGTAGAAAAGTGGGGACATGGCGTAGAAGGGAGCAGATGGAGCATTTGAGATGGGAATAGTGGTTTTCTGGCAAGGGAGAGATGCGGGATACACACAGAAAACTTTTGGTATGGTAGGGAATGAGATATGTCCAATAGCCTGAGGAAAGAGCGAGATCTTAACCCAAAGGAAGCGAAAAATTGGTCTCTGCTGTAAAGGAGCCAAGTAATTGGAGTGAATCCTTGAAACAGGTGGGAATGTAATCTGCAGTTAACTTGTGCAGGAGAAGGCAACAGAAGAGAGTAAGGAATTCCTTTGTGTGAACAGTGAGTTTTACCCACTCTCCCAGTTGCCATTAAAAAAATACAGTAGCATGACTTGCAAAAAACCAAAAGTGGTAGTTTTGGAAGATTCTTTGAGGTAGAGATTTCTTTGTTTTGTTATCTATTTTATGTTATATGGTTCCTTTTTATAACTTTATATGCATTCTGTCTGGAGTTGTTTGTGTTTAGGATATGAATGTGTTCAAATAAACTTGTTTTAGAAAATTAAATAGAACTATTCCATGTTGTGCCTGCTATTTATCATTGGCTTTGCGATGTGCTAAGATAGTGTTTACAGTTCTCAGATTGTGATCTTGCAAAGCTAATAAACAACAGATAATTGGGGAGAAAATTTGAAGCATCTCACTTAAAATACTGGTGTACTTTTTTCCCTTCTTAGTGGTAAAATGCAAAAAAAAAAAAAAAGGTGTGGGATTTCTTTTCCCATATCTAATTTTCTTCTCAATACTGGAATTTAAGATCTTAAATATGTTTTGCTAAACATTAGTTGCTAACGTTTAATGGATACTTTCTTTAATAGGGGGTTACTTAAGGTATATGCAAATATATTTGATAATGGTAGAAAAGCAACAGATTTATTATGATCTTGAAAGTGCTGTTGTCATCCTGATGCACCACAGAAGAGTGCTGCAATTCAGATAGCGGGTGTGGTGTCAGAGGGAGTGAAACGAACCGAAATTGTTTGAGTGGAGAGACTTGTAAAAGAAGATTATCGGCACACACAGTGGTAGTATTATTTATTAAAAATACTGAAATAAGAATATAGTGTAAAGAAGCTCCACATATTATTATTCTTGATGTTGTTCCATGCAGCACCTTGTACAAATTAGGAGTTCCCCTGTAAAATTGCAGTAAAGTCCTTATTTTGATCATTGTAGTTTATTGTGCTGTAGTCATCTTAGATTCCAAATATAAAGAAATCTTAAAGGTGCAAAGAAAATATTTTCATTAGATACCCAGTAAATAGAGGAAACAAACTTTTTTTTTTTCATTTGAAATAAAACTCGTTTTGGCAGGTCTTTAAGTAGAGTTCCTTACACTAACTTCATGCCAAGTTGTAGATTAGACACTTTGTACAAGTAGTGGTTGATTCAGTGTCCAGCAGAACAGGAATGAGACCTTAATTTATGGCCTTTCTATTATTAATTGAGTCTATTAGTGGAGTTTGCTGGTTTCTCTGCTTTTGGAGCCTGCTTAATACTTGAAGTAGCAACCATTTACTGAGGTATTCTCTATGAAATTGAACGTAATGTGGCAGTAGCTGAAACTGGAGGGATTTTTTTAGGTCTCTACTAGGAGTTTTGCATCTTTCTGTGGTCATTTTGTCTTCTGCTAGTTTGAGTTTTGTGTACTGGGGATGGGGGTGAGAGAAAGTATCTTGAGGATGGGAGAATGGGAGGGTAATAGTTACAGTGGGTGCAGTTTCTTTGACACCATGTCTGAAGGCTGTTAACTCCCAGTGCCGATTAGGCTACTTTATGTTGATTATGGTTCTTGGGATGGAAAGCACAGTTCAAAAATAAATAAAATTAATTCTGGCTGTTCTTTAATGACTGAATGTGTTTCTTCTGTGCTTCTCTTAGGCCGTGCTAGTAAACATACTGTTTTATCAGTAAAGATTGAAGATTATGAACCACTTGTTGCTGTTCCCTGACTTTCCAGGGAGATTATCAAGCTGAAGTTAATGTGGTTCCCAGAAATTAAAGTCAGTTTTATTTGTGTCTTCAAGGCAGAACCACTTACAGTTTCTTGATTTGTGTAATCCTTTTGCATATGTGGTCTGTGTGCTGTCATATCGCAAAGCATACATGTTGAACCTACGCTGCTCTCTCACTGCTTTTTTGATATTTTTGCATTCCAAGTTTTTTTAGTGTTACCTTTTCCTCTATGCTATAAATTGGGTGATAACCTGGGTTTGTCTTATGTAAATATGATGAGCCCAAATATTCTAGGGCTAACAATCTAAATAATCAAAGTGAATGATCCAGGAGAGTGGAAACAGCTCTAGAGAGGTGTTGATTCATAACACACTTTCTCAGTCTTGTTTTGTTTCCTGTGCATGTTTATTATTTTAAGTTCCTTCAATTTCTCTATCTTGAAGAGTTTTCTGTCTTCCCCTGTTTTTTTTATTATCAGTCTGAAGTATTTGCCATGTTGCTCCCTTTTCTAGGTGTTTATACCTAATCTAGACATAGCTTTACTCTGAAATTAGCTGCACTTCAAAAAGAATTTCAAAACAAGTTTTTTAATGTTATCACTTGTCACACTGTATAAAGCTCTCTCCCTTGACTGTTTTATTTTCCACTGCATTGATTTCTTAGTCATATAACTACATAGCTATTCAATAGTTCTGCAGACTTGTTTTTAAGATTGATTTAAGAATACTTTTTGAGTCTTGTTCACTTTGAGAAGATTTAGTTGGAGTAACTTAATCTGTGTAAGGCATAGGTTTGATTAAAAAAAAAAAAGCATAAGTGTTTCAGAAGGACAAGTGCTTCCACGTGGGTGGGTGCTCTCTTAAATCATGCAGTCCTGGAATTCATGGTCTTTTTGCTTTATCTAGAAGTTGCCTTAATGTTGCTTTCACTTATTTAAAGGTATCGAGAACCTGAAGGTGCTTCTGGAAAGCAAACACTATTTCTTTTGCTATCCCTCTTAACTTTTTAGTATTATATTTATGACTTTCACAAAGTAACTTTGCTGACATACACAGTTTTTGCCTATCCTATTTTTCCTCCCTTGCCTCTGAAGAGCTATGGAGTCAGTTGTGTTGTCTGGTAGCAGGTGTCTTTGTGGATAGGAGCTCAAAGAGCAGCTGTGAACAGAAGGTACTTCCTTTAAAATACAGTGGTGGACTTGCACTTCATGAAGTTCTGGCTTACTGTTTTGATCCAGGTATTCTAATTTCTTGTTGCCATTGAATTATCTTTCTCTTTGGCAGCCATTTGGTGTTGTTCAATCTGTTCTTGTTCTGTTTTTGTTTTGATAGTGGTTTGTCCATATACGCTATTTTTTTTTCTTATTGATGGTAGATTTTCCTGAATTCAGTAACTGATCATTGTCAGTCATGAAATTATTTTGGATACTTTCTATTTAAATGAAATGGTTTGCTTGGGACAATAGTCAAAAAAACGTCTTAGAAAGGCAGGTAGGTGAAGTTATTTTCTGTCGACTTTGAAGGTACTATCTGGGTTACTTGCTGGGTAGATGAAAAGAAACTGTAGAAGCTCTAAAGAGTTATGACATTTCTATGCCACAGTCAAACTACATCCATTTAAATAAGGCAAACTGTTTTGTTTGTGCAACATAAATGTTTGATTTGGGGAACTAAATTGATAAATCATGGAAATCTAGTGGTAGGAGTATATGTGTTACCAGTGGATACCTCGTGAAACACTAAATTCACCAAAAGTGGGGAGAGGAGCAAAAAAGATCAGGCAAACTTTTCTGCTGTGTTGCTGGCCCATAGTGATTGCTCATGTTTTGTGAACTCTTCATTTTTCTTAGGATCTGTTTTAATCTCACTTTTAAATTGTCATGACCATTTGGAGAGCAGAAAGCAAAAAAATTAATTTAAATCTGCTTGGACACCTGTGTATAGTTGCCTTGAGTACTGCATTTTACTGCATGCTGGTACCCTGATGCAGATGTTTTGATAGTAATTTCATAAAGAGGTTGTCATTAAAGTTTGCTTAATATTCATGGGAGATCAGCAAAAGTTAAATCTTAGTACAAAAACGTACAATTTTATTCTTCCTCTGTGTTCATTTAGGAGCCAGTGTAGCAATTTCTGTTAATAATCAGTTGTATCAAGTTCACTTGTACCATTGAAGTTGTTAGCTCTTAGAAACGATGTTTGTCCTACTTCATTTTTTTTTTTTTTAACAGCCTTGATCTGCGGTTCATATCGCTGAGTGGAATGTAAAAAAGTAACAGTTAATCATGTAATGCTTCTTGGAGGAGATACAGTAGCTCTCATGTTTGGAAGTGATGGAGATTTTATAAACAAGAAATAAAATTCATATGACAGATGGAGGAGCTTTCTATCACTGATGGGAGCTCAGGGTTGATGATATGATTATTTTCAAGCTCTGTGAGGATTTATCTTCACTTGACCATTGATTGCCTTTGGAAGTATTGAGTGTAAATCACTTTGAATTTGGTGGCCACAAAAAAAAATTAAAACTGTTGGGTGGTCTGTTGTTTTTATGGAACTAGTCCATTGGCCAGAGCTGTACACGTTTTCCACTCACTTGTCTTACAAGATAATACAGTAATGGGGAAACTGGTGGAGTTTTTGTTTTCGCTCTGGACTTCCCCTAGTGAGATGAAAATAATGAGATGCTGGGGTGTGTCACTAGGCATGTCACTTTTTTGTTTTTCTTTCAATTTTTGTTCTGTTTTGACTTGGCATTTGTAGTTGAATGACTGTGATGCTGTTTGTTTTCTTTTGGGATTAGTACCTACTTGTGATTTAGTATTCCATGTGGTCAAAGCTTTTCTGTTGGATTCTAGGTTTTAACCCTTGAGGTTGCTGTAAGAAATGGCTGTCATTCAGTGTTTCCATTAATCAAAGTTTGTTTTATCTGGGTGTTACAGTTCATTTTTCTTTCTTAGGCTTATTTCATATGGATTGGAACAATGTAGCTGAAGCTCCATGGGGAAATGATAGTATTTCACTGACTAGTAAAAGCTTAAAGAAACTACCGGGGTGGGTTTTTTTTTTCTGTATCTTTAAAATGTTCACCTACTTCCAGTGAGGTTTGTAGTATTTGGATTTTTGGATGTTAGTTATGCTTTTCATCTAGTTGGAGGCAATCTTCTGTGGATTTGGTGCTTTGACTGGATTATCGCTGTGTACTTTAGAAGAAACTGTTTCTGAAGATTCCTTACTTTAATTAGTGTAGTGTGCAGCTTGATGGCTGCTCAGTAGTGCTGGTTTTAGCAGCCCTGCAATGTGTATTCACTGAAATCTCTGCTCATTTTTAATGTGATGCTTTACAAGTTGAGGTTATTTATTATAGGATCTGTCACAGTTGTTTCCCTTGGTGTTAGCTGAAATCAGCTGGGTCTTTTGCTTACCTACTGAACATCTGGGGACTGGAAGCTAAGCATTCTCGATGGAGGTACTGTAACTCTGAAATGAGCTCCTGTTGATCAGACTGAAGTAGAGCTTGTTGACCCTCAAGGGCATGGTATAAGGCCCATCTGTTAGGTCTGAATTTTGCCTGAGGGAGGGTTACTTCAGTTAAGGTCTAGAGGGAGTATGGTTAGCAGACATTAAAAGTATAATAGCAAATTGATTGGGCTTTAGTGCTAGTGTTTGGTGCCTAGCTCTAATATTACTTCAAGTGGATAGTTGCTAATGGAGGTTCATGGAAAGAAAGAAATTATGCTGTTGTTCTTTTGTTTTTGTTGATACTCCTTCTAGACTCCTACTGTCTGTTGTTCTGAAAGACTAACAGGAAAAAAAGGAAAGAAAAAATTTTGGGCATTCCATTCATTGAATTCAATGGAAGGGATTACTTGCAGTAGTGAGGAAATTGATCTCCTTGGAGAGCCAAGCGTGTGTTAGGAATGATGTACAATGTACCATTTTCTTTAATGTGTTAAATCACTGGCTCGTTATATTTTCATTCACATTTAATTGTACATAACAATTAGTGTCCAAATGTGCATGTGGTAAAATAAGTGGTTTGAAATTTGTCCATTTTAAGTTGGGAATAATTTGGAAATATTTTTTCCCTTATAGAAAATATATGTATTTACGTGACTCCCAACAATGGCTTCGTTTTGCTCTGATCCTTAAAGGAAAAGAATAATCCAGGATTTAAAATGCTTGAAGAACTCTTTTTGTTCTCTATAAAATTAAAATGACTTGAAACTTCATATAATTCTTTTAGCTATATTTTTTTTTGTTTGTTTCAGTTTCAGGATTGTTTTTAAATACAGTTTGGACTGGATTTAATCAGCTGGACACATTTGGTTCACATGCGCATACAAATTGTGTACATACTAACCTTTTAACATCAAAGTGATGCTAAAAAAATCTTAATAATCTTGATTATGAAGATACATTATTTCTAGCTACAGTAGAGTAGATACAGGTAAAAATAAGTACTAAACAGTGGCTTTGAGGTAATGATTCCCCTATTTAAGCTTGCGTTAATGTTGCTTGATGAGCACACTGTAAATGTCAGTATCATTTCAAAGGTGGTAATCTCTTGGTAGAAGGCAAATTGCTGGAGGAGGGAGAAAGGTCTGGCTCTTCTGAGAAGATTCTGTGTTTTCAGTTGTACCTTCCTGCGTTTGGAAGGCACTGTTTGCCAGTATTTGCAGGCTTGGTGAAATGAGATGTGGGTTTAGTAAGGTATTTTAGAAAGGCATTCGGTTCTTGCCTATAGAGCTGTGATTTTTACTTCAAATTAATTCTGGTACTGGGATTAGGATGCAAGTAGGGATAACACAGGCTCGAAGACTGTGTTGTGCTTGCTGTAACAGTTTTAAATTTTAGTAATTAGTCAGTCTTTTGAATGGTGCTTCTTAAAAACAGCTATTGTATATGCAGGCTCTCTCCAGCAGTGACTGTTTTTGATGCTCTATTGTTTGGGATGACCCCTGAGTTGAACTCTCTGAAACTCAAATGTCTAATGTTCTTCATCAGGCTATGGTCTATAGATCCGTTACAATGGAGCTGGAGCCTGCTTACAGCTTGGGAGCAAACCCAGACCTGTCTGTCACTAGCAATAGGGGAATGCCACAAGCGCTTAAGTTCTACTTGTGTCATTCTGCTTTGATAGTGGCAGTCAGGATTTAAACAGATCTCCCAGCTGGGGAAAAAGGGGTTAGAAAAAGGCAGAAAAAATTGCTTTAACTTATTTAGCTAAAAACTTATTTCAAGATCTTTTGTTTTGTTACCAGGAGTTTGCCAGAATGTCTGTTTTCCTTACTGTGTTCTGTTTTCTCCTCTTTGATACACATTATTACTTTCCCACTTAGCGGGCTTGTGGATTTCAGATGACAAAGCAGAAGGATGTAATTTCCATTACTACCTTCCCTTTGTTAAGGAGCTTTTCGCTCTCTTGGATCATCCCAAGCAGATACTGAAAGTCAAACTGGAGTGAAAATCCCCATTCATAGATTGAAAGATACACAGACACTATTTTAGTAGTCCAGCCCAGTTTGGGCTGAATTGATGTGCTTCCACTCTTTTGGTCAGGAAAAGACTCGAGTGGGCTGAATAAGATAAGATAGAGGAGCGTGTGCATGCGTCTTACCTATGTATGTCCTGCCATCACATCCTTTCTGAAATCCCAAGAAACAAAAATGTGGGTGAATCGGCAGATCTAACAAACAGTGCTGCAGTTAAGCCTTTGCAGACTTGGTAGCAGCCACAGCTCTGGCTATGAAACTTGCCACTGTCTTGCTGCTTCGTCTTGAAATAGCTGGTCAAGGGCAAGAGACCTCCCAAGCCCATGTCTTCTCTGATGCTATATATATTACAAACTTTTCTCTGAAAAGCTCCCTGACATTTTCTCAGTGCATGGAAGACTTAGAGAAAACACACCCGTGCTTGAGCTGTACAGGGCACTATGTGACAGAGAGGAAGGATGTTGCTGGTCTTTCACAGATTTGCTTAGCAGCCTTTAGCTCTTTCCTGGGTGACCCAGAACTTGCGAATTGAGAAAGACAGAAACAAATTCTAGGCTCTCAGTACTGTGAGGTGCCTGATCACCTAAAATGTGTTGGTTCTGGAGGCACATAAAAATGTAAAATGCATTTTTTTGTTGTTTTCTCTTATTTAATGGGTTATTTCTAGAGAAGGACTGTGTCAGGGCAGCGAGTTTCTTGCATTTTGGCCGAGCCAATCGAGAGAACCGTAAGAAAACAGTCATCTCTTGTTGTGTGACTTCCAGCCATTTGATTTTGTAAGCAGTTTAGCTCTTTCTCTAGTAGGTCTTTTACAGCAATATTTGTCTGTACTCTTTAATGTCTTACACAAAGTTCTTCAAGCTAGAAGAAAGGAAGGTGTTCCTTCTTAAAATACTGATCAGTTATCACTCAACTGGATGTGAATCACTTTTTTTTTTCCCCGTTTTTATACTACTATGTCTTGAATACATTATAGAATCAGAGTCCAATGTAGCACTTTGTCCCCAATTTCTGAGAAATTCTATATGCTACTACTGAAAATCTATGGGCAACAGTTTTTTATTCCAGTTCCTCTGATACTACATTTTGATATTGTGTATGCAACTCTGATCTGTTAGCCCTTAGCAAACACTTAGGAAACTAAACCAAGCAAACATTTAAACTATTATAACTAAATCAGCTTTCTAAGAGTTACTGGTTTCTCATGTCATTAATAACCCTACTTATCACAATATCTTCTGCTCGATCAGTATTCCTAGTTGACTTTTACATATTTTCCTCCAAAACCAAGAGTAATTTTCTACAGGTAGCTTAGCATATTTAAAAAAAAAAAGAATGTAAGTATTAGCATTCCTTGGGCTGTAAAATTAGAGACCTGTGATTTTGTATCATAAGGTGGTCAAGGTATGTTGCATTTGCACTATAAAATACTCTCATGCTACAGGTTCATCAGTTTGAGGCTTTTTCATCTCTGCGTAGAGAAATTAACCAGATTGTATGCCTGTGAACCGGAGAAACCACACACCTGCATAAATGCGCACTTCTTTCTTCCTCCCTACGCCTTATTTTGCAGAACTTGTTCTGGGTTACGTTTTCTCATTGCCTTTCCACTTAAGACCAGGCTGTAAAAACAGGGAACCCTTGAGAGAACTATGCTAAATACCCGGTCATAGCCTGTCCTTGTGGTCACCAGCACCGTATGTCATCTTAGTCAGAAGTTTGCTTATGCCTGTTTGGGGTTTTTGAGAATGGCACTAGTGCTGTCAGTGGATGTAGAAACTCAGACTGACTGTAAACAACTTAGAAGTTTGAGCTCCTACTTAAAGTATTTATAAAGTACTGTACTTTGGTACCTTTCAACTGTGAGGAAGTTAGAGTTACCTATCCACACGAAATGGTTTGAGGCAGCCGTTGCCCGAGTGCTGTGTCTGCAGTGCTTTGCCATCCTTGGTTAAACAGCTTCCTGTTGGAACCGCTGGTCTGTGTAACGTTACTGTATGCGACAGAAGTGGGCAGGTGATGTGCCGTCTTGTATGCATTCAGACCTACTTCTCGGTACTGATTTTGAGAAAACTGTATTTGGATAACTCAGGTGTGTGGAGGTCACATTTTATTATATAGTCAGTTTTCCTATCATCCTGTTTGTAAACTCTGCTTTCATAACACACTTCTGCAGATTTTACTTTTGGGGATAATTTTTGGCTTAGGCATCAGCTGAGGAAGGAAGGGATGTCAGTCCCTTAGTTGCATCTGTTGTGGGCCTGGCGTGGTGGAAAAATTGGGATTGCTTATAACATATTTGGCACTTAAAGCTTCTGACATTTTTCTAGAGATCCTAAACTGCTATTACCAGTAGCTGTAGTTAGTGGCTGTTAATGCTGCTGAGACTGGTAGCTTCAGCTCAGTGCTAGTTGCGTGGGTTTTTTTTGAAGTTTCTCGTGAATATAAAACAAGTTTTCTGGGAACGGCAGCAATATGGAACAGAATTAAAACCGTATCTCTAGGCTTCTATTGGCCACCTTTTCTCTGTTTGCTGGTTGCAGACTGTGAGCATGTATATTGTGAAAGGAACCAAGAGTACTTGGACTGGGAGGTGGGGAGGGGTCATGGAAAGCTGTATGTATTCAGGGTATAGAAAAGGGAAGAAAATAAAAATAGTGGGCACATGGAGAAATGCTGTGTAGCAGCCAAGAGCCGGTATGATTTTGATGGATAGGAGTCATGCCTTGTAAATTGTTAGATCTTTTTCTGAAATTGGGAAGAAAAAAAAGGCGTGTGGTATTTGTACAGCATTTAGGAAGTATATATTTGATATACTTTTATTAAAGCAAAAAAACTGTTGAAAAGGTTTCTTGGACTTTCTTTTTAGCTTGGAAAACAAAGGCCTAAGAATAATTTGTCAGTTTTAATAATAGGAGGAGACTAATGGGTTGGAAGAAGATTTTTAAAGGATCTGTGCTTGGGATGTGGTAGCCAACATTTTCATAAATGCTACCTTGCTGGTATCTCTTAGATCAGAGTTTGCTCATGAAACCGGACTACTCTGGGTAGTTAAAACTAAAGCTTAACTGGAAAGCATTGCTGAAGGGAATCTGTTATTTTCACTAAGGCAAGACATTTTTTATTGATAAATGCAGGGGAATCCACATGGTGGGTGGGTGGGGGAAATCTGAACAAGGCAAATATCTATGATGATTTCAGAATCTACTGTGCTAGCGGTTTTTTCCTGTGACAGTGATTAAGAAAGGTATAGATAATGTAACAAATTGCTAGTAAAAGATTTTAGAGCAAAAGAGCAAACATGCTAATGATACCTTCAGATTTTGAATAATCGTGTAGTTTTTGTTTCATCCATCTCAAAACGTGTAATAGGATAATAATGGATATGTAAACAGTGATGGTCGAAAATATGGAACAGCACCTATACCTTTAAAAGCAGAATGCTTTAACATAGAAATTATGCGCAAGAGGTGTGGGAGAGAGAAAAGGGATATGAGAAGTTTTAAAATTATAAATATTATGTAGAGCTGAACAGGAAATTATCATTTTCTTTCTTTAAAGTAATGTAATTGGATTTTTTTTTTTCCTTGCACTCTGCTCAGAAGAATATGTAAAGACACCTGTGTAAAAATCACTCCTGCATACTGGGCTGTATTAGCAAAAGTGTATCTATGTGGTCAATAGAAGTGATTCTTCACCTCTACTTCGCACAGTTAAGGCTATGTCTGGATTACTGTGTGCAGTTTGGGACTCATCCCAGATGCATACTGGAAAGGATCTGGTGGAGGGTCTCCAAGACAGGTAGAAGGCTGAAGCAAATGCTGTACATATGGAGAGGCTGAAAGACTGGGTTTCTTCAGTTTTAGGATAAGAAGAGCAGGGTTATTGCGGTTTCCAGTGACCTGATAGGGAGGTTTAGCAAAGAAGGAGCTAGAGTCACCTCAACTGTACAGTTGTCAAGGATGAGAGGCAACAGACAGAAGTTGCAACACTGGAAATTCTGATGAGATGTTGGGAAATTTTCCCCCTCCTCACGAGATTAATCAGATATTGGGACAGTTGTTCAGAAAGGCGGCAGAAGCTCCAGCCTTTGAAAATACCCATCAGCAACTGGACTGTACAAGACTACAAGCAGTCTCATCTCACATGCTGCTGTTTGAGCAGGAGATTTGACCACCTGACCTTCTGAGGCCTTTTCAAAGAGGATCTGTTCTGTAATGCTGTATCTTTGTAGAAGACAAAAACATAGAGGTCCTAAAAGGCAGTGAACAGGTTCACAAGGTAAAAAAAGGTATATCAGTAGCTATTTAATGTTTATCCAGGATGAACACCTATCTGTCTCATACTTTTTGCTTATAGATGGAAAGAGCACACTCTGCAATTTTTTTCTGGTCCAGTTTGATTCTTGACTCTGTATCTGCCAAGAAGCAGACCAGAACTGCTGATGAAAATAACCCGATGGCCATGTGTTCTCACTGCTGCTGCCAGCTTCGCTGGAAAGTTTTAAAAAAACAGAACCAAAAGCATTAGCTTAGACCATGCATGTGATGGACACTGTGCTGGGGCAAGTGTTGTAATACCTTAAACCTACTGTAGAACTGCAACAACTTCCGTGCTGTATTCTTTTTAAGGACCTAGTGTTAGCGGTCGTTGCTGGGCTAGCTACATCTCCAGACCCAGCAGACCATTTTTTTTTTTCCTTTTTCCTTTTATTCTTTCCTGGGAAATGAAAACTAACAAATGGCTGTTTAATGTAGCTAAAAAATGACTTTGTTAATCACATGAGAGTTAATTTTCTGACAAGTCAGTGAATGGGAGAATTTTCCAAACCTCCATGTTGTTGTCAGTGTCAAGAAGTTATACTGTCGAGTAATAGTAGCTATTTCCTGACTGTACGTTTGTTATAGTTAGTGATGAACCACAACAAATAGTAAGTGTGTAAGATTTTCTTTTCAACCTGTCTAAATATATCTGAAAGAAAACGCTAAAGAGCTACGATTTTTACTTGCTCTGTTAACATGCAACCAATACGGAGTTTCTCTTTTTCTTTTTTTTTGTCTTAACAGCATAAGCAGCACTATTATGGACATAGACAGCACAATTTCCAGTGGGCGTTCCACTCCGGTTATGATGAATGGACAAGGAGTTCCTGCCTCCTCTGCAAAAAGCATTGCTTATAACTGTTGTTGGGACCACTGCCATGCTTGCTTCAGCTCCAGCCCAGATTTGGCAGATCACATTCGCTCCATACATGTGGATGGTCAACGAGGAGGGGTTAGTGTTACTTTTTGTTTTCTCCCTCTTTCTTTCTTTATTAGTTGTCAGTATTTTATTCTTAAAAACAGAAAATTTGCTACTGTCATTAAAGTATCAGTTCTGTAAGTAGTGGCAACTAAGGTTGGGCCTGCAGCAGTCTGGTATTAGGCATTCAGCTGTTGCGTAGTTCACTTTATTTTGTGTTCTGTGTTTTTTAATTGAATGCCTAACTTTAAGAATGTAGTAAGTTCTTTTTAATAAATGATTTGAGGATATCAGGTTTGTGATAGATGTGCTAACTTCTCAACATCCTGAAGCTGTTGGTATATGTTTAAGTGCTTATACTTGGAATTCATTTGCTTAAAACTATTAGTGTACGTGTTACTGCAGGTGAACTCAGGTGAAGTCATATCTTGATTATGAATAGAGTCTCACTAGAAGTAAAATATGTGCAGAATGTAGAATAGCGAAGATGTAAGACTTACTGACTTAAGAGTACAAAGGCTTACCAAAACAGCTGTCTGTAGTACTGACAGCAGGTATACCTTCAATATAATTGCAGCTAGTGTTTTGTTTTTGGTTTTTTTTTTAATTGAGGTGCATAAGTAATCATGTGTATTTCAGTCTAATCCCTGGTCAAATGATGCAATTTCTGTTGTTCTCACAATTTTAATGTTTCAAAACATTTTCCAGCAGAGTAATTTCGACTCTGTACTTAACTACCTGTCCCTCCCCAACCTCCTAAATTACCTTTAATATCTGGAATATGTCATGTGAACTACCTTTACATCAAACACAAGCAACCTGCCTGCTTTCGGTGCTGTGTGTTGCAATTCTTTAATTTCTTGGAGAGCTGATATCAAACCTTAACCTAGATTAATCACTATATTTTGACTTTTTGTCCTGTCACTTCTCCAGAATTAAAATGTTAGGCATTTACACTTTCTCTTGAGTGAATGAGAGACTTAAATAAAATGCTAATTTGCATTACTTTATTATGTAATAGTGTCACTACGACAGCCGTGGCTCTGGTTGTATTTAGCTAATGTTTTTTTGTATGACTGAACTTTCAGCTTGATATTTGGTGACTTTTTTTCAGTCCAACCTCTAAGTATAATCGTGAGTCGGCTTTTTAGCCACCCATGAGGTGATCTCTGTAGTTCTATTCATAGGTTTATAAAAGTGTTACATGATCCTGGATAAAACAGTGAAATGGATGAGATGTATCGCTATCCTGTGGGCTTTCACATAACTGCATCTTTGGGGATCTTTATTATCCCGTCCATGATCTATTTTAGTTTCTTAAAAAGGGACTGGAAGATTTTTCAGGGTTTGTTTGAAGTTTTTGTTGTTACTTTTTATTTTACTTCTGTTCATTTACATTGCACGTGACATGATTTGTGGGTACTTTTATTTGGAAAATATTAGACTGTATTTGTCTTTCTGAAAGAGGAGGTTGTGGGAAGCACCAAGTGTCTCATAACTATTGCATTCAATGCACACTTTTTATCCCCCTGCTGGAGGTGGTTTATTTTTTGAAAAGTTCTTCAACTTGATGCTATGGAAGGGGACCGATGCTGGCTGTTTTGTTTCAAGGATTTGTCTGCCACCTGCTGGTGAGGTGTTTAAGTGGTGTTAGAAATTCTATTCTTGTAGGTCTGACTGGATTTCAGGTACTACTTAACTAGAATGACTATAGATTTGAAGAAAAGTGGGGGTAGTAACTGCTTATTGAAAATTTAAAAGCAATGTGACAAGCATCCTTGAATTGTAAAATGTATGTTTTCAAGCTAATACTGAGATAATGGCTCCAAACTAAACCAGGTAGGTCGATGAAGAGCCTGGGAAACTCTTTGACAAAATAGTTGTACTGCCCAAAAATTTGTTTTCAGAAATATTTTAAGTTCAGCCTTTTGACAGGGGTTCCCGAGAATCCTTGCGTGGACATGTGGTGGATTGTTATAAAACCAAGTGCTTTTGTCCCTGGAGGGATTGCATGTCCACAATCTGTAACTCTGTAGTAATACTCCTTTCCTGAGTGCCATGCAGTCTGCAGATGCTGAGGGAAATATTGGGACAGTTACGGAGCTGTTGCACAGCCAGTCCACTCGGAAATTCCAATTCTGTGGCTTCAGGGGGATCTCAGAACTGAGGAGCAGCAGATACCAAAGGTTTAGGGGTTGGACCTCATGTGTCAAGAGGTCTGGATAAGTCATACAGACGTGCGGGGTTTTCCAGCTTTGTATTAGTAAGGAGGGTTATCTAAGTAGATATACAGTGGGTACATACCACTCCTGTGGCGGCTCTTTTGTTTTGAAAATACAATCTTTTGAAGATTGAGGTTTTTTAATCTCCGAAAGAGAACAAGAAACTCAAATCCAATTAGTTTGCTGTGGTTCTGAAAACCTGTATTATGGACAGTGCTATTCCTGGAGACTGTATCTTGCTGCTACAAGTTAGGGCTATACCTACCTTCACACGCCGACCTGTTGAGGAAATTCTAATGAAAAGCAAGTTCATCAAGCTTTTCTGTTCTCTCAGTTATAGATAGACATAATTGAGAGAAGAGAAAGAAGCATGAGTAAGTTCTAGTCCCCTTAATGTACTGTTGTGCACATGACTATCTGTACACTGGAATCGCAAAACACCCATAGATTTTGAATCCTGTGAGAAATTGTAACTTTCTTTATTAGGATTTGAGTACAAGGCCCTAACTAGAGGTATCCAGTATTCTGTAATATAAACTCCGGTATTTAAACAACTGTATTGTAATTGAGTTTTTACTTTTTGTATTCTCAGAAAATAAAAGTATGAATTGCTTTTGAGTGTAAATGATTTTCTTTCTGTATCTGCTATCCAGAAAATGTAAATTTGTCTTGTATAAATGCTGTGTTTCAGTACATGGTGGATACAGATATTGAAACAATATCAAACACAAACTCTTTACAGTGGATGCTGTGGCTCTCAATTGTGTTTATCTGCAGAGGCATCTGGTTTTTTTGAGATTTTATTCCAGTGACCTGCTTTTTTGAATGCTTGTGGTTGTAATTATTTTTTCCATGGTGAGATATGAGAAGTGCGTTGCAAAATTAGTGGTTATTGTTCAAAATTTTTTGATGTACTTTGTATTGTGAAAACAGGCCTCTTTGCTAATATGGGTGTTTGGTTTTTTTTTTTTGTACTGTTTGACTTCTGTAAACTTACCGCATTTTTACTCTATTAGGTGTTTGTTTGCTTGTGGAAAGGTTGCAAAGTATATAATACACCTTCAACAAGTCAAAGTTGGTTGCAGAGGCATATGCTGACACACAGTGGGGACAAACCTTTCAAGGTAAGGTTCACTGTAAGATACATCATCCCTTATTTTATGAGTGATCCTATTTATTTTTCCTGATACAATATATTAATTGAAAAATGTTATCACAGGAGGATTTCTTAAAATGTATCCAGTGAGCTGAGCCTTCGTCTTTGCAATAATAGTGCCCAAAGGTCCTGTTCTGTTCTGAAAACAGGTGAAGATACTGTTATTGCTTCTCTATCCCTGTTTCTTTTAATCTATAAATGATAGGGGAGTGTTAAACTAAATAGTACTGAAGTTTGGGTTTTTTGTGAATTTTCCAGTTGAGCTGCTTACATTGTAACAGTGAGATATTTTGCCTCATGCTTTACACTTCCACATTAAACTTTGGATCATGCCTGATGGTGCATATTCTGTGCTTGAAAGAGCTGGTTTTGTTAACAAAATTCAGTTGAAGCACAGTCAGTGACTATTTATGGTTAACCTCTCTGAGAATAATAAGGAAGTCAGGAATGCAGGACCGTTGAGCTGACTGTGTTTCCTGCGTAGTATTTTCTAACTTTCTCTTTCTTTCTCCCCCTAATCTGTACCTGCAATTCTAGGTATAGTAGTGTTTATCATTCCCATATCCACCAATCCGTTATTAATGAGTTGCTTCATCCTCTTATGGATACACTTGGGGCAGTTCATAGCTGTCAGTCCTGGATCACTTGATGGTAAGTCCCACCCACGCTACTTCAGACTGAAGTTCTCCTTCCATTTAGGATATGAAAATTAATTAGGGTTTTTTTAAGTTTAGGTAGCATTTTTATGCCTTCTTCTCCCACAACCCCACCAGTTTTAGTCACTGTTTCTCCACTTCCTTCTCTTTCTTCTCAGGTAAAATCTTCTGTGTTTTTTTTTTTAAGGCAACTTTATTACTAAAAAATACTTTTCTGGTACAGTGATGTCTTCTAGAAGTTACTACTTCTGCATAGCTTATAACAGTAGTTATGACAGAAAACAAAACTAAACTCAAAACCTAGAGAGTAAAAATAGTGCATTGCATGTGAAAAAGTTTTTTAATAAGGGTTAGACTTTTTTCCCCTATAGAGCTGTGTAGTTTAGTCTGCAAACTTCTGACTGAAAGAGTGAATAACAACAGGAAACTTGCTCTTGAGCTTATCCTACCCTTTTGTTCAAATGAATAAGGTTGGCATGTTTTTGGAAGTATAGCATAAGGTTCATAGATATCCCTCAAAGTTGACAGATGTGATTGTTCCAGCAACTGATCTAATCTTCAGTGCTAATGCCTGAGTAAAAGAAAAAAACACCAGTCATCAGAGGAAACTTGTACCTTAGGTCTTCTCATTTTGGAATTAAATATTTTGTATTCCTTAAATTATAATGGCAAGCTTTGGTCTTAAAGGAAAGCCTTTCAGTAGGGTAATTTCTATATTTACTTGGTCTAGATCAAAGAAACTCAATTTTAGATACATTGCGTTTCAGAGGTGGGCATGGCTCTGAAATACCAGTAGTACTTTTGAGTCTGTCAGAATTACCTAGCTAAGTCAGTAAAAGTTGGTATCCCAGGTTTTTTCCTAGGCTGGTTACAGCTAGAGCCCTAAAATTTAAAACAATTGGTTCTGATGATAATCATCGTGTGTTAAATACGTGTCATTTCACCAGCTGATTTTCTGTACTTTTTGGTCATACTAAGGGAATGAACAAAACCCAGTCTAGGATGGCAGTAGTTAATCATCATGGCTGAATGCGTGTCACTTCAACATTTTTTCCTGCTGTTGTCTTTAGTCCCTCTGTTTGTTTTTTATCTCTGTATTTCTCAGTCTCTTCCTAGGGGCTATGAATGGAGGATAATTTTGGTAACATCTTTTGTTCCCCTGTCGTTTATGCTGAATATAGGCTTCAGGGCTCACAAGAGGTAGCAAAGTATGTAAGTGTCTGTGATAGTAACCTATTAATTAACTAGTCCTCTTTCCTTGCTTGCTGCTTTTCTTTTACAAGCTTTTGAAATCTACCGTCTGACACAAAAACACTTGCAGTGTTGGATGTTAGTCTTGATCAGTCCAAGAAGAGCCATTGCTAATTGTTTTACAGCAGTCATTCAGAAATAGAGCAAAGTTTTTCGTTTGGTGTGTCTAGCTGTTCTTACAAATCTTAATTGCTCACCTTTTGGGAAAAGTCAGATTTTTTTCAAGTCAGAGTTAGATTAAGGACCTCTTGTACTTGATGATTGATGCAGACCAAATATCTCCCAAAACCTAAACTACAAATGAAATTTCTGTTGCCTCATGATAATATACTTGAGTTCTAGCATAAAAGGAAGGAATCTGTCATTTCAGAGAACTTGCTGAAAATACCTAGTCATTCAGTGTTTTATTTAAAAAATAAATTAATGTCAGGATTTTTGAGTAAAGCTGTAAAAGGCAGTAATGGGAATAGTATAGCTGTATGATGTTGTGTGAAGAACTGCTGTTCAGGATGTTTTTAAGAAAAGCAAAGAATGTTAGCTAGGAAAGTGACAATTAGAAGCATGGAAAATTTACTTTTGTAAAGGTAAAAGAACACTATAATCGTGTGATGACCAGAGGAGATTAATAAACATACGACAGGTTGCTATAGTCTTATATTTCTAGTCAAAAAAAGAGACAAAAGTATTTTCTTAAGTTGAAAGGCAGTTGGGGACTGTCTCACACATAAAGCTGTCCTTTGCATTAGAACTATTCTGTTGAATGATATGTCCCTGTCCTGTCACCCTTTTGCTTGCAAGTGGGCTCATTTTGTGTAGTTGCCCATTTTGGGTTTAATTATCTATTTTTGTGATACTCATGGTGTTCTCCTTTGAGTAAAAGCTGTATCCAGCTGTAAATGAGCTGTTGGTGCTTTCATGGTAAAAGATACTTGTGGGTTTACTTGCCTTTTCTGTGCATTCATATAAAGTGTGTGACTGTATAGTTCATTTGTCACAGAAATGAACCCACTTCTAAATTACAAAGGCAAAATGTTTCATATTTTCATAAGTTTCTGCTGGTTTTTTTTGTTTGTATGGTTTAGTGTGTCCTGCTCAGCATTAATATTGCAGTACCTGTGTCACAGAAAAGGGAAATTTCCTTATGAATACATGTTTTTGAGACCGTTGTTATGCTAGCTCCATTTTTGTATGGGGCAGTTTCTGGGTAGTGTATGTCAAGCTCATAATGAGGAGACATTTTATGTCTTGAGTCATCTGCTGAACGAAGGAAAAAAAGAGATACCCTAGATCTTTGGACAGAATTTAGGACCTCAGTTCCCCTTTAGTCATCATATTGCTTTTCTGTTTTTTCCCTCCCCCCCCCTTTTTTTTTTTCCCTAAGTGTTTTTAACTCTGATGACCTTGGGTTTCATGTGGGACACATGGATGGATTTTTTGCTTGTTTTTTTTTGATGTCATCATCACTAAGTTTTGTTACTGATAAAGTGTCTTTTCCTATGGAATCCACCAATCCCTCCACCAAAGAAAAAGTGTCCATTAAATGAGTCATAGTTAGCATTGCATGTTTCTGATTAAGAATTTACTGGCCGTCTTTGGCCCACTGTTAAATATTTTTGAAGTTATGCTGCTCCTCTGATACCTGAAGTTCATTGCTCTTGTGCTGCTGGAAGTTTTCTCTTTGCTTATTGCAGTCTGATTCTAGCCATCCTTTCATCTTTTTTTCTTTTTATTTTGGTCATTATAGACATTCATTTAGTATAGGTATTCTCAGAGCATGTAATTGTTTCTCTGAAGATGTTTAGTACCTTCATGTTTGTGTATAATTTTTACATTCAGAGTTGAGAGAGAAAAACTGAAACATTATTCTTTTTTAGTTCTGTTATTACATAATTTTTTACAGCTTTTTAGAAACTGTTGGAATGTTGTGGAGTGTCATCAACATGTAGTGGTGATCCTGTTGAGGACTGAGCAACTGAAAAACTTTCAGGCTTTCAGAACATGTAGACAGGTGGACCTAAAGGAATCATCTGCTGAGTTAGAAAACTGATGCTTGTAACTGTCTTTGGCAAGCTGAGAAAAAGTGAATGAAGAAATTCTATCTTACTTGTGCTAAACCTGGCTGTTACAGATAATAAGTGTTTGAATAGTTAATGTGCTGTAACAACCTGCATTTTTAAAAAAGTTGAGCAAAGTACTATTTGCCATGCCTTGTTGCTGTACGAGGCATTGAAAGTTAAAGACCTATAAAATGAACTCTTAAAATCTAGTCTAGGTGACCAAATACAAGATGTTAGGCACAATGAAAGGACAAATGGTAGAGTGAGCACAAAACAGTGAGAGATTTTATGCAAAAGAACTGCATATAGCAGTCTTCAGTAAGTATAAGACTACATGTGGGTATGCTACCAGCTGCTTTCCCATACTGATTCCAGTGGGTATGCTCTTAATGGTTAAGATCAGTCATGCAAGGTTTGCTTGTGTGGGGTAGATGCTTTCAATAACAAGTGACAGAACACAGGTTCATTGGAGGCTTTCATCCTGTGTTTAAAAGGGAGGAAGAAAGTAATAACGAAATTTGGTGCTCATTCTACCACCTGTGACTTCCAGAATTCATTAAGGGGTGACTGCATTTGCTAAGACTCTGAGTAGAGTAACACTTCTTGACATCTAGAAAATGCAGCCAAGCGGCTTCAGTCCTCATTTGGAATTCATGTCTGTTATGCTTTTGGCAGAATATCTTCTATCCATTAGAGCATTGCAGATGGGGATAGAAAATATAAAGGCATTCTGCCCAGACACTTAGGTGTTGAGACAATAACAAGGTTTATCCAGATGTCTAAAAGATTACTATTAGATTTATTGGAAAAATTACACATTGAATGTTCTAAAAAGGAGGTTTGGTTATTTTGAATTTAGAACCCCCCCCCTGTATTGCTAGATATGTTCATATCCTGTTTATTAAAGTCACTGGTCATTACTGCCCATTAATAATGGTGGGTATGGGTACACTGGAGAAATTAAACTTCTTACATGTTGACTTATTTTCTCTTGAAGTAACATATCCACCAATCCGGACCCAATCTATCGTATTTAAAATTGAATGCAAAATTTTAAGATTTAGGTTTTAGGGGAAAAATGAAGAGGTTGGTTTAAAGTTGTGCATAATAGTTGAGTTTGATTTATTAGAAGCCCTCTAGATCTGTATAATTATCTGGTGGGAAGCTGATTTGGTGTGACTTACCGTCCAGAGATCCTGAAGTGACAGCCTGAACTGCTCCTTTATCTTTGGAGAGAAGAGACTTTACCCATTAGTAACGGATTGCTGGATATATTATTTTAGAGAAAAAAAAAAAGAAAAAAACAGGTAAGATTTTTCTCCTCTTCTACTATTTTCTGTCTACTACAGAGGCATTCTCTGTCATCTTTGATATATCACCTGTTGATTATTTGATGACATGGTCAGGTAGTCTCAAACTACAAAATACCTGAATGTAATGATTTCTGCAAATATTTCATACTGTGGCTCAATAGTATAAATAGGCTTTCTGGAAAAAGATAATTGCTACTTGCAAGTTGCATATGTTGAGGTTTTAAGGATGCTGGTTTGGGGCTTTTGGAAGTAGCACTTGGGTAAAACAAGAGAAGTAAGTAGTAGCCTCTGCGGATAATCTGTATAGAGTATCAGTGATTTGTTTTCTTTGTACATGACTAGACAAAAGTCAGGTTATAACATTATGAGTCAAACTGCAGTTTGTAATAAAACAGTGTTTCCCATCTGACAGACACAAATAAATCTTATGAACTTGTGTTTTAAAAAGTTTTAGAAATGCGACTGACACAAAGTTTGTGTTATTTTCAGAAAATACTGCCTTTTGATATTATACTTTAATAAACTTGGAATATGGTAATGCATGCACTGTACCAAGACTTTAGGTTATTTTTGACCCCTAGCAGGTGTCGGCAAGACTGAAATTTTAATTTCTCGATGTGAATGAAATCAGAGTATGGGTGTGTTTTTTGGTTGTGTGTTGTTTTTTTTTTTTTGTTCTTTTTTTTTCAGTCTTTTTTTTTTCCTGCCAGTGTTTGTAGGAACAAGGAGCTATAAGCTGAAGTCAGGAGCACCTTAATGAGTTAGTTTAGTTTTTTAGCTTAGTTTCATGAAACTGCTTTTTTGGGCAAGACAGCAGTTTCAGGGTCTTAAAAACCAGAGAATAAAAATTTATTTGCACTACTGCACACATGTATTTTACCTGTATCTGTTGATTGTGAGTCTGATCATCTTTAATACAACTAAATGGGTCAGGTTCAAGGTCAGGTTGAGCAACCTTATCTAGCAGATGATGTCTCTACCCATGGTAGTGGGATTAGAGCTGGATCATTGTAAAGGTCCGTTCCAACCCAAACCATCCTGTGATTCCATAAGTGTGAATTTTAATCATCAGTATTAATTGGAAGGAATAAATACTTCATTGAGGTTACCGTAGCGTAAATGAGATCAGAATCTGTAGTGTTTTGAATTTCATAGATGTGCTGGGATGTCTTGCATTGTAAGTCACTACTATATAAGTATACCATATTGCCATTGTTGGAACATGGGGAATTATAGGGCAAGGTAAAAAGGTGTAGGTGGGTTTTTGGTAAAAATCTTCACAATTCCTAAGATACTTATTAGTGGGGGAGACGGGGAGGAACAAATACAGTGTGAAGGATCCTGATCTTTTTGTCAGGGAATTGTATGTTTGTAGGTAGCTCAGTACTTAGAAAACTTTACTTAACTTCCTCTAAGGATTTTTTTTTTTCCCCCCTTAAAAAGAAAACGCAAATAAATATGTGAAAAATGTTACCCTATTATTTTTTTTGTCTGTTACTGTCTTGAAATATATACATATTTTAGTCCTATAGCAAGTTTTAAGTCCTTGGGGATAACACAGGTTTTTCTCTTCATGGATATGTTATGTTTTTATGATGATCATTTGCTAGGTCTGAGGCAGAAATAGACTTTTCAATTCTGCAGCCACAGTTGGAAAACGACACAGTTGGATTTTAGGGACAAAACATGCTGAGTGATGTTCTACTGCTGTTTTCTTGTCTTTCAATCAAATTTGCCAGCTTGGGGGAGGTTACTGTAAGAGCTTTCAAATTCACCCTTAGTCTTCAGAGAAAACTTACCACTATGTACATGGTTGCAGCGTGACTTCTGTTCTTACTTCTGAACTCCTGTTGGAGCTGCCTCATCAGTTTGTTGGGGAGGGAAGTGCTAGAGCAGAGAGGTACACGTGAAGGAGCTGGGAAGGAGGGGGAGGAGCAAGGCAGATGTGGAAGGAGAACTTTCCAGTGGTTTAGAGTGGTGATGGGTCTTTTGCTACTTGCCCTACCGCTGTTACCTGGATCAGAAGAAAAATTGAGCATGTGAATACACAGTTCATTGTAGCCAGTGATGGAATGCATATCTTAAAATCACTTTTCTATTACCCTTGTAAGTTCAGAGCACAAGAGGAAAGGTTTGTGCCTCCTTCCCCAGCAGTATCATTTAAATACTCATTTTGCAGATGAAATAATTGTAAATATAAATAAAATACTTATAAAAATACCAATAATTATTGTAGCCAATACTAGCTTATTTGCATGCATCTTGCAATTTCTGTGTTTCTGCTTAATTATTGTTGGATCTTCTTTCATCTTTCTGTTTGAGAAAGAGAGGCCATTTTCTTTAAATAAGAACATTCTTAAATATTTCTGAAGTAATAGTAGCATCCCAAAATAAATGTGTAGATAATTGTTAATGCAACTTTCAAGTTACTGAAGTTCAAGTTTTAGACAGGACTGTATGGTAACTGCTTATTGACTTTATATAGCATTTACAAAAAGTCTTCAGCTGTTTCAAATTCAGTGTGGATAAGGATGTATTTTTTTTATTTCTGCCTTGGAAGAAAAGAGGATGTTGGAGAACGTTACTGTTATCGAATGCAGAAGATTGGAGAGCTGTTGAGAAATACAGAATAACAGTGCAGTATTTTGAAAGACAGTGGGCTTGTTGGTCTGTGAAAGGGAAGTTCTTCAGAAGCATTTATCTTCTGTGGGAAGATTTTGTCAGTGCGTTGTTAGAGATTGGTTTTATGCTATACAATATTATAGAATATAATGTAGTATAGAAAAAATTTAGTTTACCATGGACTAATTATTGAGGGTTGCAAAGTTCAGGTAGAAATTTATTTTAGGTGACGTTTCTGTTTTTAAGAATTGCATGGTCTCTAAGAATTTGTCTTCCTTTTAGTGTGTTGGAGGTTGAGCCAGAAAAGTCAAACTGAGAGATCTGTCAAACTCCTGTGAGTGCAATATAGCATGCTGACATAGGTGTTGTGTTTTTTGTCATTAGTGTGTAGTTGGTGGGTGCAATGCCAGCTTTGCATCTCAAGGAGGACTTGCCCGTCATGTGCCCACACACTTCAGCCAGCAGAACTCTTCAAAAGTTGCCAGCCAGCCAAAGGCCAAAGAGGAATCTCCATCTAAAGCTGGAATGAATAAAAGAAGAAAGTTAAAGAACAAGAGACGACGATCATTACGTAAGTGTTTCTAGAAGTAGAAGTTCTTGAAAGTTCTGTCTTAGATAGGAAGTTCCCCTTCAGTGTGGTGGTTTCTTTGCAGAAGTGGGTCTGGTAGGGTTGGTGATCTTTAGCATTACAGTGTTGGCATCCCTTGTGATGGGAGAAAAACAGTTCCAGGATCTGTCTGTGTTTCTTTTTAGACTAAAGCATGTATGTGTTCAGTAGAAAAGATCAGTTTTCTGTGAGCAACAGTTTGAGTTTGCAACTTAAAGATGCCTTTCATTTTAGAGTTGCTTTCTAACTATGTAACTGTTGGAAAATGTTCTGTTTTGTGATGATGAAATCTGAAGTTCCGTACGGCAGATACAGATTGCAGATTAATATAAATTGGAGATAAATGCATATTATGTAAGCTCTCTTCTGATCACAACATTTTATTAGCTTAATAGGAGTTTTACGCATATGACCAAAGTCTAATTTTGGGCAGATTTGACTTGCTATGTTTTTTTAATCTTTCTCCACTCAGTTGCTGTTTGTTAAGTTTATATGAACCAATGTGCTGAGAAGTGTGATTTTTTTTCATTTAAACTGAGAATTCTTTCCTCTAGCAAGTAATAATCACTTACCCAGTACCTTTTCTAGTCCCTTTTGATCCATTTGTTTGATTCCTGAGTTGTCCTAACATCAGACTAATAAACATGTCAAACTTATTTAGAGATTCTAATGTGCAGAAATGGTTAGGAAAGTCTAGGCAATTGTTAAAAAATTTGTTTTATAATTGCTTTGGATGCAACTCTCCAGTACTGAACTGATTATTTATTATTTTAAAACTGTTACTGTGATAGTTGCATTTTAGAATAGAGACAAGTAAAACCCATTTAGATTTTTTCCTGCTGGTATGTCAACAGCTGAAGAAAAGAATTCCATTAATTTTTACCTGTGGTGTAAAGTCAACCTTACAGTATTGGAGAGAAGCACAAGGTACCTTTTTAGTGAACCACTGGACCTGTTATACTGTCCACAGAAATGGAGCTCTGTTCATAAGCAGGCAATTATTTCAGTCCTGTCTCCTGGCTGGTGGTAGGATTTTAGTGATGGTGTGCCCGAGAACTTATGTTATTTTGCTGGGTCAGAAATGACAGTCTTATTTAACTCTGCTGTGGCAGAACACTTCGCTGTATTGATCTTTCTGTTCCTGTGAAGAAACACAGTTACCAGTTATTCAAATAGTACTGCAACAGTGGATGCACATACTAGTAGTCTTAAGTGATTACTCTGTATCACATGATTGTGATTATTCTTATCTTAATACCTTATCTGTGTTTTAAGCAACTGAAGTCCATGAAGCAGTGGTCATTTTTCTGCCTTGAATGCAAAGAAACCTGTCCTGGAAAGTTACAGTATCACCTAGAATTCTGAAGTTTATTTCCTGTGTCTGTCTTCTACACTGTGTGACAACGATGCAGTTTGATGCTCGAAGAGCCACTGTAACTGTAGCTGTGGTGATTTTTCTTCTTTTGGCTTTTTCTTTTTTTTGGGGGGAGGGAAATGTTTGGGTGTTCTTAAAATATATGTGAACAAATTATATCATTAAACACATCTTGAAAGTGTAAACTTCCAAGAATTCCTCTAATTTTGACACTGATTCAACATTCAAAGAAGGAAGAAAGCTATTTCTGTTCAGAATTTGACTTTCGAAGAGCTTTCCCTTTTACTCTAGCTAATCTATGTACATGGGAAGGTTCAAGAAGGGAAGGCTGATCAGTGAACAGTTATGTGTTCGCTTTGCAGTATCCTTGTAGTTTATCTTAGATGTAATGAAAGAGAGACTTACTTGAAATAGTTGCAGGTTCCTAAAGGATTATCTTGGTTTGTTGACTGTGTTACTAAGACTGGTCACTTCAAAATTTTCACTTTCAGAGATTCCTGAGTTGCGTCTGAGCTTGCTTCTCCATATTGATCTTGTTAGGTGGCTGATTTAATACATCTCTATTCAATTTCCACCCCCCAC
>Ga0065711_1030469_pt1 | contig 32403 bp, 12 predicted proteins | sample Hoacrofraction12_FD_59098 | JGI IMG/M metagenome (GOLD analysis project Ga0065711, IMG submission 59098) | Hoatzin crop microbial communities from Cojedes, Venezuela - Epithelial fraction 12 v2 (version 2) | ecosystem: Host-associated > Birds > Digestive system > Esophagus > Crop | place...
GGGGGGGGGGTGGGAGGGAGGCAGGCAGGAGAGGAGAGGAGGAGAAAGTGAGATCCTCTCCTGAGATATCAAAAGGACATACACAAGGCTCAAGGTTATTTGTAAAAGAATTACACAAAACACACAAGAGCTTGTTATGATGAGGAATTTCCTCAGATAATGCAGTGATTTTTGTAGTTGTTAAAGACAAAATTTAGCAGGGATTTGTTTGATGTAAAGCATAGAGAGGAGCTGTAGAAAACAGCTCCCAGCCATGACTGCTGATTTTTGTATATTAGTCCCCATCTTGTCCTTGAAACGGGAGGTCTCACAAGGCTGCATCCAGATTCTTTACACATGCTGGCTTGGGTTCATCTCTCTGGCTTTATGCTGAATATGAGGAGATAGTAGATTTCTCAAGAGTAAAGCAGGAGACTGAGCCAGCTTTTCTGTGCTCTTTGTCTTGCTACTCGCTGACCATCTGAACGAAGGTAACTTAACCCTCCTGTTTGTGAAACAGAGATAACACTAATCTTCTAGGAAGCGAAGGTCCTTTAATTACGGAGGAATACTGTGCTATACCTGTAGCAGTCTTCAGTAATCCTGCTTTGGTTATAATCGAAGACAGACAGTCTCTATGAGTCAGTCCAATACAGTTGAAAAAAACAGCTTCTTTTCTGGAAATGTAAGTTGTTCTTGGTTTTTTATCAGTGACATTTTCATTTTCTCCCTCTGTAATTTTTTAAGGTCTTGTGTTTCTGAAAGCTTGTCTGTATTTTTTAACCATTGTCAATTGGCCTAATATGGGATATTACCTCTCGCAGCTTTGCTTTATTTAATTTATAATGCATTAGCCAAAAAGGAGAAGATAGTTTGGATGATCTCATAGTAGTATCACTGGAGGATTTAAGACTACATATCCTTTCTTCAGCTGATATGCGCTCCAGTATAGGAAATAATATGCAATATTGTGATTATTAGTTCTCATGATATCAGTAATGCAGAGTCTAATGCTGTTTGGGACATTAACAAGGAAAACTGAAAAGCAGAACTAACTGGAATGTCTGAGTCGTTGCAACAAGTGCTTGTTCTACTACTTCAGTAATTTCCAAATATTTGGTAGCTGAGCCTTACTAGAGGAAATAACTTGTTCTCTGTACTTTTCAGAGCCTGGCTCCTCCTCCCCCAAATTCCCTCTGTCTCTTCCAGAGTGAGTTCGGCATCTCCTGCGCTGCTGCCGCCTCCAACTCTGGTTTCTGCCTTCTTGTGCCCCTTTGGCTCTCAGTTCCCTCCTTCAGACTCCAGGTTGTTATGGTCTCCTCCTCACTGCTACTGAAACCAATATAATAGTAACAAGCTTGGCTGACGTTGTCTCCATGAAAGAGGCACATGGATCTTCTACTTGACTACTTGGAGTCATTAATAAGTCCCTTTCCTTGATGTGCAAGCCGAAGGGATTTCTTTGTGGTACTGCCAGATCCCACTGTGATCTTAATATTTTCCTATCCAAATGCCCTTATGAGTGGGTAATGAGTTAGGAGTAAGAGCAGTGAATTTTGATTAGCCCTGTGGGCTGAATGTGATCCCCAGGGTTCTTGTCACACACTTGTTTGTGGGTTTTTATTTTTCATATTGTACTCATTTTGTGGGACTTAAATGAGCTCTCAGATGCTTTCTATCAGCATGAATTGGAGACGGCATGTAAAGTGCCTTTGACAGATTTACCGCATTTCATAATGAGCCTCAAACATATAAAAAGACAGGGTTAATAAAACAGCATTGGAGAAGCACATTTTGAAGGCAGTACTGTGACATATGTTGAAAGATCTGCCAAGAGGGATGATTAAAGCATGACAAGTTGATGAAATCAAGAGTTGATTGTAGCTTGTCACTGCAGGGCCATAACATCTATAATATATTTATAAGGGTGGAAAACAGATAAATCTGGCTACATGATATGAACACTCAGTTTTGGTCCCCTGTATCCACTGAGGTATAAACCTACACACATTAAGTTACCAACAGACAAACATACTTTGGAATTCGTGCAAAAACACTGATGTTAAGGCATGTTAATGCATGTGCATCCATACTGGATAATGGGGTAGGATCTGACATGATAAATAAGTTACATAAATGTTGCCACTACGCTCACAGTTTAAATTCTGTGTACTTCATGTTTTACTTTCCCACAGGAGATATGCTGCCATACTTGGTTTCCACTTTGCCCCTGTTCTCAGGCACTTGCATGGAAGTGCTGTAGGGCTTGTCTGTCTTCCAAATTCTGTCTTGGAGGACAGAGGAGAGGAAAGTCAGAGAGAAAAAGAACAAAGTGACTATATTGTGTCTTCCAGGACTCATCCTTCCTGTCGAGGTTTCATTTTTCAAAACTGATCCAGACTCTTACAACACTCTGCACTCAGTCTACATGAGTTGCAGCTTTACTAATAATAATACGAGAACTAATACAAAATATACAAAACTAATACTGAGTTTCCCAGAGTTGGGTGCCAGGGCGCTGGCGTCCCACCAGTAGCTGCCAGGCAGTACCAGGAAGTCCCAGACTGGCCTCAGCGGTAGACAGGAGCTGGACTCAGAGATGCAGGGGTTGGAATCTGGATCGGGATTGCAGGCAGGACAACGAGCAGGGTCCTCTTCAGAAGGCGACCATGAATAAAGAGAGTGAGACCCTCGTGATCTCCCAGCTTTAAGCTGAGTATGATGTGTGTGGCATGGAATACTGCGTTGGTCAGTATCGGGTCACCTGTCCTGTCCACCCCTCCCCGCAAATACGACCCCTTTCGACTCCTCACTTGTGGGACCTAAGAGGTCTATTGGTGACCTTGGCTTCTATAGTGATAATTATAAACAGGGGCCTTTTTCTGCATTCCTTTACTACCGTTAGCTCAGTATAAGTATAAACATTAGGTGTTATCAGCTTTGCAGTAGACATTGTCTTTAAAATGTGCAGCCAGCTTCAGAAAAAAGCAGTTACTTAGAGGAGATTAGCCGTAAGGAAGATTCACTAAAAGAAAATCAGTTCTGTTTTAACCAAAACCAGGACAGCATGATTATTCTAACTGTCTGAATGCTCAGATATTATGAGCTGTTCACATCTGTTTATGTCCACTGTCGATGACTGAAGGAATGCCCAGGTACCAAGCATAAGCAGTATCATCAAAAATATCTGATAAATTTCTTCTTTGCTGTAGTAAGATGAATTATTGATTCAGTTGTCTGATGATATATACAGTGTAGCTGTATAGTGTAATGCAGAGAAAGATGGAGAAATATTTCTCAAATGGAGAATCAAGCTAAATAAGATTGCTGGAAAGTTAGAGTCCTGCTAGATAGCACAGTGCAGTGAAGTCCCAGACATTAATGTAGTTATGTTTCTCTCCTGGGTTAGTTCTGTTTCAGTTTCCTGGTCAAATTGAATTTTTATAATATATTATCTTTCTTCTCTCCCTCCCTGGCTCTCCCTCTGTCCCTGTCTCTCTCTCATACACACACACACACACATGCAGTAAGAGTGAGCAAACATCTGGTTTGAGGGATCAGAGGCTTGAACAACAACTTTGTGCTTTTCTGATCTTATTGCCTGCAGGAAGAACACTGCCAGCTGTAATCCCAGGTTGACACAGCTGACATGCAGTGACAGAAGGGGCTCATGCATCCACATCAGCCTTCTTCCTGCTCACTAAAAGGCACCAGAAAGCACAAAGTTATTGAAAGCCAATGCTGTAGACTGAAGCAGAGCAACTGTGGGAAAGAATGGTCAGAAATTAAAGGGGCCCATCATGGAACTGGGAGCCAGAAGTTCCTGAATCCCAGCCTTGGCTTTATAGATGCCGTTCCCTGTGGTCTTGAGCAATGTTTTTACCACTCTGTGGCTCAGTTTTCCAATCACTGAAGTCGGGATAAAGAACTAATTTCCATTACCTTCAGGGACTTAAATAGAAAATATTCTACACTCCACTAAGTATGAAAACCTTTCTGGTCAGTGAACTTACATCTTTGCTCTTTGCTGAATACCTGGAGCACTCTGGAGACTGAGAGCTCCAGTATTGGCTTGCAAAATATTTTGTATTCTTTTTATTAAGCCCCACAAGTTCATAGTCAGTGAGATTCACTCTACATAATAGTCTGTCATGTGCAGACTGAGTGATATTTTACCCCTTTGCTACTTAGCATTTAGATAGCAATTTCCAAAACTCAGGTCACTTCCAAGAAAGAAAATGACTTAAAATGTTGGAGTAGGAAAAATGTATCCAGAGAAACTACAAGTTCCTTTTCCCATGGGTCTACCTTACTTCAGACACACTGTTAATAAGTAATGATTTTTTCACCATATGGATGTTTCCTGTGCCTCTAGTTCATGGCTTGGCTTTGTGAACGGCACCTGTCTTTGAGAAGGCTTACTGGGTCACTACAGGGTCCTGGAACTCTCTTTTCATTTTGCTAAGCTGATGTAAACAGAAGAATTGATTTCATGAGGATGCAAAGATCACTGATTTGTAGCAATTAGAGATGGGAAAGTCCTGTTTGGTCTAATTTATTCCACTCTGTAATCAACTGATATCCCCCACCACTTTATTAAGTAAAATTTTAAATAATTCATGAATTTTCCTGAGGAGACTGTAGCACTGTCTAACATGTAATCTTGATAGTAAATGCTTCTTAATAAACTACTTCTTTCAGTTTCTTACTCGCTTTTAGTTATTTCCTGACACTCACCCTAGAGAATTTGCCCCCTACTATAGGGTTTTCACCTTTCTGTTATTTGTAACTGGTTGGCTTTTCAGTCCTCATCACTGATGTTTGTCTAACTGCTTTATAGGCATTACTTTCACGAATGTTACTGACTGAGCTGCCTCCCTGTACTCAGCACTGTATTCACGGGAAAGGACTGTACATACTTTCTTTGTTTATTGTATATTCAGCTCCCCATATCAACTCCCTGATAATACGTGCACAGGTAAATGAGATCCAGAAACATCTGAAGGTTTCTGGTGGAGCCAACCCAGCTGCACCACTGCCAGCACCAAGGCAGAGACTGCAAGTTCTGCTGGAACTGAGCCAATTCCCGCATAGATACTGGAGCACCTGCCAGCACCTTCCAGTAAGGAGTCTTGGTTTCAGTGTAATGCCTGAGGAACATAAGGAGGAGCCCTTCTTGGATGGGGAGCACAATGCACTGGTCCCCAAGTGGTTCTGCAGGAATTGGTGCTCTTTTTAGCCCTACCTCCATGGTGGCTGTGTCAGACCTAAGCTAGCGGTCTACCTGAGTGCTTTTGTTTGCAGGGGTGTGATAGTGAGATGTTGACTCTTTATGAAGCAGGTGTAAGGCCACAAGTTTTTCTTACCTCAGACCCCGCGCCATGCAAAAGCAATTGTTCTGTTTTCAGTCTCATGTTGGTCTTGGAAGCAAAATAGCTGCGCTCGTGTTGCTCCAATGCCTAACCGAACACATGTCAACTAGATCCAGTGTTGCCCTGCCCTGACTTTGCATAACCCACAAAACAGATAGGCAACCCCTAGATAAATGGCAGTTAATTGAATTTAAAGTGTCAATACAAGTAAAGTGCTTTGGCTTTTGGTTATTGCTGCTTGTTCCCACTAGGCTATATAAATCAGATCCTGACCTTTCCCAAAGGAATTGAAGAAGTGGGGTGTGGGGACAGTAGTAGTGGATTTTATTTTGATCTCTGTTTCATATCTCTTCCTGCAAAATGAAATTTGTTCTTGTTTAAAATGGAAAGATCAATATGTAGTTTCAGTTGTTCTTTAACAGTCACTTTAGCCTTGGCTGCCTGATATGGGGCTTAATTTGGACCTGGTCAGTGAAAAAACAAATTATTTACACATTACTTACAAAACATCTCAAAGATCTGGTAATGTAGACATCCAAATTGGTTCATCTCTGTGGAACAGTTGAACTGCTAACTGCTTTCTCTATACTGTACACTAGTTCACTTTTCCAACATAAATCAAAAGAGAACTAAAGCAGACTGCTTTTATCTCATGCCCATAGCCTCAGCTTCTGTAGGGCTGAAATGATTCAGTATAATCTGCTCATATTAAATAAGACCTGAATCACATTTTGCACAAGAGTAACCTTTTTTTTTTCTTTTGCATGCTTGAAAAAGTTTGATTAACCTCCTTCCTCCTTTGCTAGTTTGAGTTTTTGTTTTGCTCCTATTGTGCTTCTGTGTTAGATTATCAGGGGCAAGGCACTAATTTTCTCAGTCATCCAAGACAGGATGGAAAGATTAATCTAAGGGAGGTTGAAATGTTGCTGATCTTGTCCTGGGGCAGAGGGGTGAATCAGATGGTGTCTCAAAGTCTTCCTTAGTCTTATTAATGTCACAGTGACCCATGTTAGATGCACCTTGTGAACAGACGTTTAAACTCTACTCTCTTGGTTTGCATCTCAATTTCCCAATGATTTTCATCTGAATGCTGCTTTGCTTTGAATTAAGACCCTACAGTGTTTAGGTTAAAAAAGGTAAGATAAAATAGAGAGTGGCAGCAGTGTAAAGCTTTTGGCTGAGGCAGTAGAAACTTAGAAACAACTCCAGTTGCCTGAGTAACTTTTGCTATTGTAGTTTTGCTTGATAATCCTCTCTCCTATTTTCAGTACTGATGTTACCGAGACCTCGTTGTCTTTTGTCACGAGGGCAGTGAGCTGAGGAGAGTTGCAGTGTGAAGGTCAGCTTTTAACTCAGTCCATGGTGAGATGAACGGAAGGAAAGGTGTGGCTCCCAGCACACGATGTGATCAGAGGGAATTGAAGATAAAGTGAAGGGCATCCAGGACTAAGGGGAAAATGAGGACAGGAAATAAAATGAGAATTGAGTAGCGAAAGATGCAGCTTTATTGAACAGTGAAGACAGAGGGAAAAACATAATATCCAAAAGCTGAAGCAAAGACAAACAATGTCTAGTCTTGGCTCTTCTTCAGTCCACTCAAACGAAATAAAATCCCAAAATTTGAATTAATCTTCCATAGTTCCCCTTGTTAAACAAGGCAAAACTGAAGCTTTGTAAGAGTTTATAGAAGGACATTTTGTGGTAGTTAGAAAGATTCCAGGTCACCTGCCTTGTAATTATTTTGTTTAGTTGCACAGCCATCCTGATTCATTTCTGTATAAGCCACATCTATGATTTCAGGTTTGGGCTTTTTTCAAGTGTTTTGTAAAAACTGCTGCAAGTAGAGATTTTTCACATGTTTTGATTTTAATGCAAACATTCCCTGTGTTATATAACACAAGCCATAATATGGTCTTACATTAATGCAACAAAATAAACAGCTATACATAAACAGGCCTGATGCTAAAACTGATTGTGGCATTGCTATTTCTTCCTGATTTATGGAAGAAGAAGTTTCTAGTCCAAAATATGAACTTTACTAATAGACTTGTCTCAGTTTCCTAGCTCAATACAAAATGTGAACAAATGATGGTTGTACTTTGTAGTATCTAGAACAAAATATGTGCTTAAAGAAGTGTGAAAATGAGACGATTCACTATAAGTTTTTAAGTGCAGCTGCCTAAAAACAGAAGTGGTTCAAGAGGTTCAATGTGTGCCAATCACAAACACATTTCTGAAACTTTTGTGACCTTTATTAGATATTAGGGAAAAATGGCAGTTTCTCCGTGATGCATGCAAGTCTGCTTTTCCAGGGCACACAGCATCAGCTCTAGAAGAGTTTTAGGGCTGAACTGAACTGAGTCAGTTTATGTCAGCAGAGGATTTAGCCCTCAAAGGTAAACTTTGCAGACTGTAGTGGGCTACCATGCATCCCTCCAGTACCGATGTCAATTAAGTGTATGTAAATCTTAGCAAGACTATGGGCAGCCATAAAAAAGGAGCTGGCATTAAATGCCACTGGGTGAACTGAGCTATCAGTTCCATGTATAATAAGGGAAAGAGAGGTAGAATCAATTTAAAGCTTGAGCACTGATATCAAAATGTTTTCTTAAGTCATTAGTGTCAACATATTGCCTTTCACTTAATAACAGCTCATTAGATAAAATATCTCTTTCTTTTTAGAGACTTCTAAGCAACGAAGAACATGTTTCTGCTGTAGTGTCGCTTCATAAAACAGCCTATGGCATTAATTTAGGACAGATGAATGTTTTCTTATGGTATTCTTTTCAGCATCTTCACAGGCTTGACAACAGATCAGGCTGGATTAATATTCCACCTGGAAGCAAGTACTTTCTTTCTGCCCAGTGCAACTTGCTGGAACCTTTCAGCTTTCTCTTTCACACCAAAGACGCAGTAAATCATCATGATTGGTATCTAGGCCAAGAAGCAACATTTTTTTCAGAGCTTCCATTGCTCTTTTACTTTCTTTGTCTTAAGAACCCATTTTGGTTTAGAAATAAGCTTAATACAATAAAGATTGTTTGTTTTCTTAAAGGAACCTTGAGCAAAAAAGCAAAACATCATCCCACATTGAAGGATTTTGGAAGAAAATTCTGCTTTGCCCATGGGCAAATTTAAACTGTCTCCCCCTGGACAGTTGCACTGTATCAAAAGCATTTCCTGTGGGAACTGCTAAGAGTGATTAGCACAAACAAATTAATTTGACTTTTTTTCCCATTTTAATTGGATCTAAATTGAAGGTTATCAAATGCTAAAGCTAGAAGTGAATCTGATCTATTTATTATCTATTTCTTTATATAGTACATGGAGCAGGGATACAGAGGGCTCCAGAAAAAAGACAGAAGACTGGCAATTGATCATGTTTAATCAGCAGGCCCTGATTTTTAGGATTGAGGTGTTAGGTTTTCTCAGGGGAAAGAGGGACAAATGAAAAAATAGAGGTCTTCTGCCAGATTCGTCTCCAAAATATTTAGTCTTCAGGAATGTCTGTGGCATTTGAAATATTTTGAATATTCAGGTTCAACAAGATCCCGAAGGTTTCAAAATATTACCATTAAAATCCTTAAGGTCATAAGAGCATGGATGTTCATCAGTTTGTTGGAAAATTGAGGCCTATGTGATACTTAGGAGGTGCAACAGGATTTCTGATAATTGTACATATGAGTACTAAATGGAATAAAAGACTTGTTTTATCCCAGTCTTCACAGAGCTGGATTTGGCTGTGCTTTAGAATTTTGCATAAAAAGGGAGAAAAAATAGGTGCAGGAATGCATTTCTGAGATACAGTTCTTTAGAAGAAGCTGTCGTGAAGCAGATCATAAGTCATATTGATACAGAGGAATTTTTTATGCAGGTGAAGGAAAAAGGAGGAGGGCTATTTTAAATGAGCAGTTCCTATTGGTACTCGTGTCATTTAAGCAGCTAGAACCTATGGGAAGAAAAACATTTAGTAAATCACAAGTAGCAAAACTACTCAACACAACTTTACTATAACGAATTATATCCTGCAGACCTTTGAGACCCACACTGATTCTGAATGCAAAAGAACTATGGGATTAAGCGTATCTTCTAAAATAAATTTTAATGTCTCTCTTTATCCTGTGTATTCTTTTCTGAAGTCCAGCCTTGAATCAGAGCTGGACTCGAAAAAAGAGGAGATCTAGATTAGTTGTGTGAAGGGGTTTTTTTGAACATGTGTATCACGCAGCTCTAGAAAGGCATTGCATTGAGGTCACAAAAGGATTGTTAATGAAAATTTCTGTGTGTGAAGATGGACAAGAATTCCCCTTAATCACATCATGGCTCAGCTTCCAGCAGTCCAATGAGCTTACTTCATGTTGAACTTATGTTACTGCGTGTTGCAGACCGTAATATTTCCTTTTTGAACTTTCATATCAAATGCTATGTTTATTTTTTAAAGCACAACTCAAAGTCAATATTAATTTAGTAATTGTATGGTTTTATTGATAATTAGTGACTATCCCAAGTGCTTAACAATGTAAAACTTGTTCTTCAACTCAATGTTGTAACTGGGTATATCAGCGAACACATTCTTATGCACATTTTTAAAACTCATTCTTACTAATGTGTGAAATAAAATCTAAAAACAAAACAAAGGATAGATGAGGTACTAATGTTGCAATTTAAACCTATTTGAATTTTCTAATGTCCTTCAATTTGTCATAGCTTTTAAAGGCATGATTTTTATATGTATTTTAAACTTGCTGAATATATCTGCCTAATAATAATAATAAAATTAAATTAAACCTGATTTTTAAAAAAAAGTCTTTAAAGATGTGGTGGGGACTAGTTGTCATTTCTGGCTTTCTTGAAGGTCTAGGACTGTATTATAAGAAACCCATTTTTCCTTTTCATGTCTTCTTACATTGTCCTGCTTCCTTTTTACCTTAGTCTTGCTGGCCTGTTCTTGTCAGATGCCCTACTTACAAGAAATTTCAATCCACTACATTTTTTCCTTTCTGCAGTCAGCCCTCCACACAGAGGAAGAAGCACTCTGTGCCAGCCACTGGCTGACTCTGGTGTTCCTATGAACTGTGGATCATTCTTTATTCTGAAAAAGATCTCATTGCTGACAGTAAAAGATTGCTTACGTACATACCAAATGAAGCCAGTGGAGTTTTTAGTTCCGAGTAAAGCGTGTTATGGAATTTCTTTGTCCCTACAGAAAATGTTCCTGCCCATCAACGTTAAGATTTCAATGCAGTCATCTAACCAGAAGTCCTTACTCAGAACATAGTCTATAAAGTGGGGAACCTCGATTTCTACTGAAACCGTATCTTTCTGTATCACATGCAATATAGATGTAGTAACAGACTCTCTGTAAGTGTTTGAGTCTGGGTTGATGGAGAAATTTAGGAGTTCACAGAGAAATTTAGGTCCCATTTGAAATACCTTCTGAGTGTCTTTCAGGAGCTTATTCTCTTTTCTTACACAAAGAAAAATAGGCACACTGCAACAGACCAAAAATTTCCTAAAGGAGATGCAGAATTTCTATGTTTGCATTTGCAAGATTTAGCTGATTTGATGAAGGAGAGCATGGATTAGTGTGTTGAGAAAAGGTCTAAAGGAGAAGCAGAATGCCTCACTAACTGATCTTAAAAAAGAAATTGTTTTTGTAGTGAGCTTGACATAATTACTTTTATTTCTGTTTTTCCCAAACCAGCACATCTGCTTCTCTGTCCTGTGAGCATAAACTTGCCCAAGGCTTAAACGAATGGGAGAACTGCAGGAAAGGGACCTATCCTTTAGGTTAAGAAATTGGGAAATCAAATGACCTGTGCGACTCCGGCCTACATTAGTCATCAGTTTATTGTTAATAAATCAAAAATCATTGTTATGTTAATATTTCTGTCTCTTCAGCTTCAGGTACGGGTTTTGGGGTTTGTTGTTTGTATTACCTCAGCTGCTCTTTATCAATTTTTTTCTTAGATCCTGCACTGAACATGATTCAATTTTTGTGTTTATGAATCTGTATTCATAGAAGTACAGAACTAACTATTGGCCATTTTTATTGGTGCTGGTATGAATTGTGAGAGCTGGGAATGTACTTAAAAGTAACATAATTACTGTGAGTGACTTCAAGCCACCACAGTACATTGTTTAATATTGTTGGATAAATGACTGACAGAATGTTTTTCCAATATTTTATCTTTTCCTTCTTGTTTATCCGAGTAACCAATTGTACATGGCAGGCACCTGAGGTGGGACAGAGAAACCGGTACATCAGTGTGTGTCAGCTCATGCTTAATTGGTTCTTTCTACAATGGGAAACAGCAGTTTCCCACAATGGATCTGTTACATGGAAGGAAAAAAGTAGATGAGTTTTCAGGAGGGTCATGAGGAATCAGGCCAGTAAATCTGCTCTTAAATGTTTTTGCTTTGTTTTACCTGTTGCCCCAAATAAGCAGCAAGGCTCCTAAATGTTCATTATTATAGCTGGAGATACTAACCCAAATCCAAACTGCTGTTTTCTTTACAGCTGGACTTAAAGAGATGCAGATGACGATTTTTATACCCCTTAAGATTAGGTCCATGCTTTATTGCATGTGAATCCTTGTGTGTTCCTACAGTGCTTCTCACTTGTTCCAGAAAGTCAGCAGTAACAAGATGATGCTGGAGAGTATAGCAGGCAGAATTTCCGAGCAACAGTTAGGCAGTAAGGATTATCAAGCGCATTTATCAGGATTATACGAGTCATATTGCTTGCAGTGTGAAAGTGTCTGCTGGTGACTGGGTGGAGCATCTCGCCAGCTGTTGGTCATATATATTTTTTTTCCTTGGTGTGTCTTTACATTGAGAAAAGATTCCAGCATCTGTTTCAGAAAGTCAAATAAATATGAAGCCACATTAGGTTATTTATATGTGGGATTTTAAAATCAGTGCTGCAAATTGTGCAGAGCAGTTGCTGACTCTTGGACTGCCATTTATTCAAAACATGTATTGGAGCACTACTGATCTACTGAACTTCTGTTTATGGTAGAATTACTTCAGTGAGCTAGGTGCTTACTCTAGTTTTCTACAATATCATGATGAAGTTTGTAAAAGATGTGCTCTTTTTATGCCTATCTGACTGACTGAAGAGTTTTTATTAAAATAATACATGAAATAAAAACGAGTCAGAAAGTGACTGTAGCTGCAAAAAATGAAAAAGCAGAATGATGGCATTCATTTACTGTCACTCCGAACACTGTTAAACTGGGCTGCTCTTTTCCACTAGAGGTTTGCCCAACCCATCTGACCTGTACAATTTTTCAGTAGCCAGCGAATTTGGACAAAGACTTTCTGTGAATCCTGTTCCTCTCTGTACTGTGTGAGTGATCAGAGCTTTCCTCCAAAACACACTTTACTGGATAATTCTATTATCCATCTACACGGAACAATGGAACTGCACTTGCCAGAATTTACATCTTGGGTAATTATTTCTGCTTTCATTTAAATTGCTTTCTGAACTTCTGTTTTCTTCTTGCAACAGGCCCAAGTCTTTTGGTAACTGGACACAAGCCTTCACATATCCTTAATTAAGAGCTCTTTCTGTTTTTAAATTTTACTTCCCTTTTTTGTATCTATTTTACCACTCAGATTTTTTTAAACTACTTCTATTACAACTTTTCAGCATCAATTTCTTTTAATTTCTTCCTTTCTTTTTTTCTGTTTACTGGATTTCTAATCCTAACATATGTTTTTTACTACTGCAAGAAGGTTTATCAAAGCACTACTGTGTGTTTGTGTGACTGACATGTACCATGTCCTTGTGCCATCAGATCTAGAGTCTGATCAAAACATTTTGACTCTTGGCACTGACTTCACTCAAGGTCTCATGTCCCTGACAAATTACACATGCCTTCTAACCAGTTTGGATAAACAAATACTCTGAGGAGAATCTGAGATCTCTTTTTCATAGGATGTAATTTCTTTGACCTTCCAGAACCTCAGACAATTGGATGTATAACTATTCTCCACTTTACTAAAGATAAAACTCTCTCTTTTCAAATATATGTATGTACACACACGCACATGTTTCTAGCTAAATAAGGTCATTAAAAAAAAAAACCAAAATCTAGGATGTTTTAACTATTTCGTTGACTTTTCAGATTGTTTTTAAGCTGTTTTTTAAACTTTAAAGGCAACACTGATAGTGAACGGTTCCAAATGGTAAAACAGAAAATCCCCTTCAAATATAACCGGCCCGTAGAGGAGTGGCTGCAGGAAAAAGGTAACAGTCATTAAAACTTTCATTTTAAACCCATTTGATTCTAAACCCTCATTTTTAAAGCCTGCAAATAAATGTTTCTTAAATGATAATCGCCTGCTGCATAAATGACTGTTTTAATTTTCATTATAATTTGTGTCAGCTTCCACCTGCCATGCGTTGATAAATCATGCTATAATACATTGCTATTAAAATGCAGTTAAAGGGACAAAATTCTAAGCTTGCTATCATAGTAATGACAAACAAGCAAAAATTCAGGACACAATTTCTAAAAAAAAAAACCCAAAATTAAAAGGAGTGAAGAGCAACAACATGTATTATGGCAATTTAACCACTGCATGATTTTCCCATTTTGATTTGGTTTTAAACTACATTTATATCTTTATTATCAAAGTTTTCTTCAAAAATTTTCGAACCTACTTGTTAAACCACTTCCTGTAAGTTTCTTTTTTCTCATTAGTCTGATTAGCTGCTATGGCTATGTATTTCCTAATTGTATTAAGATAATTAAACCTTTTTAAAAAATCTTGTAAAGAAAACATTTTTTAACATTTTAATTTAAACTACACTGAGGGAGACAGAGAAAGATGATTGTTCTGTCGCTTTTATGCTATGACTGGGAATACAGTTTGAACACTCAAATGATGCATTTAAGTTATAGGTCAAATTCTTCCCTAACTTAATCTCCAGGCAGTGCTACTTAATTTTGTGGGTTTGCCTGGAGTAATTGGCCTCAGTTCAGGGAAAGACTTGTTAACATTTATAAATCCAACTGGCTTGAGTAAGAGTTCTGCATACACTCTGTGACCTGTTGAAATGGGACTTGTGTCAGAACAGTAATGGGTTTTTACCAGGAATTTGGAGGGGGGGAAAAAATCTTGGATGTAGAGCCCATTCCAAAGCCTGTTGAAGGTAACAAAATAGCTCTTACTGATTTCAGCAGGGTTTGGACTGGGCTTTTGGTAATACAGTAGAAGAATACAGGAAGATCTTCTCCCTCTATACTAAATATTGTATTTAAAAAAAAAAAAAACAGTAACTCCTTGCCTTGAAGTCTAGAAGAAGCAGAACATGATCTTCTCTTGTTTCCTTTTAAGAAAGTACTGCTGATAAAAGGGGGTGGCCTTTGAACTTGAATCTCGCATTTTCTGTGCTGACTTAGAGTATGGCTGTTAACAAATTTTCCAAGAGGGAAAACCAATGCATTGCAGAATTGGAAAAATATGATTTCTGTTCTGTTTCAAACTTCTATCATCAGCTGAATTAACAAATTGATTTAGCCATTATGAATTAAGTTAAGATGAAGAAGGATGTGGCTAACTACAGTCAAAATATTTTTGTGTGAAAGGTCTGATCCTGCAAGGTGTTGTGCACACTCAGTTCCTGTTGATTTCAGTGAGAGCTGACAGTGTTGCCCGCTTCTCAGGTTTGGTCTACAACAGTGTAATGTTTGTAATTAAAGCTAAAGTATTTATGAAAGTAAGACAAAAATATTTGTGCAACAAAAACAGAAATATTTTTTGACCACCAGACTTTTATGGAACAGTTAATTCAGCTAAATTGTAAAAACAAAAATCAGGATAAAGGTATACAGAAAATGCTTGAGTCTTGGTGGGTTGCTCTGTTAATTTACAAGATCAAACTAAAATAAATAAATAAAGCTTAGCACTAAAAAGAGTATAATTTTGGTAAGTTTGAATTGCTAAAGTCCCTTTAACACTAAAGACAATGATTGCTTCAATTTTGTTAAAACAAATGCATGTCCAATTCCTTGATGCTATTCATGTGCTTGAGAAACCCACCTCTGATTTTTTTGTGGTTTTGTTTCGGGTTTTTTTTTTCATTTTGGTTTTCTACCAAATCTTTTGTTTTATGTCACTGCGTCTCCAAGTTTGAGCTTATAAGCATGCCAAGGCACTTTCATTTGTAAGCCATTCTGAAGTTTTGAACTGAAGTCTACCTTTTATGCATATTGATACTTTGTTAAAAGACAAACACACATGCAGTAGGGTCTAAAAGAGACAATATTTAAGCGTTCAGACACTCTCAAAGCACTGGACATTTTTAGGCTAGAAAGGTAGAGCTGTGTTTTTACTAAAGTGAAAGGAAATTCAGTCTTCACACTTTGTGGTAGGGAATGAAATTGTGCAGTGTAACACCTGAGACAATAGGGATTTGTTCATTCCAAAGTAGACAGAAGTTTTCAGCAACTTAGGTACCACTCAAATTGAAGAATATTAGGAATTAATAATTTATCTAGCTGTTCACCAACCTGCTCATCCATCTTGTCATCCATCCAACAATTAACGTAACATGGAAATCTTCTGTCAGAAGACTTTATAAACATGAGGAGTGAAAGGATAGCTTGCTATCAAAATGGAACAAGATGAACTGAAGGATGGAGGAATAGATAGATTCAGCAAAGAGACAGCATATGGAATAGCTGTCTTGACCATATGAGTTCTTGGCTTGAGTGACGTAAGATGAAACACTTTTCAAGTGATATTGTTGAATGCCTTAGATTTGGTCTTCCTTTGGTACCACTGTTACATTATTCATAATAATGAAAAAGTTCATTTTTTGAAAACAAATATTACACAACATCTTTCTGAAGTGGTGTCATTACTGGTTTGTGGGTTTTTTTTAGTTTTATAAATTGGTTTAAAATATTTTTAAGAGGAGCCCAGGTTTACAACTTTGAAATATATGAGCAATAAGCAAAACACTGAACACTATTAACTCCACTGAGATATGCATGTGAGTGAGAGAAGAATAATTAGTCCTAAATTGTTCAATTTAAGTAGTCATAAAACCAGCAGATTTCCTTAGCAGAATACATGGTGTCTGCTAAGGCACAGGTTTTATCTGTTCTGCAGCTGGATGAGCTAATAAAGACCGAGAAGCATCTCATCAAAAGGACTGATCCTGGAAGTCCTTAATTCTTCAAATCTCTCTTACATGTGAAGTCTCACTGATGTGAGTGAGTGTAGTTTTGAAGCAAGAACTATTAGTGTGAATTAGGATTTGCAAAATCAGGCCCAAAATCTCGCCTGTTGTTACAGAAAAGTTACACTTCACTAAGATTTCTCTGTGGAATTTTTAATCGGTATTCAGCTTTCCAAATGAAGAAGTCGATGAGAGAGCAAACAAAGAAACAAGAACTTGAACTATTCAGAATATTTACAAAATACCTCAGAAACTCAAAATATGCTCATCATTTTTTTCCCAGTATGACACTAAGATAGCAGTAGGAAGAGCTCTCTGTGGAAGAGAAGGAGTCTAAGTCTGCAACCCTTACACACCTAGTAGAATTTATAATGTAAACAATTCCTCAATAAATTTCAGCAGCCAAATAAATTTTACTTAGTGGAAGCATGGGCTTCAGAACCGTGTCATCAAAAGAATGATTAGAAGAGACCTATGGTGGCACAATTAAGTGTATATTCTCTCAACAGCTTTCTCTCATTCCATATGCATTTCTCTTTTGTCTTTATTCATGCACGTATATACCATCATAGAGTGAAGAATGAGGAATGACAAGTTGTAGGTGACTCCAACAAGTCATTGTTCTTTTAGCAAACACAGTTCTAGTATTAGTGCTGTCTCCAGCATTAACCATATGGTGCAGTGCATGAATCCTGCACTGGAAGACCACTTAACATGGAAGACCCCCAAAACACACAAAGTTCTTTTTTTACTGGAGTGGGACCACCTCATCAGTGTACACTTTGTTTCAGCGTTAGAAGATGCAGATGAAGGCCCAGAAATGGAGACGTGAACTTTTTTTCAGCCTTATTTTACTAACTCCTCATTCTTGAAAGTAAAGCAAGAGATACAACAAGCATGTCTAAAGCTGTGCTATGAGCTTGGGTTAGAACAGATAACATCCTGAGGAGAGTCATAATCCTCCAGTAAAAGTGACAGAACCCCTTTTCTATCCTGGCTGGAGAGCTCTCCTAGCTGGAACAGCAAAAATTCTCCTTCCTCATCGTCTCCCACCCCTTTTCGCTTTGGTAAAAGATGAAAAAAGATACAGTACTTATTCAAGGGGAGAAAGGAATTAGAATGGAAATGGAAAGGTTTGAATGGTCAGTACCCTCCCTCCATTTTCAAGGACAGCATCTCAAGATTCGTGAAATAACTTCCTGTTCTTTGGTCATCTTACCTCGACCTTTGCGCACTCTATCATGAATGAGATGGGAAGGAGGGAACAGTAGCAAGGGAAATGTCTGGGTACGTAGGGGCAGGGACAGTATGGAGAGAATACAGTGCTAGAGGGAGGGAAGGTGTGAGGAGAAAGGAAGATGAGGTAGTAAAGAACTGACAGCATATCCATTAAAAAATCCAAAGCACAACAGGACAGAGAAGGAAGGCAAACTCCGAGAAGATGATATATGACAAGAGTTTGGCCTTCTACAGTGTACAGTGCCATTTCCTCTAGCTCAGACAGGAGCTGGGCTGAGAGGGCTGAATATTTTGACAGATACGGTTATTGGATCCTATTTTCCTCATAGACAAGAGGAAAGGCTCTGTTTTTAGATGCTGAGGAAGTGTGGCTTCAGTGCATGTCTGTTGATGTTTTGAGACATACATTGCCTCTGGTAAGTTTAAAACCTCCTGAGATGCAGAATATCGCATCAGGTGTTTCAACACTTTCCAGGGGAAAGATACCCTCCATTTTTATTTCTCATTTCTTCATCAATGCAGTTACTCCACTCTGATCAAGTCCTAATGTTTCATTTACAAATCTATGGATGAGGAGCACAAGAGATGTGCAGCCAACCTCCATATGTCCATATGTTACACCTCTCCATACACTTTTGCATAGTTAGCTAGGGCCCTCTTTGGGGACAGGAACTCCTTTCAGATACATTTCTTCTCTTGTCCCCATTCTCTTCCCTATGGTCCATCCTGTCACCATAAGATGATGCAACACCGCATCACCACATGACTTCGAGACCCGTCACGACGACCACCAAAATTGGTGAGCTCCCCCTTGTATTCTGATCTACTCTAACCACTGGCTGTGAAGGAATGAGCAGTGGGTTATAGGCTGTGCTTTGTTACATGGTGGCATTTTGCACCTCTCATCAGGGTGGACTAGAGAGAGGAAGTGGTGAGTGAGAATTGGGGAGCGGGAATGGGATGGGGACATGTGTTGCAAACTTCATAAAAATCAGAAAACACAGTAGATATTTGATGATGATTGACTTGATGCTGCATTGATAACCCTTCTGAGCTCTGCCCAGTCTGGTTGTCTGTTGATTCAACAGATTCCAGGTGGCATGCCCCTGATCTTCTGAGGAACAGTGAAATTATAGGCACTGCCTTCGCACGGCATGAAGCCATGTATTTCTTGATATAGTCAACCTAGTGCAGCCTGGGATATAAGCAATACTTATAGAGCAGTCCAGGCTGGATGTGATTTAAATGTCATGCAAAACTAGGTGAATTGGCAATTGTTACCAGATTTATTTTTCATAAATATGTTTTTGATGACATATGATATTAGACCACTCCTAACACTCAAGGTGTGACCTTGAGTAAACCACTTCATCTGCCTACATTTGAATTTCACTGTCTGTAAGAGGGGAGTCACATATAAGGCCTTCTGGGGCTTAACCATCTGAAGCACTGTTATCCTCACTATTTCAAAAGCTTTGCTCTTTCAGAGACCTCACAAATGTTTGCACTTGATATTTCTTGGTTTTAGATTTGTGAGCCTTCACAACATAAAATTTGCAGGTGGAAGATCATGACTGATACTGTCTTAAGATTCCTACACAATCCTTATATCACCATCAATTTTTTCTGATGTTTTACTGTCCTCAAGCCACCCCTTAAAACCTTTGTGGTTCTAAGAGTTAATCCCATCTTTGCACAGTCAAAATAGAAGGATAATTTCTGGGCGAAAGCTTGACAGGTACCGCAATCTGAATTGATAGTAGAAAAACAGCCACATATGGAAGCCTTGTTTGTAGTTTAAAATGCGTCCAACTCTAAAAGAGCGGGTTCAAATTTCTGACTGAGTCAAAGCTCCATCAGAGTTTTGATGTGTGAGTGGATGTTGAAGTATGAAGTTCAGTTTTAGTCATTCTTTCTTTCAGGCTAATTTTCCTTATTAATGAGTTTTAGGCAGTACATTTCCATGTATTTCTACAGCCATCATAAACACTACCAAGAATGAATCTACTTCTTGGTTGTCCATCATTTCTGGCCAGGACTCAATGTAAGATGCAAAGTGAAGGAAATGTCTGGCAATAATGTTATTCACCCCCCTTCACTAGGACGACAGTTAACGATCTTCAACACCCAGGCGCAAATAGCCATAGGAGGGAAGGACAGAGGGCGTCTCTTCCAAGGCCAGCTCTCCGGTCTGTATTACAATGGCTTGAAAGTGCTGAACATGGCAGCGGAGAACAACCCGAACATTAAAATCAATGGAAGTGTCCGACTCGTTGGAGAAGTCCCTTCCATCTTGGGAACAACACCCACAACCTCCGTGCCCCCGGAAATGTCTACTACAGTCATGGAAACCACAACTACTATGGCCACCACTACAACCCGAAAAAATCGTTCACCACCCAGCATCCAGGTGAGTCTGCGTTTCCTTGGGTTCTTAATTAGTCTTTTGTTTCACTGCTCACTTCTAGGTTCTTGGGAGCCATGTTCTCTGAATCATGCTGCATGTAACTATTTTAATAATGCTGTATAGGCTAAATCACCACAAAATGCTGTCCTCTTGTGTTGATGAACAAACAGTAGGATCAATTATTATGGCACATGTACGTGATAATGGGGACAGATTTTGCTCCTGTCCTAGTGCAAACCCATTTATGTAAGTAGGATTGCCCCAATGTGAATGAGAACATGATTTTAACTATGTTTTTACAGTTCCATATGTGGGGAAATGTATTCCTATGAGAGTTACAAAGCTTAATAGGGGGTGGATGTATGCTTATTTATTATTATGACAGTATGTAGTCCTGCAACAGTGAAGTTCATAATGGGTGGAAAAGCAATGGAGCATTAATTCCAGGTAGAGACATTTTTCATTTTCCTTTTATAGCCTTTCTATAGAAAATTTTAAGGGAACGCTATCAAGATCAGTTTCTTGCAAAATGTAGATGTTCCAACACAGAATGGTTCCAATGTCTTTGGTAAAAATCATTCCTACAAAAAATGAATTTCAGATGTTCTGCCTTAATTGTATGAATGTAGTGTTTTCAGTCCTAAAAATGTGGTGATTTTGGAACCACTTGTGTGGTACCCAGAATATGGTACTGATTACAAATAAACACCTTAAACAGACTGTCCTTGTCTGTGCAAAGAAATGAATCACATAAATGACAAATCTGAGCAGTGAATTTTGAAAATTATTTATTTCAGTGGCATAGTATCATGTTATCAACCATGAGGAAAAATTTGTTTTAAAGTCTTTATTTACATCAGAACCTCATCCTTTAGGAATCAAAACACTTTCATTCACACCAGTATACACTGACTAAAACAGTGGCAAGTGATTGTTGATCAGAGTGTGCCTTTATTAAACCTCCAGAGAAAGGTATATTGTTGTCTAGTTGGAGAAAAAAATTTAAATTCTTCCCTCTGGTTCCCTGACACAACTTCCGCTGCTAGGGACAGAAGTCCTTAGTGAAATCATGGACTTTAAAATATGTAATTACAGAAGTTGCATGCTTGCTATCTAACTGTTTTAGAAGGTTTAATCAGTTATTTATTGTGTTTGTATAAATATGACCATTCTCTTTATTTTTTTGTCTAGTCCTGGTCACTTAGGATAAGAAAACACAAAAATTGTGTAGGAGGTCAGGCCACACCTGCAGTGCTGTGTCCAGTTCTGGGCTCCTCAGTACGAAAGAGAGACTGAGTTAGGGGAGAGTCCAGCAAAGGACCTCTAAGATGGTTAAGGGACTGGAGCATCTCTCCTGTGAGAAAAGGCTGAGAGAGTTGGGACTGTTCAGCCTGGAGAAGAGAAGGCTTGGGGACGATCTTGTCAATGTGTACAAATGCCTAAAGGGAGGGTGTAAAGGTGACAGTAGTGCCCAGTGACAGGACCAGAGGCAATGGACACAAACTGAAAAACAGGAGCTTCCCTCTAAACGTCAGGAAACACTTTTTACTCTGAGGATGACTGAGCACTGGCACAGGTTGTGGAGTGTCTATGCTTGTAAATATTCAAAAGCCATCTGCACATGGTCCTGGGCAACTGGCTCTGGGTGACCCTGTATGAGCAGGAGGGTTGGACCAGATGACCTCCAGAGGACCCTTTGAACCACAGCCATTCTGTGATTCTGTGAGGTACCTCTGGCTGCAGGGGAATTTACAACTATTAGAGTAATTAATTCCAAGCCAAGGTTTAACATTGCCCCCTTTGGTACTCTGTAAATCCGACTGGCAGCAGGACTGGGATTAATTGTTATTAGCCTCAAACACCCGACAGGAGATTTATAAAGTCTCAGCTAAATGAAATTACTGCAGTTTTGGTCACTGTTTGTTATAAACTTTGCAAGAATTACAGTTCCTTCTTCTCTAGCTCTAATTTTAGAGAAAATCTTTGTACGATTGCATCTCCAGAAGAATTAAGTCTGTGGTGCTGATCCTGTGCTTGTTAGTTTTTCTGTAATTTATAAAGGCAGTAGAACAGTGTTTAGCTATAGAAGTGTAACAGAGAATAGCACTGGACCTTTGTGGGCTGGGTCAAGCTGGAAATGACCCTGGCTTATTTGAAAAGGAACTCTTCCAGAAAGCTTCCTGCCTAACCTACATGGCTGTTCACTCAGCCTGTAGAGACCACTGTGTGCTGAAAGAGCATCAGGAAGATTTAATAAAGTGTCAAAGTGCTTCTAAAAACATGGTTAGAGCAGTGATTTCCTGGATACACATGCACCACAACAAATGGCCTCATCTCAGCTGATATTAAAGCAATAACTCTTTGACACTTCATGCTACCCACTGAAAGAAAGATAAAGGTCAACAAGTACCTCCATTACAACTTTCTGCATTTTGATATCAGGCCATTTTATTGCTGTTGCAGCACAGACGGCTCACCTTTCTTCCTTACTTTTGGTAGAATTTGATTGTCAGCTTAAGTTGCGTTATTTATGCAGTGAAAGTGAGAAGAAATCGTCTTTTCCTGTTTGGACAGTATCTCCAGCTGTAATTTTCAGATGCCTAATGGTTCTTTTATCTCGCTTGTGTTCAATATCACCATTGTCAAGCCTGCTTAAAATTTTAGATCTAAGTGGTGGAAAAATCTAATAGAACAAGTTTGTTCTTCGGGGAATGTAAAATATAGCTTCCTAAGGGTATGAGCGGTACAAATACAGTTATTTATTACCTTTCTCCAGCTTTCTTTTTTCTACTCAGAAATAAATAATTTTTCTTCAGTTTAGCTTCTTCTCTCCCCATTCTGGTCAGCACGATTCAAGCATTTTTTTGCTTACTTAGACCTGATCGTAAGAATCTTTCTGCTCTCTGGTACCGTCCACAAGGCAGCAGCCGTTCCAATCCCATTGAAACCCTCCTTCCATCATGATGCATGCCAAAAAGTTGTCAGAGGTTCGGCTGATGATGGTCTAAGGCAGCTGTTTATCAAGATGATCATTATTGTCACATTTTTTGTTTTATTATCCATTTTTTCTGTATCCTTGTGTGATATATTGTTTTATGCTTAGACTGTGGACTCCTTGGGTTCAAAATGTACTTTTTATTCTGCACGTGCACACTGCTTGGCACAGAAGGGTTCTGGCCTATTGTAGAAATACCAAGCATGATACAAGCAGAAGTAAAACATCTAATGCAAAATAGCAAGAATTGGGATAAAGAATTGTTGTTCTTACTGTATTAGAAGTATCTGTGCTAGTTGCATTACTCATTTTGATAAGTAACTAAAACTTCTCCTTTTTGAAATGTGTATAAAGTTCGTGCAGAATATCAAGTCTGAAATCCCGAAGTGATACAAAATCCAGAGGAATTTCAGTAGAATTTAGATTTACACATCACTTGTTAAGGAAGTACAGAAGAACATGATAACTACAAAGATTTCTTATGTTTTTAACATACACCAAGACAGCCCCTGCAGTTAGGCAGTCTGAATACTGCTAGAAGTATTTTAGAACACAGTTAGACTAAAACAGCTGGGAAAATGAAGTACTTTAAAAATACACAGTATATGCAAACCAATAACATGCTTCTCAATTTGTGAAGATTCCAAACATGGGATACAGTCTTGGACAAACAACCAAGACTGAACTTTGAACTGAGAGTAAAATGTTACTGAAAATGCCTAGTGACAATGATATTAGCATTTAAAATGTCTATAACTTCATTTTGTTTTAAAATTTATAATAGCGTTTGTGCAAGGCAGTGAAACTCAGATCAGTGGACGACAGGCAGGATTTGAGTGAGAAACAGTTGAGATGTATGACTGTATGCTATACTGATAGAAATGTTTCTGTGATTCAAATATCCTTCAGAGAGGCCTTGAAGGAAGATAACAAGAGCTGACCCTTTTCTACTAACTGAAAGTAAGAGAGGAAAAGGAGTTTCGATTTGTGTTTGTTTCAGTGGGTTGCAAATGGTGCTTGTGCTCTGCTGCCCCTGAGTAAAAAGCTGATTTGACTTTCTCACACATGGTTTTGTTCTGAATTGAAGTACGGTCTGTTCAGAAGTGACATGTGTTGTCCTGAATTCCTGCGGCCGGTCTCAGGACCCTGACACACCAGAATCCCCTGTGATACTAATATCCTTCCGCTTTGCCATGTTACCCTACAAAGGCCTCAAAGACTAGCCATTAGCTTTTGCACGTGGTTCAGTAGCATGCTGTACAGGCTGCTGTTAGATGAGAGTCACTGTACTGTGCCACGTAGCATTCTTGTAAGGCTGCCTATTTTCTCGCAGGGTTACTTCATCAGCAATTGGTAAAGGTCCTGGAATCCCGCGTGTCCCTGTTCCCTGATTTAAAGCACAGCTTCAATTATTAGTGAAGTAGTTCAGGGATTTCTGGGTTTGGAAGACTTCTGTGAAAACATGTTAGAGACACTCATTCTCTTGGCTTCTGCTTCAATGTCAGCTGCTTAGAATTTATGTAGTGAGTCGCTGCTCAAAGGTCTTTAGGAGACTCTCCATGTGCTTTCCTGTGGCATGTTCTGTCCAGTTCTCAGCTGGGACATTCAGTTTTCAAATTATTTGTGTAAAGATACCTTTGAAATTAATTACTAAGTAATGCTAGTCTGGAAGCCATACATGGTGATACACGAGTCTTCTGTTCAAAACACGTTCAGTTCAGTGAATCCAAGATATGATTCCAGCTGGTACATGGGTCCTTAAGGAGAACTGCTCCAGATAAGCTTCTGGAGGCCATAGGGCAGGCCCGTAATAGGTCTGCCCTATGACATATATGGCTGGGGTCCCAAGACCAAAATCACAGATAGTTTTCCACGAAAAAATATCAGAACCCTTCTGATCAGTCAGTCAGATGGACTTCTGGTTATGCTCTCCACAAAGAACCAGAAACTGTGTGCTCTGTTACAGATTCAGGGCATGTCTCAACTTCTTGATCTTTAAGATGAGGATAATGACATTTGCCAAACTGTTCATGCTGTAGCTTGGAGGTGAAATGAATAAATTACTTGTGGATGTTTTCAGCCATGATTTTAGAGCCACAGATTGACAGCATATGATACATAATATGCAGAATGTTCTCTCTAGAGAATGGAAGAGAGGATCTGCCCATTATTCATATGGAGAGTCCAGCCCATTGGCATGGCTCAGAGCAAGGTTCTCAACCTTTTATTTTAACCATTAGACTTCACAGCCTTCTAACTGTGTTTTCCATTGAGGCTCCAATAATCTTGATTAATATCTTTCCATAACATGCATCTCCAGGCTAAATCCTTTCTTGCCGTGTGTATCACAAAGGAAAATAGCACAGAAGATTTTTCAGTCTAATTAGACTTTCACTGTCAGCTAAGACAAATACAATTGTCTGACCCTTGGTCTTGCCTAGGTACTTTCTTTTACACTCATAGATAATAATTTGGGGGGGGAAAGAAATTGGCCTTTAATTTACTTTGTGCTTCTTATAAGTCACTAGTGACACTTTTATCCCAGGACTGCAAAACTCTAATGAAAAAAGAGCTTTTTATGAGTCTCTGCCTTAAAGACTGACTTCATTGGCCCATTGATACCGCTGAGAATTACGCAGTCTGGCTCTCATTCCTCCTTTTCTGCTTCTTCCTCAACTATTTTTTCTTAAAGAGACCAAAGCCCCCAGCCTGTACTGTCTTTTGGAGTAGAAGCCTTTCTCCTGCACTGCAGTCCTGTTGAGTGAGATGGTAGAGTTGCATTGCTGCAGTGAAATCCACAAAATGGCGTTTACTTAATCACAGTCACATCTTTTCTGTGATGATTAGATGGTAACGTGTTTTGGGCAGAGAAAGAAAGCAGAGTTTGGAAGCAAGAATCCACATGCAGGATAGAAAATTTTCCTGCAAACTACAGTTCATGGAGATTAATTAATTAATACAAATAATTTTTAAATACTTCACAAGTATGTGGTATAGTAATAGATTTAGTACTTATTAAAATACAGAATCTTTAGTGTGTAATGTAGCAGCTAGCTAGCCAGAAACATGCATATGATATGCTGATGTTCTGTATGGGAAAGGGATAAAAATATTCTCGAAGTTTTAACTGAATATTAGATGGGGGGTGTGTGGTGTGTATAAATTATATTTGTTGATGCAGTGATCAGGATACTTACATTACCTATAAAGCTCATATAATCCAAAATATAAACCTACATTTTCATTATTTCATTCACTTTCTGCAGAAGACAGGTGTGCTGCACTTCTGCAAGTGTCATAGCGAACCAGGAGTTCAGTACCAATTCAAAAAGAGAATGTGATTGTAATGTAATATTTTTCTAGAGCTGCCTACACTCCCAAGTGCTGACAAGTACTGATGATGGAAACAAGCTCAGCGTTGTATTTCTGCTAAGCATAATTACAGTAATAAAGAACATTGTATTTATAAAACAGCTCATGCACATGCTGGTGTACGCTGTCATTTGTTGACATTATCACCAGTGATATTTGAAGATTTAGCTTGGTAACTGTTGTTGGCTCCAAATTGGTGACTACTCTTTCATTACTCCAGGGGAGAGATTTGACTGAATGTGTTTGGCAAACTTGAGTGCCACAAGTTGACACGTAGTACGGTTTCTCAATGTGTAGCTTACACTCAAGTCTTCGGATAACCTGGTTTCATATAGTAGCATTGTCAAGTCGTCACTTCAGCCACTCCTCTGTGTGTTCTGCTGGGACCCGCATTGTCTTTTTATTTCTTCAGACTAATAGTTTACAGAAGGCCTGAGTTTGCCAGTTTGTTTCTACAAGGGTTGAGTTTACATTGCCTTTAATCTGTAGATCTGAACAATCATTTGGGTGTTGCAGCAAAATCTCAGCTGCCGTTTTTGACACGTGTACCCAGTTCCGTTCTACTGCAATTTTTGGAAATGAAGATTTGGCCCAACATATGAAGGGGAGGCTGCTCTAGCGCTTTTCCAGAATTTCAGCACTTTTTTAGCTTTTCTTGGATTTTTTTAATCTTGATCAAGAGCTTCTTAAAATATTCGCTTGATTTTAGGCGACCAATAAGCACTCCCATTTCTGTAATAAAAGGATTAGAAGCTGTAACAACAACTGGAGTAAACTGATACCTACCTCTTCAGACAAGCAGACAGGCATGTATTTCTAAGTACCCTGAATAACATCAGTACTTTTTTTTTTTTCAGGGCATAGTATCTCTTTGTGCATTTAGACATGTTATTTGCCCTGCCAAAAAGGATTCTTGAAAATCATGTGGAAGATTATTTTCAAAACCTGATTAATACAGTACTCAGGAGCTGAACCTACTATAGTTGACCATACATTTGATCACAAGCCAAATGAAAGGATAGGAAAAGTGTGTTGTTCTAGGATGGTTGTGCAGCGACAAAATATGATGAAGAGATCCAATACTGCAAAAGTAACTGCTTAGAACCAGTGGTTGCAGCTCAAAAGTAGTTGGAGGATTGGCTCACATTTTGTTATAGCATATCTGCACTGCTTCCTATTTATATACTTCAGTGAAATGCCTAGAAGCTGCGGGCATTGTCAGAGTACTTCCAGAGCACAGAGTTCCATTTTGGTTTTGTTTGGGGTTTTTTGTTTTTTGGGGTTTTTTTCCTGTTGTTCTTTTATGTGGGTTTTTTTTTTTAACAAGACTGACTGAGAGGTGAGAATGTAGCTCTTGCCTTTCCTAGCTCAAATTCGAATGAATGTGCAGAAATTAGAAACACAACCATGCTGTTGTGACAGACTCTCTTTCTGAAACCATCTAATTAATGCCTTGAGTTTTCTGTAGAATGGTGGTGTTGTTAACTAGCAGAAACAGAAGGATTTCTGCTAGTTTCTTTTTCATCTGTGGGATGAGTTGTCACTGATTTGCTAGATACGTCTGTCATGGTATGGATCTTAAAAGCAGAGATTAGCAAGACAGGCTGTTCAACCACTAATCCTTTCTCTTGTACCTTAGATGGCATGTGAGTAGGTGGGATGTTGTTCATTTTGATTGCAAAATTACTTCTATTGTAATCTGAAAGATATGAATTTGTTTCCACAAAATTTCAACAGAAAAGTAAATCCAAAGGGATGAGGACTTGTATTTCAGTTCTCGTGGTATTGCATGGGGTGCAAATGCTCCCCTTCTTTCTTATAGTGTTTTTTTGGAGAAAATTTGATCTGTTTGCTCTTCACCCTTATCACAGCTCATGAAGGGGCCATCTTCCCTCAGAATTGCTCTAAAATTTTCCACTGATGCTGTGCTGCCCATTTTGCTGTGTCTCATATTGGGCGTGCTTAAGGAAATCAATTTGCGCAAACAATTTTGTTGGTAGGGACACTTCCAGGGAATACTGGTAGTTTATTAGGAGGCATGAACCAGAGAGTAGGAAACATTGGGAATGCTCTAGTGGCTGAATGTATGAAAGTAGGCAGAGAAGGCATGAATACTGAGGTGCAGACAAGAAACTAAGATCCAGAGGATGAGATACCTCTATCTCATAGAGATATGGAAAGAAAACAGCAAGATTTAAAGATGGAGAGTGACATAGCTAGAGGTGGTAGGATGGTGCTTATAGCAACTCTATTTTGGATAGACAAAGATTTTAGAGAAGAAACTTCCACCCATGTGGCCTAGTAACCACCCTTCTACTTTTTAATCTCTGCTTTGTTCCACACTTCATCTTCCCCAGAGATAAAGGGCAGTCTTTTTGTGCCAAGCTGGCAGGCACTCGTTTTGGTAGAACTGCGAGATCTGAGGACCCATGGCTTCTTCCACAGCAGTTCAAAGTCAGGCGAAGCTGGACTCTAACACACATGTACTAAGATCATCTAAAAAGCACCTCTTCTCCTCACTTGCAACAGCTCTTTTCCAGTAACTGTTTTGGAGCAGAAGAGCTGATTCTTAGTGTAAAAAGAGTCAGGTCAAGTAAGAAGAAAAAACTACTGTGGTCGTGTTCTTCTAACGTCCAAAAAATATCCTCAGTGCCCAAGCCATATACAGAGGTTTGCACAAATAGCTGGAATTGAACTTGGTCATAATGGCCTTCTTTTTCCTGAAAGATGACCTCCAATGAAAGTATAAGGACATGAATGATCTTAATCTGTAGTAACAATGGAGAACCAGTCCTGACTGACTCCAGCAGCATAAATATACAAAATGACAGCTTATCCTGCTGCCTCCCTCCCTGCTGCCTGAGCACACACATACACACTCAGTTGCACACAGCAGAATTCAAATTGGTCTTTATCTTTTATCTGTTGCCCCAGTGATTAATGCTGCTCTTGCTGGGAAACTAATCGAACGAAGGGAAATACGGAGAAAGAAATATGTATTTCTTAGACTATCGTTATCAGTGTTATTATTATTCCTTTAATATATTTTCCTCCTGTTAGAAGAACTTAATGTACTGACACAGCAGGAAGTGAGAGGTGAGAGCGGATTTGATGGCAAGAAGATGAATGGGGCAGGTCACAGCAAGTGGAACACAGGCATTTTACAGAAGGAGGTGAGCTGCTGCGCTGCTTTGGGGTTGCGGCATTTTATCTAGAAAACCAAGAGGCTGTAGCAGGCTGAACACAGATCCTGAACCAGGAGCTACTGTTTTCTAGAGCCCAACTCAATTCACTCAGCAACTGTTGACAAATGTCCTCTCTAAAGGGTTCTTTACTTGCCCTGTGCAGTAAAATAAGGATACACTACTCCTTGGTCTGTCTCACAGCCAGGTTTGCAGGCAGTATTCTGGTAGTATGGGTAATACTTTGTAAATGCCCTCAGGTGTTGTATTCCCTTTCCCTTCTGCCTGGTCTTTGGCCAAGGTCTTTCATAGTGGTACTATGACCTTTTAGTTCCAGTTTGATCTTACAAGTGTGTACATTACAGAGCAGAAAATTGTGCCATGGTAAAACCAGAAATGTATGCTTTGAGTGGGTGTGAGTTAGATTTAAGTAGGAGGCCTGTCTTATGAGTGAGTAGGAATGGATTCCAATTATCTGGTTTCCTCAGGATCTTAAGAAAACAGACTTAAATACATGGTAATTAAGAGGTTATAGCTTATTTTGTTTTCACTTTGAGAAGAGGAATACAGAAAGGAGTACCTGTAATAAAGGAATAGATTTGCTTGGGATTAAGGGTCCTGCTGTCCTCTCTCCTTATTTCAGCATGTTTTAACAAGTGTGACCACTCATTTTTCTAAATATACTCTTGTTGTGATGAGATGGTGATGAACATTAAGAAAGAAAAGAGATAGAAATAGAAAGAGGAGCAACAGTACCTACTCTATAGAAGCATTTTTTTGGTAGCATCAGTATTCCCTGTGCTCTCTGTTTTATTACTGTTTTCTGTGGGGTTATTGGCATCGTGTCCTCTTCTTTCACAGGGTAGGCTCAAGACTTGCAAATGTGTTTAGAGTCCAAATCTAAAGCATAATTATCTTAGCTCCCAATTGATTACATTTAGGCAGCAGTTAATCCAGTTGTTCTCTGCTAAAGCAATGCTCTATGTTTGTATTAACACTTATATTAACATCTGGATCTCTAGTGCCCAGGTTTGGTTCATTGTTGTAGACATAACCTCATTAGAGATATTCATAGAAAAGCAAGCTAAAACTGATCCTGTACACCGAATACATGCATTCTTCCACTCATGTTAGTCCCATACATGTCTCCCAGTTTACATATAGGACCGAAGTTGTCCTCATGGGCTAATGCATTGCTGTTTACTCTGTCACGCTTTAGACTTGCAGAATGAACTGAAATTGTTTTTAAGCTGGTGAGCAATGGTTGTTCAGGTGACTGTTACTGTCATCTGCTTGTCTTGAGATTTAGAAATTTGTGGGAAGAAAATTTAGAAATGTAGATATGCTGGGCAGATCAGAATATGCAGCCTGCTTCTCTGGAGTCCCTGAAGGCCTTCAGTTTCAGCAGCACTGGCTGAGGACCTATGCAGCAGAGCTTACAGAGTTCTTCCAGTGCCAGGAGGGCAGCTGGCCCCACACTGTAACACAGCCACGTGCAGGTGCTGGGGATCAGCCATCAGGTAGGATTTCCAGCTGCTCAACATAAATAAGAGTGCCAGGGTAGAAAGGAGGGTTGTGTGTGTGCTTTGGAAAGAAATACTGCAGTGAGAGCCTCTCCTGTAGAAGACTACTTCCGCCCCCACATCTGACTAATTGTGAGGTATTGGTGCTTGCCTGAAGATGAGTAATTCTTTGGTTCTCAGATGGCTGATTACATGTTGTCCTTCTGCTTATGGACTCAAGCACAGCACAGAAATTTCTGGTTGTTTGGCTGTAGCATTTGTTGCTCTGGCAGGAGGAAGAACCACTTGCAATCTGCTGTGAAAAGGCTTGGTGTCTCTCTGGCTGTCTCTCAGCTAATGTCTGATGCTTGTAAGTTGTTTATTTTGTCCTTTCTTAACTGAAGCCATGGAAATGGTGTTGGCTTCTGCTCCATGTGATTCCTAGGGGAAAGGGAAGGGAGGAAGCTGGCAAGAACTGGAAAGGAGGGCACAAGCCTGGCTGTAGGTTGCTAAGGATCAACATATGCAATGATCACTTTTGCCTTAGAAAATGCTGTAGCAACTGGAGTGAGTTGCAGCCCTGCAGTCTGCACATTGCTCTTTTTGTAATAGCTTGTTGTACAGTACCAGCTAGGTCCCTGGATTGGATTCTGAGTCTGAATTGACCTCCCACTTCCACAAGTCCAGATTTTCTTTGGTGGCGCTTGGGAAGCTCTTCTGCTGCAACTCTTGGCAGGGATTTATACATTCCTGTCTACTGTTGTAGTGGTGGACACTAGGCATCAAAGGCAACCGGAGACTTAGCAAGTTAAATGGCATCAGGGCTTCTGCTGGGAGGGGAGAAATAGGGTGAAAGGAGTGCAGTGTTATCACCTTCCCTGAAAGAGCTGTAGATTGAACAGGGCAGAGAATGTAAATAACAGTTTACAACACCAAGGATCGTTCTAGAGGCAGAGGGAGGTAATGGCACAGGATGGCAGTCCCTCTGCTTCTGTCAGGCTTGGTCACTTAATTTACTGACTGTTTTCCTTCTATTCAAACCTGATTTAATGACAGCAGTAGCTGAAGATCAGGAGATTTGGGGATTTCATTTTTTTAACATTTTTTTCTGTTGTTGATTGTTTTTCACTTATGATTTTTTTTTTTTTTTTTTTTTTT
>Ga0065711_1002910_pt1 | contig 32397 bp, 6 predicted proteins | sample Hoacrofraction12_FD_59098 | JGI IMG/M metagenome (GOLD analysis project Ga0065711, IMG submission 59098) | Hoatzin crop microbial communities from Cojedes, Venezuela - Epithelial fraction 12 v2 (version 2) | ecosystem: Host-associated > Birds > Digestive system > Esophagus > Crop | place...
GGGAAGCTCAGGAAGTGTGGGCTGGAGGAGTGGTCAGTGAGATGGATTGAGAACTGGCTGAATGGCAGAGCTCAGAGGGTTGTCATCAGCGGTGCTGAGTGTAATTGGAGGCCTGTAACTAGTGGTGTCCCCCAGGGGTCAGTACTGGGCCCAGCCTTTTTTAACTTCTTCATCAGTGACTTGGATGAAGGGACAGACTGTACCCTCAGCAAGTTTGCTGGTGACACCAAACTGGGAGGAGTGGTAGATACACCAGCAGGCTGTGCTGCCATTCAGCGAGACCTGGACAGGCTGGAGGGTTGGGCGCAGAGGAACCTGATGAAATTCAGCAAGGGCAAGTGCAGGGTCCTGCATCTGAGGAGGAGCAACCCCATGCATCAGTACAGGCTTGGGGTGGACCTGCTGGAGAGCAGCTCTGCGGAGAGGGACCTGGGTGTCCTGGTGGATGACAAGTTGGCCATGAGCCAGCAGTGTGCCCTGGCTGCCAAGAAGGCCAATGGCATTCAGGGGTGCATGAAGAGGAGTGGGACCAGCAGGTCGAGAGAGGTTCTCCTTCCCCTCTACACTGCCCTAGTGAGGCCCCATCTGGAGTACTGTGTCCAGTTCTGGGCTCGCCAGTTCAAGAAGGATGAGCTACTGGAGAGAGTCCAGCGGAGTTCCACGAGGATGATGAGGGGACTGGAGCATCTCTCCTACGAGGAAAGGCTGAGGGAGCTGGGCTTGTTTAGGCTGAAGAAGAGAAGACTAAGAGAGGACCTTATAAATGCTTATAAATATCTGAAGGGTGGGTATCAGAAGGATGGGGCCAAAGTCTTTTCAGTGGTGCCCAGCGACAGGACAAGGGGCAATGGGCACAAACTGAAGCATAGGAAGTTCCGTCTGAAGATGAGGAAGAACTTCTTCCCTCTGAGGGTGAAGGAGCACTGGAACTGGCTGCCCAGCGGGGTTGTGGAGTCTCCTTCTCTGGAGATACTCAAAACCTGCCTGGACGAGATCGTGTGCAACCTGCTGTAGGTGACCTTGCTTCTGCGGGGGGGGGTTGGACTAGATGATCCCCAGAGGTCCCTTCCAACCCCTACCATTCTGTGATTCTGTGATTCAAGATTGGTGTGATAAAATGCTGAAACAGGTGACAAAGAGAGGGTGTGGGATCTCAGCCCTTGGAGGTGTTCGAAACTCAAGTCCCCTGAACAGCTGCCTTTGTCTAGAGCTGCTTTGGGCAGAAGGTTGCACCAGAACTGGAGGTCTCTTCCAGCCTACATAGGCCTATGTTACACAATTGTAAGTATGAAGGATATTAAAGTTAGGAACACTAAAACTGTGGATGTATAATAGAATATTTTGGCTTTTAGTTAGGAGTGAAAACCATGTCATTGTCAGCAAAACGGCCACCATGGACTTTGGGAGGGCAGACTTTGGCCTGTTCAGGACAATGGTTGAGAGGGTCCCTTGGGAGAGAGTCCAGAAGAGCAAAGAGGTCCAGGCAGGCTGGACATTCTTCAACGAGGAAGTCTTAAAGGCACAGGAGCAGGCTGTCCCTGTGTGCCACAAGATGAACCAGGGGGCAAGATGCCCAGCCTGGCTGAACAGGGAGCTCTTGCTGGGACTCAGGAAAAAAAGGAGGGTCTGCCACCTATGGAAGAAAGGGCAGGCGACTCAAGAGGAGTACAGGGGTCTCCTTAGGTGTGCAGAGAGGAAATTCGAAAGGCAAAAGCCCAGCTAGAACTCAGGCTGGCCACTGTTGTAAGGGATAACAAAAAAATAACTTTACAAATACATCGACAACAAAAAGAGGGCCAAGGAGAATTTCCATCCCTTACTGGAAGCTGTAGAATATGATACAATTTTTTCTAGATAGAAAGCAGATAAGAATAGTTTGAATTGTAAGGAAAACTGAGAGAAAAATGTTGGGGAGGAAATCTTGTAGTGTACAATTTTAATTTGGAATGAGAGAGCAACAGACAGCCATTCCTGTTTTATTTCATTATGATAACAGAAACAGTGATTTTTTACACCAAAGACTGATTTGGATTGCACAAAAAAAGATGGGCTGCATTTCTTAAATATAAAAGTCAGTAAAAATATCAGCAGTTTCGTTTTCAAGTCTTCATCATTGACAAGATACTGAAATAGAACCAGTTATCATGTACTTTTTTTCTTATGCACTGGATTCTTAGTTACAAAATGAAAACAGATCACAAAGGCAGCTTTTGCTTGGATTTGAGACGACTTAAGGAAATTATTAAAGTAGATCCTAAGTAAAGGTTGTCAGCTGTCTTAAAAATGTGGCTAGCAGATGAAGCTTTTTCCTCTTGAGTCTTGCGTAATATTTTTACTATCTTATTTTTTTATAAGGATGCAAAATGAGCTATTTTCACTTTTAAAAAAATATGGCTTGCAGATGAGACTCCATCTCCTTTCTGAATTCTGCGTATTTTTATTGTTTATTTTAATAAAGAGGCAGTCTCTGCAGTATTACGAAAAACAAATTAATGCAACCCATATGCCTTAATTTATCTGAAAATTGAACAGTGACAGCAAACCAAAACACTTACTGTTATTACTATTGAAAATGACAGAAGTGTCATCATGTTTCTGCACTCATTTTGGAAATATTTATGTATATTCCAGGCAGATATTTTTGTTGTTGTTGACTTCTTTCATTGTCCCAACATGTATTTCACTTTAGTGCACGAACTTAGGCCTCTTCGTTAACCTTCTCCGTAATTTTTCTGAACCTGAGATAGAAAAGAACATTTCTGTAAGAACTGCATACCTTTTCTTTACATTTTGGCCATCCCATGCTGAGATGTACTAATAGTTGCCAAATAAGATGGTCCTTGTGAGATCTCTGAGGCTGTTCTAGTTAATTTCTTGCTGTATTTTGCTGGTCTTTATACTTATTGTATTCTAGAGAAGCTAAGAAGAAGATCTCAAATAAACAGTGAATCTACTTAGTATGGTGGCTCAATATTAAACTGTCTCAGCATCCTTAATCAACTGTTCTTTTTGGTTTTTTTTCTTCTGAAGAGGTTTCCCAACATAAATTTGGTCTTTTGTTCTTCACAGCTGTAAAAGGAATTATTCTTGAATAATGTAGTAAAGGTTTTATTCTTATTTCTTCTAACTGGAGGGGTTGAGGGAGAGACAAAAACAAAAAAATTGGAGACCACTGTAAATATCTTTATAGTCACTTGGAAACTAATTAATTCAGAATGGTGACTGCAGCTGCTATGACTCCTTATTCCAGTTGATGCCTTTGTGTGTAGAGTCTTATTTCCCCCATGGTGCCCTCCTGCTTAACAAAAAAAAATACATACAGTCTGTTCTGGGAATGTAATACTAACGTAAATATGACTTCAGTGCTGGACAGACTCATTGGCACTTTTATAAAGAATGGATTTAGTGAACATGTGGATGAATAGGATGAGGCATAATCATTTTACCTTTAGGAGGTAAAAGTCATGCCTTGCACATCAGTGGGAGTACTTTGAAGGAATAAATGCATACAGTGGATGCTGCTGATGGAGTCTGTATATTATTTTAGATTTCCAAAAAGCTGTTGTCCAGCTTTACTAAATCCTCTGGTGGTTTTCTGTGGTGGTTTTTTTTTTTTTCTTAAAAAAAAGAAGTTGTACATGGATATGAATTTTCTTCTTGTAGTCACAGAGTTAAACATAGTAAGTGGAAGAGAAGAATAGATGGTTAGCTTTCGTGGTGTTGGAAAGCTAACAGTGGAGTTCTGTGGGGATCAGTGCTGAAAATGATTCAGAAAAAGTGAATGTCAGAGCTTGACGATCCAAAATTGAAGGATAGTGAAGATCCTAACACTAAGACACTATGGAGTAATACTGTAAAAGTGACTAGTTGGGCAGTAAAATGACCAAAGAAATTCAGTAGTGATAAATGCAAAGTAATGCATGTGGTAGTGGTGACAATTACGTTTCCAATGGTTCATTTTCACTAGATCAAAGTTGGCTATTACAAGTGAGGAGGTGGGTATTGAAGTTACTATAGATAACTGTATGAAATTATGATACTGGTGTCTTCAGACAGAAAACAATCTGTTCCTATTTAAATCAGTTGTTTTACCATATACTGCATAACTCAGTGTATTATTAAAAAAAAAAAAAAGGATAGTAAAAATATGAGGACAAGTGTTGAGGATGATCAGGGCTATGGCATAGCATCTACAGAAGGTGTAACAAAATTTGAATAGGATTCACCAGGATACAAGGTGAACTACTGATGCTGGAGGTTTACATGATTCATGTATTTGTCCTGATAGTTCTTCTGCACTTTGTAAACCAGTGTTTTGCTCAGGAGCTTTTAGCAGCCAATTTGGAAATCTGCAGGTACTGAAAAAAATCGTATTTTTCATATTTTGTTGCCAGATCTCTTCGTTCCACCTTTACCCTTCAACTTGGGCAAATGAGATAGCAGATTTTTCTTGCACGAGTTTCAAGGTCTCTAGGAAAGGACAAAAAGTAATTCTTTTTCTTCCCCGTGGTGCTTCAAGAAATGAGTGGAGTAGGAGTACTTTTCCTGGAGATAGTGCATAGTGGGAAAGGGAATGGAAAAAGGAAAGTAGTGCTTTCTCCATTGTGTTTGATCTTCGAACTCCTTCTTCTACGCCCTCTGGAAGCAGAGGGGCTGTGTATATGGATCTGTGTATTCGTGCTCTTCTACCTCTTTCTGCATCTCTCCAGGTTCTTCTGTCTTCTTTACTCATTTCTGTTTCCCTGTCTATTTCAAACGAGAATCTAGCAAGTGGGGATTGTTAGGTGGATTGCACCCATTTGTAAGTCACTGTTTTCTTCTACTGGGAACGCTGTGACAATACAGGACATCCTTTTTGTGGCTGCTTTGGTGGCAGCCTTGCTGGCTCAGGCTCCTGCTGGGAGAAAAAAAGGCTAAGCTGAGAAGAGGCAGCTTTCTGCTAGTTGTGCACAGCGTCCCCTTCTGGCAGGCTCCACTGTTTTTCTTCAATTTTTACAAAAACAGTTCTTTTGGCAACCAGCGATACTGGCAACGATTGTGAATACCGGGGATAGTAATTCAAAACCGAAGATAGTTCCAGCCAACACAGGACTGCTTGGAAATACGTTAACCCTGAAATTGCATGTGGTTGTTATTTTAGTATTAGAAAAGCAGCGTGGAACAAATTGCCAGTGCAGAGTGAAATTACAGATTGTACCAATCCAAGTGAACACTGACAGTCAGAACCAAAAGATGTTTGAAAAAGAAGTAATATTCAAATGACAATAATTTTGTCATCATTATGCTTGCTGTAGTGAATAATCCAGTACGCTTGTTTTTTCCTCTTTTGTGACTTTTCTTCTGAATGCTTGTAATTGTAGTTTACTTTCATAATAGCTTCTACTTCTGAAATTGTCACAAGATTACAGACTTGCTAACTTTTTTTGGTATCCTGTGGTAACAACAGTGCCTGTTGCTCCCTGAATGTGGCTACTGAATCAGATGGGAACCTCCAAAATTAAATAATTCATTAATCTAATTGACTAAATAAAACGCCAAGTTCACAGTGTTCATCTCTGTAGACTGATGTAATTGCTGGCATTTGACTTGCATACCTCTTGAAATATTAAATTAGTTTATAAACGTGGCAGAAAAGAGCAGCCTATACTTGCCAAATAAAGTTGGGTATTTTTCAACAGTTTAAACAAACTAGCCATGTTAACTCTTGCTTTAGAGAGTGTTTTTTTGATTTTGTTTTGTTATTAAGCTGCGTGAATAAGTAGTCTTTTCGTTAGCTGGTTGCTCTGCTTTCAAGAGAGCTTGTACAGCATAGCAGAATAAGGATATTTAGCTAGAGGAAGGTAACCACTGGGACAAAACTATGTTTATAGGAATATTGTGTATATTTCTTTGAGAAGTATTTTAATAATTTTAATTTTCCAGAGAGCAATAAAACCAGAAAACTATACAATTTTGTAATGTGAAACTTAGTAGATGAAAACTCACAGGTTGACACTGAATTTCACTTGGATCTAAACTGAGACAGCAATACTGTAGACATTTAGTAATGTTTAAAATTGGTGCCAGCAAAAACCTGACACCAGTGTAGTTTACAAAAAGAACAATTGCTAGACAAGTTGCACTTGAAATACATTCTTGCATTCCCAGTGATTAACTGTAATTTTGGAGTGCTTTTTTTTAACAGGTTAGTAATAGTTAATTCCCATCAAAATCAAATGCCATATATTCATCTAAAGTGGGGTGGTTGTACAGCGCTTTCAATTCTCTGGGACGTTCTATTCTGATAATTTCTTCTAGTGACTTACTTGGTTGTGTTATTTTAAAATGGGAATTAAGTTTTACTATTTTTTCTTAATCTGTTCTGTAGTATTCCTGCCCAAGCTGTAATGTTGAAAATTACTGATTTCAAGGAAGATTATTTTTTATTTTGAGAAGTCGTATCTTAAAATAAAAGGGAAGTTAAAACAACATTAAGTTCTGTAAAGCTTTTGAAAATGTAAGGCAATCGATGAAACAAGCAAAGTCATTAGAAAATACATGAAATTTTCTTTAGCATATACTTTAGGAAAATTAGCAACTGTAGAACCCTTACTTTTTCTGCTTTGCTTTATGTAATACAGAGTCTAGATATTTGATAAGTGAAAAATACTATAATTATTGTAGGACATAATAATCTTAAACCCTGATGACACAGGAGAATGTATTTAAATTATAATTTGCTTAATTTGCCTGCAATTAGAGAGAAAATGTCTTCATTTCTAAGGGATAAAACCTCTGGTTTCAATATGTGATGATATAGAATCTAGTCATCCAGTCAGGTTGCCGGGAAAAGCTTTGTTGGCTAGGCTGGTGGAACAAAAAAAGATCTATGGCATCTTTTTTTGTTGTGGTTTTGCTTTCCTGTAGTTGTCTGTTCTTTATGACACAGGTATTTACAGTAAAACTTCTGTGGAAAACTAAATTTGTACATCTGCATGCTTTGAACTTTTGTCAGAACTACTACGTTGGCTGTAAGCTTAGCAAAGCTTTAACTTCTTGAATAATTTATTAGAAGAAGATGTCGTTCCTGAAAACGTACAAACTTCTGAAATAGTGTTTATTCAAACAGTATTAGTAAAGATTTGTGAGACTGATAGTATCAAAACAGTTTAATAGTAAGACCTTCCCACAACACGCAGAACATTGCTAATTGGAAAGACATTCCTACCCCAGTTGCAATGTGACATGTAATTTTCACTTAGAAAACAGAACATCTTAGTAATATGCTGATTCGTCTTGTTTATAGAAATTTTGAGTGTAGTTATGCCTCAACACGCAGTCTTTACTTTGTTAGTATGTTACAATTGTACTAGAAGAAAAGATTGGGATCCACCTTCCCAAACACATTCACCCCACAGTGGTTGATTATTGTCTTTTATAATCTCTGTTAGCACCCAGTAGACTACTGTGTATTTTTATAAGCTTCATACGTTTGCACTGCTTACCTTTTGTGTCTATCTGTAATATAAAAAGCAAGGGTTTATGCCAGTGGGGTGCCACTGAGTCATCAAAGAAACTAAGACAGTAGCTCATGAATAGAGTCCCTCACTTCCTTTGTCTGAAAGGTGCAGGCTGTGGCACAAATATGCCCAAACATTGAAAATCCTGAGTGTTGCCTTGCCAGGAAGCACCAAGTGTGATTCACCCAAGGACCGTGAGAATGAATCTCCATTTCAACAGCAAGGGCCAGCGGGTGATCTGAGACTTCTAGGATTGGTGGGTACAAATTTTTTCCGAATGAAAAAAAACAAAAAAGGAATGCTTTTAGCACGGAGACACCTAGATGCTTACTTGGCTTGTGAAGGGCAATAATATTCTGAACATGTGACTTGGGAATCTGTATGTGTTCGTAATTTTCTGTGTGTCAGTCAAATTCAGACCTGTGATAGGGACGTCCCTAACAGTGCCATCCTAGACTCGCTGTGAATCAACCTGCGTATGATGAGACTCTTACCAGCCCTCACTGGATTCTCACCTGTGGTTTGAAAACCTCAGTCCTCCTCAGCAGTAGTTTGAAACTCTTGGTAACTGTGGTGTGATGCTTTCACATCCACTGATGTGAAGCATTATGTAAAGTCCCTGTTTGCAGTCTGCTGCAACAGGAGGCAATGGCAGGTCTTTTTAGCATTGAAATGCTGGATTGAATTCCTGATGAAAAAAATCTGGTTTTCACTTGCCACCCTTTCAGATTGGGCTGTATTTTTAGTAGAAATATGTGGGTGTGAAGAGATTTCTAGGGGCTGCTAGGAACAGAATTTTAGTATCAAAGCAGAGCTACTACATTTATTTAAATTAATGTATCAGCTTATATTTTTTGTTAATTAGGAATGGAACATTTTAATGATCATCCAGTCTATTATTAGCACCAAGTAAAATAAATGATGCAGTTGCATCATTGGGGCATTCTCATGTTGTCATTTGGCCAGAGAAGATAAATGGTTTTTCAGGGTTGCTTGTTGCAGTCAACAAAGCAGGAAATTACTGAAACAAAAGTCTGAGTCTTTATGTGTCAAAAGCTTTACTGCAGAAGTTGCAGTCACGAACAAGTAGCAAATACAGTGTTCTGTGTTTACCTAACATAAGGTTGCAGTTAGATAAATTTGAGACAAATCAGTAAACCTCTCTGGAAGGATTTTATATAATTTAAAGGTGATGGGTAAAGATGAGAGTGACCTGGATTGCCTGGACTCCACTGAGGAAAAAAGTAAAGCCAAATGGAAGATTAAATTTCCAGGAGTAAGGAAGGCTACAGGCTCTTTGTCTAGAATGAGAGTTCTTCTCTTCTGTATGATATTACCAAGACAGATACTGCATCCCATTTTATTCCTGTTTTAATAATTCTGGTTAAAAAATGAGAGCAAATGCAGAAAAGACTTACAGAGGTTACATACTGACAAATCACTCCATGGTAGAAGTAGTTCAGGACATTTAATTAATCAAAAGGGGGCTTGAGAGGTGACAATAGTTTGTGAGGACTGACAGGAAGGCAGCCAGCTACTCGAAAGTGTTTAATTTTGTCTGCTGGTCAAATTACACAGTGATTTTATAGTAAAGCAGATATCTCAGTGTAGCGCTGATCTGTTTAATAAGCTTGTTGATAAGCTTCAGCTTCATTTAACTAGACAATATCAGATTTTTATTTACCAGTTTAAATTTTCTGTCCTACAGTTCTGTTTATTAGTTTTATCCAAATTGCCCTCCTGGCAATACTATTCATCTTGGCTTAACATCTGGGAAGATTGGGGCTTGGGGGTGTGTGGCTTGGGGGGTGGATTTATTTTATTTTTTGATATAGGCAGAGTGCCATTTAGTTTGTTACGGTGGTCCGCTCATGAGACTTACATCTATAGAAATTCTGGGGTGTGTGTGTGCATACACACATGTATACATTTGGGTCACAGTTACTGACAAAGAATTTGGATTTGTAAACTGTCAGGGGAAAGAAAGTGTCAGTTTATAGTCGGTTTGGTATAACCAGTTAGAGTACTGCATTTCTTGAAAACAGGCCTTCATAGCTGAAATAAACTTGTACTTTTATCATGGATTTAGCTTCTTTTTGAAGGACATATAGACTTTCAGGTGAACCATGGCTGATTTATTTCACTACTTTGAAGGTATCCTGCTTGTAGGTGCATGATCCCATTTTTGTGTACATTCACAATGGTAGTATTTACACAAAGAGTCAAAGACTACTTTTGCTCTGAGTCACTAAAATACTGAACCTTTGCAGACTTGGAGAACAAACTAGTTATGACAGGAAGCCATGCAGTTATTAAATTACAGAAAAAAGAAGCTGAAGACCTGTTCTGAAATGAGGTTTGGGTTTTTTTCCTGTCCCTTTTTCCTCACTAAGGAACCTAGAAAAATGACAAGAAACAGCAAAATGAGGCTGTGAATAAAATATAAGAAACTTTGTGAGAAAGTAATCTTAAACACATGTTAAAGGGTAAAAGTTACGATAATCATAGAATGGTTTGGGTTGGAAGGGACCTTATAGATCAGGTAGTTCCAACCCCCCTGCCATGGGCAGGGACACCTTCCACCAGACCAGGTTGCTTGTATGTTTTAAAAGATAGAAGTACAGTAATGGGTAACAAACTACAGTTCAGATTTCACCAGAAGTACTTGATTTTTGGTGTGGGTGTTCTGTTACCTGCTTGTATGTACTTTTACTATATTACTTATTTTTTACAGAAATTCCTCCATTTTAAGACAAAAATCGTCTTATAAAGATGGTGTACGTGGAATGATTTCATAAGGAAAGGCTTAACACTTGCACAGCTAAGAAAATGTGAAAAAGTAATGAAGAAAATGAATGAATTGCATGATAAAGGTAAAAGGAAAATAGTAGTCAAGGCAAAACTGAAATTGAGTAGTTTTTAATAGTGTGAGGATTCCTAAATTGCTTCCACAGGGCACTCCTGGCAAACTTTTTTTTTCCCCTGAGTCATCTAAAACTGCCTTAGACAGCATAGCTGGGAATATATTTTATGTGAATAATCTTGCATTTCTGAGATGTGTCAAAGCCTCATCCGACAGGACTTTTTTGTCTTTCCTGTCTTACAAAGGCTATTCCATGAATTACATTTCCATACCCATTAAGTTAGAAACTGTATCTTCCTCAGTGTCACTTGGATAAAGTGTTGTCTGAGCAACCGTGATCAGTGTCGGCATGAAATCGTGTTTTCAGATGCCACTTATGCTTGACATACTGCTGTTTTGTGTAGTCTTGCATTTCTGTGTAGAGAGTTATGGCTTATTTAAATAAGTTCATTTAAAAAACAAAAAACCCAGACTTTTCAGTTCTAAGTTTGTGCAAGTAGTGGGGGGAGCTGTCTGCCTTGGGTACTGGGACTCGCTTCAGCAGAGCTGCGTGGCTGTCCTGCAGCTACCCCTGCTGCATGCCGCCGTATCCCTTCCCATGCCCCAGCACTCCTGTACCAGCCCAGGCTGGACTTTGCCCGCCCGTAGTTACTTTTTTCCCCAAATTTGGTATTTCAGTGTGACTTCGTACGCGGTCTTGGCTGCATGCTCTATTACCAGTATGGTTACCTCGGTAGCGTCAGCCTGGCAAGATGTCCCCCCCCAAAGCTGCGCTGTGCTCCTCTTCAGCTTTCCATCGAGGTTGCCTGTTTTTCACGTAACTCTCCCTTAATGATGTGTAAAATCCAGCCGCTCTGTCAGCTTCTCGCATTATCTGTCACATCCAGCAGTTTTCTTATGTCATGTCCAGTAGTTTTTCACATCCTGTTTATTCAGCTTATTTTCAGGCCAAGGCCTAGTCATCGGCCTGCAGCCGTGACGAGGTCCAACTGGCTGGCGGTCAGTTTGCCTGACGTCCCCCCGCCGCCTGCCGGCGCGTGGAGCTGCTCGGGCAGCGAACGCCTGGAGGAGCCTCCATCCCCACGACGTGAGAGGTGCTGAAAAACTGCGCCAGTTCCAGCACTGAGAGTCAGGCTGGTCCTGCTGCTGCTGCTCTGTCACCTTCGCCACCTCCTTCCAGTCTCTTCTTGGTTGCTCCCGTGGCAGTTGTTGGCTCAGCTCGGCACCGGGATGAAGAGAGCTACACCCTTCCGCTTTGTGTGGTGTATGTCAGCCTGCAGAGAGTCTTCCCTTGCTCACATGCCTGTCTCTTAGAGGATTTTGTGATGGAAATTGAGATAGGGGTGTAGTCTGTAATTAAAAAAATCCATCTGTTCTCCTTGTTGCTTACTACCTATTATCCATCAGTGTGCCAGCATTTTTCGGCTAGGCCACTGCTACCGTCTGTGCTAGCAGTGTGTATGAAAGTCCCTAGCTCTCATTTTAACTGTAGTCTCTTTCCCACAAGAGAAAACATGGTCAGTGTGCAGGGCAGAAGAGTCTGTTGATCCCAACAATTGTTTTTCATCATCCTTCAAGAGGCCGTCAGTAGTTCAACACCTTATTTTTAAGGCTTTTTTTTCTAGACATTTGGAAGTTGTTTAAAATCTTTGTCAAGAGGTGAAGTTCAGGGAGAGAAGGAAACTCTTGTGTGTTGGTTGGTGGGGGGGCTTTGTCAGTATTTACCTAATCTAGGATTGTTGTGGACCGGATACTTCAGGAAGTAGCATAGTTACCCAGTTGCCTCCTAACTTTTGTATTCCCCCTTCACTTAGAACATGACACCTCATTAATCTTGGAAACTTGCTGGCACAGGATGTTGTGATACCAAATAGTAACATGATTTCAGAAAGCAGCTGTAATCTGTGAGGGCATGTGGAAGGTGGTGAGAGTGTTCTTCATTGAGTCTCCAGTCATAGACTTTTCAATGCTAAGGGGACAATATGTGAAGGGGGAAGGGGTAAACAAAAACACAGAGAGCAACAGAGCTGGTGGCCAAGGGATGACAGAGGCAATGACAAAGACAAAAAGTCCCCAGTCACTAAGTAACAGGCCATTAAGAAACTACTGGTATTGCTCTGGGGAAGGCCAGCCTGGGCCTTGTAACTGGTAAGAAGGGGAAACAAGATGAACATGAGAATCTGGGGATATGAGGGGACCTGTGGTCTATGTGAAAGTCACTAAACAACGTTTAGGGGACATAGATGGGAGCAGGTATCAGAGAGGCCCATCCCAACCATTGCCAGTCGGTACACTTAGGTGACCAAGCCCTGTGTCTGATCGCCACAGTCTGTCATCTTTTTGTAAGTCTTTTCTTAACTCTCCGTGTAATTGCTTTCTTTATCCTCCGTATGTGAGTGATGTAAGAACTAGATGCCAGCTACTGGGACGACCGGCATGAGAGGATGCAGGGCCAGCAACTGGAATTGATGTAGGTGCCCCAAGCCTGTGGTGTCAGCAGCAGGAGCGGGTGAGGGTCTCAGCCCCAGCTGCAGGACAGAGCAACATGCGTCCCAGCTGGGAGGACAGGACCAGTTTGTGTCCTGGGCACAGGTGTGGGTGAGACAGGGGTGAGGGAAGTGAGTGAGGCTTTGGTCGCAGCCCGTGTGCCTGGTGCCTGCTGCTGGCAGGGGCAGGCAGAGTGTCTGCGTTTTCACCATACCTGGCGATGTGGGTTGACCCCATGTATGTGTTTCTCTGACTTGTGTAATTCCTAGTAAACTTCCAAGTTGGACCAGCAGTGAGTGGGAGGCGCTGGGTCTGGGCAGGGGTACCAGGTGCGTAGAGGGCCTGTGCTGGTGTTCGGGAGGGACCGGTGAGCGTGGGGTGCCTGCAGGACGAGAGTGCCTGTGAGACAGTAGAGTGCATGTACCTGCCTGCTAGTGACTTGCTGCCAGCCAGCAAGTAGGAGGCCAGTGAGATGGATAAAAGGGCTCTGGACCCAGGCAGAGGAGTATTAGATGGACAGAGGGATATGCTGTGCTGCTACTTGATGGATCCATGGATGTGCATGTGTTCGTCAATCTAGAGGGGATGGGGGGGACATGTTCGCAATAGTGAGCTTCAATCCTGACCAGGCGGAAAGGAGGAAGAGGTCTTGGGTGTCTGTACTTAAGTTCATGTGAGTCCTGGGAGTGTTGCATGTGGGTGCTGTCTGTCGAAGGCAGTACTGTGTCTGTGGAAGCTAGCTGCATAGCTCAGTTTCACTGCTGGTTAAACCTGCTAATGAGAAAGCAACTGCCACATCTGTGGACCAGGGGTCTAGACGTCCAGGTCTCTAGATGCACTGGGCTGGGCTCCAGCAGCAGGGCAGGAGGAGTACCTGGACTGGTCCTGGAGATTCTGAAGGTGGTAGCCACTTACAACATCACTTAACATAATTGGTGGAAGAAGATTTCATAATAGATATTCAATACAAAGGTGCTTTTTGTGAGTCAGGAGCTACGTGCATCTCAAAGTTGAGAAGATTGTACTAGGAAAAATAATCACTGTATCCTTTTTCTATTTTCCTGTGTGCTGTTGACCAGTAATAGATACAGAAGAAAGGTCTGTATATTCCAAGAACTTGATTTATGTGGTTACTTTTACAAAACCACTGTACTGCTGAAGACTATGTAAGTCAAAAACACTTGTTTTGTCTTAAATGTAAGAGAAGTGAAGGAGGTGCTTTGTAAATTTGGGTGTGCAAACCTTAACAGGAGGTTCTTGGCCTCATTCTGTGTACCAAGTGTTTCAGTGAAGCTGCTTTCATGACTTCACATTCCAAACTGTTGTTCTTTCTCCATTACTATGCATGATTCTGCAATGTTGTCATAGAAAAATTAAACCTTTGACATTCTAGCATGGGGAATGCTGGTTTACCTGCCTCTCCTCTGAACCAAGTTGCTGCATTTGAATCCTAAAGAGACAAGAAATAGGTAGTTTTATTTGGGATGAAGATCATATAATTTTTTTTTAATAAAGCAACAGCGTGATTTAATGAATAGCATTGGGTTCCAGAGCTTCACTCGTAGCCCCCAACCAACTATGTGACAGTAAGCATGTCACTTAGCCACTGTGTCCTACTTTCACCATCTGGGAAATGCTTTGGAAAGTCATGGAAAACTGAATCATAGGTCTTTTCCATCTCTACATTCTGTTAGGTCATCCAACTGTCCATCTGCCAGTAGAAGATTGTTTCCTACATCCACCAGTGTTTTTCCAGTCTGGATTCTGCTCTCCAAGTGATTGGGCTTCCACCAGTACCTTTGAGAGACTATTTTGCAGACTTCTATACCTCATTGTCAGGAAGCTCTTCTGACATTCACAAAAAGAATTTTTTATTGTCATTTTTAATTTAATTTTGTTCTGTTACTTTATTCCCAATGTTATATACTAGCTTATAGTTTTAAGACATACGCAATTTACACAACACCCTGAAGATCTAGGTAAGATGCAAACTCACTTTAAGGTATCTAATATATAGAAGGAAGAACAGCATAAGAGTTTGAAACGTAAGGTATGACCCTCTATAAGAAAGTAAGCTACTTGGTTTGTCCTGAAATTACATCTAGGTAAGTGCACAGACTGCTCCAGATTTAGGACAGGACCAGGATAGAATATGGAAACTCAACAATGGAGCAGGATGTTAAATGAAAGTGGTGGAATGCATATCAAGGATGATTAAGTAGGGAAGAAGAGAGAAAGGGACAAGTATAATTTAGTTGTTGAACATGAAAGCCTTTCGCTGTTATATAATACATTTTTTTTTCTAGACACTTGTAAATTATCATGTCTCTCGTAATTTGATTTGCATTGGAATCTGCTAATGCATTAATTATTCTGAGCCAGTAGTCACAGGAGTTGCTTTTAAGGGGTTTTCGGTTAGCGTCTTTCTTGTCCAGGTCTGAGCATAATGTTAACTATAGGTGCAGCCCAATCACCTGGACATGTCTTATTTTCTCAAACTGTAATACTTTGCATGGGCACTTCCAATTTAGGTTTTCTTCTTCTTTATTGACCACAAGTATTGTAAAATTACTGTATTGTTATACTTAAGTCACCACAGGGTGCTGAAACACTGGAATGTGTTGCCCAGAGAGGTAGTGGAGGCCCCGTCCCTGGAAACATTCAAGACCAGGTTGGACAGGGCTCTGAGCAACCTGATCTAGTTCGCGGTGTCCCTGCTCGCTGTGGGGGGGTTGGACTAGATGACCTCTAGGGGTCCCTTCCAACCCAGATCTTTCTATGATTCTATGATTCTGTCTACTTTCCTGGAGTTTTAAAAATTCAGTAAACGTAATTTTCTTCAGGTGTTGAAGCCACCAGCATTGTGATATAGGCTAGATCTAGATGAAAGCTATCAGAATAACTAGGTTTCTTTGTACAGTGTTTTTCATTTTTTAGAACTATGAATGTGTGGAAGTTATTTGGGCTCTGCATAACAGTAATTAAACGCTTTTAAAATGGCCATCTGGCAAACAACTGGTATGAAACGTGATTTATTTGACGCACTGCCCTAGGAGGAAAAAACCAATATTCAGTGCATTCAATCAATAAGGTTAATAGGACATTTTGTAATACAACTTATATAAAGTATGTATTTTAAAATAATGAGAAATCTGTCGTGGGAGCATGTTTCATAAAATATTCAACTTTTAACAAAATCCACTTGTCCAGGATTTTCATTCCTCTATTTCAGCTGCCAATGGAAATGCTTAAGTCCAGGAATGAAAACTGCATGTGTAGTCAGTCTCTTCAGAAAAGAGATTTTTTTTTTATTTCTCAACTTCATTTTCATTGTCTTAAACTTACATATTCACATATGTTGATAAGTTCTGATGTAACTCAAGAGTCTAAGATAAGTGGGACTTTATAAACCTTCCAAAGTTTATTTGTAGCACAACAATAGAGGCAATTTAGATATTTTTTTTAAATAAAACCACCCTTCTGCATACTTCACTGTCGAAAATCTCTGTTGCCCTCAGTAGTAGTAGATACAGTCAGATGAGGTGTCAGTAAGGTGGAAGTCAGTAAATGTAGTATTTCCATACATAGAAAAAAAAATCTCTATATAACAAACTGATTTTCTTCCTTTAAGAGATCAGTGGGAGATGCCGTGAAGTTAGAATATTTATGAGGAATGTGAACCTTAGAAAGATTTCATAAAGTCTGATCATAAGAAGAACAAATACATCTTTTGTCCACAGGCAATAAAGCCAGATGAAGTTACCAGGCTTGGTCTTAGGACAGAAGTGAATTTTGACAGTGTCTGCAGAAAGGTAAGGCTTGTTGGTTTTTGTTTTGTTCCCCTGCTTCTCTGAGTGTGAGAGTGCTCCTTGGGAAGAGGTGCATATGTGGGTGGAATACGTGCATTTGCACAGCGTGTTCTGTATGTTATATTGCATCTTTATTGTAGACTTTACTTTCTTTTCTGAGGAAATTTATTGACTAGGACATATCTACAAAAAATTGTGTAGCTGTTTAGTACAAGTGGCTTGTCATCTAGGCAACTAGTAACTGGAATAAAATAACAGGAAGCGTAGTGGTGGTTTTTGAGTCTTTGCAAATAGATTTGTTTTGTTTATATAGCACATATATGTGGTTCAGTTACTGTAAAGAATCTAAGCTTTCAACAAGAGTTGGAAAAAGGCCCTAAATACTTCTAGATGCAGAGAGAAGTTTCCACATGTCAGCAAAACATGACAAACATTAGCCTGAAGTAAGGATGGAATTCCAACACCCCTGTGGCTCATTAATTTCAGTGCAGTGTTTTTCCTGAATGCCACTGATGTTACATTATTACATGTTAACTGTCTAACCAGCAATGTCTGTAAGAGATGAAATGAAAACATACAAGTGGGAAGATGCGTGTTGAAATAAGCAGTTGAGGTTGAGAACAGACAGGGTACTCTAAAAGAAGAGTAAAGAGTGGAAATAAGTACCATTTTAAGGGATGTGCAGCAGAAATGGTGCCAGAAAGCAACTCTGAATCAAAAAATATCAATACATGAAAGTGTATATTTTCTTCCACATTTTTCTAAATTCCTATCAGTGGTCTCTAAGTGAGTCTGAAATCTGAAATGTTTATAGTCCACAGGCCAAGTTTTAATGTAGAATTGGATCATTTCCTTTTATAATATCATCATTAGTTTGTAATATAACTATGCTGTTGCAAAGCAGTCAGGTGTGGTGTAGTTCAGCTATTAGCATAGTGTGCAGCAAGATTTCCATGCTTCATGTGAGCAAAATCAAGTTAATAGGAAAATATGATAAGAATTTGGTATTTCTGGAGCAGTGTTTAGGTGGAAACATCGTATTGCTTTTTCTTCCCTTAATGATAGAACAGACTGAGGAAAAGAACACAGATATACTGACATGGAGCTAAAAAGCAGCTTTCTTTTAAATTTATTTGACCGTAATTTTCCAGTCTGAAGGTTAACTAGTCAGAAACTGGTTACTGTAATGTTAGAAATGGTGCAGAAGTGAAGATTCTGAATGTGTGAGGACACGTGGAGGGCAATTTCATGCTTGAAGAGGGATGCTAAACTCAAACAATAAGACATTTTGTCACTTGCTGTAGGAGATTCTTCTGCCAAGAACTCAAATGCATCAGTCTTATGCTGGTTGCATAAAGTGTAAGAGCCCCCAAATGAAATAATCGATGCTATTGTTTTAAAGGATTTTACAGGTTTACAGTTGGAATTTTATTTTCTAAGCGGACAATTCTGTTGCCAAGAATATAGAAGGAGTATTATTAATCTTACTAGTTTATTTTTTCCCATTATTTTTTATGTATTCATATTCATGTCTTGACTGTATGTTTTCGATATTTACATAAAATAGGCTTTCATTTAGCTGTAATCCTTGAAAACAGATGATACAGATATCTTCATGGAGTTGGTCTGGGTTTTAGAACTGTTGTTATTTCTGTTACTTTTTCAGTGGTATGAAGGTCTGGTAATCTCACACCTTGTAGTGAATGGGTCTCATGTTTCAAATCAAGTTTATGGTTGGGTGCTGATGCTTTTTTCAACCCATACAGAGTTTTTAACCTCACTGCAGTGGAAGAACACGTACAATTGATTATTACAGTATTGTTGACAAGTGGTGGCTAAGCCATCATAACTTTATTGGTTGCTTTTGGTTGGCCATAGCATATCCCCAGCTAAAGCACGCATCCCTCCTGTGTTTTAACAAAAGTTAATTTTCCAATATATTATTTCTTCTTTTCCCACAGTTTTTATAAAAAAAAATTTGATTTTCTGTCTGCAGCAATATTCTGTAGGTCACATGAAATGCAGACCACACTGTTTACCTTTTCATTAACTAGAGTTTTGAAATATTCAAAGGAAAACATCCTGTGGCTGTTTTAATTTTCAGAATAGATTTGTTTTCATTGATAAAAGGCAATCTGCTTTTAATTCACTGTGGAATGCTGAATATTAGTTTTGCATAGTGGACATGTAGTCAAGATATTTGTTTAGTTCCTTCTGCCCACTGAGATTTTATGTTCCATTACTATGTTTCCCCACATATTTTCAGAATAATATAAGCATACTTTCCTATTTAAAAAGAGTTTGCATAGATTTCAGGTAGGTACAATAAAATTCTGCCAAGTGTGTAGCAAGTGCGACTCTAACTTGAATTCTTATGATTTAGCTCTCAATATTGCTATACTGATGATTGCTAATAAGTAAATCAAATTTATGATAGTTGCAGAGTCGGTTGGCAAGAGTCACCAGCCACAGGAGACAAGACTTCTTCCTTGTTATGTTGTAGGGCTTACCACGTTACTGTAAGACAAGAAGCAGTAGACGAATAGTTGTTCTTTGTGCACCTCTGCTGAAATATTTTTTATTTGTTTTAATATTGCTGTGGTTGACACAATTACTATCAACAGGTGATAAATTCTATTGTAAAAATTGTGATGAATGTTGCCATGCGACTTCAGCTAGGGTTTATATTGTTGGTGTTTAGTTAGAGCTGTTGCCTGTATTTTCTAGGTTTTGACTGTGTTTTTATGCACTTCCTGTACACAGTTGTGCAATGTCTGCAACCAGTATATTTGCCAGCTATTAATAAAATTAAAAAACATGTGGCAGATCTGTTGTCTAATGTTTTCTTTTAAGCTGGTATTTCCAGCTGTGAGTGCATTTTGAAGTGTTCTTTACAGCATATGTAACTGAACTTATATGGGAGGCTTGGTGCATTGGTGGTGTGCTCTAGCACACCAAAGTTACAAGTCAGAAGCTATGCCTAAAAGTGCTGTTCATTACAAGCAGGAAACTGATCTGGGAACTGACAAAGGTCTTAACTGTTATCTTCAACTTCTTGCTAACATAGGTTTAAGGTACCTTAGATAGGTTAAGATAGGCAGGATAGATAGGTTAACATGAATTAATATTTTTCCAGTATTAGAGAAATTATTTGGACCATCTGTGCTGTTTCTCGAGAAAAGGGGACATCAGTCCAGCTGTGAACACCTTCATAACCGCAGTTGGTTTTGTTGCTTTTGCACTGGTGCAAACAGATATTCACTAACTTATTGTAGCGTCTCATTTAGTTTTTCTTCCAAGAAGTCGTTGGTATATAGGCCATGAGAAAAAAACTCCTGTGTTTTAAACACTGAGAATGAGAGAATTCTCGTGGCACTCTACTACAAGCAGCAATCCTGAGTGCCGTCTTGCCTGACATCAAAATACTTCTTTTTTTTTTTTTAAATAATAAAGTCTATGCACTTCAAAATTCAGTGACTTTCAGATTTTTGAAGCGGGGGGGATTGAAACTGAAACTGCAAAGAACTATTTTTCTTTGAGTGAAGAATAGGGAGGTAGTATACATTATTGTCAGAGCTTGAACTAAGCATATGCTTCTGACTGGCAGAAAAACCAACAAATATTTGCAGATTATAAATACATCCCCTACTTTTTACTTCCAGATACAATCTTCACATAACCTTAGTAGCATAGTTTTGCTTTTTTTGCACTGAGCTCTAGTCTGTGGTCCTTGACAGGAGCACCACGTTTTCCTGTCAAGTCCTGTGTTTTCACCTGTTACTCCAGTCCTGTCATGTTTGAATCATGCAGATGCTTGTCTGCAAAGAGGATTTTACACAGCAAGTTCTGAGTATATTGTGATCTTCAAGGTTTATTGGGGCCATGTCACATCCCTCTGAGTCTCGAGATTACTAAAAAGCTTGCCACAATTTCTAAGCATGTTGAGAAATTTCTTCTAGACCAGAAATGTAAGCTATTACTAGCTCTTAGAAGCTTTTTATTTGCTAATGTAAGGCCTGGTGAGCTTATTTTGGATTGCTTCATGTTCGGGAACCAACTTTGTCATGTTTGGAATTTAAAAGGAATTCAAAGGCTTTAGAAACAGGACCTCAGACAGCTTATGCACGGCCGTAGAGAGATGTGCCAGGATTTGACTGAGCAGCCTGGTGCATAGTATGATTTTGATCATTAGAAGTCTAAGCTGCCTGATGAGGACAGGTACTTAATGTGATTTTGGAGGGATGACACTAGTGCTGTCTAGCTTCAGGTCCAGATACTTTTAACGGGTGCCCAAAGGTGGTTATGCTACTGTTAAAGTTCCGGGGGTAATTTCATGAGTGAGTGAATTTAATGTCTATGGCTCTTTACCTGTATGGCTCAAATAAATTTGGGATTGGGGAACCAGCTAAAATACTAACAGTAATAAGAAAAGGTTTTCTGTGATGTATCAAATGAGTTCTGCTGCTTCACGTGTGAGAAGACTGTTTCACCTCCCAAACTCCTCTGTGAATTCACTGGATCTCTGGTGCAGTCTAAGGAAGTCCTTGGGCAAGGAAGTGAGAAAGAGGTGGAAAGGTACTTCTGCCTAGGACAGACAGGAACAAAAAGGAAGAAGTTACAGGACTGATTATATATTACCTTTATTTCTTTCAAAAGTGTGTTTAAATCACATTATCAAAATAGCATTTCCCTGATTCATATCACCTTCTTTTTAAACTATGCACATGATGGCCTGAGATTAGTCTGTTTCTCAACCTCTCTCTCATCAGTAACCAAAAAGAGAGCAAGAATAGGGTCATCGCAGTGCTTGTGTTGTTTTGTGTTCTTTGTAGATTTACATGGAAAATATGTTTCACATGAGCAATCTGTGAAAGGCAATTTGTGAAAGGCTAATAACTTTGAGCACTAATTAACAATCAGTAAGTAATTATTTGGAGCATCAGGTTCCCTGGAATATATCACTAGATGGTAACCTTCAGTTACAAGGCACTAACACATACAAGACATGGTTACACTACCAATAAATGCGTAACATTTATTCTAATGAACACATTTATTAAGGAAATTTTGAACTTGATATTGCTAGTACTTTTTAACTATGTGACAGGGAAAGAAAGGAAAATATAATTTCTGTATCAAGCAGAAATTTTGATTAAACACTTCTGCATCTGAGGAGGAGCAGTCCTATGGTTTCTGACTTTGAAAAATAGGAAGGTTTCTATTTTAATTGCCAATCCTAAATGTACACTTGTGATCTTTGGCTTAATTTATTTTAAAAATGTACTTGATGGTGGAAAATATATAAAAACAAAACCTCTGTATTCTCTGTGGATTTAATGTGAGGAAAATGCAGTAAATCGTAGAAAGGGCCTGATGCAAGGTCTCTTGCAGTTTAATTGAAGACTTTCCGTTAACTTCAAAGGCTTTGGATCGAGCACAGAATAGTTGCTGTCTTTCATTTGGGCTGTGGGGGATTTTTCCACAGCCTCCTCCCTCTCCCCCCTGCCAAAGCCCCCCTGAAGAATTCTACTCACTGCAAAAACATTCTGATTAGGATAGATCTTATTATTGATATAAAACTTCTGTTGCTGTTGTTAGTGCCTTTAATAGCATAACTAGATAATTACTTGTGTGGATTTTTAACATTCTTTGCTTATGAAAATATTGTGTTTGCAATCCGTAAACCATAGGGAGAGGACTACTGTGTGAATCAGTCTTTTGTGTAATACTGATGGGATAGTCCATCAGCTTTGTATAATACCTTTATCATTAATTCTTCGCACTTTGCTATTTTGTGGTTTGGCTTTGGCAACATGGGGGTGAATGGCTAGTGTTTTGAGGGAACCATTAAAAACATTATTTTTTTTTTCTGAATTCTGATTGTTACGCTCTTCTTATATTAGAAATCATGTTAGACAATCAGAGATTAATTATAAGCATTTAATAGCTTAATGCTCACCTACCTGGACTTTTCATAATCTCATCTCCTTTTCCCCCCCCACCCCCCACCCCTTTTTTTGTAAGTATCAAGTATCAGAAACATTGTTATCAATATTACTTACTCTTGCTTCAGAGTGAATGTATTGCCTTGGATATACAAAGATGTTTCCATTCTACAACAACGTGTTTGTGCTGAGAACAGTAAAATAGTAATAATCCATTTATTTTCCTACATGTTAAAATGTTATGTTACTTTCTTATTTTAGTGTGGAAATAAAGGTTATTCATTTGTATCAGATACCAGATATAGTTTTCTCTAGGTAATAGTTTCATCTGTCAACATCTTATGTTTTTGAAAATGTATTGCATTGATTTAATAGCACAATTTCCTGTAACACAGGCTAAAAGAATTGGCTTGATGCTGGGAATCAATGCTACAGAGTTGAATTCTTTTTGTCATGAGTATTTTGACTCTGTTTGAATGGAAGTTACGCTGAATGTACGAAGCCACTGTTTCCTGAGAATTTTCCATGTCAAACACCAGATGTTAACGTTAAACAGGAATGTCTGTGGTCTTTCTAAGACTACTGATGAAGTGAAGAATTTTGCATTCAGTGATGAATATCACATTCAGGTGTAAATACTTTCTGTGTGACTGTTTTTTGTTTTCTTTTCCTGAAGGTTCCTCATCTTCCAAATTCGATCACTTGAACTGCAAGCTGTTTAGGATGCCTTTTATATATAATCCTTTATGTTTCAGAGCCTAGAATCCATTTCTACGCCTGCGGTTTAAGTCTTATGTCAATATAAAACTAAGTCTGTCAATTTTTGACTAATGTTTCTCCACTCTTCTCCCAGCTACTTCTCCACCCAATTGTCCATCTGTCTGCTAGCCCAGCCAGTACCAGTCCCTTCCCAGGATGCCAGTGGGAGAGTTCAGGCTCCTGTCTATGCTATGTTCTATCTATTGCCCTCCCACTTTTGGTTAGCCATTCTTCTCCCCCCGCCATTTCCCTTACTTTCTCTGGACCTCTTTGTAGCTCTCTTCTCCATTAGCCCCTTTGCATTCAAACTAAGCTGCCGCACATGTGCCTCAGTAGCATCACTGTTTGAGAGCAGGGAGACAGATTAGACCAAAGTTACCATCACCTTCAACATCAGAGTAGCAATTGCAGTGATCTCAGTTTAATTACAGCTTGGATTTTGTCCATTCTGGAAAGAATCTTTTTACAGTTCAGTATTGAAGTAAACTGCTAGTAACTTTGGCAGTTTTTCACAGAGATACTGTGTTTATCTCTGACACAAAAAGGCTGTCTCCTGACAAATTTTATATGAGTAGTCCAGAGATCTTTCTACCACTCATTTGCATTCCTGTGAAGTTGCATTACTTAATTTTGTTGTCTGGCTGCACTGTTCATTCAAGATTATTAAAATGTATTTCTGTGCTTGGACAAGGTTCAATCTCAAAAGTGATGTGGTTGCTTTGATTTGAATATGCTTATTTCACTTATTTGGTGTGTCAGACCAGAATGTGGGCAGGCATATTGTCGTCAATAAAGCTTAGAGGGAGTCGATTCACATTTTTGTAAGCAATGTTTGGCATGGATCATCTAGGTAATTCAAACACAATAAACACTCTTGCAAGAGCATAAATGGACAAAAAGGTGGGTGGGGAAGAGCAGTGTTTTTAGGCTCAGATATGCCTGTGGTAGTGATGTTGTGATGCATGGTGCTTCACATGCACATGGCTGTATTTTTTCAGTCCCAGAAAGATCTGTATCACAGCACTTATGAAAGACAAGCAACTCTAGAATTTCTTTCCTATATTCAATGAGTGTTTAAGTGATGTGTATGAATATCTTACTGGATATGAGCTGTCACGGGAACAATAGAGGAAAATATTAGAAGTAGTCTTGGATTTATGCCTTCTTTAAAGAAAAAGCAGGAAAAAAAATGTAGCCTAGCAAGAGGTTCTCAAGGTATGGCGGTTGGTTTGGCTTTTTTTTGTAATAAAGGGAGGCCAAGATACTGATGTCCAGAATCTCCTCGGTAGTCTTCTCCAAAATACTGTTCAGGCTTGCATACAGTGCCCAAGAGGCAGGCAGAGTTCCAGAATCTTAAGGCATGGATGACAGCATGGTACAGAAAGGAGAGATTTAGCTGTTTGGGAAACCTTTGGGGCAATAGGAAGCTTGACAGGAAACACGAACTGCATCATCATCAAAATTGTGGCGGGCTTCTGGCACTGAAAATTTTAAAGGTCATAAAGGAATGCTTAAATTAAAAGCAGGGGAAAGGCGATGTGCATGGAGGAACATCTGATTCACAATGACATGACCAACAGGGGACACGTGGCTGCTTTTCAGGATGTATCTTTCTGCTCATCCTCTGTGTATTGGTACCCATTGAGCAATTTCAGCCAAGGTTACTGGAGGTGATTTTGAAAGCATTAACTTCCAACAGGGCTTTTTGTGTGAGAAACCAATATCGGTGTACCACTGAGGGAAAGGTGGCTGTAGGTCTTTACCTGTTGATCTTGTTTTGAGAAGCACCATAAAGTTGGCACAGAAGATAAGTGCAAGGAGAGATAACATAAGGCAGAACATACATGAGTTGCAATCTTCCATTATTTTGTTTGTTTAGAGAACTTTAAGTGTTAAGATGTCTTTAATGTTATATAAACAATTGTAATCGCTTAAGGACTAGCAGCTACTCACACATTACTAACTGGAAAAACTCTTTATATATACTTTGTACTGTGACTCAGAATTGCATTACAAAATCAGAAAAAAAATACTTGACATTCCTGATATTCTAAAAATGAAAAACAGCTGCTGCTGTCTCTTTTAATTTTTATAAATCAAACTCTTTCAGTTTTTCATGATATATCATATAAAAATAAAGTGCAAAACCATTCTGATTTCTTTCCCCCTTTCCTATCCAGATCAGTTTTTAAAGTGCTGCAACTCAGAGTTAAGAAATTGAAATCTATAAAAATAAAAACTAAAAAAAGGAAGTTATGGAATTAGGAGGGCTCTTTCAGCTCAGTATGAAGCCTGTCAGTCTAACACTGGAAAATTAGATGAAGAGTGCTGGAGGCACTATTGCCTGAAGTTTTTGAAAATGTAACTGTAGAAGGAGAAAGACTGGCTGTTCTTGAATTACTGGAATTCTGTCTAAAGAAAAATCTCCTGTGTCAGGAAGTCAATGAATGTAGCTCCTAAGACCGGCTACATTAAAAAGTTACATGTTGGTCAAATGAGAGCACAGATTTACAGCATATTGCCCCTCTATGGCAAGATTACTAGGTAAGAGAAAGTATGGGAAATGTGAGGTAGCTAGTCACTCAGTGAAAGTATAACAGCATCAATTTAAAGGGTGATGGTCTAGTTTGTATTGGGATTGGAATACAAATAACTGCATGACAATTGAAATAGTTGTGTGATTACACATCAGGAGAATGCTGCATGCCAGAGTTAAGTAATAATAATGTAATGGCCTTCAAGATGCGTGAGAGTATCTAAGCATGAAGGTGACTGTTCTGTGTGCCATATGGTGAAATACCTGCTATAAAATGTGAATATCCAGGATTTCCATTTATTTTACATTCATCATCTGCTGATATGCTCAAGTAATACCAGGGCTTCCATATATATCTGACATGTGTTTATCATTAGAGTAAGTTTCAAATGCGTATACTCCCTCAATAGACTTGATGATGGAAAATCTACATTTTGTTGCCAAAGAACTGGTATGTTTATCTCAGATGTTTTAATAGTTTTTCAGTGAACTGAATTTGTATTTCCATTGTCTCTTTCAGAAAGTGGCTGAAAAACATATAGATTAAAAGAAATCTGTTTTCACTTGTGCACGAAAATTGCAATGTGGTATGCCAAGAAATTCCGTCTTGTTTTGAATAGCGTATTGTAACATGGCCTACCCCTGGTTATTGTGGGCAGTGTTCGTGAAGTCTTTAAGTCGGCTGTGCCTCCAAATCGTTGTCTCTCATATTTAGTTGCTTCAGCAGTGCTCTGAACTTAAGTACATCTCTTCTGAGAGTTTTATCTGAAGACATTGACCTAGTAACACTTTAGTTATATATAGGTGTGTTCCCTGGTGGTAATGGTTGCAAATGTGAAGATCTGAGCAAGACAGGGTTTGTTGGCAGCAATATATCTTCTACCTTCCTGTTATAAATTATCTGAAGTATACCTGATTAAAGTGAAACTTGTTTTTCAGATGTTAGCTAGTTTTGAAGCTTTGCATATGTTTTAAATTTGAAGATCTGAACGATGTCTACTTTCTCTGGTATAAACTTTCTTTCATATGTGCTTATACATAGGTTGCCGTTTTCGGCTGCATCTGACAAGTGATAATTTGAGGTCTGAGCATGTGTTTTACAGTGAAATATTGTAAAGATGTCTCAAGAGTGTATCCCTGAAAGTTCAGTACACAGTTTTGTCACCACATTGACTTAGTAAGGAGACTGGTGGATATCTCAATTCTGAAACTGCTCAGGTTCATCAAATGCAGAATACTGTGAACTTTTTGGCCCATTAATAGTTTTAATAATATGGAGCTCATCCCTGTATCTCACTAATTTATTTGCCACCATCTGCTTCCACTCAGCCTTTGGACATGCCCGTGATGCACAGCTGGATCGTGGGAGCTCAGATGCATTCAGGTCTTAGTTAATTTGGAGAACACTGTTTCCCGCTCGGCTTGCAGCATGGCCTAAGTGTTGTTGGTCTACTTTGTGTTTCTGCTCTCTTGCCTATAATAAATAAGTACAAGTAATCCATTTTTTTTTTAATTGAATTATCCCAAATAGTGGTTCTTTCAAATTTCGAGATTGGTCAGCTTAACTCCCTGTGTGGAGTTAATAAACTAGTGCCTGTTCTGAGTCTCCAGACCCTCATTCTAGATGGACAGTTACAAGCAAATGATCTGTCAAAGTAACTTTGCTGCAAAAGTCAGTTGTGGTTTCAGATCTGATACACAGTGGTTGTCAAACTAGTTTATATATGACTTTTCCTCCAAATTCCATTATGTTCTCTGAGGAAGTCTATGTGAATTTTGTGGCAAAGACCTTTCTCTTTGTATTGTTCACAGCTACTGCCTATTATCCAAGATGCATTTTGTTTCTCTTTCCCCTGAAGTACATTTTTTTGCTTCAGGGTTTCTGTTCCATCATATTTTGTTTTCCAGTTTACTTTCCCAATGTGATTGAGGGCCAGGTTTTTTTTGTGTTTTTTTGTTTGCGTTTTTTTTTAGTGGCATCTATTTTACTGTGCTGTGTGCCAATTTTTTTTAATTCATTTTGGCAAGATGCATGTATTTTATAGTGATATAGTGCCTTAACTGTTCAAATGTCACAATATATGAAATGCATATACTTTATACAAAGCTATGTGTATTAAAAAAACCATATAGCCTTTATATTATACTATATGTTTTATTTATTTGATTTCACATTGCTGTAAGTCAGAACTATGCATATTTTATACTGCTTAATTGTACTGGATGTATCATTCAATTTAGAATCTAATATGGGGAGTACTCTCTTCACAACTGCTTTCCACTGGGAATTTGTACACATCATAGACACATTTGTCTACAGCAGAAAGTAATGTTCAGCATGCCTCTAGGTTTTCTCAAAGGCCAGCAGAGGTTTCAGTGTCAGTAGTCACAATGAGTTAGACCACCACAACTGTGTGGGGGAGTTGGCACGTTGCTCGCTTCATGTCCTCTTTCGTAACTTTAAGAAGTTAACTTTTTTCTTTAAAAAGTGTGTGCATTGTTTGTGTGGGATGCCAAACTGAGAAGACTGTAGACACGTATTCTTACTAGACCTGGAAGAAGTGAGGAAAATCTAGTGGCATTTGAGTTTTCCCACAATCTTTCTGTTTCAGCTTACACCTAGAGTTGACTCTGTTCTCCCTGAGGAGACAGTTGAGAATCCATGTCTGCTTTAGTCTGAATTTTTTTTCTCTGACTTTTCTTTATTGAAACAACATAGTATGCATAAAGAGAAGAAGGAAAGAATTAGGAGATTAAGTACATAATTCGTACTTGGGCAGGTCTGGGGTTTGTGCCAAGCTCTGCTGTAGATCACTGTGGTAGTCTGGGATGAAACACTCCATTTCTCTTTGACCATTTTCCAATCTGAAAAATCAGCATTTGCCTCACACTTGTATGGTTGGCTAAATTAGTTGTGACAAGTTAATCCAGAGAAACTCTGTTAGAGTCTTCTATACTTCAGTTAAATATGGTCTTCTAAAACTGGTAAAGTGCTAGGCTTCTGAAAGAGCTTTTAAACTTTTTCAAATTCTAGTATTTATCATGCATGCAGCAAAGAACAGCAAGACATCTATTTTTGTTTGGATTTATGGCCTATTTTGAATTCTTACTTTAAAAGAAAAGGAGATGGTGGTAGAAACAAGTTTATATTTCATACCTTTTTGGTAAAGGACAAGCAGAACTGGATGTACAGGTGCCTTCTGTTGTGTGCAGTTTCGCAGATGAGTGAACAGATTGTCCATAGTACCCTATGTTGCCATGGGTCTTCAGCTTTCATAATGCTTGTGTATTGGGTTTGTGTGGGAAGGTTTTGGGAGTGCGGGACTACAGGGGCGGCTTCTGTGAGAAGCTGCCAGAAGCTTCCCCCATGTCCAATAGAGCCAACGCCAGCCGGCTCCGATACGGACCTGCTGCTGGCCAAGGCTGAGCCAGTCAGCGATGGTAGTGCCTCTGGGATAACATAGTTAAGAAAGGAAAAAAACTGCAGAATGGGAACTGTAGCTGGAGAGAGGATGAAGAAGATGTGAGGCAAACAGCCCTGCAGACATCAAGGTCACTGGAGAAGAGGGAGGAGGTGCTCCAGGCACCAGAGCAGAGATTTTCCCCTGCAGCCTGTGGAGCAGACCATGGTGAGGCAGGCTGTGCCTCTGCAGCCCATGGTGGTCCACGGTGGAGCAGATCTCCACCTGCAGCCAGTGGAGGAGCCCACGCTGGAGCAGGTGGATGCCTGAAGGAGGCTGTGACCCTGTGGAGAGCCTGTGCTGGAGCAGGCTCCTGCCAGGACCTGTGGCCCCATGGAGAGAGGAGCCCACACCAGAGCAGGTTTACTGGCAGGGCTTGTGACCCCGTGGGGACCCACGCTGGAGCAGCCTGTTCCTGAAGGATGGCACCACGTGGAAGGGACCCACGCTGGAGCGGTTTGTGGAGGACTGTCTCCTGTGAGAGGGACCCCGTGCTGGAGCAGGGAAGAGTGTGAGGAGTCCTCCCCCTGAGGGGGAAGGAGCAGCAGAGACAGCGTGTGGTGAACTGACCACGACCCCCATTCCCTGTCCCCCTGCGCCGCTCGGTGGGAGGAGGGAGAGAAAATCGGGAGTGAAGTTCAGTCCAGGAAGAAGAATCATAGAATGCTTTGGGTTGGAAGGGACCGTTAGAGGTCATCTAGCCCAACCCCCCTGCAGTAAGCCGGGACACCTTCAACTAGACCAGGCTGCTAAGAGCCCTGTCCAACGTGGCCTTGAATGTTTCCAGGGATGGGGCCTTGTTGTGGTTTTCCCTCAATTTGCAACAAAGAACCACACCGTTACTCTCTCACTCCTTCCCCCTCCCTGGTGGGGTGGGGAGGAGAATCAGAAGGAAAAAGGCAAAAACTTGTGGATTGGGAGGAGAACAGTTTGACAAGATGGCAAAGGGAGAAGAAAACAGTCAATAGTACTGATAAAAAGCATGTACAACATACAGTGTTCTCACCACCTGATGCTCAGCTTGCTCCTGAGTAGCAAAAGTCCGTCCTCCAGCCAGCTCCCCACCTAAATACTGAGCATGACATCACATGGTATAGAATATCCCTTTTGATTGGCTGTTTGGGTCAGCCCAGCCAGCTTCTTGCGAAAATTAACTCTATCCCAGCTAAACCCAGGAGAGGCCTCCACTGCCTCTCTGCGCAACCTATTTCAGTGTTTCACTACCCTCATTGTAAAATATTTCTTGCTTATATACAGTCTAAATCTACCCTCTTTTAGCTTAAAACCATTACCTGTTGTCCTGTTGCTACAGGACTGACTAAAAAGTTTTTCCACATATTTGTTGTAAGTCCCCTTTAAGTGTTGGAAGGCTGCCCTAAGGTCTCCCTGGAGCCTTCTCTTCTCCAAGCTGAACAACCCCAACTCTCTCAACCTTTCCTCATAGGAGAGGTGCTCCAACTCTCTGATCATCTTTATCACCCTCCTCTGGCCCCACTCCAGCAGCTCCATCTATTTCCTGTGCTGGGGGCTCCAGAGCTGGATGCAGGACTCCAGGTGGGGTCTCACCAGAGCAGAGTAGAGGGGCAGAATCCCCTCCCTCGACCTACTGGCCATGCTGCTTTTGATGCAGCCCAGAATATGGTTGGACTTCTAGGCTGCAAGCACCCACTAGTGGCTCATGTCCAGCTTTTAATCCATCAGTAACCCCAAGCCCTTCTCGGCAGGGCTGCTCTCAATCCCTTCATCCCCCAGCCTGTATTGATACAGGGAGTTACCCTGACCCAGATGCAGGACCATGCACTTGGCCTTGTTGAACCTCATGAGGTTCACACAGGCCCACTTCTCAAGCTTGTCCAGGTCCCTCTGGATGGCATCTCATCCTTCTGGTGAGTCAGCTGCACCCCTCGGCTTGGAGTCATCTGCAAACTTGCTGAGGGTGCACTTGGCCTCGCTGTCTAAGTCATTGATGAAAATATTCAACAGCACCAGTCCCAGTACGGACCCCTGAGGGACACCATTTGTGACCGTTGTTCATCTGGACATCAGGCTGTTGACCACAACCCTCTGGCTGCGACCTTCCCAACAATTCCTTAGCCACCGAACATTCACCCAATTTAGAGAGAAGGATGTTGTGAGGGACTGGGTCAAAGGCTTTAAAGAAGTCCAGACAGATCACATCCATAGCTCTTCCGTTGTCCACTGATCTAGTCACGCCATCCTAGAAAGCCACTAGGTTGGTCAGGCAGGACTTGCCCTTGGTGAAGCCGTCCTGGCTGTCTCGAATCACCTCCCTGTCCTCTATGTGCTTTACCAGAGCTTCTAGGAGGATCTGTTCCATGATCTCCCCTGGCACAGAGGTGAAGCTGACAGGTCAGTAGTTCCCAGGTTCCTTGTTTCTACCTTTTTTAAAAATGGGTGCGATGTTTCCCTTCCTCCAGTCACCAGGTACTTCACCTGACTGCCATGACCTTTCAGATATTAGGGAGAGTGGCTTTGCAGTGACATCAGCCAGTTCCCTCAGGCCTCTGGGATGCATCTCACCAGGTCTCATAGACTTATGCACGTTCAGGTTCCTCAGGTGGTCGTGAACCTGATCTTCTCTTAGAGTGGGAGGGGCTTTGCTCCCCCAGTCCCTGTCTTGCAGGGCATCCACTCGAGAGGTGTGGGAAGAGAGGTTGCCAGTGAAGACTGAGGCAAAAAAGTTGTTGAGTACCTCAGCCTTCTTCTTGTCCGTCGTTACTAGTTTGCCAGTCTTGCTTATCAGGGAGAGGATGGTGTACACTTTCTGTGACCTTCCTTTTCTGGCTGACATACCTGTAAAGCCCTGCTTACTATTGTTTGCATCCCTTGACAAGTTCAGCTCCAGCCGTGCCTTGGCCTCCCTGACGCCCTCCCTACATAACTGGGCAGCGTCCCTGTACTTTTCCCAAGATACCTGTCCCTGCTTCCACTGCCTGTGAAGTTCCCTCTTGCTCTTTAGTTTGGCCAGCAGGTCTCGACTCAGCCATGTTAGTCTCTTTGCCTTCCTTTCCTGATTA